>Ga0126373_10004903_pt1 | contig 10312 bp, 10 predicted proteins | sample PanSoiMetPlot_11_FD_92545 | JGI IMG/M metagenome (GOLD analysis project Ga0126373, IMG submission 92545) | Tropical forest soil microbial communities from Panama - MetaG Plot_11 | ecosystem: Environmental > Terrestrial > Soil > Tropical forest > Bulk soil | place: Panama | collected 2016-02-17 | reverse complement strand
GTCTCGCTTAAGGTCGCGATCGGTGAGGTGCATGGAATTGTCGGCGAGAGCGGCGCCGGGAAGTCGACCATTGCCAAGGCCATTCTCGGCATCATTCCCTCGCAGGTGAAGTTGACAGGCGGTCGAATCGATTTCGAAGGGCTCGATCTCTTGTCGCTGTCATCGACGGCACTGCGGGCGGTACTGGGCCGCGACATCGCTCTCATCGCCCAAGATCCATCGACCGCACTTAATCCGGCACGGCGGATCGAAGCGCAATTGACCGACGGACTGCGGCTCAAACGCGGTCTGTCGGCGAGCGAAGCGCGATTGCGCGCGGGCGCTTTGCTTGAGGAGGTCCAGATCCGCGATCCGATGCGGGTGCTGCATAGTTATCCCCATCAGCTCTCCGGCGGGATGCGCCAGCGCGTGCTCATCGCTGCAGCGTTTGCGCTCCAGCCCAAACTGGTCATCGCCGACGAACCGACCACCGCGCTCGATGTAACCGTGCAGAAGCAGATCCTCAAACTGATCCGTTCTCTACAAGAACGCCATGGCACCAGCGTGCTATTTGTCTCCCACGACTTGGGCGTGGTCGCCAAGATCTGTGACCACGTGAGCGTGCTCTACATGGGCAAGGTGATGGAGCAGGCAACCACGGCAGAACTGCTCACCGCCCCTCGCCACCCCTATACCCAAGCGTTGCTGCGCGCCAACCCGCGTTACGATGCGCCCGAGACCGGGCTGCAGCCGATTCCGCCTGGCCTCATCGCGGCGCTGCGTGCCGAGATTGCGGCTTTCGATGCGCGCATGGCCGCCCGCGGGTACCCTGATGGCTGATGAACTCCTGATCGCGACTGGCCTGGTTGTTTCCTACGGTAAATCGCGCCGTTCGTTATTTGCGCGCACCCAGCGTTTGGGGGTCCCGGTGCTTCATGGCGTCAGCCTCGAGGTTCGCAAGGGGGAAACCATCGGCATTGTCGGCGAATCCGGATCTGGCAAGACCACGTTGGGACGCACCTTGATTGGCCTCGTGAAACCCGCCGCGGGGTCGGTCTGCTTCGATGGCGTCGACATTACCGCTCTTGATGAGCACAAAATGCGGCCCTTGCGCCCACGCATGCAGATGATCTTTCAGGATCCGATGTCCTCGCTGAACCCCCGCCATACCATCGGCCGGATTTTGACCCAACCGATGCGCCTCCATGGTCTCGCGAACGATTATGCAAGCGCACGAGGGCGTGCGCACGATATTCTCGAACGCGTCGGCCTCGCCTCGAGCACCATGGATTGCTATTCCCATGAACTTTCGGGGGGACAGCGCCAACGGGTGGGGATCGCGCGCGCCGTGGTGCTACGTCCGAGTTTCGTCATCGCCGATGAGATCGTCTCCGGGCTTGATGTTTCCACCCAGGCGCAGGTCTTGCGGCTACTCAAGGAACTGACGAGCGAAATGCATCTCGCGCTCGTCTTCATCAGCCATGACCTGTCCGTGATCCGCTCGATTTGCGACCGCGTGGTGGTCATGCAAAGCGGCACCATCGTTGAGCAAGGCCCCTGCGAGCAGGTGTTCGCCGCGCCGCGGGCCGACTACACGCGGATGCTGCTCGATGCGATCCCTCTGCCCATCCTCGATCCAGACTGGCTATCACGCGGGCCCACGGCGGAAAACGTCGGCATGAATTGATCTTCTCCGCTGATAGCAAGCGGGGCCGCCCTGCGCGCGGTCACCACAATCACAGTGCATCACGTTGTGAGCGTGATGAGCGCGCGCCATGACGGACTTTGTTTTCGCACCCCTCACGCCATCCGGTGACGGCCTTCGATCGCTCGATGCCGTTTGAACAATCACGCAGCGTGTGCGAGCCTCGAAAGGGCCCCGTGTCCTAGCAGACACAGGCATACGGATGCGCGGTTCGCTTCACTCGCAAACCCGCGCGGGTGGCTCGCGCGCACGGTCGCGCCATCGAATCTCGCTAGACGGATTAGCAACGCCGCACTCGCAGCGAGGTGCGCCTTAATCTTAGTACCGCTCGTACGGGTTCCACGGCTCGCTCATCGGACGCACACGAATCGCTCGCGCGTGGCTCACCGTTCAACCATGCATCGGGCAGGTAGTGCTCAGCAACCATCAGTTCTGAGTCAAGGCGCGCCGCGCCGGCGAACGCGCTCGCTAGGAAACTTTGGGCCAGCACGAACGGTGCGCCTCCGCCTCCAACGCCGCGAGTCAAGGGCAGAGAACACTAGAGTTAATAACATTGCGCCATGGTGAACCTCGTGTGCAGGCTTCGCGACAAAAGCAACGGGTCTTGGGGGAGGAGCTAAGTGTCCGCTGAACGACCACAAAATCGGCAGTTAAGGCGCCGTTCAGCTGAAGCGACGATATTGCTCGCAGGGCCATGGAAACCGTTCGAAAGGAGATCAGATGAAACCTTCAATGAAAATCACTATGTTCACTCTTGCAGTTGCCATGCTAACCACTTCGGTAACAGGCACGATGGCGCAGACGGCGTGGGAGCGCGAGCATCCGCGCCGCGACCAAGTCAATGACCGTTTGTCGAACCAGAATCAGCGGATTAATCGAGAGGTTCGTGAAGGCGAGCTGACAAAGGGCCAGGCCCAGCGCCTGCATGCCGAGGATCGAGCGATCAGGAACGAAGAGCGCTCGATGGCAGGTTTCAACCATGGTCACATCACAGGGGCCGAGCAGAAGGCGCTTAATCAACAAGAGAATGCGGTCAGCCGTCAGATTGGCAAATGAAAATCTAAGCTAAAGACTGCGCGGATGAATCGTTTCGTCCGGATCACGCTCTGCATGGCAAAATGAGCGTGGCGCATCGCAGCGCCGGCAGACACACGCGGCAAGGAGATCCAAGCTGGCGCTGCAGCCTTCGATCGCGGGTTCTTGATAGCCGACTGATTTGAACGATGAGGCGCGCCGCGACAATTCGCTCGCGTTTTCAGTGGCTTCACGTCGGTCCGCTTTCCGTTCGACAGGAGAAACAACGTGAGCGCAGCCGCACCGACGCGAAGTACGGATGATCGGCTCCGTTTTAGGTCGCAGAGTAGTCAGAGGTCCTGCGTCCGACGTTTCATCGCTTCCTCCCAAAGTTTGTCCCGGTCCTCGTCAAAAATAAGCTTTTCGTCGTCTGCTGCCGTGATCCAAGCGCCCTGCCGAAGTTCGCCTTCGAGTTGATCTGGTTTCCAACCCGCGTAGCCAAAGGCGACGAGACTCTTGCGGGGGCCCTGTCTGCTGGCGATGTCGCGCAAAATCTGCAAGCTCGATGTCATGGCGACGCGGCCATCGATGTCCAGGGTCTCCGACCGATGATACTCCGGGCTGTGCAGCACGAAACCGATCTCCGGCTGGACGGGGCCGCCCGCGAAGATGCGGACGCTCCCTGCAACCCCCTTATCCTTTTCGCCCAATGCCTCCAAGAGGCTTGCCAGTGACCGGTCTTCCACTGGTCGATTGATGACGATGCCCAGGGCGCCGTTGCGATCGTGCCGCACCACCAGGATCACCGTATGGTAAAAGCGTGGATCACCCATCCCGGGCGATGCGACCAGTAACTGACCTGCGAGTGAAGGGCGCGTGGGAGCTTCTCCGGGCGGCGACAAGCCCGCGTTGAGGAGCGACGCCGGCAGAAATACCGCCGCGGTGACTACGCATAGACGCGCCAGCCCGATCAAGTTCATCAGCGACCACCGATCGTCAGATGTGCAGATCAAATCGTGGAGTATGCCACACACGGGCTTACTCAGGCAACAAATCGGGTACACTGGCCACGCGCGGGCAAGGAATGGCCGCTCGGCGGGTACTGGCGCAAATGTAGCAAAACCTTAGAGTTTAAAGGGGATTGTTTTTCTTTAGCCGTCGCAACATCAGCGCAAGTAATAACATCCGCGCCGATTCATTGGACGGACGGCATGATCGCGCAAAGTCGCTTACGGCTGCGGGTCCGGTAGGACACTCGTTAATGGTGTCTGCGTGGCCAGAACAACCATCCGCCAAACCCGCCGAGCCGTCTGCACGTGTCGATGGCCAAGAGGCGTTCGTACTCTGTGCCAGTGAAACGTTACTGAACTGGCATCTGCTCGATCCCAAATCGGACGCTAGTTCCCCTTCTCTGGCGCCGGTCAGCCTCTCGGCGATCAACGAGACGCGAGCGCGACCACGGCCACCCTGCGGATAGCCGCGCCGAGCTGTCGCGCATTTATGAATTCCATCAATTCAAAATCTTACTTGTCGATCGAGGTATTGCCGGGAGACCTTATTGTTAATGTCAATCTTCTGCAAAATTGTTGGTGTTCCACCGGATTCGACAAGATCGAATAGGCGTTCTTCAGGCCGGTCGAATTGCTCATTAAAAAAAGCGGATACTTCGTAGTGGATGAAGAGCGCAGTCCTATCCCGGTGTTGGGCGGGTTTCATCGGTGGGCGTCGAGATGTGCGGCAGCGGCCCGCACCTCGTAAATGACCAAGCGGACGTATCAACGCGGCTGACGACGGTGGCGCAATAGTCACCTTGCGGGATCAAACCTCGTACGGGCTCCCGATCCACCAGCTCGCTGGGCGCCGGTACACGCGCGTGCTGCGTTGAATGGGGCTCACTCGAACACGGTTGCGACACGGCCGCCACGGCGCGGATGGAGTGCGCGCTGCGTCGGCAAGCTCGAGGATCATCGCGTGCAACAAGTGCGGCCCTGCCGAGCGGTAACGCCTCGGTCGGCTGATCGAGCCGCGATGCTATCGACGACAAGCTATTCGACAAAAAAGCATTGATTGCATGTAAGTGTGAGTTAGTTCACACCAACTCCAACCAGAACGCCCCTTAATAAGCGGGTTGTTAAATTTTACGATGGGAGGAGAACGAGTATGGTTGACGAAACTAAGCTAAATCAATTCATCGGACAGATGTTGTCTGACCTCGGTGGAGCTGCCAGTATTGCTTTGGTCCGAATTGGCGACGCCCTGGGGTTGTACAAGACCTTACACGCAAAAGGGCCAATGACCGGGGAGCAACTGTCCGCCGAATCAGGTGTCAACGTACGATACCTCCGTGAGTGGCTCTCCCACCAGGCAGCTTCAAACTACCTTTCTTACGATCCGACAACAGGCAGATTCGAATTGCCGCCGGAACAAGCCATGGTTTTCGCGATCGAGGACAGCCCCATCTTTATGATCGGCGCGTTTGACGCCATGGCGGCCCTCGTTGGCAACCAGGAGAAAGTTCAACCCGCGTTTAGGAGTGGTGACGGGGTGGCCTGGGGTGATCAAGCCTCCTGTCTATTCTGCGCGACCGCACGGTTTTTCCGCCCTGGCTACCACAACAATCTGGTCAACAATTGGCTCCCTGCGCTAGACGGCGTCGTCGAGAAATTGGAACGCGGTGCCAAGGTGGCTGATGTTGGGTGTGGCCACGGCTGGTCCACCGTTCTGATGGCAAAGGCATTTCCTAAATCACAGTTTATTGGCTATGACTTCCACCCGAGTTCAATCGAGTGTGCGGCAGAGCATGCCCGGGAGCATGCTGTCACCGGGAATACCCGGTTCGAGGTCGGAACGGCCAAGACCTATACTGAAAAGGACTTCGATCTGGTCACGTTCTTTGATTGCCTCCACGACATGGGCGACCCGGCCGGCGCAGCCGGGCATGTCCGGCGGTCGCTCAAGCCGGACGGCTCTTGGATGATCGTTGAGCCGATGGCCGGGGATAGGCTAGAAGACAATTTGAACCCGGTTGGCCGGCTCTACTACGCTGCCTCGACAATGGTGTGCGTACCGACCTCGCTGTCGCAAGAAGTGGGCGCGGCACTTGGAGCGCAGGCCGGAGAGAAGAGGCTTCGCGAAGTCATTGGTGCGGGTGGGTTTGGTAACATCAGACGTGCGACGGAAACGCCTTTCAACATGGTTTTGGAAGCGCGGCCGTAACCGTCGGCAAAAAAGCCGACCCAGGGTGCCACGCGCGTGGCTCACTTCGGCGAGCGTGGCTCGCTTCGGCGCAGTCGTTATGACCTTGATCAAACTAATCCTACTTGGTAGGCCCGTTGAAGTCCGTCCGTCAACACCCTGGTATTGGCTCGCTATCAACCTCTGCTTCAGCTATTTGATCGACGATGAAGTCGCGGCGGCCGTAAGGCTCGCAACGGGGTTTGGCTAGATCAGTCTAACGCATCATTCTTCGGAGGTCATTTTGGACTGAGTACTATCCTAACTAAGCGCGTCCATCCTCTAAACGAGCGTAGACTGACCCTGTACGGCTTGGCGCCGTGCAACCATGCTCCGGAAAACGAGCGCCGCAGTCCGTCGTTACCTTGAACGGGCGGCAAATGCGCGTCAACGAGCGTCTGCCGCCGTTGATGAAAGGACGCGGCAGTTTCATCAATCTATGGAATCCAAGTGGATGAATTTGGCAGCCAGTACCGCAGTCGTCGAGCGTGTGGATGGGTTCTCGGGGCCAAGGAATTTCGTCCAGGTTTGCCTCTTCTGATCTGTGTCCATTTGTTAGCATTGGACGTGACCCAAGGCCAGCCGGTCGAGCACTGAACTCAAGGAGCATATCTTCCAATGTCGTGATTGTGGCTACGAGCACACGCGACATTTAATTACCGATGGCCGCCTGAGCTGATTGGGTAGGCGGTACACTAGTTAATCAAATAGGTCGCTTTGCCCGCTTGGGAGAGCAATTTGTTAGTGCTCTTCGAGGTCCGGCAAAATTAACACCGCATCGCACAACCGATCGGGTCTCGCTCGCCGCGTCCCACAGGGTTCAACGATCGGTCGCGCTGCTGTCATTGGCTTCTCGGCACTGCTCAGGCTCACCGCCTTCACGGCGAAGCCGCCGAAGTCACTCCGGTTCGGGGGCCGCCGGACTTCTGATTTTGGGTCGTCGGCCGACCCAATCGCAATCGCCTGTGGAACCCCGCATCTCCCCGCTCGTTCCCTTGGAGACGGCCGGATGTGCGCGTCAGGAGCGGCCAATGGGAAATCGCGATATCCTTGCGATCGGCACGTCGGCGGGAGGCGTCGAAGCTCTGAGCTTTCTCGCCAACTCATTTCGCCCCGACTTCCCGGCCGCCGTCCTGGTCACCATTCACCTGCCGAGCCAGTTCCGTTCGCCGCTCGACGAGATTCTGAGTCGCGCTGGACCGCTGCCGGCGGCCTTCGCAAACAATGGCGAGGCGATGAAGAAGGCGAGGATTTACATCGCCCCGCCCGGTTCGCACCTCATCGTCGATGGTGACCAGCTCCTGCTCGGCGTCGGTCCGCGGGAAAACCATGCGCGTCCTGCCATCGACCCGATGCTGCGCTCGACTGCGGTCTGTTGCGCGCACCGGGCGGTGGGCGTGGTGCTGACCGGCACGCTCGGTGACGGCGCATCTGGACTTTGGACGCTCGGGCATCTGGGCGGCATGACGGTGGTGCAGGACCCGGGCGATGCGGCCTTTCCGGAAATGCCGCTGACGGCGCTGAACCGCGCGCAGCCCGACCATGTCGTGACGCTGGCCGACTTGCCTACGCTGCTCGAGAGCGTGGTGCATCAGCCTGCGGGCGAGCCGCAGCCGGTTCCCGAAACCGTCAAGTATGAAGTGGAGATCGCCAGAAGTGGACGTGGAAACATGGATGATATGGATCGCATTGGCCGGCGCTCCGTGCTGTCCTGCCCGGATTGCGGCGGCGTCATGTGGGAGATCGATGAAGGCAACCTCACGCGCTATCGCTGCCACGTCGGCCACGCCTACACGGACGAGCTGATGCATCTCGCGGTCGACGAAAGCCTCCGGCGTGCCTTGGCCAGCGCCGCGCGCGCACTCGACGAGCGCGTGGCGTTGGTGCACAAGCTCGAGGCGCGGGCGGCCGGCACCGGCCACAACCAGCTTGCTCAGTCTTGGGCGCGCCGCCGCCATGAGCTCGACCATGAAGCCGACATCATCGACGAGGCGATCCAACGCCTCGATCGGATGGTCGCCAAGTCTGCGGCGGAGTGACGTCGGCGAGGGCGGGGCCGCGCGCCCTTGGCGGGACTTGACGTGCCCGCACTACAGCCTATTGGCGAACCTCATTTCGTCCCCAGCAGCGCGGTCAACACACTGATCGCCTCCCACTGCTCGGCGACCGCTTCATACTCCGCCGCCAGTTCCCTGCGCATGCGCAGGCAATCTTGGCTAGTCATCAAAACCGAGGTTGTGCGCAATTCTTCAGCACGATCGCGACAGCGTTTCGCATCCCTAGAAGACATTGGGGCAACCCTAAGGGCACCCCGTCCCTTTTAGCTGCTTCCACAAGCTTTTTATTATTTTGCTGCCACCCGGTCGCTAATATACCCAGCAATCGTCAAGTCGATCGCGTCCCACTGATCCGCCAGCTCGTCGGCCGTCGCGGCAAGTTCAAGGGATATCCGGTGGCATTCCTCCGCCCGGATATTGTCAGCGTTTGTCCGCAATTCCTCGGCCCTGTACCGCAACTGATCGCCCTTTTTAGACATAGCCGCCCTCATGGAATTGCGTGACAAGCCTACCGCTCGCGCGACATTAAGTCAAAAAATCTACGTCTCGTCCGGCGGATGTGAAATCAAAAATTTTAATTTGGTTCATCACGCCGCATCGCAGCGCAGTTTTGTGCAATGCGATCGAATCAACTCACATTGCGGCCGCGCGATCCCTCCAGTCTTTTTGTGTAAAAACGCAGTGACGCAACAGCCGGGCTACCCGGTTTCCTTGGTCTCAGCTTTGCTAAACCAAGCCCTGCTCAAGACCCACGGTGCGAAGATACGTCTCGAGCGCTTCAACCTCGCCGCACGAGACAGGCCCCAATATAGCCATCCGGTCGCACGAGCCCCCCAATCACCGGAGGTCAGACCGTAAACGTCGCGCAAGTAGCCATCACTATCGATTGGCTTTGCCTGCGGCCCGGGGTGACGATCTCAAGAGTTTTCGCGTGCTGGTCATCGACGAGCATCCATTGCTGCCGACGGCGGGCACGGTACGCGGGGCGCTCGATCGCTTATCGCAGCGCCTCGTCAAATCGGGGGCTAAAGCCGCACGAGAGAGCCTGCTCGTTCCCGATCTTGCGCATTCCGCGCGGGTATACATGCGTCCCTCCTGCTATCCGTGCTCGCCGCATTCTGGCCACCCGATCTCTATCGTGAGGCACACGGCGGGGCGGAGGCACTCAAGCCAGACGACAATAGCCTGGTGGCGGAGCGCGCCCGCGGCGCGGTCATCAGCCACCGCGACTGGATGGCCGCCGATGGTGCGCGCGCCGGAATCCAGCAACAGTGGCGCGCGTTGTTCCGTGATTGGGACGTCGTGCTCTGTCCGCCCATGCCAACTTTGGCCTTTCCTCACGATCATTCCTTGCCAGTCCGTGCCCGCCAGATCGAGATCGACGGCAAGGACTGCCCGTACTTTGATCAGTTGGTGTGGGCGGGAGTTGCGACCTTGGCGGGGCTCCCCGCGACAGCCGCGCCGATTGATCGGTCGGAAACCGGCCTGGAGTCCAGATCATAGGACCTTATCTTGAGGATCGCACCCCGATCGCGTTCGCTGAACTGATTGAGCGCGAGTTCGGCGGTTTCGTACCGCCGCCCGGGTACAAAGGGTGATACAAAGAAGTACGGCTTGGCGCCCGAACTGAGGGCGCCAAACTCAACCTACAAAAATGGCGCACACCGCCCGGCGTCGAAATTGCATCGCCCCCCGGAACTGACCCGAGAAGCTAGCTCCCCACCGCCTCTGTGCAACCACCCGCCCACCCTCCCACGGCCAAGGGCCTGCTCAGTTCGCAGCCGCGCGGGTTGGCGACCACGCGAGCCACATTGCCCTTGAACGCCCGCTTTGGGTCAGATGAAGTGTTACGAAAGGCAACCATCAAAAATAACAATTATAACCATCAAAACTAACAATCGCGGGTTCGGCGATGGGCCGAAGGTGAAATTCCTTCTGCCTACTCTCCTATTCGTTTTCAACGAAGTCAATTTACGTCGATCTCTATCCGCGTGAGTCCACTATTATAATCGTTGGCGATCGCATCGCTCGCTCAGACAGAGAGCTCCATGCGATGCAGCGACGTTTCTGCTTCAGAAAAGGATGCCAAAAGATCGTTGCCGAACCCGTGTGCCTGGTGGGTCGCACCACGTTTATAAGCTTGCGGCGCGACAAGGTTTTGCGTCACACAACCAGTCCGATCGAACAACTCCGCATCGGGTGATCCGCTGTCGCACCCACATGCCGCCGGCAATTAAGCGTCACACACAGCTGGAATTCATTAATTTAGTGTGACGGACATCACCCGGGAATCTTTGAAAAGTTAGATACCTTTTCCCATGTG
>Ga0126373_10004902_pt1 | contig 10314 bp, 7 predicted proteins | sample PanSoiMetPlot_11_FD_92545 | JGI IMG/M metagenome (GOLD analysis project Ga0126373, IMG submission 92545) | Tropical forest soil microbial communities from Panama - MetaG Plot_11 | ecosystem: Environmental > Terrestrial > Soil > Tropical forest > Bulk soil | place: Panama | collected 2016-02-17 | reverse complement strand
GAACCCGAGCACCGAGAAGCTGGCGATGTGCCGCATGTACCAGTAGGACAGCAGCTGGGCGCCGGGCCCGTACTGGACAGATGCTGGGCCGATGTACGGCATCGCGCCTTTTGATATGGCCTGCAGGCCGCCCAGGAAAACGTCCTCCTGGGCGCCAACCGGGCCGGAACTGACCGACCGGCTCAGGTACCAGGGCGGGCCGTAAAAGTAATACGCGACGCCGATGGCTGTCAGGACTCGGACGACCGATCGGATTGCGGGCGTCGTCCACCAGGCTGCCGATCGTGCTGGCCCGCTGCCAGCCTCCGCTTCCTGGCGCCGGTCGCGAAGCGCAGGACTGCGGGCGGCTGGAGCCAGGCCGCGGAGCCAGGCTCGCCAGCTATCCGGGTGTGCTCGCCCGGCAGCGAGGACGCGTGCTGCGCTGACAAGCAGCACCATCGGCGCGAGCGCCCCCAGCAGGTAGGTCGCGGTCACCCAGCGCTTGTCCATGAATCCGAACGCGATCCATACCACCGACCTCGGCAGCGTCGATTCGGCCCGGTAATACGCCGGGACCAGCAGGAGCGGGAACCACACGGCGAGCGCGAGCCAGATTGCCGCCCGCTGTTCCGGCGCCACCACCCGGTCGATCACCGCACTGCGTCGCCTGGCCGGCCAGGTCAGCACCGTGACGATGAGAACAGCGGCGAGGACGAGACCCGCCAGGCCGATCACCATGAGCTCGCGTTGCGGTGCTGGCAGACGGTCCGCCGGCCGAACGGCCTCCGCTAGCACGATCGTGAGCGCGCTGGTACCGGCCAGCGAGGCGACTGCGACCGGGTAGAGGTAGCGCGGCCCAGCGTCCACTATCCGGAGCGCCTTGGTGAGAAATGGCGACGCCCGCGGCGGTGGCGGCCTATCGGCGACCACCGTACCCTCGCGTGGCTGGGTCACTTTTCGTCTGCCGAGTCAGGTTCTTCGCGGACGCGGGCGATTGCCACAACCGACTGTCCGAACGGCGGCCGCCCGACGATGCGCTCCAGGAACCGGACGACCGGCACCAGCAGGCGGTCGTAGAAGCTAATGGTGCCGCCGATCTTCGGCTGCCGCTTCAGCACGCTGGTGAAGGCGTAGTAACAGATCAGGCCCAGCGAGTTGGCGTACCGGACGTCGACGATGTCCAGTCCGGCGTCCGTCAGTGCCTTGCTCATCGAGCGTCTGGTGTACCGGCGCACGTGGCCGGTCGCGATATCGACGGGACTCATCGCGAACGGGAATGCCGGGCATACCAGGATGATGTGGCCTTCGGGCCGCACCAGCCTGGCCATGCTTTCGAGCGCACCGACGTGATCATCGATGTGCTCGAGAACGTTGTAGGCGATCAGGGACGAGTGATCGGCGCGCTCCCGCGTCGGCAGTAGCAGCAGGCTGACCTCGACGTTGGCGAAAGACGCCATCTCGGCTTCGAGGCTGGGCAGCAGTGCCGGGTCGGCCTCGGTCGCGGTGAACTTGTCAACCAGCGGTATCCACTGCTTGGCGTAATCGCCGAACCCGCTGCCGATCTCGATGGGGTGCTCGCCGAGGTACGGCTGTGCAAAGGCGGCGAACCAGACACGGTGGTTGGCGCACTCGGCTAGCGCCTCGAGGACGTCGTGCTGCGTCTGTCGGTCCCCACGCAGCTGGTCAAGGTCGACCTGATCCGCGTCATCGTCACGCACTGATTCCACTCGGCTACCTCTCGATATGCCGGAAGCGCACAAACCGCAACGGCAGGCTGAAAGCTTAAAGCTGACAAATCCGGCGTTTCACAAGCAAGTACCGGCGTGACGATACATGTGCCCAGACAAACTTCAAGGCATGCTGAACAACTCTTAACCAGCCCTCAAAGGGCTCTTTGGAATTGCGCTACCCCAGGCCGCAGGCTCGGTGGATTTCTTCCTTGCTGGCTAGTTTGACCCGGCCGCCCCGGCCGAGCCGGGCCGCCAACTCCTTTTCGGCATCCTCGATGCGCAACCAGTCGCCGTAGCTGACGTGTCGCGTGCCGCGCTCGGCAAGGACCGGCGCGAGCGGCGAGGCCTGCGTTTCGCCCGCCGGGGCCGGCATCCGCAGCAGGCCTGGCCGCGGGAGCTGGACCTGGCCTGGCCCGGGACCGCCAGCGAGGTCCGCTAGCAGCGAGCGGACGGTCTCAGCTGCATCCGACTTGTTCGTACCGATCACGCCCGTGGGGCCGCGCTTCAGCCAGCCCGCTACGTACTCACCCGGTAGCGACTGCCCGTCCGGGCCGAGCACCCGGCCAGCCTCGTTGGGCACGATCTTGGCCTGCTCGTCGAATGGGACGCCGGCCAGCGGGACGCTCTGGTACCCCACGGACCGGAGCACCATCTGAACGTCGAGCGTCTCCCGTTCGCCGGCACCCACGAGCCGTCCCGTCTCATCAAGCCGGGTCCGCTCCAAGGTCAGACCCTCGACCGCGCTGTGGCCGAGAATCTCGACGGGCTTGAGCCAGAACCTGACGGTCAGCCGCCGCGCACCTCCGGCCGGCGTTCGTCCAGCCCAGTCCTTGATGACGGCGTAGTTGCCACGGACGCGCCGGTCGGTCTCGGCCAGCTGGACGCTCTCTCCGCTGGCGTCGAACGAGGTCAGGTCCACCTCGTCGGCGGAGACCACGATGTCGACGCCCGGCAATTCGCCAAGCTCGCGCAGTTCCTTCGTGGTGAATTTCGCCTGGGCCGGGCCCCGGCGGCCGATCATGTGCACCTCGCGCACCTTGCTGGCCATGAGCGCGTCCAGCACTGGCTGGGAAACGTCGGTCTCCCGCAGGTCCTCCGGATTGCGGGCCAGGATGCGGGCGACGTCCACGGCCACGTTGCCGACACCGATAACCGCGACCGCCTCGGCGTCCAGCGTGAACGCGGACGGATCCACGTCGGGGTGGCCGCAATACCAGTTCACGAAGTCGGTGGCCGCTATGCTCCCGGGCAGGTCCTCGCCGGGAATACCCAGGTGCCGGTCCCGCATCGCGCCCGTGGCGTAGACCACGGCGTCGTAGACGGCAAGCAGATCCTCGCGGCTTATGTCGTCACCCAGATGCACTCCGCCGATGAAATGGACTCCTTCGTGCTCCAGGACGTTGCGCAGGTACTCGGCGATCGACTTGATCGACTTATGGTCCGGCGCCACTCCGTACCGAACGAGCCCGTACGGGGTGGGCAGCCGGTCGAGCACGTCGACCCGGATCGCGCGAGGCTCGTCGAGCGCCGCGGACTGCTTGATCAGGGCCTCGGCCGTGTAAAGGCCAGCGGGGCCGGACCCGATCACTGCTACCTGGAGAGTCTGCATACTCTCAGATTCTGCCTTGTCCGGAGCACCGCTCGTGGCACGCCTGCTGCACGCGGATGATCTGGACCCGGCACCATCTGGTCCCGCGTGCTCGTCAGCTAGCGTTTGGCGCATGCACGACGAGCAGCAGGTGCCGCCCTTGAGCCTCGATGGCCGGGTGGCCCTGGTCACCGGCGGCAGCGGCGGCATCGGGCGGGCAATTGCACTGGCGCTCTCGGCGGCGGGGGCGAGCGTCGCCATCGGTTACGGCGCCAACGACGCGGCAGCCCACCAGCTGGCCGGGCAAATCACGGCGGCAGGCCGACGGGCCGCTGCCCTGAGCGCGGACCTCGCCTACGCGGCCGAGGTCGTCCGGCTGGCCGAGGAGACTGAGGACAGCTTCGGTCCGGTGGACATACTGGTGAGCAACGCAGGGCTGGCCCGGCGCCAGGTGCTGGAGACCATCGCCATCGAGGACTTCGACGAGACGGTCAGCGTCAACCTGCGCGCACCGTTCCTGCTGGCCCAGCGGCTGGTGCCGGGAATGGCGCAGCGGGGCTTCGGCCGGGTCCTGTTCATGTCATCGGTCGCCGCCTTTACGGGCGGCCTCGTCGGACCGCATTACGCCGCATCGAAGGCAGGACTGCACGGGCTGATGCACTCTCTGGCCGCTCTGTACGCGAAGTCAGGAGTCACGGTCAACGCGATCGCGCCGGCTCTTATCACCGAGACCGGCATGGTGCCCGACGAGGAACAAGAACTGCGCAGGCGCGTGCCGGTCGGGCGCCTTGGACGCCCGGCCGAAGTCGCGGACCTCGCGCTGGCGGTCCTGCGCAACCCGTATCTGACGAGCCAGGTCATCTCCGTCGACGGCGGTGTTTACCCGCACTGATCCGGCCATCTGCCGCCGTCCGCTGGCAGGCCGTGGCCGGCTACGACGCAGGCTAGTCAGATCTGAATCGTTTGTCGTGGGCAAGGTTTCCTAAAGACTTCCGATGGCCGCCCATTGTTGCAGCCACCTCGGGAACACCCACCCGGACGCAGGCGGGGGCGAAACGGCCACGGCCGTATCCGGGGGAATCACATGTCATCAGGCAGAGCGGCCACGTTGTCCTGGGCTGCGTCGGCTCGGGCGGCCATCGCCCGGTCGTCGAGGCAGGCCACGCGCGGCTACGGTCGGGCCGCGTTCCGGCCCGGCTCTGTTCTCGTGACCGGATCTAGCGGCAAGGGCACGACCTGCCACCTGGTGGCCCAGGTGCTGCGCGCCGCCGGACTGCATCCGGTGGTCGCCGCTACGGGTGCCAGCCCCTGGTCGGGTGTGGCCGACGCGCTACTCACCCGCAAGAGGACCGGGCGCAGGAGGAACGATCCGCGGGCGATCGGCCTCGTCGAAGTCGACGCAGCCGCGCTTCCGGGCCTCGTCCGGCGCGTCCGCCATCCGGCCGCGCTGGTGTGTACGAACATCCTGGGCGGCCAGCCTGATGACAACCCGGCCGACACCGCGCTCCCGGCCCTGCTCGAGCGCGCCATGCGCAGCCTGCCCGCTACTACCACCCTGATCCTGAACGCAGATGACCCTCGCGTCGCGGAACTGGCTCCGGACCTGCCGAATCCGCGTCTGTACTTCGGCATGTCCGACCCTGTCCACGGTCGCGTGCGCCCAGATCCGACGGCCGAGGTTGCCCGCTGCCCCCGCTGCGGAAGCCAGCTGTCCTATGCCCGCGCCTACTACGCACACCTGGGTCACTGGGCGTGCGGCCGGTGTTGCCTCAGCCGCCCGGAACCCGATGTCACTGTCACGAAAATCGGCCTCGTCGGATCGTCGTCGAGCCGCCTTCAGGTGAAGACGACCTCCGCCAAGGCTGTGCTCGAGGTGCCGCTGCCCGGCATGTACAACGCTTATAACGCACTGGCGGCCGTAGCTGTCGCGAAGCACCTGGGCATGCCCGCCTGGTCCCTGCGCGCCATCGACAATGCTTCGGGCGGGCCGATGCGGATGGAGCGGACCCATGCTGCCGGGCACGAAGTGCTTCTGGCCGTCGCCACGAACGCGACGGGGTACTCAGAGGTATTGCGCGCCATCTTGGGCGACGGCGAACCGAGGCGAATGCTGCTCGGGCTGAGCACCAGGCGGCGGCAGCCGGACGTCTCCTGGATCTGGGATGTCGACTTCGAAGCCCTGGCCGGCCTCGTACCAGCACCGATCGTCTGCGGCAACCGAGCAGCAGACCTCGGCGTCCGCCTCAAATACGCCGGCTGGCTCGGTGATGGCCGTCATCAAGGCCAGTCGGCCGGCGCGACCATCGAGCCGGATCCGATACGCGCCGTGCGGGCCGCAATCGCCGACACTCCGCCAGGCCAACCGCTGTGGATCGTATCGACGGCGACCGCACTCGCCGAGATCCGCCGCTGGCTGCTCCAACTGGATGACGTTCCGGATCAGGCAGCTGGGCTCGCTGGCCAGAATCGCGACAGCGGGCGGGCGGGCGGGCGCGTTGCCACGCGGCTCACCCGACCCCGATTCGCCGGACCCCGGATCGCCGCATCCCGGCCGACCCGACCGCGACTTGCAGGAGCGGGGCTAGGAGGAGCACAGCCCTCCGGCCCGCAGCCGTCCGCACCACCGCGCTCAGCGGCCCTGTCTCCAGCACTGCCGCCATCTCGGGCCAGGCCGGACCGCGGCGACCGGCCCGGCCGGAGCGCTCGGCCAGGACAGGCCGGAGCAGCCCGGTGACAACGAGGCAGATAACCGTCGCCCATCTGTATCCCGACGTGATGTCGAGCTACGGCGACCGTGGGAACGTCGCGGCGATCGTACGCCGCTGCCGCTGGCGCGACGTCGGCGTCACGGTGACCGAACTGCGGCCGGGCGACAAGGTAGTCCCAGCCGATCTCGACCTCATCGTGATCGGCGGCGGTGGCGAGCCGCAACAACGCCAGATCGCAGCCGACCTCTACAAGGTCAAGGGCGGCGCCATCCGGGATGCGGTCGCGGCGGGGACGGCCGCGCTCGCGGTCGGCGAGGGCTACGAGCTGTTTGGCCGCTTCTGCCAGCCGGACAAGGGCGCGGAGCTGCGCGGCATCGAGTTGTTTGACTCGTGGACGATCCGCGGGCGCGTAGCCGATGTAGGCGCTGCACATCAGGATCGCGCGACGGCGAGGCCACGCACCGATCCGGCGGTCCGCGACCTAGTCGTGCGCTGGGATGGTGGCTTGCTGGTCGGGTTCGAGAACTCAAGCGGCCGAACCTATCTCGGCCCCGACGCCGTCCCGCTTGGCCGCGTCATTTCTGGCCGCGGCAACAACGGCGACGGCAGCGAGGGCGTCTGCCTTGGCGGCGCGATCGGCACCAACATGCGCGGCCCCTGCCTTCCGGCGAATCCTGCCCTGGCCGACTTCCTGATCAGCGTGGCCCTGTGCCGTCGCTACGGCACCGCGGACCTTTCGCCGCTGGCCGACGACCTGGAGCTCGCCGCGCGCGCCACGGCGATGCAGCGGACGGTTCTCACCGCCCGGCGGCGCGCGCTGACATGGCCGCTGCGCAAGCAAGCCTCACCGCCGGCCAGCGGCGCCGGGGCGGTGCCACCACGGTTGGGCAATCACGCGCGAGCTGGCATGCATCGATGACGACGCCAGCGGGAAACGGAGCTGGTCCGGGCCACCGGCCCTACTACACGGCTAGGTCAGTGCGCGGTAGTCCTACCAAAAGCATCCTCGCTGCGCTGGCTACCATGTCCGTCGTCGCGGGCGTCATCCTGGCCGGGATCGCCCTGCCTGTCGCCGGGATGGCCGGAGTCGCGGTCCGTGATGCCGCCGAGACCTTCAACGGCCTCCCGGTTCCTGCGTTGTCATGGCTGCCCACGAGATCGGAAATCCTGGACGCGAGTGGCGGTCTGATCGCTTACTACTACCCCAACCACATCTACCGCGTGCCTGTCAGTTACGGCCAGATCGCGCCCGTCATGCGCGACGCGATCGTCGCCATCGAGGACTCGCGCTACTACCAGCACGGCGCGATAGATATGCGCGGCACGCTCCGCGCCATCACGACCGACCTCAGCGGTGGGCAAGTTCAAGGCGGATCGACTCTTGCCCAGCAGTACGTCAAGAACGCGCTGCTGCTAACAGCCGCCGACAGCGCGGAGCAGCACGCTGCGGTCGCCGACAGCGTGGCGCGCAAGATTCGCGAGCTGCGGATCGCCGTGAACGTGGAGCGTGATCTCACCAAGGACCAGTTGCTGGCGGCGTACCTCAACGTGGCGTACTTCGACAACGAGGCTTACGGAATCGAGGTCGCGGCCCAGCGCTACTTCGGCGTCACGGCCGCTCAGCTGACCCTGCCTGAGGCGGCCCTGCTGGCCGGCATGGTGCAGAATCCGTCGGCATTCGATCCGCTGGTCTACTCGACGGCGGCGATAGCGCGCCGGAACCTGGTGCTCGCGCGCATGGTGCAGCTGCATTACATCAGCGCAGCCACCGCGGCGGCGGCGGCGAAGGCGCCGCTCGCCCTCCACTACTCCGCGCAGACCCTCCAGGAGGGTTGCTTGAGTGCGGCCGCGGACACCGCCTGGTTCTGCGATTACGTGCTGGCCGAGTTGCGGACCAACCGCACCTACCGCGCTGCCTGGCGGCAGATCAACACCATCGGCGGCCTGCAGATCCACACGACAATGAACCCGCAGGACGAGCGCGCCGCGCAGGGCGCCGTCATGTTCATGCTGCCGCCACCGCCATCGGGCTACAACCCAGGCAACAACGCAGCTGCTGAAGTCCTGATCCAGCCAGGGACCGGGTACGTCCAGGCCATCGCAGTGGACCGCCGGTACGGCAACGGGCCCGGCGAGAACAGCATCGACTACGCAGTCGACACCGCCCAAGACGGCGGCTTCGGAGTCCAGACCGGATCGTCTTCGAAGCTCTTCACGCTGATCACCGCCCTGAAGCAGAACTACCCATTTGGCTTCAGGCTGTCGGTGCGGTCGCCGAATGATATCGGCCCGTTCTATAACTGCAGGGGAACATATACAGGCCGGTTCCCGGTCTCGAACGCGGAAGGGCCGGGCCGAGGCACCTATTCGCTCTACACCGGCACGACGCAATCGATCAACGTGTTTTATGCGGAGCTTGAGCAGCGCGTGGGCCTGTGCAACGTAGTGCGGACCGCGGTGAGCATGGGTGACCACCGGGCCGACGGCACATCCCTGCTGGCGGCTTCCGGCGAGCCGGGTCAGGCTGGCTATCAGGCGCCCGCCGACGACCTGCCATCGTTCACGCTCGGGGCCATCGACGTTTCGCCGATGACGATGGCAGCCGCGTATGCGGCCGTCGCGGCCGACGGCGTCTACTGCCAGCCCCGGGCGATTTCGAGAATCACCGCCGGGAGGGCCGATCTACCCGTCGAGCCGGTCGCATGCCACCAGGCGTTCTCGCCGGCCGTGGCCGCCGCCGCGACCTACATCCTGCGCGGCGTGCTGACCAGCGGCACCGCTCGCGGCGACGGTGTCATCCGGAATGGCAGCTACGTGCCGCAGGCGGGCAAGACGGGCACTGCCAACAGCTTCGACTTCGCGGCGTTCGGCGGCTACACCCCGCACCTCGCCGGCTATGTGTCGATGTTCAACCCGTCAGGACCCGTCTCGCATCCGATGGTCGGCGGCGCTTCGTGCTATCGCAGCGCCGATGGCTCCGAAGACTGCCCTGGTTCAGTCTTCGGAGCCAATGCGGGCCAGATCTGGCAGCTAACCTTCGAATCTGCCGACCTTGGCGCATCGTTCGGATCGTTCCCACCGGTGCCAGGTAACACCGGTTACTTCCGGGCCGGAACGGGGCAGCAGACGCCGGTAGCCCATCGGCATCGCCGCCGAGCTCATTGATCAGCGAGCCCCGGAGAACGCAGCAGGCGAGCCGGGGTATGGATTTGGCGGCGGCGGCGGCTGAACCTGCTGGAAACCGGCTGGCACCGAGACATTTAGTTGCGCCAGGTTGGCCGGCGTGGCGGGTCGCCACTGGAAGGCCATGTGCTGCGGGCCGAAACTCACCTGCACCGGCAGGTAGCTTGCCGGGTCGACCCACAGCGTGCTCCACTGACCGCCGGTTAGCTTGATGGTGTCGACTCTGCCGATGAGCTGATGGCCGGCGACCGTGTACGCGCCGCAGGCTAGCTGCGACCGAATGAAACCCGGCCAACCCCCATCGGGACCCGGTCTGAGATAGACCACATCGCCACGAATGCAGTCGCCAGAGGGTGGGCGTGAAGGCATTGGTACCGTGGCCGTCCACCATGTGCTGTTGCGATATATCACCGCGGTCTCGGTCACCGCACCGTTCGCGGGCGTGAGTTCCGCGTCGAAGACAAGCTTGCCGCCGCTGGTATAGGCGGCGAACTTCGAAGTACCAGTGCCCTGGTCCGCCCGCGTGACCAGATATCCAACACTCCAGGCCGAGGCGCCTCTGAACCCGCTGAGCCCACCTGGCACCGGCCCCATGGTCGTGCCAGGCGGATAGGTCGTCAGGACAGAACCCACCATATCGTCGACTTTGGCAGGTGCTAGGGCGCGCTGCACACGCCCGATGACGTAAGCCGTCAGCTTCGCATTGGGGCTGGTCGGCGCCGAGCTGAAGGTGCCTGCAACGCCGGCTATCGCGACGCCGCCGACCAGCGCCGTCGCCGTAGCGGCCGCTGTCGCCATTCGAAGGGTAGCCCGCCGCTTCCGCCGGTGGCGGTCTGCCTTGAGCGCGAGCCCGCGCGGAACTTGGATGTCCCTGGTCGCGCGTTCCATGTCCAGGCGCAGCTGGTCTTCGAGATCCATGTTCATGCCATTCGCTCCTTGCTGACACAGGCCGCATCCTCCTGCTCGCGGCCTGACGATCCGCTGAGCTCGCGTAGTCTGCTCAGGCCCCGGGCAGTCGCTGACTTGACCGTTCCGATCGAGCAGCCCAGCGTCTGGGCCGCCTCGGCCTCGGTCAGCTGCTCCCAGTAGCGCGCGACGATGACTGCCCGCTGGCGCTTCGGCAGCT
>Ga0126373_10004901_pt1 | contig 10315 bp, 7 predicted proteins | sample PanSoiMetPlot_11_FD_92545 | JGI IMG/M metagenome (GOLD analysis project Ga0126373, IMG submission 92545) | Tropical forest soil microbial communities from Panama - MetaG Plot_11 | ecosystem: Environmental > Terrestrial > Soil > Tropical forest > Bulk soil | place: Panama | collected 2016-02-17 | reverse complement strand
TGACGAGCGTTCTATGGCTGCAGAAAGTATCCGCTCGGCCGGTTCGCCATATTCGACGATTGATTGCGGCGGGTAGAAGAGATCGGCATCGGTTGGAACCGTTTCATACAGCTGATGAATGGCTTCGGCACGGAAAGGTCGAAGCACCTCTGCTCGTTCTCACGGCGTTCGTGTTCGTTACGGTTATTCTTGTTGCCTCCATCGCTGCTGGGAGGATCAGGAGGAGTGTGCATCACGTGAAGCAGGAACAGTTTGGCGTTGTTTTCCTGCACCAATGAGAGGGCATATGGCGCAGCGGCCTCAGAGGCAGCTCCAAAATCCGTGGGAAAAAGTATGCGATGGAATCGCCCGCCGGCGTGGACGCTGCTGCGCACATGCGGGCCGATGGACAACAGGGGAACCGGCGAACGGCGGAAAATTGCTTCCGCGACAGAACCCATGAAGAATTTGTCGACACCTGTGCGGCGGTGCGTGCCCATCACGATGAGATCGATGTCGTTCTCCTTGATCATTTTCTGAACCGCGTTCCAGAGATCAACGCTCCAGTCCACGATCGTTTCGTGCTCCAAACCAGCGAGCTGCGAATCGATGCGGGCCTTGGCAGTCTGTTCCCGCGTTTCGATGGCGGCGATTGCCAATTTCGACGGCGCGCCACAAACATTGGGATCGGGAATGAAGACATGCAGTGCGTACACTCTGGCGCCATACCCGCGGGCGATGCTGGTTGCGAATGGGAGGGCCACCTCGGAAGGCTCCGAGAAATCCGTAAGAAAGAGAATGTTCTTAATCGAGATTGGCGTGCTGCATGCAACTTTATCCATAGGTCACCTCGTATGCGAAAAACGTAAAATCAGGAAAATCCTGTCTCGCTCGCCGAATCCGTCCACCGCGCTCAGGGCTTAATTGCAACTTTTATTACGCCGTCGCGCCGCTCGCCAAAAAGCTTGTAGGCATCGGTTATGCGGTCGAGCGAAAAGGTGTGAGTGAGGAACGGCACCAGATTCAACTTCGCGTGACGGACCAGCTCCATCATCCTGCGCATCTGCTCTTTTCCTCCCGGGCACAGGGTGGTAACGATCCTGTGGTCTCCGAGTCCTGCGGCGAAGGGTTCAAGCGGGAGCGAAAGTTTCCCAGAGTAGACGCCGAGGCTGGAGAGCGTGCCGCCGGCTCGCAATGCGCGGAGCGCATTTTCAAAGGTGGCTTGCGTGCCCAGGGCTTCGATGGCTACGTCGACACCCTTGCCGCCGGTGAAGCGCTTAATTTCGGCAACAACGTCCTGCTTATGGTGATTGAGCACGATATCCGCGCCCATCTGTTTGGCCATGACGGTGCGAGTGGGATCCGATTCCACGGCGATAATCAGAGCGGCGCCCTTGAGCCTGGCTCCGGCAGTGGCGCAGAGGCCGATGGGGCCTTGGGCAAAAACGGCTACGGAATCGCCAATCTGGACGTTCCCACTCTCGGCTGCGGAAATTCCCGTGGAAGCAATGTCGGAGAGAAGCACCACCTGCTCGTCGCGAAGATCGTCGGGAATTTTGGCCAAATTCGCCTGCGCGAACGGAACTAGCAGATATTCAGCTTGAGCGCCGTTGATGGTATTGCCGAACCGCCAGCCGCCGATGGGACCGCCGCATTGAGACAGGTTTCCCCGGAGGCAATCGAGACACTGGCCGCAGGGCGTGATCGCGCCGACCAAAACGCGGTCGCCAACTTTGTAGCCAGTAATGCCAACGCCGAGCTCGTGGATCACTCCCACTGGCTCGTGGCCGATGGTGAGGCCGGGCTTGACGGGATATTCGCCTTTGACAATGTGCAGGTCAGTGCCGCAGATGGTGGTGAGAGTGACGCGGATGACGGCTTCGCCAGGACCAGGCTTGGGGATGGGAACTTCCTCGATGCTAATTTGGTTCGCCCGACGGAAGACGAGGGCTTTCATTGTTTTGGTTTCGCAGAGGCGATGGTCGAGCTTTATTTCGTGCGTGGTGATGGACATCAGCAGCTCCTTTTGGTTGACTTACCGCTTTGTACTACGCGGCGAGAAATTGGGTTATGACCGGGGTCACGGCCGGTTGTGATATCCGTCACGCTTTTTTCGCAAGTGATTGCGCGAGGATGGATCTTGCGAAAGGAGGCGGCCATGGTTTATCAAGATTTTTTCTTTGTAGTGTTGAGGGTCATCTTTTTTACTTCGCCAAACGGGGAGCGGCACACTGGAGACACTAGAACGCGCTTGCCCGACTGCGGCCGGACTGGAGCCTGGCTAGGTTGGGAGCTGCGGATTTAGGCCGTGACTTGCGAGGCGGTGGGCCATTAGAATGGCGGCCGAAATCGGCGGTTCCTTGATGGAGAAGAAATGACGCGAATGCTTCCGATAAAAGTGGCGAAGCTCGGCCTAGGGCTAATGGCAGCACTGATCGTGGCGCTGATGGCGTGCAGCGCAGCGCGGGCGCAGGATGTGACAACGAATTCGATGCCGGGCACGGACTTCACGAAATATCACACGTACAAGTGGATCACGATCGAGGGCGCCAAACAACCGAACCAGATCGTCGACACGCAGATCAAAAACTGCGATCGATACCCAGCTGGCTGCCAAAGGCCTGACCAAGACCGATGGTGACAAGGCCGACCTTTACATCGGCTATCAACCCTCCATCGATCAGGAAAGGCAATGGAACGCTTACAGCACCGGTGGCTTGCGCTGGGGCGGAGGAATGGGGAACGCTACATCTTCCAAGATCAGCGTGGGGACCCTTGTGCTGGATATGTATGACCCGGCGACCAAAGAGCTTGTGTGGACAGGGCGGGTGACGAAGACGCTTGATCCGAATGCGAATCAGGAGAAGAAACAGAAGAATTTGGATAAGGCGATGCAGAAGTTACTGAAGAATTTCCCGCCGAAATAACGGCTAGCCACAACGGGGCGGGACAAGACCCAGAAAAGTAACAAGGCGGCGGCAAGCCGCCGCACTCCATATCAACAGGCTAAAGCCTCTCCGATTCCGCGCGCCCGTTAATCCGCATAGTGTGAAACCGGGCGGGGCAAGCCCGCCCTATGAAAAGCTCTCGCACTCCAAATTTGCTAGACGTGGCGGAAAGGTTCCTCGATTTTTTCGCCGGAGACTTTTTGGGCGTCGCGCTCCAGCGATTTGGTGATTAAATCCTTCGAACCCAGGCCTACCGCCAGCGCCAACGCAAAGACGATCCCTCCGAAAAGAATGCCAAAGGCCAGTTCGACGATGCCCGTGGCGATGCGCAGATGCTCGAGGGCCATTGCCACGGCAAGGACAAGAACCAGCCATCGCACTCCTACGCTGAGCAGACGAGCGTAGCTGAGGTTCAGATTTACGGCGCCGATCAGCACGCTTCGCGAAAGATATCGGGCGATGACGCTGCCTACCACGAGGACCAGCACAGCTCCGAGCATATTGGGGATGTAGGCGAAGATGCTGCGCGCGAGCAGGGACGTCCACTCGGCATCGAACGCGGCGATTCCGATGAGAAACCCGGCAACGATGATCAGCGCGGCGATCGTTCGGGATATCAGGAGGGTGGGGCTCTTCAGCAGAGGCCACTCCGAGGAAGAGTGAAAGCCCCACTGGGTGAGGCGCTGGTCAAACTGCATGCTGGTGAGCACGCGGCGAACGATCACGGCAAGAAGAAAGCCCAACGCGATTGAGATCAGCACCGCTACGAGAAGCGCTGCGGTACCTGGCAAGAGGTCTGCAAACCGAGTAAGGAACCGCTCGGTGGATTGGGCTAATGCTCGCTTGATTTCTCCCCACATAAGTACCTCCATCGCGACTTCTTCTCCGCCGACATTCACGGAGGCGCTAAGGGTTGAATCGATCCGGCCAACGCCACCGGGATACGAGATAGGGCTTGGCGGATTCGTACGCGACGGCCAGGCGCTCGAGTATCTGTTCCACTCCGGAAGCATCGGCCGCTTCCGCATCACGGGCAAAACCAGCAACCCATGCGAGGTAGAGCGGCGTCATCGATTTGAGCAGGTGGTCGCGATTGATGGTGCGAAGACGATGAGCCAACGCGAAATCGAAGACGATGCGCACCCACAAATCGTTGGGCATACGAAATTGTTCGAGCGGCAAGCGAGCGAGCTTTCTGAGCTCGAGGAGCGTGGAGGGCGGCAAAACCAGATCCCAGATCTCCTGCAGATTGCGGTTGCCCAATTGAAAAGATTCGACCATGCGGCTGACGTCCACGGTGCCGGTGTCCTGAGACAGAAGAACAGGCTTGCCGAAGGAAGGCAGAGGAGTCGATGAGCGCGTTCTCTGCCAGCAGGCTGCGCGTTTTTCCATGTCGGCAAAAATGGGGCTCAGTATCTGCGCGACCAGGGAACTGATGTTGGTCCAATCCGGCGGGGGGTAGGTGCGCGGCCCGACGAGAACCTGGCAAACTTTGAGATTGTCGCAGAGGGCGGCGGGAGCGATGGAAGCCAGCGGGTGCACACCCGTCTTTTCAGTGCCGAGCATTTTGGTGAACAGGCGGCGGGAAATGCCGAGGTCGGGTCCCATGGGATTGCGGATTCTTTTTCCGTAGAGGCAACGAGTGAGCGGGGAGATGACACTGCTGTTCAGCAAGCCTTCGAATTTCCGCAGGGCGTATTGCGGCGAGACGAGATCGAAATCTTCTTCGAGGAGCGGCTGCACCAATTCGCGAATCCACTCCGGCTTTGCATCCTCGATGGTGGAAGCGACAATGCAGCAGGCGCGGGCGTTGAGCTGTTCGCTTACGGCAAAAGCGGATTGGTATGCGGTGGCGATGTTGACGACCGGGGTGCCGGGATCGTCCGTTTTCGACGAGGGCCAGGGAACAAAATAGGGAGAGTGCATTTTTTCGGAAGCTTCTGAAGTCGCGCCGGCCTGAACGCTGGCGTGATCATTTCTCAGGGCTGCAATGATGGGAGAACCGGGGAGCGTTCGCAGAGAATCGCAAAGGGCGATGAGGCTTTCGTCATCGATCTCTGCGACGACGCCGAGGACCAAATCGGCGCTCGTCACCGGTTCGACTTTCGGCGCCGGCGGCTGCGAGATGGGTTCGACTTCCAAAGTTACGTCCTCCACTCCTGAGCCGGGTAAAACGCAGCGGGGCGGCTGCTATAGCGATTGTTACACCGTTAAGGCGAATCCTGATGGCCTAACAGCGAGAATAATTTATAGCGAGAGCGACATAATTCCCAGCAACGGAATGCGTACCCAGTCGGGACGGGCATTGAGCTCGTAGAGCACTTCGTAGAGCGCTTTATCCAACAAAAACAAATCGAGGAGCTTTTGAAATTCCGCGATATCGGAGGGCAGAAATGCAGTGCCCCGGGCTGTTTCCCGGTAGGCGCGCAAAAATGCCGCGGATGCGGATCGCTCCCAGAGCTGGGCCCACGGCTCGAGGCGTGCCACATCCTCGGTGTGACGCTCGGTGTAGTTGATGAGGCTGGCGTAGGCGGCATAGCTGAAAGAGCGCAGCATGCCAGCGACGTCCTTCAGAGGGCACTGTTTTGCACGGCGATAGGCGAGCGGGCGGGCTGGTTCCCCTTCAAAATCGAGGATCACGAAATCGGTCTTCACTCGCAGCACCTGGCCCAAGTGATAGTCACCGTGAATTCGAATGCGCTGCGTACGAAAGCTGGCCGATTTTAGTATTGCGAAATGATCGAGAATGCGGCGGCGCCGGCTGAGCACCGTGGCTGAAATTTCGACCACTTCGTCGGGCAAGTAGGATACGCGCTCTTTCAGGACGTCCAGAACCTGCGAAGCGTGCTGCTGAAAATCGGCGAGGACGGCTTGCAGATCGTCGGACGTCCAAGGCTCCGGCTTGAACGCCGGATCATCGGTGGGAGAAGCGAGGGCAAGATGCAGTTCGGCGGTGCGGCGGCCGAGCGTGGTGGCGGCGTCGAAGTAGATGCCGAGATGGTCGCGAGCCAGCTGAGAGACTGGACGCTCCGACATTTCGAGGGGATCCCCAATCTCCGCGCCGGCATTTTCGGGAAACTTCAGGGGCGCGGAGGTTTCGAAGTAGCGATCGAGCTCTTCGATTGTCCATTTCCAGCCGTCGCCTTCGTTCTGCACGAGACCTTGCAGCATGGCGAGGGCGGTTGATTCGGAGCCGTTGTTGGCCGGCTCCAGTTCGATCGAACCGGCGAAGGGAGGAATATGATCAAACCTTGTTTTTTCGGTGAGGTAGCGCCCGATTTCAACATCGGGATTGATTCCGGGCTCCAAGCGGCGGAAGAGCTTCAGTATGAAGCGGTCGCCGAACAGAATGGATGTATTGCTCTGCTCGGCTGAACCTCGTTTCACGGACAGCGGTTCTTTGGCTGTTCCAAGGACTTTCTGAAAGGCCTTCGTGGGTGTTCCTTGAATGCGCCCTCCGCGCGAGTGCAGTTCCCGTCCACTTTTAATGAGCGTGAGCAATTCGCTGCAAAGGGTATCGTCGTTCACTCCGTCGCAGAGAAGACCGGCTATTTTTGCGGATGCAATCGAGGTAACGATGGCGTTGGGCGCGGTGTGGCGCAATTCGTTTGCGGCGTCGCCCAGAATCATTGCCAGCGGGACGAGATACAAGTCGGGATCGCCATTATCGAATTGAACTTCAACGAGAGCCAAGGCAAATCGCTGATCGCTTAGGGGGCTCCAGTTGATGATGCGAGTTGATTTGAGATGGCGAGACTTTCCCGCGAACCAGCGCTGCTTCACCAGGAATTCCGGGAGGTTGAAGGTTTCGAGGCGCTGAAGGCTCGGGCCGTCAAAAATGCTTTCCCAGCCGCCCGCAACGTTCAACGGCGATTGTTCAGCAACATCCGCGGCGGACTCCGTGGATTCCGTCCTCTGTTGAAGTTCGAGCCACAGGAAACTGTAGGGAGCCAGCGTGAAGCGGTACGGCTGGCGCTCGATGGGGGGAAATTCCACGTAGCCGAGCATCTCGACCGGCACCAGGCCCTCCTGCTTGGAGAGATCGAGATCGACGGGCTGAGCGAAGCGCGAGAGGTTGGCGAGGCAAAGGACCTGTTCGTCTTCGTACGTCCTGAGATATGCGAGGATTTTGCGGTTGGACGGGTTAAGGAACTCGATGCCACCACGCCCGAAGACGCTGAAGAGTTTTCGCAGGGCGATCATGTTGCGCACCCAGTTCAAGAGCGAAGAGGGATCGCCCTGCTGCGCTTCGACGTTGATCGCTTCGTATCCCCAGACCGGATCCATGATTACAGGACTATAGAGGCGGGCGGGCACGGCGGTCGAAAATCCGGCATTGCGGTCGCCGTTCCATTGCATCGGAGTGCGAACGCCGTTGCGATCGCCGAGATAGATGTTGTCGCCCATTCCGATTTCGTCGCCGTAATAAAGAATGGGCGTGCCGGGAAAGGAGAGCAGCAAGCTGTTCAATAATTCGATTCGCCGGCGATTGTTGTCAACGAGCGGAGCGAGGCGCCGGCGGATGCCGAGATTGATGCGCATCCTTGGATCGGCGCTGTAGGCGAGATACATATAGTCGCGTTCGTCATTGGTGACCATCTCGAGGGTGAGTTCGTCGTGATTGCGGAGGAAGAGGGCCCACTGGCACGTGTCGGGAATGGGCGGAGTTTGGGCGATGATGTCGGTGATTGGCAGGCGGTCTTCCTGGCGCAGAGCCATGTAGATGCGGGGCATCAGCGGGAAATGGAATGCCATGTGGCATTCGTCGCCATCACCGAAGTAGGGGCGAACGTCAGGCGGCCACTGGTTGGCTTCCGCCAGAACCATGCGGTTGGAATAATCGGCGTCAATCTCGCGCCGGAGAGTCTTAATGACGGCGTGAGTTTCCGGAAGATTTTCGCAGCTGGTTCCGTCACGCTCGACCAAATAGGGAATGGCGTCGACACGCAGGGCGTCTACTCCCATGTCGAGCCAGAAATTCATCACTTTCAGAACCTCGGCGACGACTCTGGGATTGTCATAGTTGAGATCGGGCTGGTGAGAGAAAAAGCGGTGCCAGAAGAATTGCTTGGCGACCGGATCCCATGTCCAATTCGATCTTTCGGTATCGGAAAAAATAATTCGAGCGTCTTTGTACTTCCCTTCGGTATCGCTCCAAACGTAAAAATCTCGTTCGGGCGAACCAATCGGAGCCTGACGGGCAGCCTGAAACCAGGGATGCTGGTCGGAGGTGTGATTCACGACCAGCTCGATCATCACTTGCAGACCGCGCTCGTGAGCTGCGCCCAAGACAGCTTTAAAGTCGTCAAGCGTGCCGTACATGGGATGGACATTCATGTAGTCGGAGATGTCGTAGCCATCGTCCTTGAGAGGCGACGGGAAAAAAGGCAGAAGCCAGATGCAGGTGATGCCGAGATCCTGCAGGTAGTCCATTTTCTGAAGCAAGCCGGGAAAATCGCCGATGCCGTCAGCGTTGCTGTCTTTGAAAGCGCGCACATGCAGCTCGTAGACCAGTGCGTCTTTGTACCAGAGAGGATCCGATGCGCTGCCGGGCAGCTTTGCCATATCGCTTTTCCCCAACTGTCAGGTGGTGATTGGAGATTCTGGCCGGAAAATCAGGATTCCAAGAGGCGGAAGCGTCATATTCAACGAAAAAGGGCGGCCGTGAATCGGGAGGGGCACGGTTGACAGGCCGCCGAAATTTCCCTGCCCGGAGCCGCCGTATAAAGGCGCATCACTATTCAGAATTTCCTTCCAGTAGCCTTCCAACGGAACGCCGACTCGATAATTTTGGCGCACGACCGGCGTGAAATTGCAGACGAAGAGAAGCTGATCGTTTGGATTCTGACCGCGCCGGAGAAAACTGATGATGCTTCGCTGGAAATCCTTGCAATCAACCCATTCGAAGCCGGCTGCATTGAAGTCCGTGGCATGCAGCGAAGGCTGGCCGCGATAGAGCGTGTTGAGATCGCGCACCCAACGCGCCAGCCCTGCGTGGGAAGGGTGTTCAAGCAGATTCCACTCGAGGCTGGCATCGTGGTTCCACTCCGACCACTGGCCGAATTCGTCGCCCATGAATAGCAGCTTCTTCCCCGGATGACCGAACATGAAACCGTAGAGAAGGCGCAAATTCGCAAACTTCTGCCAGTCGTCACCCGGCATCTTGCGAATCATGGAGCTCTTGCCATAGACGACTTCGTCATGCGAGAAGGGCAGCACGAAATTCTCAGCGAAGCCATAGACGAGGCTGAAGGTGATCTCGTTCTGATGGTAGGTGCGAAACACAGGATCCTGCGAGATGTAGTTCAACACATCATGCATCCAGCCCATATTCCACTTGAGACCGAAACCAAGTCCGCCGAGATAGATGGGGCGCGACACTTGAGGCCAGGAAGTGGATTCCTCCGCGATCATCATCGCATCCGGGTAGCTGCCATAGACGTGTTCGTTCAGGGTACGGAGAAAATGGATTGCGTCGAGATTTTCTTTTCCTCCAAAACGGTTGGGTATCCACTGGCCTTCGCGGCGGCCATAATCTAGATACAACATCGAGGCGACGGCATCGACTCGAAGGCCGTCAACGTGATATTTGTCCATCCAAAATAGCGCATTGCTGATCAGAAAATTCTGGACTTCGTTGCGGCCATAGTTGAAGACGAATGTGTTCCAGTCCGGATGTTCGCCCTGGCGAGGATCCTCGTGCTCGTAGAGATGGGATCCATCGAAGTAACCGAGGCCAGCTTCATCTTTCGGAAAATGGGCCGGGACCCAATCGAGAACTACGCCGATTCCTCGCTGATGGAGATAGTCGACCAAATACATGAAGTCGTCGGGGGTTCCGAAGCGGCTGGTCGGGGCGAAATAGCCGAGAGTCTCGTAGCCCCAGGAACCATCGAAGGGATGCTCCATCACGGGCAGAAATTCGATGTGGGTAAAACCAGCGTCGTGGACGTAGTCGGCGAGGAGTGGGGCGAGCTCGCGATAGGTGAGCCAGCGGTTTCCGTCCTCCGGCGCTCGTTTCCAGGAACCGAGATGGAATTCGTAGAAACACAGTGGCGAGCTAAGGGAATTCGCGTTTGCGCGATTCTTCATCCAGGATTCGTCATGCCAGGAATAGGTTTCAAGATTCCAAACGCGCGAAGCCGTCTTCGGACGAACCTCCGAGGCGAAACCGTAGGGATCCGCCTTGTCCACCTTGTAATCGCGATAGCGCGATTCGATGTGATATTTGTAGCTGGCGCCTTGACCGATACCAGGAACAAGTCCCTCCCAAATACCAGCCGTAGAGGGGCGCATGATTGCGGCGTTTGGGTTCCAGCTGTTGAAATCGCCGATGATTGAGACACGCCTGGCATTGGGCGCCCAGACGGCAAATTGCACGCCGCGCT
>Ga0126373_10004900_pt1 | contig 10315 bp, 12 predicted proteins | sample PanSoiMetPlot_11_FD_92545 | JGI IMG/M metagenome (GOLD analysis project Ga0126373, IMG submission 92545) | Tropical forest soil microbial communities from Panama - MetaG Plot_11 | ecosystem: Environmental > Terrestrial > Soil > Tropical forest > Bulk soil | place: Panama | collected 2016-02-17 | reverse complement strand
GTCACCCGGTACTCCCGAGTTCGCCGGCCGGCGCTGAGCTTGTACCGCGCAACCGTGCCAGCCCCGACACCACCGGACTCGACCTCGAAGTCCGAGAACGCCGGAGGCAGGAACCGCGGATGATGCTCGCGCATGTCGGCCAGATAGTGGTAGACCGTGTCCACGGGCGCATCCACCGTGGCCTCAGTTGAAACCACATTTCTTGCCATGCAGGCCTGTCTATCAGACACAGCTGCCGCACAATCGCCCCAGGGCGCCCGCGCTGGCACGAACGCAGCCAGGGCAGCAGCGGCCGGTGCGCGTCAACTCGCTGCGCACCGGCCGCCTACCATCGACCCCTCATGCCTTAGCCCGTCACGGGAAGGGTGGACTTGACAGGCTTAGGTGCCGGAGCGCCCGGCACGTGAGGGGATTTCTTCCCCTTAGGCTTGTGGGTCGGCTTGGGGCTCGGGGCGCTGGCGGGACATCTCACCCAGAACACCTTCTGCTTGGCGAAGCCTTTCTCGCCGGTGAAGTTCCAGAACAGCTTGTAGTGTCCGTTCTGCAACGACTTATTTCCGGTGTGTCCATCGCCGTGGCTGTCCAGCACCAGCGTCCCTGACGCGACCACGCTGCGGTTGCCGGTCGGCGGCCACGACCGGATCTGCCAGGACACAGACTGGCCCGAGTCGAAGTCGAAGGCGTCTAGGTAGAAGGTGCAGACGTGCGGTTCGTTACGGCGATCGGCCACGGCCGTGGTCGAGTTGTGGATCTTGACGTCGCCGTTGTCGCCATTCCTGGTACTGCCTGCTGACGTGCTGGGCTTGCTGTGAGCGGACGCAGCCGATTTCCCGCCTGCCGTGCTGGACTTGCCGTGAGCGGACGCGGCTGCGGCCGGTGCCGCGAATCCCAGGGATAACGCGGTTGCCGCGACCGCCGCGCTCGCGATGATGGCGCGATTCAAGCGCCTCGGAAAGGTGATCATGCAGCTCCTCCTGTGTAACACAGACGCTGTTGCATGACGGGGCAACATAATTCAAAACGCCAGAGACCGGGCAAGCGTTACGCCAATAAGGAGGAGGACCGTGGTGCAGGCCGCTCAGCGGGCGTTGCAGCGGCGCCGGCGTGGCGACTGCCTCATGCCTGTTCCGGCGGCTCCGCCGGATCAGGACCATCCGAGCCCTCGGGACCCGGGGCCACCTTGTTGAGCCAGCAAATCGCGCACAGTGCGTGCGGCCGTCCGTGCCGGCCTTGCTCGTGCTCCCACGCGAAGTAGGCCGCCCCTGCGACAAGCACGACGTTGAAGCCTCCGCCGAAGGGAAGCCCTGGAACTCTCGGTATCCGGCGAATCATCGCGGTTCACCTGTCCATCGTGAGGCGGCGCGATCGGGCGATCGCATTGCGGCGAGCCATTCCAGTGTGGCATCACCACGCCACGCCGCAGTCCTCTGCGCGGCAGGCTCAGCGCAGCAGGCTGGCGAAGACGTTGATCGCAGTGGCGAGGATGACGGCACCGAACAGGTAGGACAGCAGCGCGTGATGCAGCGCCAGGCGCCTGATGTCCTTCCTGGAGATGTTCGTGTCGGAGACCTGGAAGGTCATGCCGATCGTGAACGAGAAATACGCGAAGTCCAGATAGGCCGGATCGTCCTCTTCGTTGAAGCCAATACCGCCCTTCGGCTCACCGTAATAGTTGCGGGCATACCGCAGCATGTAGACCGTGTGAACCACGAGCCATGACACGACGACGCTGACAGTCCCGAGGCCGATGAGCAACGCCTTGGTGCCTCCGGTCGTCTGGCCTGCCCTGACGAGCGCGAAGGCGACCGCCACGAGGGCGGCGATACTCGCGGCAACGACAATGATTTCGGCAACGGGATTGCTGGGATCCTCCCGGCCGGCCATGCGGGCAGTGACCTGCGCGTTCATCCGGTACACCGCACCCCACACCATGAGCAAGTAGATCAGGGCTGCTATATCCCAGCCCGTGAGCAGGGCGGGCGCAGGCAGGGTGTAACGCCACACCAGGGCTGCCAGCACGGTGCCGATGATCATGCACCCCGCCACCTGCCCTCCCGCTGGTGGCCGGTGCAGAAAGGCAGCTCGACCTCTGGGCACCCGAGATTCTTACCCGCGCCCGTCGCAAATCGCATCGGCGAGAAGGGCCGGGGCCGACAAGAACGGCGAGTGCCCGCAGTCGATCTCGATCGGACTGACCCCGAGGACGCGCGGTGTTACCCGCCTCGACCAGTCAGGGTTAATCACCGGATCGTGTGAGCCGATCACGGCCGAGCAGGGCACGCCGGGCCACGCCCGCAGCGGAGTGAGCTCCTTACTGATCTTCCAGAACTGGCCGCGAAGCCGCTGCGCCGCCCATTCGGTCACGTCGGGCGAACAGTCAGCGAAGAAATACGCGGCCGCGGCCTCCGGACTCCAGCGGGTCGCTCCGTCGGCGCCCGTATAGGAACCGCCTTCTGGGCCGGAAAGAGTCATGTCGGGCTCTTCTCGCATGACCTCGTCGTGCATGCGGCCGGGGCGCGGCAGCATCGCGCACAGGAAGACCAGCTTGCTCACCGGACGGCGCGTCGCGATGACAGGAATCGTGAGACCGCCAAGAGAATGGCCCACCAGGACGATGTCGTCAGGCGCCGCAGAGAACGCCTCGACCGCCGCGTCGGCGTACTCGGACGCGCCCGCCTCCGGGTCATCGCAGGGCAGGTCGACAGTGAGGACGCGGTGACCTCGGGCCTCGAGGACAGCTGTCAGCCGCTCCCAGCACCACGAGCCGTGAAAGGCCCCGTGGACCAGCCCAAACGTTGTCATCCCCGTACTGTAGTCAGGGTTGCGACCACTTCTGCGCAGTCCAGCGAGCGCCAGCAGTGCGGTACGTTGCGGGACCGGCACGGTCCCACTCCGCCTCAGCGGCGAGACTAGAGGTATGCGAGTAGCGCTCGCGGAGGAGCTAGGCGGAATCGACCGCGTGAAGCTGGGTGAATGCCCAGACCCGGCGCCCGCGGCGGGACAGGCACTGGTGAGGGTCCGCGCGGCTGGCGTCGGCCCCTGGGACGTCGGGTTTGTCAGCGTCGGCTTCCCAGGCCTTGGGCTGCCGTTCATCCCCGGTCAGGAAGTTGCTGGCATCGTCGAAGAGATCGGCGACGACGCTGGCGTCCGGCCGGGCGACCGGGTGTACGCAAGCCTGTTCCCGAAGGGCGGCGGGTTCGCCGAACTGGCGCTCGCATCGGCCGATCGCCTGGCCCCTATGCCAGATCGGGCGAGCTTCACCGAGGCTGCCGCGCTGGTGATCGGAGGCGGTACAGCCTACGAGGGCCTGGTTGACCGAGGACGGCTGCAGGCAGGCGAAACCGTCCTTATTACCGCGGCCGCGGGCGGCGTGGGCAGCGCTGCCGTTCAGATCGCGGCGGCTCTTGGCGCCCGCCCCCTCGGAGTGGCCAGCCGCGACCACCACGACTACTTGCTTCGTCTGGGCGCCGGCGAAGTCTTCGACTATCACGCCGCCGACTGGGTCCAGCAGGTGCGTGGGGCCGTCGCCGACGGCGTCGACCTGCTGTTCGATGCAGCCGGCGGCCAGACCCGCGACCAGGCAATCGGCGCGGTCCGCGATGGCGGCCGGGCGATCTTCATAGTCCTGCAAGGTGATGCAGCCCGGCTCGACCGAGGTATCACCGGCGAGTCATTCGGCGCGCACGTCAATCGGCAGCGGCTCGAGCAACTGGCCAGCCTGGTCGGGTCCGGCGGACTGCGCCCCCAGGTCGAGGCGGCGCTGCCGCTCGAGCAGGCGCGCGCAGCGCTGACGCGAGTCGCCGCGGGGCATACCCGAGGCAAGATCGTGCTGCAGATCGGGCAACGCTAGCCAAGGCGGCGCTTCCGCCCGGGGGCCGTCGCGTGGCGGTAAGGGTTAGCCCTCGTTCCAGAAGTCGCGCTCTTCCAGAACAAGGCCGTCCTCGCTGAAGCGCAGCAGCGACACTCCCGCCAGGTTCTCGCTCCCACCATCAGCGAGCCGCGTTTGTGCGCTCCACGGCACGGCCGCCTGGTCGCCATCAACGATGGGCGTGCCGAACTGACACTGTGCCGACTCTTCCTCCGCGAACACCCGGGCCAGGTAATCAGGGTCCGGATCCCGGAACGGATGCTGCCTCCAGACGGCGCCGTCGGCATAAAGAGCCGTAATCGCAACGGCGTTATGCTCCTGCCATCCTCGCTCCCACACATCCGCCCACCGCTGCGCTGCTTCACGAGTCTCCATACGGCAACAGTAGGCCTCGCCACTGACACCGGAGCGGGGCTGTCCATCGCGGCGGCTGTCGATCGCCCGGTTGCGCGTGAGGCAGAATCCAGCTTCCATTCCCGAGCCCGGGCTGGCGTCCGTCTGCCGGTTCCGTGGCCTACCGGGATGGGTCCGAGGGCGCATAGCCAGCCGCGCTGGCGAGTTTCGCGCGGATCTGTTCGGCGTCTGGGTGCTGCAGGTCGTCGAAGATGACGAGCGCCTGCTGCCAGGCATCGCAGGCCTCGGCTAGCTCGCCTGCGTCATGGCGGGTGTCGCCGAGGTGGGTGAGAGTGGTCGCCTCGCTGACTCGGATGCCGAATTCCCGGAGGATGTCGAGCGCACGTCCATAACACACAGCGGCCTCGGCGTGGTTGCCCAGTTGCTGTTCCGCATAACCGAGACTGTCCCAGATGTGCCCCTCGTTGAGGCGGTAATCGAGCTCGCCGCTGAGGGTGAGCCCCCGCCGGCAATACGCGCGGGCACGCTCGTAGTCGCCCAGGAGCGCGTGATACCAGCCAACGCCGCCGAGCGCGCTGGCCTCTCCCGCCTTGTCGCCAATGGCCTGGTACAGCACGAGCGCTCGTTCGTTATACCTGAGCGCGTCGGCGTAGCGGCCCTGGCGGTCCGCGAGCATGGCCAGGCTCTGATTGATAATGGCCTCGCCCCGACGGTCCCCGAGTTGCTGGTACAGCGTGATGCTGCTGGCATAGTGGACGACAGCCTGCTCATCGTCTCGCAGGTCAGTGTAGGCGGCTGCGAGGAGGCGAGCGGAGACGGCCTGCCCGGCCTTATCACCGAGACGCGTCGCGGCGGCCAGCGCCGTCCGCATGACAGCGGCCCGTTCCTGGTAGTGCCCGCGGTTACGAAGGTAGGGCACCATGGCCCAGGAGAGCTGCCAGGCGTGGCTGTCGAACCCGGCGCTCTCGGCGACGGTGACGACGGCCAGCAGCACGTGATGCTCGGCTTCGAACCAGGCCAATGCCTTCCGGTGATCGGCGAGCGGCTCCGGAGCCGTGCCATGGCTGGGTGGGGCAAGCGCAAGAGGACCGCGGGACGGGTCCAGCGTCGTGGAGGCGGGACCGCCGGTGTGCAGGTAGTGGTCGAGGACCCGACCGGTGGCCGCGTTCCGCTCAGCTTCACTGTCGTGCTGGCGGCCTTCGGCGAGGGCGTAGGCGCGCAGCAGGTCGTGGAAGGCATAACGGCCGGGGACGTGCTCGGCGACTAGGAAGCAGCGACTCAGCTCCCGCAGCAGGCGGCGGGCCTCGGGCTGGTCGCAGGCGGTCAGACTGGCGGCCGCGGGGACAGATATGTCGGGGCCGGGGTGCAGGCCCAACATCCTGAACATATGCGCAGCGTCGGTACTGAGCTGCCGGTACGACCAGGAAAACACGGCCCCGACGCTGGTCGCCGGGTCGCCGGTCTCCAGCATGTCGAGCCGACTGGAAGAAGCGGCGAGCTCGGCCGCGAGGGCGGCCAGCGGTAAGCCGGGCCTCGCGGCGCCACGGGCCGCAACGACCCCCAGTGCCAGCGGCAGACACGCGCACAGACTGGCGATCCGGTCGACAGCGGCGGACTCGGCAGCGGCCCGCTCGGCGCCGATCCGGGCGGTCAGTAAATGAACCGCCTCGGCGTGCGAGAGGACGTCCAAGGTGACCAGCCGCGCCCCGTCGGCGACCGCAAGCCCACTCAGCTGGCTACGGCTGGTGACGAGCACGAGGCTGCCCGGGCTCGCCGGCAGCAGCGGGCGGACCTGCTGCTCATCCCTGGCGTTGTCCAGGACGATCAGCATCCGCTTGTCGGCCAGCAGGCTGCGGTAGAGACCGGCCTGGGCCTCGAGGTCGCGCGGGATGCGCTCGGGCTGTACGCCTAGCGCGTCCAGGAACCCGCGGATTGCCTGACTGGGGCAAGCCGGAGTGCCCGAAGGGTCAAAGCCACGCAGATTCACATGCAGTTGCCCGGCCGGAAACCTGTCCGCGACCTGGTGCGCCCAGTGCAGCGCCAGCGCGGTTTTGCCCACCCCTGCAGTCCCGCCGATCGCCGAGATCACGACCGTGCCCGGCGCGCCGGTCCCCGACCGGTCCAGCATCCGGGTCAGCGCCTGCAGTTCGGCGGCCCGGCCGGTGAAGTCGGCCACCGCCGCAGGCAGCTGCCGCGGAACCGCGGCGACCGTTCCTCGCGGGCTGGCCGGGGTGTCGCCGGCGGCCAGCAGCTCCTCGACCCGATCGGCCGACACCCCTAACGCCGTGGCCAGCTTGGGCCGCAGCCATGGCAGCGGCCGGGTCTCGCCACGTTCCCAGCGGGCCACCGTGCTGCGCTCAACGCCCAGCTGTTCCGCTAGCTGTTCCTGGGTCAGACCCACCGCCTTGCGGCGCTGGGCCAAACGTCCGCGCTTCGCTCCGCGGGTCCCTACGGCGCTTCTCGACATAACCAGCATCCCGCAGCCGAAATGGCCATTGCTTTTTCAGCATACGCCTGGCAACCGCAGCCGCACTCAGGTGAACTTTCGGAATAGGAAAAGGAAATGGCCTGCATTTTTGCCTGGTGCATGAGGCGCCCGAGCGTCACCAAAAGTTCGTCGAAGCAGGTCAGTTGCCTGCCTGCGCCATTGATGCGCCATTACTGCTCTGGTGAAACCGGTCAGGCACAGGTTGGATCAAAGCCATGGCCACCCGCGGGCTCTGCCGTGATCCGCGGCAGGAAGCCACCCTGACATCCGCAGAGCCAGTTCCGGTGCTGCCTCCTGGCCTGTACGGATCGGACCGCATCGTGTCTGGTGCCCGCTTCCTGGGTGATATCGATCCCGGCTGGTGGCGGGAAGGGGCAATGCTGCCGGCCAGCCTCGTGGCGCTGGACATGGCGGATCCCCGCCGGTGCCTGCTTGCCTGGTGGGCCGCCCGGCGCCTGCCCGCGCCGACGCCGGGCGGTACACGCCTGGTCTCCCCATATGACCGCGCGGTGCGCGCACTGTCCCTGTCGGCCCGGCAGGCGCAGGCGCTGGGATTCACCGGCGTCGACGCGGACCTGCTCAGCCCCGGCTGGCGGCATCTGATCACCGATCTGCGGGCGGCTTCCGACCGCGTGTCGCCGCCGATGCGGCGCAGTGGCCTGACGACGGCATTCGCACCAATGGCGACGTGCGCCTGGACGGCTCATGAACAAGGGGATTCATGGAAATCGGCACGACGGTATTCGTGGACTGTCCGGCCTACCTGGATGCGCGCGGCCTGGCGCGGTGCGGGCTTCCCGCCGAAATCCGGGATCCTTACCTGATCCAGTCGACCGCCGGTCCCCTGGAAGGCGCACGAATACGGTGTTCACGCGGACATGACTTCAACGGACTCATTGAGTCCTTTGCCAGGGACGGGACCACGGGCGCCTACTGAGACTGATGGCCTTGATCGGCGTGGAACCAGGCGAAGGTGATCCGCGCCAGCGGGAAGGCGAGGAACCACAGCGCTTCGGCGACGTAGGGAGCGAATACGGCAACAGGGAGCGTGAGGGCGAAATACACCGGGGCTGACAGGCCGCGGGCTCGTATGGCCCTGACTTGTGCGGCTCTGGCGTGCGGCTTCAGCAGTCTCCCGCGGCCGGATGCGTACCACCAGCAGGCCGCGGAGGCCGTTGCCACAAGTCCGACCGAGATCGCATACAGAGCCGCTGCCGCGGGGGACCCGACATGCTCTCCCAGAACGGCCGTAGGAAATGGCAGGAATGCCACGAACATGAGCAGCATCAGGTTGAGCCATATGAGCGGCGGGTCGTACCTGCCGATGAGCCGGTATGCCTGGTGATGTGTCACCCAGAACCTGGCGATGACCAGGAAGCTCAGCAGGTAGGCGAGGTAACGCGGCCACAGTCCTAGCAGGGCCCGTGCCAGCCGCGGTTCGCGAGCAGTGGCAGGCAGCGCGATCTCAATGATCAGGAGCGTGATGGCAATGGCGAACACGCCATCCGACAGCGCCAGGATCCTGCCCATGCCCTCTGCCGCGGCCTCGTCGTCCTCGTACCGCGGCACCCGCCACACGCGATCGTGCAGCTTCCTCACTCGATCACCCCGGCGAGTCCGCCAGCACGCGGACCCGGTCGTCATCTAAGCAGGACACGGCGCGAGGCCGGCATCCTGTTGATCAGTGCCCTGCCAGGGCCGCCTCGATGTCGGCCCTCCGATGGGTTTCTGCGGCGAGCAACTTCACCACGAGCGCGAAACTCACGTCGTCGTGTCCTCGCACCCCATCCAGGAAGGCCTGATAGGCAGCGATGATGACATTCAGCCGCTCTAGCGCGTAACTCGTGATCGCCCGCGGGTCCGAGCAATCAGGGATGGTGAATTCATGATCGCCGGGGGCGCGCTCGAGGAGCCGCCTCGGATCACCGGTGATAGCGCCGCCGAGGTCGCCGATCCGGTCTGCGAGTCGGCGCGCCGCTGCGCGCGCCTGGTCAGCGACTTCGGGCAGCTCGTCGCTCAGCAGGTAGATCGCCCAGCCCTGCAGCCTGTTGCCGACGGCGTCCGCCCACAGGGCCGCAACGATGTTGTGGCAGTAGAAGCCGTCGAGAGCCTCGATCACATCCTGGACATCCCGCTCTGGGTCGGTCATGGCTGGTCTACCTTTCCGATTACCGGGCCGCTCAGCGGATACTGAGCGAGATTGCTGATCTGCCGCTGACGCGCTGTTATCCGGCTGCCAGACGCCGAAGGGCATCGGCCAGGCTCGGACGCCCGTCTGCTGCGCGGATGTTCCACGTGATGAACTTGGTCGGACCCATCAGTGGGCGCAGCGAGGACATCAGCCCGGCGTGTGGCGGCGTGCGCATGAATGCGCGAAGAGTCGTCTCGTCCTGCCAGACCGACAGCGTCCAGTAGTCGCGGGCCAGTGGCTTGGCTCGCAGCGTGTAGCCGACCAGGCCGTCTGCTCCGGCGAGCTGCTTCCGGATAGCCGACACCGCCTGGAAGAAGCGCGCGGTGCCGGTGATCCGTCTGAGTGGCAGGTGGGATGCCATCACCAGGTACTCCGTTCCTGGCTGCATCTCGGCGCGAGTGGTCCACGGCAAGTCCATGGTGTTCTCCTGAATCCTCGGATTGCTGGTGCCGGCTGGCCGGGTTATCTGACGGTCAGGCGGGCGATGGCTGGCACGAACCGCCGGGGCATGAATCGGGGGCCGATAACGGTGACCTGGTTCATCCGTCCGGACACGACTGTGGGCGAGGTCTTGCTGATGGCGGCGAGTGCCGTGCGGACCACCTGCTGCGGCGTCTGCCGGCCGCGCGTCATGAACGGCTGCTCGGAGGCTGCGGCGAAGAATCCTGTCTCGGTGGCGCCGGGGCACAGCGCCAGGACCCGCACGCCGGAACCCTTGGTCTCCTGCCACAGGGCCTCGGTGAATGACAGGACAAAGGCTTTCGTCGCCGCGTAGACCGCCATGGTCGGCACAGGCTGAAACGCAGCGGTGGAAGCGACGTTGATCACCAGCCCGCGCCGGGCCTGCAGCATCGGCGGCAGGAACCGGGCAGTGAGGTCGGCCACTGATCCGGCGTTGAGCTGGACCTGACTGGCGACCCCCGCCACATCCTGGTCGGCGAAATTCCCGTGGAAAGCCGAGCCGGCATTGTTGATCAGGACGTCGATTGGGCGACCAGCCGCCTCCACGGTACGCGCAACCTCAGCTGCCGAGCCGGGCTCGGACAGATCCGCGCCGATCACGTCGATGCTCAGGCCGGGGTGACGCTCCAGCAACTTCATGCGCAGTTGCTCAAGCTTGCCCGCCCGCCGCGCCACGAGCACGAGCCCCGTGCCGCGAGAAGCGAACTGGACGGCGAATTCCTCGCCGATCCCGCCGCTGGCTCCGGTGATCAGCGCAGTCGTGGGACTGCTCATGCCCGCCTCCTCGCTGCCGACGCAGCTGGCATAACAGTGTTATGGTCTAGGCATAACAGTGTTATGGCATGATGTCAAGGTGAGCTCGCGACAACCCGCTCCCCTGGCCGACCCGCGCGGCCGCCTGCTGGACGCAGCGCTCCGGCTCCTGGCCGGAGGCGGCCCGGAAGCCCTGCAG
>Ga0126373_10004899_pt1 | contig 10316 bp, 8 predicted proteins | sample PanSoiMetPlot_11_FD_92545 | JGI IMG/M metagenome (GOLD analysis project Ga0126373, IMG submission 92545) | Tropical forest soil microbial communities from Panama - MetaG Plot_11 | ecosystem: Environmental > Terrestrial > Soil > Tropical forest > Bulk soil | place: Panama | collected 2016-02-17 | reverse complement strand
GGCCGGCCATGCTCGACTTGGTCTTGGCCCACACGCCGCTGAACTTCGAGTGGGTCCCGAACTACTCCGACTACTATCCGGAGGCTCCAGGCGGCAAGCCGTCCGGGCGGTCAGTCGAACCAGCATTGCTGGACGCCAAGCTGATCGGCGCCGACATCGCCCAACTGCGGCCGCCATACTTGCCGGCCCCGGTGGGCATCACCGTGACGCAGGCGAACTATCGCTGGATGAGTCTCGGCACGAGCCACCCGCGCGCGCTGACGACGACCGCGAGGGTGACCGCCCGGATGATCGTGAGCAAGCTGCGGAAGCGGCGGCTGCTGAGCATGGGTCAGGCCCTCGCGGCCGGCCTGCGCGCTGGCCTTACGAGCGCCGGCGTCCCGGTATGGCTGAACACGCCGATGACCGACCTGATCGTCGAGGATGGCCGGGTCACCGGCGTGCGCGCGCTGCGGGATGGCGTGCCGACGGTAGTCAGCGGCGTCCGGGGCGTGCTGCTGGCGACTGGCGGGTTTGAGCGGAACGCGGAGATGCGCCAGCGGTACCAGCGGTCACCGGTGGGCGCCGCTTGGACGGTCGGTGCGCCCGCCAACACGGGTGAGGGAATCGTTGCGGGCGAGGCGGCGGGCGGCGTGCTGGCGCTCATGGACGACGCGTGGTGGGGGCCGTCCATCCCGCTGGCTAGCGGCCCGGTCTTCTGCCTGGCCGAACGCAGCCTGCCGGGGTCGCTGTTTGTCAACGCGGCGGGCGAGCGGTTCGTGAACGAGGCCTCGCCGTACGTGGATGCCGTGCACGTCATGTACGACAAGCACACGGAGGCAAACCCGCACATCCCGTGCTGGATGATCACCGACCAGCGCTACCGCAACCGGTACGTGTTCACCGGGATGCCGCCGCGCAAGCCTTTGCCGCGGCGCTGGTACAAGTCCGGCGTTGTGTTCAAGGCCGACTCGCTCGCGGATCTCGCCGGCCAGATCGGGGTATCGGCCGACGGGCTCACCAAGACCGTCGACAAGTTCAATGAGTTCGCCCGAACCGGCAAGGACACCGACTTCGGCCGCGGCGACTCGGCCTACGACCGCTATTACGGCGATCCGAACTGCAAGCCGAACCCGAACCTGGCGTCGCTGGCACAGCCGCCGTTCTACGCGATCAAGATCGTGCCTGGCGATCTCGGCACCAAGGGCGGCCTGCGCACCGACGACCGCGCCAGGGTGCTCGGAGCGGATGGCAGCGCCATCGATGGACTGTACGCGGCGGGCAACACCAGCGCCATGGTGATGGGCCGAAGCTACGCCGGGCCTGGTGCCACCATCGGCCCGGCCATGACGTTCGGTTATCTGGCGGCCATGGACGTGGCCAGGAAGACGTGATTAGGCCGCCCGGAAGCGGGAACGTGCGTGGCGACCGCTCACATTCGGTCAAGGCGCGCAGACAACGCAGAAGGGTACTGAAGTGCTCGGCGCAGGACACGACCACCTCGTACTGTTCCACGAGAGCGATGAGGACCTGGCTGACCAGGTCTACGAGTACCTGTTCGGACGGGGGGAACCGGGCACGGCCATCCTCGTCGCCTCGTCGGAGCACCGCCGGCTCATCACTGATCGCATGGCGCGAGCGGGCATCGACATCTCGGCCGTGCGCGCTGACGGCTCTTTTGTCGCGCTCGACGCCAGCGGCGTGCTGGCAGGCTTCATGGTGGACGGGTGGCCCGACGCGGCCGCGTTCTGGCGGACCATGAGCCCCGTGCTAAAGCGCGCGGAGTCGCGGCCGGGTGAGGTCCGCGTCTTCGGCGAGATGGTCACGCTGCTGTGGGACGCCGGCCAGACTGGCGCGGCCGTGGACGTCGAGGCCCTCTGGAACGAGCTCGCCCGGCAGTACTCCTTCTCGCTGCTATGCGTGTATCCCGCCAGCTCAGTGGCGACCGCCGAGGACGCGGACGACGTGTCGCACGTCCAGGCCGCGCACTCGGATGTCCTGCGGGCTCCACCTGGCGTTAACTAGTCCGATCCCAGGATCAGCCCGCTGGTGGGGACGCCAGTGCCGGCCGTGACAAGGACGGGCCCGTCCCCGGGTACCTGGTTGACGGCGCTGCCGCGCACCTGCCTGACGGCTTCGGCGATCCCGTTCATTCCATGCAGGTAGCCTTCGCCCAGTTGCCCGCCGTGCGGGTTCAGCGGCAGCCGGCCGCCTAGCTCGATGGAGCCGTCGCCGATGAAATGACGCGCCTCGCCGCGTTCGCAAAACCCGAGTTCCTCGAGCTGCATCAGCACGTACGGCGTGAAGTGGTCATACAGCACCGCGGTCCGGATAGCGCCAGGCCCGAGCCCGGCCTGCGCCCATAGCTGCCGGCCTACGACGCCCATCTCGGGCAGACCGGTTAGCTCGTCGCGGTAGTAGCTCGTCATCGTGTACTGGTTCGCGCCGCTGCCCTGCGCAGCGGCGCGGATCACGACCGGCCGATTTTTCAGGGAACGGGCTCGCTCCAGGCTGGTCACGAGCACGGCCACCGCGCCGTCAGTTTCCTGACAGCAGTCAAGTAGCCGCAGTGGCTCGCAGATCCAGCGCGACGACTGGTGGTCAGCCAGCGTGATCGGCCGCTCGTAGAACCAGGCCGCTGGATTAGTCGCGGCGTGCTGGCGGTCGGCAACCGCGACTGCACCAAAGTCGGCGCTGGTCGCGCCGTAGGCGTGCATGTAGCGCCTGGCCGCCATCGCGACGGTCGCGGCGGGCGTTGCCAGGCCCATCGGGTAGTGCCAGCCGCTGTCTATAGCCGCGGACGTAGCGCCCTGGACGGCGCCGACGGCGACCTGACCGAACCGCCGCCCGGATCGCTCGTTCAGCGACCGGTAGCAGATCACGACGTTCGCGGCGCCAGTAGCAATTGCCATCGCGGCCTGGTGCACGGTCGCGCACGCCGCGCCACCCCCGTAACCGATCAGGCTGAAGAACGTCAGCTCGCCCGCGCCCAGCTCCCGGGCCACCGCGATCTCGGCGTTGCTATCCATGCTGAACGTCACCAGGCCGTCCACGTCGGCCGGCGCCAGGCCCGCGTCGTCTAGCGCCGCCCTGGCGGCCTCCACCGCGAGCTTGAGCTCGCTTCGGCCGGAGTTCTTAGAGAACTCGGTCGCGCCGATCCCAGCGATCGCCACCGTGCCTGAGACCGGAACCGTGCCCGTGACCGAAACTGGGCTCGCAATCATCGCTGCCTGTCCGATGACCCGCGGCCGGCCAGCCGGACCGTGCCCGTGACGTGGTCGCCGGGGCCGCAGGCGCCGGTTACGGCGATGACCTGCTCGCCGTTCGGCTCGGTCGACGCCCGGCCGGAGAACGTCAGCGTGTCACCCGCGTAGCACGGGACGCCCAGCCTGATCGACACCGCGCGGACGAGGGCGTCCGGCCCAGCCCAGTCGGTGACGTACCGCTGCACCAGGCCGGTTGTCGTGAGGATGTTGAGGAAGATGTCCTTGCTACCGCTGCGGACGGCCATCTCGTGGTCATGATGCACGGGATAGAAGTCGCGCGTCGCGAGGGCCGTCGCGACCACGACGGTGGGCGTGACCTCGATCGTGAGCTCCGGCAGGACACCGGGTGCGCCGCGCTCATCGGGACGCCAGCCCGGCAGCACCAGATCGTCGTCGATCCGCAGGAACGCGGTCCGGACCGGCATTCCGATCTCTACCTGGTCTGGATCGATCCCGGTCAGCTCGGCCATGATCCGCACGCCCTCGGTCAGCTCGACGAGCGCGATCACCATCGGCAGTCGCTTACCGGGCACCGGCGGATGGTGGTGAACGACGTAGCTGTAGACCGTGCCAGTGCCCGCCGCAACGACGTAACCCTGGCCGGTGGTCGCGCCGCAGCTCAGGCACGCAGGCCCGGGTGGATGCCGCAGCGCTCCGCATTCGCCACAGCGCTGGATCCGCAGCTCGCCAACCTGCGTCCCGGCCCAGAAGAACTCGGTGTCGGGAGAGGCAGGTGGTCGCATAACCGGCCCGGGAAGCGCTGGCTGCGTGGTCGCGGTGCCATCCCCGCCCTCCGCGGCCGCGGCGGCCGGCCGGTACTTCAGTACACGCCAATCCATCTCGGCTACTGCTTCGTCACCCGAGTACCAGGTGTTCTTGGTAGTGACAAACCAGCCCTCGCCGAGGGCAGTGCGCTTGGGGCCTGTCACATCGGCCAGCTCGGCGTGCAGGCTCAGCAGTTCACCGTGTCGCAGATAGCGGTGATAAGTCTGGGAGCAATTGGTTGCGACTACCGCCGGATAGCCGGCTTCGTCCAGTACTCGCATCATCTGCCCGAGCGGATCAGTGCCGTCGTCCGCGGCCTGCGGCTGCAGCCCCGGCATGGTCCAGACCTGCACCATCGCGGGCGGCGCGACCAGCCCGCGGTGTATCGACCGCGCTGCGACCTCAGCATCGGTGTACACGGGATTGGCGTCGCCGATGGCGTCGGTCCAGTTGCGGATCGCCGGCACGTTCACCGGGTCCCTGGCGAGCCGCGGCGAGCCAGGACCGGCGGCTTTGACCTTGTCGGCGGCGGCAAGGATCAGCGCGCTCGCCTCGTCGCCGGTCATCGCGGCACCCGGGGCAGCTTCAGGCCCGCCATCGCGATCAGCTCTCGCTGCACTTCGTTGACCCCTCCGCCGAATGTCATGACGGTGTTGCGCTTGTTCTGCACGTCCAGCCAGTGGGCCAGCTCGGCCGTCTGCTCGTCGGCGAGGTCTCCGTGCCTGCTCACGACCTCGGCGAGCTCCGCGCCGGTCCGCTGTACCTGCTCGGATCCGAAGACCTTTGTTACCGAGGCGTCGGCGATGTCGACCGTCTCGGTGACGGCCACCTGCCAGTTCAGCAGCTCATTAACCCGCTCGGCGGCCGCCGCCCGGGCGAGCGCCCGTTGCACATCTGGCTGGTCAAGCACCCGGCGGCCGTCTGGAGAGGCCTCTGCCGCGGCCCAGTCTCGCACCCGCCGACGCAGGACGCCGAGCCGTCCGGCCGGGCCGAGCATCACGCGCTCATGATTGAGCTGTGCTGTGATAAGCCGCCAGCCAGCGTTCTCAGCGCCGACGCGCATCGTGACCGGTACCCGAACGTCGGCGTAATAGGTGGCGTTGACATGGTTCGCGCCGTCGTGGGTGATGATCGGCGTCCAGGAGTAGCCCGGATCCCTGGTATCCACGATGAGGATCGACAAGCCTCTGTGCTTCGGCGCGTCGGGGTCGGTGCGGCACGCCAGCCAGATGTAGTCGGCGTCGTGGCCGCCTGTCGTGAATATCTTCTGACCGTTGACGACATAATGGTCCCCGTCGAGTACGGCTCGGGTGCGCAGCGACGCGAGATCCGTGCCCGCGCCCGGCTCGGTGTACCCGATGGCGAAATGCAGCTCGCCAGCGAGGATCTTCGGCAGGAAGAAGTCTTTCTGCTCGGCAGTCCCGTTGGCCATCAGCGTTGGCCCCACGGTTTGGAGGGTGACCGCCGGAAGCGGCACGTCAGCCAGCGCGGCCTCGTTGACGAAGATCTGCTGCTCGATCTGGCCCAGACCGCGGCCGCCGAACTCGACGGGCCAGCCGAGGCCGAGCCACCCGTCGCGGCCCATCCGGCGGACGACCTCGCGGTAGATGTGGCCATGCCGCTGCGTCAGCATCGCCATGCGCTCGGCGGGTGAGATCAGCGTCGCAAAGTAAGCCCGCAGCTCGTCGCGTAGCGCGCGCTGGTCGGCAGTGAGGTCAAGGAACATCACGCACCTGCTGCTTCCCGAACGCCGAGCCGGTCGAGCCGGTCGGCGGCGCCCCCGACGAACGCGGCCAGGTCGGTCATCAGCGCTGAGTACCGCGGCAACGGGTAAGTCACGTCCATGCCGAGCCCGCCGTGCAGGTGGTGGCAGGTCCGCAGCGCGGCCGGACCATGTTCAGCGAGCCAGTACGCGGCCACGTCGACGTCGCGCTCCGCAGCGTCGCGGCCCAGATCCAGCTGCCAGCACGCCGAGACGGTGATCAGGTGCAAGGTCCGCGCGACGGCGTAAACGTCCGCGATCTGCTGCGCGACTGCCTGGAACGTCGCTAGCGGGCGGCCGAACTGCTCGCGGGTGCGGATGTGGGTGGTCGTGAGGTCGAGTGCTCGCGCCAGAACGCCGTTCGCGACGGCGCACGCGCCCGCCGCAGCGAGGTTATAGAGGTCGCCGACGCTGCAGCCGTCCAGCACCGCGAGGACCGGGCTGTCGACGAGCCGCAGCGTGTACTCCGGCAGGCCCGATGAGCTGGGCGTCCGCTGACAGGACAAGCCATCGGCGTCTGGTTCCACGACCGCGACGACCGGGTCACCGACATTGGTACTCGCGGGGACCAGGATCCAGCGCGCTGCTGCCGCGTACGGCACGCCGACCTTGACACCGGTTACCGTTCCACCGCGTCGGCGCAAGGTGACGGTGGTGCCGGGCGTCTGCGGCATCGGTCGGGATGGCTCGCGGATGGCAGCTGTGAGGATCGTCTCGCCAGCCCCAACGCCGCCAAGCAAGAGGTGCTTAATGTCGGGATCGGCCGACCTGGCCACCGGCAGCACGCCGAGTGCCAGCGTGGCGAGCGCGGGGATGCGGGCCGCGAGCCTACCGGCTTCGGTCAGCACCGCCGCGGTGGCCTGGACGCCAAGCCCGTCGCCGCCAAGTTCAGCGGGCACGGCTAGCGACAACAGACCGGCTTGGCCCAGTTCTTTCCACAGCGAGTTGTCCATGTCGGCGCTGGGCGAGTCAGCGTCGGCGACGGCTCTAATCGGACTCGAGGCGCCGAGCACTCGCGCGGCCAACTCGGACGCTGCGGTCTCGGCCTCGCTGACGCTGAAGTCCATCTAGTGGACCTCCTCGCGCCGGAAGGCCTGGAGGGCGAGTTGCTCGCCGGTGCTCGCGATTAGCAACTCGTGTCCTCCTCCTTGACTGGCACTCAAAATTAGAACACGTTATAACCGCGCAGCGCTAGGCCTCTGACCTGCGGAAACGTAACGAGGAGGCCCGATATGGGGGAACACTCAAAGCTACATCTCGAGCCGGCGGTCGCAGACGTGACAGCACCCTGCGGCTTGGGAGGCAGAGCACGAGTGATCCCAATGCCCAACATCAACGCCCCAGCCCGGACTGGTTCGACTCGTGGTACGGCTAGGAGTTGGAGCTGAAGATGCAGAGCCGGTCCCGGCACACAGCCTTAGCGTCCAGGCGCTGCGTCATCCGCCGAAGGCCGCCAGTGCGTTGCCGGCTGGGACAACAAGCAGCCCGCCCCCCACGGCCATGCCGACCAGGACATCTGCATTCTGCTCATCCGGGCCGTAGATGACCGATCCCGCGACGCCGGTCCAAATCTTCAAGCCGGTGGTGGCTGACACTGCGTAGACTCTCCCGGTGCTGCTCCCGACGAACACCGCGCCGCCGGCCACGACTGGCGCGGTGACAAGCGTTCCATTGCCGAACCTCCAGCGGTCGGGGCTGCCGGAGGGATTCACGGCCACCAGGTATCCGTTGTCGAGCGTGTACATGTTCTTGCTATCGAATGCGGGCGCGGTCTGCGTTGCGAAGGTGCCTGCCGACGCGCCGGTCGACTTGGACAGGATCACAGGGGTGTCGTAGGCACCGCGAGCGTAGACATAGTTGCCGTGCAGCACGGCGGTACTGCCGCCGCCCCCCTCACAGCATGTCGTGTGGTGCCAGACGAGCTGGCCGGTCAGGCTGAAGCGGTAGTCCTGCTGGCCGGCGTAGGAGACGTAAGCGCCCGTGGAATCCACGGCGGGAGAACTCTTGTCGCCGTTCATCACCGTGCCTTCCCATCGGACGTGACCGTCGGCTTCACTGACCGCGTACACGTACCCCCCGTAGCCGGCGCCCGATACATAGACCACGCCGTTGTAGGCCGTCGGCGGCGCTGTGAACGCCCACTGGTCAGGCATTTGCGAGGCCCACAGCTCATGCCCGGTGCTGGCCGAGAACGCAGTCAGCAGCCCGTCATAGTTGAGGGCAAACAGGGATTGGCCGTCGTAGGCCAGCGCGGAGAAACCGTAGGTGCCGGCCAGGCCCACCGTCCAGTCAATCGCACCGGTGCTGGCGTTCAGTGCGTAAAGCTGGGTGCCATAAGTCTGGGCGTGCTCGACCGTGACGAACACCCGGCCACCGGCGATGACCGGGTAGGACACGTTATTGGCTCCCGCCAGGCTTCCGCCGGTTCCGCCCAGCGTCACTTTCCATTTCCGGATCAGTGTGCTCGCCTGCGGCGCGCCGAGGGCCTGGTTGCCGTCATGAGCGGAGTCGATCTGGTACGTCACGGCGTTGGATCCGGCCTGCGCCACGGAGATCGTCTGCGCAGCGGAGGAACTGGGAGCTGACGAGCTACTGCCGCCATAGCGCGCCAGGATCTGCCGTGGTCCCGGCGCGAGCGCGGCCGTCTTGAGGGTCGCGGTGCCGCTGACCAGGGTGAAAGTGCCCAGGATGCTCCCGGTGCTGGCATCGGAGAAGGTCACCGAGCCGACGGGCGTGGCCGTCCCTGCCAGGGAAGTTACGCGGGCCCGGAACGTCACCCAGGAGTCCTGCGTCACCGATGTGACCGAAGCCGTGAGCGTGGTCGTGGTGGCGGTGGACCGGACGGACGCCATGCTCGCCGGGGGGAAAACGAGGCCTACGGCCGCGACGACGCCGCAGCCTGCCAGAGCTCGCTGATACCAACGCATCCAAACTCTCCCATGCCTGGTACCCCCACCGTCGCAGAACGCCTGCCACCCTCCCATCCTCGGAGCGGCCGGTCAACTTAGTTGGCGGGAATCTGCAGATGGTTCAGACCACGCCGGCTAGGGCAAGCGAGCGCTACCTCAGTGACGCAAGCATTCGCGCCAACCACGCGGATGCCACAGTAAGCGCGCTCCGGGGTGCCGTCGAAGTCTGTATCCACCCACTATGCGTAGCGCCTGGCGGCCAGCCGCGCGACGATGACCTCGCCGACGCTCACGGGCGCGAAGAAGGGAATGACGACGCTGCCGATAACGTGCGAGCTCTACTTAGAACACGTTATAACTTTAGGGACTAGGACGCCGTCTAACCGTCGCTGAGCGCAGCGGCTTAGCCGGGCCAGCGGCGATCTCGTTGTTAGGCTGACCACGGCAACGATCGCGAACCAGCAGGCACGGCGCAGCGCAGGCCCGCCTGGTGACAGGATGAAGGACCGGGATGGCAGCGCCGAGAACACGTACCAACGGAGGCGGCAGGTCTGCCGTGCCCGAGGCGGCGGCATCGGCCGCGGCTGGCGCCGCTACCTCCGGGCCGGGCGAAGCTGAGCTCGGTTCGGTTGCCCAGCGCGACCGTCGCAAGCGCATCCTCGACGCCACGCTCGCGCTCGCTTCCAAGGGCGGCTACGAAGCCGTGCAGATGCGGGCGGTCGCCGAGCGCGCCGACGTGGCGCTCGGCACGCTCTACCGGTACTTCCCGTCCAAGATCCACCTGCTCGTTTCGGGACTCGCCAGGGAGTTCGAGCGAGCGCAGGAGCGACTCGATCGCGCGCCTATACCCGGCGAGACCGCCTACGACCGGATCCTTTACGTGCTAGGCCGCGTCACCCGGTCTATGCAGCGCGATCCGCTGCTGATCGAGGCGATGACGAGGGCTTTCATGTTCGCGGACCCGAGCGCGGCCACTGAGGTCAACACCGTCGCGCGGCTCATGGAGGACATGCTCACCAAGGCCATGCACGAGGGTGAGCCCACGTCCGACGAGCGCGCCATTGCCAGGATCATCGGGGATGTCTGGCTCTCGAACCTGGTCGCATGGGTGACGAGACGGGCGTCAGCGAACGACGTCGCGTCTCATCTGGAACTGGCCGCCCGCCTCCTGCTCCGCTGACGCAGCATGTGCTGCCGGGCCGAGGTCGGATGGTGAGGTGGCGAGTCGGCTAATTTGGGGGAACGGGCGCAGCTGGAGGCCGCGGCTTGTTCACACGAATCGCCGGCTTGCGCGGGATATTCATGAACGGCTTCTGCCCAGGTTCATGTTTTGGAGACACCAACACCGGCTGACTCTGGTCAGCGCCGGCGGCGTGCGTGTGGCTGATGCTGACGCCCGCAACGAGCGCTGCAGCGCCCACACCGAGTGCCACGCCTTTCAGCAGGGTGCGGCGACGGCCGTCGCGGGTGACAGGCAAGTGCCGACGCTCTTCCGCAAGCCGGGCCTCGACGCGGGCCTCCACCGCCCGGTCGACGCGGTCAATGAATGCGGCGATCACTGCGTCGCTGTACTCAGGCCCGAGTTCGCGTTGGACCTCGGCTGCCGCGCGGATATCCTGCGGGTCCACCGGCGAG
>Ga0126373_10004898_pt1 | contig 10316 bp, 8 predicted proteins | sample PanSoiMetPlot_11_FD_92545 | JGI IMG/M metagenome (GOLD analysis project Ga0126373, IMG submission 92545) | Tropical forest soil microbial communities from Panama - MetaG Plot_11 | ecosystem: Environmental > Terrestrial > Soil > Tropical forest > Bulk soil | place: Panama | collected 2016-02-17 | reverse complement strand
TCGTCGCGTAGTGCGTTCATGCCCGGCGTAGACGTCGTCAGCTTCGGCATCGTCGGTTTTGGCGCGCCCGACTGGATCGTATCGGCGAGCGCGTCCAGCTTGGCGCTCACGTCCGGTGGCGGCCTGGTGCCTTCGATGCTGAGGGCCGTAGCCGCCTCGCCGATCAGGTTTGCCTGGTTCAGCAGAGCCATCAAGCGGATCAGCCTCGGCATCCGTCCCGCACCTGTGGACCGGCGGGTGAGCAAGGTATCGCTGGCCACGTTGAATGCTTTGTCGAGCTGCTGACGTGCCTCGGCGACCCCGGGCGTGCCGATAGCCCGGAGCTCGGCGGCAAGCGCGCGATACACCGCCGCCACACACCGCCGCTCGGCGGCTCGCCGCGACACCAGCCAGCCGAGCATGGTGAGCAGCATGGCCCACGCGGCTCCTAGCACGAAGCCCACTGCGATGTGCCACCAGGGGCGTACCGCGCCGAGCGGGCCCATCGAGACCGAGGTGTAGACAAGCAGTTGAAGTGCGGTGACGGAGCCGATGCCGCCAGTCGAGCTGAGCAGCGCCGAAACGCCCGCTATGGCGGCTAGCGCGATCACCGCAACCCAGCCGTGGCCATGCAAGACCGAGCCCAGTACCAGGCCGAGCGCACCGCCGCATGCCGCCGAGCCGACCCTGAGCGTCCGGGCCCTGATAGCTCCGCCGTTGTCGACGGCGACGCCGAGCAGCCCGCCAAGCGCCACCAGAAGGCCGGGCTCCTTCTCGCCAAGCTCTAGCCCGGCCACCAGCGGCAGGCCGATCGCGAGGATTGCCCGGACCATGTCCGGCCACGGGACTGGCGATCGCTGCGGCCGGGCGGCGGCTGCTAGCCATTCCGGTACGGCATCAATCAGCCAGTCCGCGACGGTCGGGCCGCCCGACGAGATGGCCTTGCGAGTACCTGTCAGGACTCGGCCGACCGCCACGGCTCCTGCCATCGCGGCTGGCGCCGCTGCTCTGGCCAGTACCGCGCCCTGACTGCCATCTCCCCAGACCCCCATCTGGCGCGACACGTAGATCAGCGCGCTGCGCCCCACGCTAACCGGCAGATCTTGCCGGTGTATCCCCCGTGCGAGCAGTTGCCGCGGCCCGCGCGCAGATATCGGCGCTCCGGCGAAATCTCCGGAAATGTCACCCGCGCACCCGCGCACTCCCCCGCATTGAGTCCGCAGGATTAAGTCTTGGCGACCGGAGCGCCGCTATGGCGCGGGTGTGCGCATTGTGACAGTCCAGCCCTGGCGCAGGTAGACCACGTAGCCGATGACCGCCGGGAAATTCCTGATGGTGAGCTTGCCTGGGTTCGTCATGAAGATGTCTTCCTCGTCGAGCAGCCTGCCCGTCGAGGGGTCGATAATGAGCACCAGCCGCTCGTTCCCTCGGCCGCCGAAGTCGGTGGCAACAGCTTCGCCGGCCCGCCCTGCCCGGTCTACGGTCGTGCCCAGATAGTGCACCCGCGGCATAGCGGCCAGGACGCGCCACAATGCGGCTGTCAGCTGAGGCGAAAGCACTTCATGCCCGATCCCGGCGATTGTCCGGAAGAGGTACCAAGGCACTGGCGCGGCGTGGGATTTGAAGGTGTAGGGGCGGGCGTCATGGATCAGCGTGGCGCGGAGCTTTGCCGGGTCAGTGGGCAGGTGCTGGACGAGCGGGCCGAATTGGGCCGCGGTGCGATCGGAGAGCACTCTGAGCGTCGGGGCGGCGCCGACGGCCTGGTTCGTTACCTGACTGCCTGCTCCGATGAGCTGGGGCTGGCCGCTGCGTTCGACCTGCCGGAAGCTGCCGTCAGGACTCGTCCAGGTCTGGTCCAGCTGCGGAGTCAGGGCGGTTGAAGAGGTACCACCGGCCACTGCGACCGTCATGTTCCATTCTTTCGTCAGCACGTAACCGATGTCCGTGCCCGGAGGCTGCGTCGGCGAAGGCTGGCGGGCAGCAGTGCGAGCAAGCCGGAGCAGCACGGGTCGCGCCGATGGCAACTGAGTCGCTGTTAGTGGTTGCTGAATGCCGGTCAGGTGATAGTCGAGGTTGGCCGGCGTGGCGATTACGGCGGGTCCTGCGCGGCCCGCGACGATTGTCAACGCTACTGCGGCGGCAGCTGCCAATGCCGTCGCTGCGCCGATGCCCGCTAGCAGTCTCGGCGGCCACTGTCGCGGGAACCGGACGCCCGGCTGCGAACGCGGTTGCGGCCGGGCGATGATTCGCAGATAGGTAGCCTCGCCGCGGCTATCGCGCCAGCTGCCGCGAAGCGAGCCGGCCGGCGCCGGGTTGCCAGCGGCCATCATCTGCCTGATCAGCTCCGCGTTCTTCTGGCTCGTTGTCATCATCTTCGGCACCTCTCCTCCACTGCTCTATTTGCCCCCGACGGCCGCTGCCGCCGACGGCTGCTCAGTCGCCTGGAGAGCAAGCGCGAGTCGACGGCGCGCCCGGTGCAGTCGAACTGCCATGGCGGCACGGGTGCAACCCATCGCCAGAGCGGCCTCGCAAATGTCGAGCTCCTCCCACCCGATGAGCCGGAGCACCTCCCTGTCCCGCTCGGTCAGCCGCTGCAGTGCCTGATCCAGTTGCATCTGGCCGGCCACCGAGTCGGCCAGGTCGCGGACATGATCCGGAGCCGAGTGCTGGTTTTGCAGATGCGCCGCAAGCAGTTCGCGCCGGCGTGACCGCTCGGCATTCGAGAGCACCCTGCGGGCGACCCCGTACAGCCATGGACGGACGAACCGGGGATCCTGCGGAACGGCCGCCAGCCGCCGCCATGCCACGAGGAATGTCTCGGCAGCGATGTCGCGTGCTGTGTCCGCATCGGTCCTGCGCGCCGCGTAGCACAGGACCGAGTCATAGTGCTCGCGGTAAAGCTGAGTGAACGTTGCCTGTCGATCCACGCAGCCTCGGCTCTCGACGGTCGGTGTCTCGCATAATGATGTCCGGCACCGCTCACGCCATTACGGCCGGTCTGTCAGGCGGGTTGAAATTCACGGGCAATGCGGCGATGGCCGCGGTCTGTCCAGGCCGCCAGCGCCATTTCCCCTACGATGATTTCACTCTTTGCTCATTCACAGTTACAGTGCGTAGCGGAAACGGTCGATGGCACAATTCGCGCGAATGTGACGTGGTACCTTCGACTCATCATTCGCTGAGCCGAGACTAGCCAGCAGGGCCAGCCGGGGCGTAACGGGGTTAGCCACCGAGTAGCGTAATACCGGACGGCGCGGCGATACCTGCGACGGCACTAGCAAGTGCGGCACCGCTCATGGAGGCATGGCCGAGTTGACGCAGGCACCTACCCAGCCGCCTGGTCCGCCAGGATCGGTAAGGCCGGCCGACCGGCCTGGAACGGGCGTCCCCGTCAGCAGCCCTGCTCCCACCGGTCCGATCGACCGGCTGATGAGCACGGTCATCCGCAAGCTCGCCTGGAGTAAACTCTCCCACCCCAAGGTAGCCATTACCGTCTCCGGGATCGGCCTGCTCCTTGGGATGATCGTCGGCGCCACTGCCCCGAACACCGCGACGTTGCCGATCACGCGCGCGGGGCTGGCGCTTCCGCTATCCCACCTGCTGCCATCGCTGATCAACGACCAGGTCTTCACGATGGTGCTGGTCTATGCCGGAGACGTCTTCGCGTGCCTGGGGCTCGCCGGGATGCTCTGGGCGCACAGCCAGGGATGGCGACCCCAGCCACGTCACCTGTTCCTCGTGAGCGCCGCTGTCGTCGCAGTCATGGTCAGCCTCACCCCGGTCGGCTCCTCGGATACCGCGAGCTATGCGGCATACGGCCGGATCGCGGCTCAGGGCGGCAATCCGTACGTGTCCGCCCCGCATGCGTGGCTCCACCACGCTGGGTACGAGCAGTATTACCGGCTTGTCGGTTCCGCCTGGACCAAGGTGGCATCCGTCTACGGGCCGTTCGCCACCGCGATCCAGCGGTTCGCCGCATCCATCGGCGGCGCGGACGCTGCCACCACCGTCTGGATCTTGATGATCCTCAACGGCGCAGTGTTCCTGGCCGTCGGCTGGCTGCTGCTGAAGACCTCTGACGATCCCGTCCGGGCGACCCTGTTCTGGACGGCCAACCCCGTGCTTATCCAGCAACTGGTCAGCGGCGGCCACCTCGACACCTTCGTGGCTGCCGCGGCGATCTGCGCGATCCAGGTGGCACGCCGGGTCTCGGGCAACTGGGGCGACGTGCTGATCGGCGTGCTGATCGGCCTCGGCATCGGGATCAAGGCCACCGCCGCGCTGGTTGCGCTGGGCCTGGCATGGCCGATGCTGCGCCGGCATGAATGGCTCCGCGTCGCCCGTATCGCGGCGGTATCGCTCGTGGTGGTTGCGCTGCAGTACAGCTCGTACGGGCTAGTGGCGCTGAAACCGCTCTTCGAGGGTTCAAAGCTGGTCATACTGCCGTCGCCGTGGCGCATCTTCCAGGCGCTGGGACATGCGCTGGGCCTCAGCTCCGACACAATCACCATCGTCATCGGCAGCCTGTGGCCGATCGCGATGATCATCGTCGCCTGGCTGATCTACCAGCGGATCTCCTCTGACCAGCCGCGCGAAGTCGTGGCGCCGTTCGCCCTGACGTTCGCCTGGGTCCTGGTCGCCCCGTGGGTGTTCCCCTGGTACACGGCGATTGCCTGGGTGGCGCTAACCCAGGTTCCGCGCAACCGGATGACCCGGTGGATAACGATCGTCACCGTCCTGCTCGCCATCTGGCATTCCGGCGGCGGGCAGCACGCGCCAGGACCATTGTGACGTACGAGCAAACCCGAAGCGTCCCGGCCGCTCCCGCGATCGCTGCGCGCGCGGATCCGGTGATCGAGGTGGCCGGCGCGCCAGGGGAAGGTGACCTGAAGCCAGCCGCGGCGGGCCGCCCGGCCCGTGAGGAGGCGGGCGGCGACGCGGTCAGCCGGTACGCGGCACTGAGCGGCCTCCTTCGCCGTCACTGGCTGGCCGCGGCGCTGCTGGCAGCAGGCCTGGTGCTCCGGGTGCTGGCGCAGTTCGCTTACCGCCCGGCGCTGTTCTACATCGACTCGGTGAAGTACCTCTACGACGCCGCCGGCAACGATCCTGAGGGCTACAAAGCGCCGCTGCGGGCAATTGCCGCGGTGTCGAACCTCGATGTCGTCGTGGCCGTCCAGCATCTGCTCGGGCTGGCTATCGCCGTGGTCATTTACATCCTGCTGCTGCGGCTGGGAGTGTCGCGCTGGCTGGCTGCGCTAGCCATCGCACCGATCCTGCTCGACGCCTACCAGCTGCAGGATGAGCAGGCGATCATGCCGGGCACCTGGTTCGAGGCTCTAGTAGTCGCAGGGCTCGCCATCTTGCTGTGGAAACCGGGCGTTTCCTGGCGCCGGGTGATGCTGGCCGGCCTGGTGCTCGGCACGTCTGCCACTGTCGCCCAGGTAGGCGAGGCCCTGATCCCGGCCGCGGCGATCTTCGTGCTGGCCGCGGGCGGACGCTGGCGGCAGGCCATCGGCAAGGCGGCGGTGCTATGCGTGGCCTGCGCCGTGCCGATCCTGGCCTATTCCACCGGCTCCTACCTGCTCACCCGGAGCTTCTTCCTGTCGCATACGGGCGTTACGTCGGTTTACGGCCGGACCGCGGCAGCCGCCGACTGCGCGACCATCAAGCTGCCGCCGGACGAGCGGGCCCTGTGCCCGACTCCCGCTCAGCAAGTCAGGGGGAACGACTGGCTCGAGTACGGAACGTACGCCCCGGTGCAGCACTACTACAACACCCTGCCACGCGGCGACGTGAACTCGCTGGTGACCAATTTCAGCAAGAGCGTGATCACTCAGCAGCCGCTGAGGGTGCTCGATGCTTATCTGCGCGACGTCCTGAAGGTGTATGCAGTCGACCGTGTCTCGCTCCCCGGCGACCCTCCAGTCTCCCGCTGGCAGTTCCAGACCTCGTTCCCGTACTTCGATTCGCATGCCACCCCGGCAATCGTCAAGGCGGCCGTCGACCGGTTCGGCGGCGGCTTGCCGTCCGTCTGGCAGCCGGTCGCGGCGTTCCTGCGCTCCTACCAGCTCGACGGTGGTTACACCCCCGGTCCGTTGCTTCTGCTCTGCACGGTGACCGGCCTGATCGGCTCAGTCTTCGCGGTCCGCCGCCGGCTGTCCCCGGCGACTCGCGGGCCTGCCCTCGCCTGCCTGCTGTTCTTCGCCTCAGTAGTGTTGCTGACGCTGGTGTCCGATATGTTCGTTTTTTCTTGGCGCTACCAGTTGCCGGCTCTCGTCACGCTCGTGCCAGCCGGCGCACTCGGGATCACCGTGATCATCCGCTCGGTCAGGGCCAGGGGCGCTCCGCGCAGTGCTGACGGCGAGGCAGGCGGTCGTGAAATGGGGAGGTACGCCTCCGGATGACGCTGGGCAACCGTGCCAGAGCGGGCAAGTTAGGGGCCAGGAGTCCGATGCTGCCGCCTGGCCGGCAACCCCGGCTGGCTCCGCCGGCCGGCGGTGACGACCGGCCGGCGTCGGCCCCGACTCGTAACGCCACGGTCGGCGCGGTCTTGTTCGCTACTTCCCTAGCGGTGTACCTGGCCGTATTCCAGATCTTCCCGAAGCGTCCGTGGTCGATGCTTGACCTGCGCATTTACCTGTGGGGCGGGTCTTTGATCCGGCACTCCCAAGATCCGTACGTGCGCAGCTATCTGCCGGGCAATCTGCACTTCACTTACTCGCCGATGGCCGCGGGCATCTTCGCGCTGCTCGACATCCTGAACCTGCAGGTCGTGAAGGTGCTCGTCGTGGCGGCCAGCGTCGCATCGCTGGTGGGCGTGCTGTGGCTGACGTGGGGAGCGCTCGGGCGCGAGCGCTCGGCCGCCCGTCTCGGCGCCACGCTGTCGATGGCTGCCGTGGCCCTGTGGATCGAACCGGTCCGGCAGACATTGTCCTACGGGCAGGTGAACCTGGTACTGATGCTCATCATCGTGGCGGATCTGTGCCTGCCGGATACGCGCTGGTGGAAGGGTGCAGGCGTCGGTCTCGCGGCGGGATTCAAGCTGACTCCGCTGATCTTTATCCCGTATCTGCTCCTTACCAGGCGCTTCAGGGCTGCAGCCGTCGCCGCCGCGAGTTTCGCTGTGACCGTCATCGGCTCGTCCTTGCTCCTGCCGACAGCGGCGCATCACTACTGGCTCCGCGGGCTCTTCCTAGACCCGAATCGCCTCGGAAACGTGCACTACGTGGCGAATCAGTCGCTGTACGGAGCTCTCTTGCGGCTACTCGGTACCGCTGCCGCGGCGCGGCCTTACCAGCTGCTTGCCGAAGTGCTCGTCGGGGTCGTCGGGCTGGTGCTTGCGGCATGGACCTCGCGCCGGGGCCAGGAGATGATCGGCGTCCTGGTGTGCGCGATCACCGGCCTGCTCGTCTCGCCAGTCTCCTGGTCGCACCACTGGGTTTGGGCCGCGCCTGTGCTGGTCGTGCTGGCCGACTTCGCGAGCCGGCCGCCATCGCTCGCCGTGGCGGCGAGCTGGCGGCGGGCTTGCTGGCTCGGCGCCGCGACGGTCGCGGCTGTCTTTTCCGGCATGATGTGGACTATTCCCGGGCTAGCCAAGCAGGGGTATGTCGTGACCGGATCTGAGCAGCTGCTCGGTGATCTGTACGTCGTGGCCGGGCTGGTCGGCCTGGGCGTGGTCGCAGCCTTCCTCGTGATTGCCCGGCGCCCCGACCAGCACCTGTCACCGGTAGCGGCGGCGCGCGACGGGGAAGAACCCCTAGAGCCTGGCTTGGCAGCCCAGCCCTGAGCGCCTCGACAGCACAGCCCTGAGCGTCCCCTAGTCCCCCGCCGGGAGGCCCCGTGAACTCGCGCCCGCCGTTGCCGCCGTTTACTGAGGAGACGGCACGCCAGAAAGTCCAGGCTGCTGAAGATGCCTGGAACACCCGGGACCCGGAACACGTCGCGGGCGCCTATACCGAGGACTCGGTATGGCGTAACCGGAATGAGTTCGTCACGGGACGCGCCCAGATCGTCGAGTTCCTGCGCCGAAAGTGGTCTCGCGAGCTTGATTACGCCCTGCGCAAGGAACTCTGGAGCTTCGCCGGCAACCGCATCGCCGTCCGCTTTCAGTACGAGTCACACGACGCGGCGGGCCAGTGGTGGCGCAGCTACGGCAACGAGCTGTGGGAATTTACCGAACAGGGACTGATGAGCCGGCGCGAAGCCAGCATCAACGACCTCGCCATAGACCCGGCCGAGCGGCGCATCCAGGGCCCGCGGCCCGAGGCTGATCGCGGCGTGCCCTTCCCGCTGCGCTGAGGTCAGAGGCGAGCCAGCAGCGAGAGTGCACGGGGGTGCGCGATGACCATATTGCGGCTTCAAGACGGCGAGGCGGCCGACTTCTCGCGGGGTGAGGTGTACTTCATCGGCAATGCCACCACGCTGATCCGCTTCGGCGGCCTCACGATCCTGACTGATCCGGCATTCATGCATTCAGGAACCCACACCTACCTCGGCCATGGCATCTGGGCCCGGCGCGAGGTCGAGCCGGCGTGCCAGGTCGCCGACCTGCCCCCGATCGATCTGGTGCTGTTGTCTCATTTCCATGGCGATCACTTCGATGAGGCCGCAGCGCGAGATCTGGACCAGAACCTGCCAGTCATTTCTACCGCCGACGCCGTTGCCAAGCTCAAGCCACTGGGCTTCGGCCAGGGTTACCCGCTCGATACGTGGCAGTCTCACCGGGTGGAGAAAGGGCAGGCCCGCCTGCAGGTCACGGCCATGCCCGCTAAACACGCCACGGACGACGCCATCGCAGCGATGCTGATGCCAGTGAACGGACACATGCTCGAGTTCAGCCACGCAGACCAGGAGCTATACCGGCTCTACATCACCGGCGACACGATGCCGCACGACCAGCTGAGTGAAATCCCGCGCGCGTACCCGGATATCGACCTCGGCCTTTTCCACACCGGTGGCACGACGTTGTTCGTGACCGTCGTCACCATGACCGGCGAGCAAGCCGTGCGAGCCGTGGAGCTCGTGCGGCCGCGGACAGCCATCCCCATCCACTACAACGACTACTCGGTATTCATGTCGGGGCTGGACGACTTCAGGCAGGCAGCGTCAACGTCATCGGCCGACACAACGTTCCGCTACCTGGCTCATGGTGAGACTTATGCGTTCTCTGCCAAAGCGACAGCCAGCGGGCGGGGAGGGCGCGGATGACCGATCTGGTTGGCGGCTGGCCTGTGGGATTCGTCCGCTCGCTGCGGGTCAAGCCGGGGTCGAAAGTCACGTTGCCGAAGGACTTCGATCCCAGCGATCGATTCGGCCTGCGCAAGGGCGCGGATGCGACCCGGCTCTTGCAGCAGGGCATCGAACTGCTGGCTGAATACCAGGACCGTCTCGCCGCTCAGCGTGGTAGTGCCGTCCTCGTCGTACTGCAAGGGATCGATGCCTCAGGCAAGGACAGCACCATCAGGCACGTGATGAGGGGCGTCAATCCGCAGGGCGTGCAGGTGTCCAGCTTCAAGGCGCCATCGCGGGAGGAACTCGCTCACGACTACCTGTGGCGGCACGCTCGCCGCCTGCCCGCCAGGGGCGACATCGCGATCTTCAATCGCTCGCATTACGAGGAAGTGCTTGTTGTCCGGGTGCACCCGGACAACCTGGTGCGCGAGAAGATGGCGCCAGAGCCCGTCCTCCTGGACATATGGAACCGCCGGTACCGGGAGATCAACCACTGGGAGCGCTACCTGGCCGATAATGGCATCAAGATCGTCAAGCTTTTCCTGAACTTGTCGAAGGAAGAGCAGCGGTCACGCTTCCTGCGTCGGATCGACCGCACGGAGAAGAACTGGAAGTTCTCGGCCAGCGACGTGCGGGAGCGCCAGCACTGGGATGACTACCAGCTGGCATACTCCGACATGCTGACCCACACCAGTACCGACTGGGCGCCGTGGTATGTGCTGCCCGCCGACCACAAATGGGTCACCCGGATCTGCGCCGCGGCGGTCATCGCGCAGGCGCTGATCGAGATTGACCCGCAATACCCGGTCCCGGATCCGGCCGCGCAAAAGGAGCTGGCGCTCGCAAGGGCGGAGCTCGAGGCAGAGGGACGAGCCACATGAGGCGCATGCTCGGCAACGCCGGCGCGGCAGCACCGGACGCTGCGCGGATCGCAGCGCCCGGTGGCCGGCGGCGTCACTCGGACGGGGTGCGGAAGTAGTGGCCCTTGTCGAGGTCCTCGATAAGCCCTGGCTGCACGGGCTGCCAGCCCATCAGCTCGCGGGTCAGCGCACTGGAGGCTGGGCTGTCGAGCCCGAGGAAGCCTGCCAGCCAGGTGAAGTGCCCGG
>Ga0126373_10004897_pt1 | contig 10316 bp, 6 predicted proteins | sample PanSoiMetPlot_11_FD_92545 | JGI IMG/M metagenome (GOLD analysis project Ga0126373, IMG submission 92545) | Tropical forest soil microbial communities from Panama - MetaG Plot_11 | ecosystem: Environmental > Terrestrial > Soil > Tropical forest > Bulk soil | place: Panama | collected 2016-02-17 | reverse complement strand
GGGTGAGGTGTGCCTGAATAACCCATGTGTCTTTCGCCGTTGGAGGCATTCTCCAATCGTTCGGCCCTTCGCAATTTCCCCTTAGAGACGGCTTGCTTTCGGCTGTTTGCTCTCTTTTTCTAGGTTCCGTGGCGGCATCATGCTGATATGGCCTGTGGAATCCGCAAGCGGCTCGAAGTGGCTCGTCATGCCGGAGGAGTGCAGAAACAGTTCTTGACAAAATGCTAATTGTTGTGTTACAATAATTATGAATCGAATAAGTGAGCTAAGAACTGGCAACGCCTGCTGCAAGTCGGAAGCCGTGAGCCAGAAGAAGCGCAAGCCCGGAAGGCCAAAAATTCTCGGGATTGGTGGTGTAATGGGCTGGTCTCGCCAGTTGACGAATCGAACGGCGGACTTGGCCTAACAACGGCGAATGCTCGTCAGTCTCATGACGAGCCTACGTCAACTGAACTCGCAGTAGCCTTTCTCCGTCAGACTGTCACAATTGACAGTTGCGGCAACTCGCTGCTCATTCCTAAACTTTGATGGCGTGGGCCTAGGCAGAGGGAATGCGTACTGGCTCAAGATGGTGCCGGGCAACGGGTACTTCGTGACATTGCGTTTGTATGGCCCAACTCAAGCCTATTTCGACCAATCTTGGAAGTTACCGGATATCGAAAAAGTGAAGTAACTCTCTAGTATTCGGAATTGATGGGGGGACGAAAGTGCGCAGCCGACTTTCCGTGCTGTTGAGCAGTGTCATTCTCATTCTATGCGTAGCTGTTGGAGCAGCCGCACAGACAGAACCGCTCGGCGGTCAGCCTGCGCCGGGTACAAAGCCATCGGTGCATGACATCGATGACCAAGTCGCCTATCAGCGCTCCTTCGAGGCAGTCTTATGGGCGATGCCAGCATCGGCGATTTACCGAATGCGAGTCGGATTCTTGCAGTTGCCGGGCATGGCAGACAACGTGATTCTTTCGTATTCGGGACCACTAAGAACGATTCAGGAAGCGATTACGCCAAATCAGACCACGCCTTATATCTGCGCTACATCCGACCTGCGGAAGGGGCCGGTCGTTTTGGAGGTCCCTGCCAAGACCGACAAGGCAGTTCTGTATGGCCAGGTGGTCGATGCGTGGCAGGTAACCATTGCGGGGGTGGGACCGGTGGGGGAGGACAAAGGAAATGGTGGTAAGTATCTGTTCCTTCCCCCTGGCTACAAGGACCAGGTTCCAGACGGATACTTCGTTGTCCGTTCGAGCAGTTACCGAATCCTTATTGCGTTCCGCTCGATTCAATTGGGAGGCGCGACGGCTGCCGACGCCTATGCCTATAGCAAAACCTTGAAGATGTATCCTCTCTCCGAAGCGCCCAATCCAAAACCGACCCGTTTTGTCGATGCCCTGTCCTCGCCTGCCTATACGCTGCCGTTCTATGACATCCGGGCACTAAAGGACATTTATGACATCGTCAGCGTCGAGCCTGTGCAGCCACGAGACAAGGTGATGATGGGCATGCTCGCAACAATCGGTATTGAACCCGGCAAGCCGTTCAACCCACCCGAAAAGTACAAGGCAGCTATGGAAAAGGGCATTGCCGACGCATATTTCTACATGCAGAAGATGGACACAGAGCTATTTGCGTCACATCTCTACTGGCCGGACCGACATTGGAGTTTCGTAATGGTTCCCGACGAGAAGCACGGGTTTGAGTTCGTATCGGACAATGCCGTGGAAATCGACAAGCGTGCTGCATGTTGGTTTTTCTATACGATGTACCCGAACGTGCTCGATAAACACGCCGGAACGGTCTATCTCGCTCCGATCGCGGACAATACAGGACAACCCGTCGAGGCTGGCAAAACGTACAAAGTGAGAATCCCGAAAGACGTGCCGACCAGCCAGTTCTGGTCATTGACCGTCTACGAACGTGCGACCTGGGCATTTATCATCAACCCGTTAGATCGAGCGGGGCTAGACTCCTTCGACATGAACCGAATGAAAAAGAACGCCGACGGCAGTGTCGATGTGTATTTCGGGCCGAAAGCGCCGGACGGTCTGGAGTCCAACTGGATTCCGACACTGGGCAAGGAGCCTTACGTTTGGCTGCGCCTCTACGGCCCGGAAGAGGCTTTCTGGAACAAGTCATTCAAGATGCCCGATGTAGAACTGGTGCCGTGAAGCAGATGGACTCTTGTGGGAAAACCACGGTTGGCGGTTGTTAATTAGCCACATCAGCACCGGGTAAGGGTGAGGTGTGCCCCAGGTCCGCCGCCACCTATTTAGTAATGCCCCAAAACGTGAACAGGGGCAAGGGGTAGGTGTGCCCAAAACCTGCGAAGAGGGCCAACCCTACACGAAGAGGGCCAGACAATAATCTTGGCCCCCTTCGAGAAAGTTGGCACTCTTCGGGCGCCCAATAATTAAGGTCTGCCGCGGCGTAATGCCCTAAATGTAGAGAGGGATAAGGGGTGCTCTAAAACTGATCGGCTCCCCGAATCCGCCGCACCCGGATGCCGCACACTTAAGGTTGGCATTACCGTCGAGCGTAACAGCCGAGCGTTGCTGGATGGCTTCATCCTCCTGCCTTGGCTTTTGGGCCGATCAGTCCTTCTAGAGTGTCCGTAACCGACTCGGAACCGGATTACTTGAAGACTGCTGACGACAATCCAAGGCGGTCGCTTATTCCGTCCAATTCTTTTCTCCTTCGCCTCAGCGGGGCGGGCGGGGAGCTATCTGCTGGGGCCCGGTGTCAGGCTTTGTCCTGACCCGAGCAGCCAGCATCGCAGTTTCCTTAATCATCGTAGTCTTGTCCGCCAAGCGAATCTGTTCGTATCCCGTGCGCCTAGCGATAATTCGGTAATCGAAGGCGATGCTCGAATGCCCGCCGTGCAGTTCGCGTACCTCGAAGGACGCTGCGCTTTCGTTGGTGACGTACAGACCGTTGCAGTCGCCCTTGGGCGTGAGGAAAACGTGGTATTCGATATGCGTGTTCACGGTTTGCGCATAGGTCGCCTCAAGCGCCACCGTGGCGGAGCCGTTCGTAAGCTGGCCCGAGCCGAAATCCTCGAACCAGTTCTCGGGAGCCTCTACTGCATAGAGCGCCACCATCTTCTGACCGTGTTCCACGGGAACCACGGCGGACTTTGACCCGCTGCAAGACAGATCACCGTTAGTAAGAATGGAGCACGAGCCCGAATTTCCCCCAGCCGAGAACGCGGGAGTGAAGGGGCTGCTGGAGACGTTCAGGAACTTAGCGGTTGGAAGGCCTGGGGAATTGTTTTGCCCAAATATGGCAACTGTGTCATCTGCGGTAGCCAGCATCCCCTCCCCGGTTGTTGGCCCCTGGTTGACGTCGCCCCAAACTCCGGTTACTACGTTCCCGAACAGAGAGCTGGCAGTGTTGCTCAGCGTAGGCTCAACCCCAAACACGCCGATGCCTCTTGACCCCTTGCTCTCACCTGAGACGCCGACACCGGTGTTGGCAGTAGCTGCCCCATCCACGCCTGTATTAACGCCGAGTCCTTCTATACCAAGGCTACTGCTGTTAGCAAACACGGCCGTGCTCGCCGCGTCCACCACTAGGCCGAACCCGACCCCGGACTGCGTCACCGTGACGAGCTGGTTGACAGTGTTGCCGCTGAAGCTCGCGCTCGCTCCCGAGATCGCGCCACTTGCACTGATGTTGCCTGTGTCCGTAATGTTGCCGGTCACGGTTTGTTTCCCGGTGCTTACATTGCCAGTGAAACTGGCGCTTGCACCGGACACTGAGCCAGTGGCGCTGAGATTGCCTTTCACCATTTCATTGCCGGTCACTGTTGGCATCGTCTGACCAGGAGCAAACGTGATGATGCCCTTGTTGCTGATGGAAAGGCCGGTCTCGGCGGGTGTCGCCGTGCCCGAAGCGAACAGCAGGTTCAATTTGCCCGAAGGACTCGCCGTGTCATTGCCGACTGGTTCGGCCTGCCAGCGAAAATGCTGCGGCACCGCCTTCGCCGTGCTGCTGTTGAAAGCCGACGCCAAGAGGTCCAGCGCCTGGGAATTAAATCCCGTAGTCGCGGTGGCGGTTCCAGTAAAGAGCAAGGAAAGCGGGCCGCGAATGGTGGTGCCTCCGTTCACATCCAGCTTGGCCGTCGGTGTCGTGGTTCCGATGCCTATGCTTTTGTTGCTGGGAGCTTGAAACACAACCGAATTGCCCAGGTTCGCTGTGCTGGTCCACAGCGGAAGAAAGTTTGTAGTTCCCGTGCCGCCAATACTTGCCGTGTTCAGTGCGGATGGCGCGGTAGCGAAAATGTTGGTTGTACTCGCAGAGGAATGTGCTTGAGGCGACGGTGTTCCTGCCAATGCAAAGGCACTCGCAGGCAAACCACCCAGGGTTTGCGCATCCTCCGCCTTCAGGGCGTACGGCACGCTGACAAGCATCACCCGAGGCTGTTCGGCTTGACCTTGAGGCTGAACTCCAATCCAACGTTGCTCCTGCGTACGGAATAACTCTGCAGGGATGCCTTCAGATTTCGTGCTGCCCAATAGAACGGTGTAATGGCCGGTCGAGTCCGGGGTCACGTTCTGTGTCTCCAGCCAGAGGGGCGCGCCACCGTCCTCCTGGCGATAAATGGCGAACGTGACCCCAACCACCCTGGGGAGCGCCTCCAAGCCGCTCGGCATTTGCAGCGTTCCGCTGTAGTTGATGACGTTGGGAACCGTAGTGGTCGAAGCTTGTTGAGCCTGGCTGGCTTCGGCTAAGGAGAAAACGGCGAACAGGACAACGCAGGGGAGGGAGCGCATGACATACTCCTTTCGCAGGAGCAACCAGGTGTGTTCAAGAGGGTATGTGGCAGACGGAGGTATGTGCGCAGGAAATCAGGGCGTGGGCCTGGCTGTTCCACTAAGGTCGCATTGTGGCGCGGCAGATCCGCGTTGTCAACGAGATGTGCGGATGTCCACCCAACGCTCGCGCATCTACAGGCGAGTTACTTAAGGGCGCTAAACTTTGGCCCTTGCTGGAAGTCGTCCGAGGCTCTTTGAGGCGTTCCTGGCGTATTTTCTTAATTACCCCTTCCCGAATAATCCCTACGAATTTATTCTCCGGATTTATTTTTCCCCATTTCCCCATTTTCCTATTTTTGCTATTTTCCATTTTTGCGCACAGCCGAGTTTTGGCGTCGGTGAAGTCGCGAGCGCGTATTACGGACAATTATTGGAAAATGGCCGGACGTTCCCTCCCGCGATTCGTAGCTTGAGCGCCGGTGCCCGGCAGTATGCACGATTAGCAGTGGTCCGCTATTCCCCCGCAAATCGGTTGCTAATCGCTGGAAATTGGCCAGGAAAATTCGCTGGGACAAACCACCTGGAAATTGCGCGCGAATTTATTTTCTCGCGGAGGGCCAAACGTAGCGTTTTCCCGTGCTCAGGCACGATTGATTGTCGTCTGCTCGCAATCGGATGTGACTTCCGATGCGATCGATTACCGCGAAGGCACCGACAAAGCGTATTCGCTGGGCAAGCTTCCTAGACAGTCGATGTACACGGTTATCATTTTGAAGCAGGGCATCACGGACGACCATTCGCTTTGGGCTTGGCACAAACAGGTAGCCGACGGGAAGATTGAGCGCAAGAACGGATCTGTTGTTCTGATGTCGTCCGGCAAGGAGAAGATCCGCTGGAACTTCACAAATGGATGGCCTGCCAAGTGGACCGGGCCCAGCTTCAATGCGACTGCCAACGAAGTAGCGGTGGAGACGCTAGAAATCGCCCACGAAGGAGTGACGAGGCATAAGTAGTCGGACTGAATTTCCCCTAGGCTACCGCCTTGTCGTGCCCGAAGGATGCCAACTTTTCCGAAGTAGGCCAAGAGTATTGTTTGGCCATCTTCGTGTAGGTTTGGCCCTCTTTGCGTCCTGGGCAACTTAGCACCGAGGTTGAAATGTCCGCCGAGAAATGGGGTGATTTCGGGCACACCTCACCCTACCCTGTTCCCACATTGGCTAATTTCCCCCGCCGCGGGTAGGGCACAGTTCTCGAATTTTGCGCGATGCAAAACTGTAAACCGATATTACCGCCTCAACTTCCGGACATCGTTTTCATTTTTGAGAAGATAATTTAATAACTACCCATTAGGTTGGCATTGAAACTTTCGTGGAATCAAAAAATCTTTCGCGTCAAATTGCGCGAAGCGATCGCTAGTCTAAGAACTTTGAGCCTGTAACAAAACCCCCTAGTAGATCAGCTCCGGCATTCTATTGCTGTTGGAGGGACCTTCACATGGCTGGCGTGCTCGTTCCTGATGCGTTGTGGAATTTGATCGAACCTCTTCTGCCAATTCCGTCGTACAAGCCGCAAGGTGGACGACCGCGCCTGACAGACCGTGCTTGCCTCGCGGGCATTATTTTCGTGCTCCGTGGTGGTATTCCCTGTTGGATGCTGACAAAAGCACTGGGTTGCGGTGTTGGAAGACCTAGCCAAGCACCTGGTTCGGGACCAAGTTCTTGACTCTAAAGTGGTATCAGAAAACCTCCTGGCCCCCTTCGCGAGTTGAGGCAGCGACGCAACAGAATGTTCAAACGCGGTGGAGTCCTAGTCGGCAGCAACGACCAGTCCGGCGAACCTGGAACTCGCTTTGGGGCATCGCATCGAACGCCTTCTCAGAAATGAGTTGGTCACGAAAGCACAAGCCGCCTCGGAACTAACGCTCCTAACCGGTTCCCCGTCGACTTGTTACCTCGGCAAAAGCGTACACGCGTGCCAGCCCGGAACAGGTTCGCGATGTTCTTTCGGCCACAACTCGCAACAGCCGGCTCATCTGAAGACCGGCCAGCCACTATGTGTTGGCCATTTCATCCTACGGAAGAATTATTGTTGAGCAGTAGGTCGAGTTCACCCCAAACGGACCGCCACATTGCTTGGTCTGCTGGAACTGATTCCCTTGCCCGAAATCGTTGACCGTGTCCGCATAATCCACGCCGTAGTGGAATCCGCTCGTGCCCAAGGTGTACCAAGGATAGATGCAAAAAGGGCCGCCGACTGCGCTGCAGGTCAAAAGAACCTCCGCGTCGCCGCCCTGGTCGCTCACTACCGCAAAACTTGTAGCAGTTGTGGCACTCGACCCGCTGCCGAAGGTGACGCTCTTGATCTGTATGGGCGAAAATCCGGCCCAGGAATCGGCGTTGTAGGAGTCGCAGCCGGTCTGCCCAGGGACGCAAAGGGCATCGCCACCCGTGAATACGGACTTGTGGCCAATCTCCCACACAAACGAGTTCGGGGCATCATCGACCAGGCCCCACGCCAGCGCGTTGCCGATCTCTTGCTTATCGAAGGCGGGCATTAGCGGGCCGTCAGACCGCGAATTTAGAATGATCGTGCCTGAGTGTCCAGTTGTCTGATTCGTCACAGTGATATGGAAGCCGTCCGCCGCTGAAGTCACGAAGTAGTGCACCCTGACTGTGTCGCCAGCGTGCATGATCAGCGGCCTCCCGGGAGTGACCGCGTCTTCCAGCATGGCATTAAACGCTGCCAATTCAGCAAAGCCGTGCGCTTTCGTGTTATTGGGCACCACTTTGAAGACAGGAGAGCACGCCGTGTACGTGTTAGGAGTGAACTTCACGCTGAAGCCGCCATTTGCGAAACACCGGGTCACCGTAGAGTCTGGATAAAACTGCAGTTCCACGAACGCCTGTCCCAGCAGACTGTGGGGATCTGTGACCGTGCCGCCGAACCAGAAGGTCGGGCCGACATCGGACACTCTGGACTGGCCATCGGTGGGAAGCACAACCGTCCAGGTGAGATCGCGGGCCGAACCGGGAGCACTGGAGACCGGCATCAGTTCAGGTTCATCATGACCTGTGCAGCCGGACGAGTAGCTCACTTCGAACTTGCCGGAAAGGTACTGAGGATGGTGTGCAAAGCAGCCAGTGAACGTTTGCGCTTCCAAGGAGCATGTGAGGACGAGGGAAGCTGCGAACAGGAGAGAGCTTTTCCAGATCATTAGGACCTCCGAGGGTTCATATTTTACGATCTAAAACGCTTTTCCGGGCCGAAAGCGGAGCAGAGCCTATCACGTAGCACTACGAATGAGGCTGAAGTGGCTAGCGTCGACACACGCGGAAATGAGGCAGCTTGTTGGTCGGCAGCCGGCTCCCACTGGCGGGCAGATGGTGCCTCTTGCTACGCGGGATTCCGCCGGGTAGTATTAACAGCCGACCCAAGTTTCGGACCATCTGAAGCGTGGGTCGGATGTAGGAGAAACCATGACGTCATACCCAAGCATTTCTCGTGGCATGCTCTGGATCACCGGCTGCTTGTGTGTACTTTGCTTCTTTGCACTGGCAGCGTTTTCCGTAGCCCAGGAGGCTCCCATTATTTCCGACTCCATCATCGTGGTGTTCCAAAACCAGGCGCTTCCCGCCGATGCCGCTGCCCGCGTGCAGCGAGCTGGAGGAGCGGTGGTGTCCACGATGAATAATGTCGGTGTCCTCGTGGCACGACCCGCCACGGTGAACTCCGCCGCCCTGATCAACAACCTTAAGAAAGACAGTGCGATCCTCGATGCCGACTATGATCGCATGCTGTCGCTGATTGCGCCCAGTCAGGTCGCCTCTGAAATGGGGCCCATCAGCCAAACCGATATTGCCCAGCCGGGTCCCACGTTTTCCAGTGCGCTGCCCGCAGACTTCTTTTACACCAGTAGCCCGCAACAGTGGGCGGTGAAGCGCGTTGGAGCACAAGGTGGAGGAATTGCCGGCGGCGCCAACGGAGCTTGGGACATTACTAAGGGTGCGGGCGTAAAAATTGCCATTCTGGACACAGGTGTTAATCCGGAGCACCTCGACGTCTCCGGCAATTTGATCTTCAACGCTACTTTCACCTCGTACACTCCCGACTTTGGCCCGCAGAACTGTGAAGTCCCTGATCCGGCAGATCCCAACCACTTGCGCGACCTCACCGTAGACCAGGTCGGTCATGGCACCTGGACGTCGTCATTGGCGGCTGGCGCTGCCGGTCCCAGCACAGGGCTGATGATCGGTGTGGCGCCGGAGGCCAAGATCCTCAACATCAAGGTGCTGCGCGCGGTCGCTGTAGCCCCGGGCGTCATCACCCCACCCTCAGCCGATACCCCGTTCAACCGTTGTTTTCTGCGGGGCGGGAGCGGTTTTTTCTCCTGGGTTCTGCAAGGCATGTTGCTGGCCAGCGAACAGGGTGCGGATGTGATCTCGATGTCGCTCGGCGGATTTGTAAACAGGGCGACCGATAAGGGCGTGCTTAGTGCCTTTAACCGTGTGGCTAACTTTGTCACCGCCCACGGCGCCATTGTGTTCGCAGCGGCTGGCAATTCGGCTCTCGACTTGACGCAAATCCGGTCCTTCGTTGTATTGCCTGCACAGGGCTCTAACATCATTGCGGTCATGGCGACCACAAACCCAGATAAGCCTCCAACCGGCTGTCCTTTAGGGACGGACTGCCTGGCGTCGTACAGTGACTTTGGCTCGAATCTGCATGGCTTATCGGCACCAGGCGGCGACGTTCCCTCTGGAGGGTGCGCGTTCAGTGGCTCGCCGTGCAACCCCACGGGATTTGTGCGCGGCGCCTGCAGCGCCGGTGTGCCCGGCACGACGACGCCCGCTTCCACGGGCTATCCCGCCTCAGGGCCGCCGCCGGCCGGCACGAGCTGGGGCTGCTTCTCGCTGTCCGCGATTGTCAGCGGACAATTGGTCAATCACATTTGGTATGTGCAAGGCACAGGCACCAGCGCGGCCACTCCGATTGCGGCAGGGGTAGCGGCATTGGTCAGAGCCGCGAACCCTGGCCTGACACCATCGCAAGTTCGCACCATCCTGCAACAAACGGCACAGGATATCGGCAAGCGCGGTTACGACCCGTTGTTCAATTTCGGGCTGGTCGATGCCACGGCTGCGGTGGCGACAGCGGTCGGTCGCTAGGGTGCCACTCGAAGTCACAAAATGAGGGCGCTCTGGATGCTGAGTTCGGAGCGCCTCGTTTGTGTGTGAAGCCATGCCCGCACATTGCTCTCTTTCCCTGCAAGGGATCGGCACGCGCAGAATTGTCGTGCTCGGCGTCTTCCTGAGCAGTTTCTCCAAAAGGCCCCGGCAGACAGTAAAAGTCCGGGGCCTCCTTCCCAGATATTCTCGTCACTTGTGATGCACACGCGGGCGATACGACTGGCGAACCATCGTTCGGCGTAGCGAGAAGCGGCGTTCAATAACCAAATGAAAATTGAATCTCTCGTCGTGTTCGTGAGCCTCTTTGTTGGCCCCCATCACGAGACGAGTTTGCTGCCGACGGGTTCACTTGCGGATTGCTTCTAGCGTGTCGCGACAT
>Ga0126373_10004896_pt1 | contig 10317 bp, 11 predicted proteins | sample PanSoiMetPlot_11_FD_92545 | JGI IMG/M metagenome (GOLD analysis project Ga0126373, IMG submission 92545) | Tropical forest soil microbial communities from Panama - MetaG Plot_11 | ecosystem: Environmental > Terrestrial > Soil > Tropical forest > Bulk soil | place: Panama | collected 2016-02-17 | reverse complement strand
CTCGAACCCTTTGTCTCCGCACTGATGGATATCCCCAACATCAAGGACATTCGCCTTGCCACCAAGGGTCTCATGGGCATTCCGCAACATTTCCTGCAGGACGAGGTTTTGAGGGGGTTCGAACGCTTGGCGAAAAAAGCGCGCGACCGCGATGTGGATCTGGCGCTGCACACGCATGTGAACAACGCACGCCAAGTTACGCCACTGGTGGCAAAAGCGGCAAAGAAGATTTTGGAACTTGGCTTCCGCGACGTTCGCAATCAGGGTGTGCTGCTGCGCGGCGTAAATACCAACGCCAAGGATTTGCTCGAACTCTGCTTCACGCTCCTCGATCGGGCCAAAATCATGCCGTATTACTTCTACATGTGCGACATGATTCCCAATTCCGAGCATTGGCGCCTGGCGATCCAGGAGGCCCAGCAATTGCAGCACGAGATCATGGGCTACTTGCCCGGCTTTGCCACACCGCGAATGATTTGCGATGTGCCCTTCGTCGGCAAGCGCTGGGTCCATCAAGTGAAAGACTACGACCGCGAGAAAGGCATCTCCTACTGGACCAAGAATTACCGCACCGGCATCGAAGCCGATGACGCCGAAGCGCTCGAGCGCCTCTACGAGTATTACGACCCCGTTTATACCCTCCCCGCCTCGGGCCAGGAATGGTGGCGCCGCCGAGCTCCCGTTCTCAGCGAGCGTTAGTTCGGGAAGGAGGAGACATGGCCTCGGTCGAGGCCCATGATGACGTGCCGACGGTCTGCGCCATCAGCATGCTCGCGGGAATCCTTGCCAATGTCCTGCATGAAGGGTTAGGCCACGCCGCGACGGCCCTTCTCACCGGCGCAAAATCGGGTGTGTGGTCGACCGTCGCATGGTCCAGCGACTTCGACTCACGGCTTGTGGCCGCCGCCGGTACCCTCGCGAACCTTGTGGCCGGGGCGGCTCTTTGGCTTGGCCTACGCAGCAGGAGAAGCGCATCGGTTCAAGTGCGCTTTTTCCTCCTTACAGGTCTCGCGTTCAACCTCTTTGACGCCACCGGCTATTTCTTGTTTTCCGGCGTCACCGATTTTGGCGACTGGGCAGCGGTGATCGCCGGCCTGCCCGCGCATTGGTTGTGGCGGGCGCTCCTGGTTGCGGTTGGAGCGGCATCCTATTTCTGGGCCGTGTTGGTCGTGGGCGGCGGGCTGGTGGGGTATGTCGCTGTTCCTAGGAACGAGCCGCGCCGGTTGCGGAGACTCACGCTACTGCCTTACGTCACTTCGGTTCTCCTTGCGAGCGTGAGTGGACTCTTGAATCCCCTGGGAATCCGATTGCTTTGGCAATCCGCTTTGCCGGCGACGGCGGGCGGGCACTCCGGGCTTCTCTGGCTGATGTACTACATTCCGCGGGGAGCTGTTCCCGTGCGGGGCACGGAGGGCATTGCTAGGAACTACCGGTGGATTTCCGTGGCTTTGGCCCTGGCCGCGGCTTTCATTTTGGTGATAGGCCGCGGTATTACGCTCGGGCGCTAGGCTCGGCGGGATAGCTGGTGGTGCGCGAATGGCCTAACACGATTGTCCGACAGCGGGCCAACAAGGGGGCGACGCTGCTACTTTTCAATTCTTCCCAACTCGCTCGGGAACCGATGTCTGCTTTCCTCCACCTCGAGGCGATTCTTGAGAACCAGTTTTGCTTCTTCGGCGACCGCACGCAATTCGGGATGCCGGCCTATGCTGGTTGAATGCAAAACGGCGTCAGCCAGGCGCCACAAGCAGTTCTCGAGTGCCGTGATCCGCTCGACCACCTCCGGCGCGGACGTCTGCGCCTTGACATAGGTATCGAGCGCGACTTCGCCCTCGATCTTCTCAATGGGTTCGGTAACCGTGGTTTCGCCGTCGTTTACAGGGTGGACGACCTGAGGAACGACGCCGGCAAGCGGATTGGGGTTGGCCATGACCGCAGTATACTTCAAGGCAGCCCCGAGCCGGAATGCAACTGGCCTCGAATCTCCCGCCAATCATTTCTCGGTTTTGGTTCTTGGCTCAATTCGCCGGAACGTGGCGCACTTTCGTTGCTTGCGATCCGGGTGCCGGTTCGGGCGCCGGCTTTGGCATGTCCGAGTTTGCAAATCGAGGAACCATCTGGTCCGCCATGGCGATGGCGTAGACGGCGGAGGCAATTTCGACGGCACCTTCTCGCACGTCTTCTTCATAGACTCGCTCGTAGGTGTCGAGGTTCGTGTGATGCGTGAACGATCCATAGTCAAACGCGTCCTGCGCCAAGCCGATTCCCGGTAGCCCGGCGTTGTTGAATGATGTGCTGTCCGTCCCGCCGGTTCTGCGGCTGTCGGTCGGGACGGCTCCCGAGAAGCCCCAATCGGCAAACGGCATCATCGCCTCGCGCACCATGTCCGCCGCGCCCGCCGGCCCGAACACGCTGGCGCCCCGCGGCTTTCCTGTTCCCGAATCAATGTTGAAGTACGCATCCAGCTTCACGTACTCGGGCTTCTGGTTCTCAAAACTTCCAAAATGCTGTTGTACGTAAGCGAGCGAGCCGAGCAGGCCTTCCTCCTCGCCGCTCCAAAGCGCAATGCGGATGGTGCGCCGCGGCTTTACATGCAGGGTCGCCAGAATCCGCGCCGCCTCCAGCATCATCGAGGCACCGATGCCGTTGTCGGTCGCGCCGGTCGCGTCGTGCCACGAGTCGTAATGGCCTCCAAGCATCACCGTCTCATCCTTTTTGTCGGTGCCGGGAATCTCTCCAATGGCGTTATAGGCGGTGGCCCCTTCCGGATACTCTTTGTTCTGAATATTGATCTTCAGCATCACCGGCGTGCCATCGGCCATGACGCGCGTAATGCGTCCGTAATCTTCGTTGCGCATCACCAATGTCGGCACCGCTCGTGTCCAGTCATACGTTCCATTCTGCTGCGCGATGATGATACCGTGCGCGCGGCCCGCGTCATTCACGCGCACCAGCGCACCGTTATCGATCAAGAATTGATCCACTTGCCGTGAAACTTCCTGCCGGGTCAACTGTCCTTCCGGTAGTTTCGGCTGCTCGGGAAAGCGAAACGGCTTGGCCTCGGGACCGAATCGCGACTTCCATTCGTCCTGGGAGCGCCGCATCGGCGCCGGATTCATCTCTTCCGGCACTTCCACGTGCTTTCCGACAAAGACAATAGCGCCGTGCACTCGATCCCTCATGGAATTCAAATAGGCATCGAGCTCAGCTTGCGTCGGTTGCTTGGGCTCTTCCGATTTCTCCGCAGGCGGCATCGGCGGAGCAGCCCACTTTGGCTCCGGTGGGGGTGGCGGGCCTCCGAAAAAGTTGAACCCGCCTCCTCTTGGTGGCGCCAAGCCCGGCGGATCGAGCAACACGACTTTCGCCGTCACCACTCCCGTGGTGCTCGGCGTCCACGCCAGCGGCTTCACCATCAGCTGTCCGTGAAACGGCGCAACCGCCTCCGCGAGCAATTCCATGCTTTCCCAGCCAGGTACCGGCGTCGCGGCGCTCGGCGGCTGAAAAGTCCACGGCTCGAGGTGCGTGTTCACGAGTCCCCACGAAGCCATGGCCTTGACTGCCCAGTCGTCCGCCGCTTTCAGACTGGGCGAACCGGTCACGCGCGGCCCGTACACATCCGCCACCTCGTGAATGATCCACATGATCTTGGAGTTATTCGCCTCTTCGGCGCGAATCTGCGTGTACACCCCGGCAACGTCCGGGGCCTGAGCGGTCATCGGCAGTGCCGCCAGCAGCAAGCAACAAAGAAAAAATACACAGAATCTAGCCACGTTTCCTCCCTCCAGATTCTTACTTGCCCACCATCAAGATGGAAAACGAACCTTCGATCATCGGACCGCGCGCCGGGCGTCCGGCCGGTCCCGGCGGCGCGTTCGCGGGAGGCGGACCGAATTCGGCCGCCATGGTTAACAGATGATTTGTCTTGGTGTCCAGCGCCAGGGTCTTCGCGCCCACCGTCGTTGGAAGCGTCTGCTCTACCGTGAAGCTCGTGGGACTATTCTCCTTGATGAACGTCATGGTGCCGGCGTATTCCGCACTGATGGCTTCCATCGTAGCCGGATTGAACGCCACGGTGTCCACGCCCATGCCGGTCGGAACAGTAGCGAGGATGTTGCCGTTGTCGGCGTTCACGATCACGGCTACCGGCGATGGCTGGCGGTAATACGCAAAGAGGATGTGATTCTTCGCATCAAAGGCCAGCCCGCTTCCGCCCGTGCCCTTGGAGCTCATGTCGTAGTGGGCCGTGACGTTCAAGTTTTTCGCGTCCACCACCGCGATGTTGGCTTTGTCCGCGATGTTGACGTAGATCGTGCCTTTGCCGTCGCTCACGGCCTGCTCCGGCGCTCCTCCCAAGTCCAGCGTCTTCACCACCGTGCCCTCCGCGGCGTCAATCACCGTGGCATGCGGCGGCTGATGACTCAAGACCCATACACGCGCGTTGTAGGGATCACAGAGTATTCCGTCGGGACGCCCATCCACATCAATGGTTTTGATCGCTCTCAGAGTGTTGGCATCCCACATCGTGATGGGCTTGGTCGTGGAGAACCCATGGTGTGATTTGGGATCGACCGTAGCTCCCCCGGCTCGCACATCCGGAATCGTGCCAGCGGGTTCAAGCGTATCCAGGTCGAAGACCGTCAGCCGCCCCGCGGGGCCACCGCGGGGGATGTACAAACGCCGCGCTTCCGAGTCGGCGAAAATGTAGTCGTAACCGCCTTCGCCGCCGGCTTTGGCGGTCTTCACGACCTTGTAGGGACCCCCGCTTGGGGCGTTCTGGGCAAATCCTATAAACGCAGCAATGGTCATCCCGGCGGTCAGTGTCACTGCCAGGCCAATTGGTCGCATGGCATCCTCCTCCTGTCCAGAATTAGGAAAGGAATCCGCGGCGCGCCCGAATATACACCAAATTCCACCCGCATACGCCGCGTGCTCGGAAACACGTTGGGCCGGAAACGGGCGGGTGACAATCGCGTTGACAGCCGCGAAAGGCTACTCTAAAATTAGCGTTTGTCTTTAAAGGGAAAGGTGTGACTGAACGCCATGAGGACGTATGTAGCTAAAGGAGCCGAGGCGGAGGCCCTGAAGACGGGCACGAGTTGGTACGTGGTGGACGCGACCAACGCCGTGTTGGGGCGGCTGGCCACTAAAGTCGCCCGCATGTTGATCGGCAAGGACAAGCCGAGCTTTACTCCGTACCTCGATTCCGGAGACCATGTGGTCGTGATTAACGCCGACAAAATCCGCCTGACCGGGAACAAGCTGGAGCAGAAGGTATATCACACGCACAGCGGATACCCCGGCGGACTCAAAACCGTGCCGGTGAAGCGAGTGCGCGAATCCCGGCCGGAGTGGGTCGTGCGCGAAGCCATTCTCGGGATGCTACCGAAGAACAAGCTCCAGGCGCGCCGCGCGAAGAAATTGCGGGTGTACCGTGACGCCACTGGTCTGGCGCGGCATGCCGGGCAAAAGCCGCAAGCGGTTGCACTTTAGCGGTTAACGAGATTCGTTGTTTTCCGCACATTGCTGTTCCTTTCTACGTTGGTCCGGTGCAGGCCTTCGCAGGGAATCAGCTAGGCGTGGAATGGGCCGCGGAGTGGGGTGTCTCGAGCGGCCATCACATGCCAGTGCTATTTGCAAAAAGAAACGATCGGTGCGGCCCAGGACTAGGTTTTTTGGTTTTTGACAGTCAGGAGGAACGTTGAGTACAGCGGGAACGCCCCTAGCGGGGACGCAGACATGGTTTATGGGAACCGGGCGGCGCAAGGAGGCCATTGCTCGCGTATTCCTTCGCGCAGGTTCGGGGAAGTTCACCGTCAACGACCGAACCGTGGAGCAATATTTCCCGAATCATGCGTGGAAGCATGAAGCGACCGAGCCGCTGAAGTTCAGCAACTTGGTCGACCAGGTGGACGTAGTGGTAACCGCCGTTGGCGGCGGTGTGGGCGGGCAAGCTGGCGCCGTGCGCATGGGATTGTCCCGCGCGATTGCGCGATTCAATCAAGAGCTGCGGCCGTCCCTGCGGAAGAACGGTTTTTTGACGCGCGATTCCCGAATGAAGGAACGCAAGAAGTACGGGCAAAAAGGCGCAAGAAAGAGATTCCAGTTCACCAAGCGTTAAACGGTGCCTGGGTGAGAGGTGATCGGTGACTGGCGAAGAGCCAGGTCCCGGTCACGGAAAAGTTCCAGGGAGATGACGCAAGGCATCTCCCTGAGATCATGGCCGGCAAGCTGCCGGCAAGAGGCTGCTGCGAATGCGGAACGGGAGGGGCGGTCGAAAGCCGCCGCTACAACGGCGCAGCGAAAAGCAGCTATCCCATTAGGAGGGAACTTGGCAGTAGAAATCACCATGAAAGAACTGCTGGAGGCCGGGGTTCACTTCGGTCACCAGACGCGCCGCTGGAATCCGAAAATGAAGGAATATATTTTCGGCGAACGCAACGGCATCCACATTATCGACCTGCAGAAAACTCTTAAAATGTTTCGCGAAGCGAGCCGCTTCGTGAGTGATATTTCCGCGCAAGGCAGAAACGTTTTGTTTGTGGGCACCAAGCGCCAGGCCCAGGAAGCCGTTGCCGAAGAGGCGAAGCGCTGCAGCGCGTTTTACGTGAACCACCGGTGGTTAGGCGGGACGCTGACCAACTGGGCTACGCTGCAGAAATCCATCAAGCGGCTGAAGCTGCTGAAAGCCATGACCGAAGACGGGCGTATGGAACAGCTCTCCAAGAAAGAACGCGCGCGGCTGGACCGCGAGATGAAGCATCTCCAGCAGAATCTGGAAGGCATCGAGAACATGACGCAGTTGCCGGACGCCATGTTCGTCATCGACTCAAACGCCGAGGAAATTGCGGTGAAGGAAGCGCGCCGCATGGGCGTTCCAGTGGTGTCCGTCGTGGACACGAATTGCGACCCAGACGTGGTGGACTGGATCATTCCCGGAAATGACGACGCGTTGCGCGCCATCCGGCTGTTCACCACCAAGATCGCGGATTCCGTGGCGGAAGGGCGCAACGCTTACCAGCAATCGCAGGTGGCGGAGCAGAAGTCTGCGGAAGATCAGGCGTTGGTCGAGGGTGTCGAGTACGTAGACACCAGCGCGTACGAACAGTACGAAAAGCAGGAAGGCGACTTCGTGGAAGGCGCGGACGCACCGGGGGAAGGCGCGGAAACCACGGTGCCTCCGGACGAACAAGAGCGTTAAAGAACTGCGTGGGTGGGGAATTCCAGTGGCCCGCCCCGAAAGGCTCGGGGCGGGCCGTTCTGCAAAAAATGAACGCAAGCAGACTCTAGAGACCAAGGGAAAGAAGGATGAGTACACAACAATCAGCGGTGCAAATTCCAGCCCAACTCGTCAAGGAATTGCGGGAACGGACCAACGCGGGCTTCAGCGATTGCCGCGCCGCGCTCGTCGAAGCCAATGGCGACATCGAAAAAGCCATCAGCGTTCTCCGCAAGAAGGGCCAGGCGGCGGCGGCCAAGAAAGCTACGCGCGAAGCCAGCGAAGGCCTCGTGGGCAGCTACATTCACGCGGGAGGAAAGATCGGCGTGATCGTGGAGCTGAACTGCGAGTCGGACTTCGTGGCGCGCACGGAAGCATTTCAGCAGCTCTCGCACGACATCGCCATGCACATCGCCGCGCTCGATCCTCGCTATGTGCGGCGCGAGGAAGTCACGCCGGACATGCTCGAGAAGGAGCGCGAAATCTACCGGGCGCAGGCGCTGGCTTCCGGCAAGCCTGAGCAAGTCGTCGAGAAAATTGTCACCGGCAAAATGGAAAAGTTCTACGAGGAGAATTGCCTCTATGAACAGCACTACATCAAAGATGAGAGCGTGACGATCGGCGAGATGATCTCTCAGGCGATCGCCAAGCTCGGCGAAAATATTTCCATCCGGCGCTTCGTGCGCTTCAAGGTCGGGGAAGTGAGTGGCAGCCCGTCGGCAAGTCCGGAAGCGGCGCCGGCAAAATCCTAAGAGCCGCAATTTCAAACAACCCTATGCGGAGCGCCGCGACTCAATCGCGGGCACTCTTTGAACGACTGTTCGACGAGCCGCTGCAGTGTCTGCATTTGACGACCGGCATCGCAATCCGCGGACGCCGGTCATGGCTGATCTTCGCGGTGCCTGCCGGAACCAGCCTTCACAAATTCGATCTCCTGTGCCAGGGCGAGAGGCCGCAATAGCTTCCGTCGCGCACAACAACCTCCGGGGGCGGTCGCGAAGGCATCCCTGCGGGGCGGTAAAAATCGGCCTCTATCAACCGAAGCATCCCACTGCCTTAGGCCTGGAATAAGACCCTCGGAGCGCCCCGGCGAAAGTGCGAGGCCGGGGATAGTTTGTTACAATTCCGAGGATTTAAAGCCGCAAAATCGGAGACTCATGGCCTCGAAGAAGAATGGCATTGCTCGAATTGCGAAGAAGCAAAAGCCGGCATACCAGCGCATCCTACTCAAGCTTTCCGGAGAGGCGTTCCAAGGGCCGCAAGGATTTGGCATTCACGGCGAAACAATTCTCTCCATCGCGCGCGAACTGAAGGACGTTCACGGACTGGGAGTGCAGACAGCCATCATGGTCGGTGGCGGGAACATTTTCCGCGGCGCGCGCCAAAAAGGCTTCGAGATCGACCGCGCCACCGGCGATTACATGGGCATGCTGGCAACGGTCATCAACGCCATGGCGTTGCAGGATGCGCTTGAGAAAGAGGGTGTGTTCACGCGCGTGCTGAGCGCCATTGAAATGAAAGAGGTTTGTGAGCCGTTCATCCGCCGGCGCGCCATCCGCCACCTGGAAAAAGGCCGCGTGGTCATTTTTGCCGCCGGAACGGGGAACCCGTATTTTTCGACCGACACCGCGGCGGCGCTGCGCGCCATGGAAATCAAAGCCGACGCGATCCTCAAAGCAACGAGAGTCGAGGGGATCTATGACGCCGACCCGGAACAGGTTCCGGACGCGCGGTTTTTTGCGGCGATCTCCTATCGCGAAGTGCTGAGCCAGAACCTAAAGGTGATGGATTCGACGGCCATTTCTTTGTGCATGGACAACGGCATGCCCATCGTGGTGTTCAACATGAATCGGCTCGGCAACATCAAGCGGGTGGTGCTGGGCGAGCGGGTAGGTTCGAAGGTCACGCCGGCGTGACAGATATTGTGATGACCGGTCGTCCTTTCGTCGGTATCGCGGCGGCTCCGCTTGCATCGGCCGGATAGTTTGCGGTAGTAAGTAATCTGCCGACGAGGAGAGCCTGCCAGGGGCCGATCGTCGTGCGCCGGTCGGAAAGCCTAGGAAGATCGCGACATTCCGTTGTTTGTGTACCTTTTTACTTTTTCTACCAAAAACTTAGAACGAGAACTAAGGGGCTTGCAAAATGACGACAATTGCAACAATCAAAGACGCGATGGCGGCAGCGAGGACGCGCATGGAAAAGGCCGTCGAGGATTTTCGCAAGGAGCTCGCCACGCTGCGCACCGGGCGAGCCAACGCCGCCATCCTGGATGCCATCCGGGTCGACTATCACGGCACACCGATGCCGGTGAATCAGTTGGGCACGGTGACAGTCCCCGAGGCGACATTGCTCGTGATTGCGCCCTGGGACCCCAGTGTTGTGCCGCTGATTGACAAGGCCATTCGCTCATCCGACCTCGGGCTGAATCCCACAAACGACGGTAAAGTCGTGCGCGTCCCGATGCCCGCGCCGACCGAGGAGCGCCGCAAGGAGCTCGTCAAGCATCTGCACAAGATCCTGGAAAACCACCGCACCGCGGTTCGGAATATCCGCCGCGACATCAAGGAAGCCATCGACAAACTAGAGAAGGACAAGAAAATCAGCCAGGACGAGCAAAAGCGGGCCCTCGAGGAGATGGAAAAGTTCACGCATTCGGAAACCAAGAAGATCGAAGATCTCTCCGGAGCCAAAGAAAAAGAAATTTTGGAGATCAAGTAGCTGCCGTTGAAGCGAGGAATCTGCTTTTTGAAAAGTCCAGTTGTTGCCGGGACTCATGGCTGTGCGGGCTTCACCGCGGGGCGGCAGGCTTGGATGATGGGGACGCCGTGAGTTCGAGCGTGAAATCCTGGGCTTCGTCGCTCTGGACGGCGTGGAGGAAGGCGTTGTAGTCGGCGCCGCGATCGCCGGGGAGCTCTCTCGAAATGAATCTGATGCGGCGCGCCGCGGTGACCGTGGAACCCCTCGCGGAGTATTCTGAGGAATATGTGGCGTAGTCGCGCTCGACCGAAGTGCCGGCGGGCGCTCTGGCTGTAGCGCCCGGAGGGAGCTCGAGGGTCATGCGCGTCTCGACTTCGAGAGGGGTGCCGAGCTCGATAGGCGCG
>Ga0126373_10004895_pt1 | contig 10317 bp, 9 predicted proteins | sample PanSoiMetPlot_11_FD_92545 | JGI IMG/M metagenome (GOLD analysis project Ga0126373, IMG submission 92545) | Tropical forest soil microbial communities from Panama - MetaG Plot_11 | ecosystem: Environmental > Terrestrial > Soil > Tropical forest > Bulk soil | place: Panama | collected 2016-02-17 | reverse complement strand
GGCAGATCGACGTAAGGCTTCACCTGCGGATGGCGAAGGATGCGTAAAGCGGACTGGGCGATATTGACGGCCTGGTCGCCGATACGTTCGAGGTCGCTATTGATGCGCGCAGTGGCGAGGATGGAACGAAGATCCACGGCCATGGGCGCTTGGAGGGCGAGGAGCTGCATGACGCGATCGTCGATTTCGATCTGCATATCGTTGACCGCTTTTTCGCCCTCGAGAACTTCAGTAGCGGAAGCTTCGTCCTTCTCGAAGACAGCCTGAACGGCGCGGTGAACGGCGTGTTCCGCAAGGCTGGCCATCCACAAGAGCCGTTCCTTCAGCTCATCCATGTCGTGTTCAAAATGCCGTTCCATTCGTTCTCCTCTGGACGGTCAGAGAGCCATCATCCGAAGCGGCCGGTGATATAGGCTTCTGTTCGCGAATCCGATGGCGTGGTGAAAAGTTTGGATGTGGCGGAATACTCGATCAATTTGCCACTCAGCAGAAATGCCGTGAAATCGCTGGCGCGCGCGGCCTGCTGCATATTATGCGTGACGATGACAACTGTCCAATTCTTCTTCAGTTCGAAGAGCAGCTCTTCGATCTTCGCAGTAGAAATCGGGTCCAGCGCGGAGCAAGGCTCATCGAGCAAGAGGACTTCAGGGCTCACGGCCAAGGCGCGAGCAATGCAAAGGCGCTGCTGCTGGCCGCCGGAGAGTCCCAGCCCGGACTGATTCAGCTTGTCCTTTACTTCATCCCACAGACCGGCCTTGGTCAAAGCGTCCTGCACGCGATTGCTCATTTCAGGGCGCGACAGCTTTTCGTAGAGCCTGACGCCAAAGGCAATATTTTCGTAGATGGACATTGGGAACGGGGTCGGTTTTTGGAACACCATGCCAATCTTTGCGCGCAGCGGGCCGAGACTCTTGAGGGTCAGAATGTTTGTTCCATCGAGAAGAACCTCGCCCTCGACGCGCTGGCCGGGATAGAGGTCATACATGCGATTGAAAATTCGCAAGAGAGTCGACTTGCCGCATCCGGACGGGCCGATAAAGGCGGTGACGCGGTTTTGGCTGATGTCCAGGCTGATGTCTTTGATGGCGTGAAATTTGCCGTAATAAAAATTTATGTTGCGAGCCGAGAGCCTTGTAGGCAACGAGCTTGGGCTGACTGGCTCTCCGGCATCGGGAGATCTGGCAGGCACGGGGGCGCTTGCCAGAGAATAGCCTTGCGGTCGATCGCTCATTTAGGCACCTGCACCCTACCAAGGAACCAGCGCGCGATTAAACTCAGCGCCAGAACGAAGATGATTGTAATGAAAGCTGCAGCCCATGCCATTTGCTGCCAGTTTGTATATGGGCTCAAAGCGAATTGATAAATCACGACAGGAACATTGGCCATGGCGTGGAATACATCTCGGGAGAAGAACTGGTTGTTCAGCGCCGTAAACAGCAACGGAGCCGTCTCGCCGGTGATACGCGCCAACCCGATCAGTATACCAGTGACAATGCCGGCACGGGCGGCCCTCCAAGTAACCTTGGTGATGACGACCCAAGCCGGGGCTCCCAGCGCAACGGCCGCTTCTCGCATGTCGCTTCCGACCAAGCTGAGCATTTCATCTGTGGTGCGGACGATGATCGGAACCATCAAAACCGCCAAAGCGACGCTGCCGGACAGCGCGGAAAAATGGCCCATCGGAGCAACCATGATGGCGTAGACAAAGAGGCCGATTTCGATGGACGGTGCGCTGAGCATGATGTCATTGATGAAACGCACGGCGTTGGCAGTGCGGCTCTTGAAACCGTATTCCGCCAGCCATGTTCCTCCCATCAAGCCTACTGGCACGCCGATGGCCAGCGACACACCCAACAGAATGAGGCTTCCGACGAACGCGTTGCGGAGTCCAAACTGGTCGGTACCCGGGGGAGGCGTATCCTTGATGAACAGGTCCCAGTGCATCCCGGCGATGCCAAACCTTAGCGTGGTCCAAAGGATCCAAAACAGGAAGAAGACGCCAACGAGCGTGGCGAGGCCCATCAGGATCTTGCTGGCGACATCAACGCAGCGACGCCTGACGTATACGCTGACAATCATGCCGCAGCCCCCTCCTTGCTACCGAGGCGGCGAATCAGCAGAACGGCGCAAAAGCGCACGGTCAGGGTGACAGCGATGAGAATCAGGCCCAAGTAAATCAACGAGGAGATGTAGAGCTTGGTGGTCGCTTCGGTGAATTCATTAGCAAGAACTGAAGGAATGGTGGCGCCGGGCATTAACAGGCTGGCGGAAAGTGTGTTGCTGTTGCCGATGACAAAAGTAACAGCCATGGTTTCTCCCAGCGCGCGACCCAATCCCAAAAAAATCCCGCCGACGACCGCCGTGCGGGTATAGGGCAGAATAATATTCCAAGCGACTTCCCACGTGGTGGCTCCCATGGCATAGGCAGACTCGCGCAACGACGATGGGACAACGAGGAACACGTCACGCATGATGGAGGACATATAAGGCAGAATCATAATCGCCAGGACAATTCCGGCGGTCAGCATGCCGATTCCCATTGGCGGGCCTTGAAACAAAAGTCCGATGCCCGGAATGGCGCCAAGATGGTCGTTGATCCAGGGCTCAATTGTGGCGAAGGCCGGCGCGAAGACTACAAGTCCCCAAAGGCCATAAATGATGCTCGGGATGGCGGCCAACAGTTCGATTGCGTTGGCTACGGGCTTCTTGATCCAGGCGGGAGCGATCTCGGCAATGAAAACTGCGACGCCGAAGCTGACGGGCACACCAAGGATCATCGCAATCGCGGAGCTGATGAGAGTGCTGATGATGAACGGAAAGGCTCCAAAGGTCTGTGTTACGGGGTTCCAATCGCTCGATTTAAGAAATCCCCAAATACCAAATGCGTGGATCGCGGTCCGGCTATCGGCGGCGATCGCAACGACGGTGGCAAAGAGCGCGCCGGCAACCAGGATGGCCGCAAAAACTGCGGCCTTGTGAAACAGAAAATCTGCCGACGGGCGCCATGACCTGCCGGCAGACTTAGGCTCCTCGGACAATGGCTGTATTTTGGGCAACGCAACGTCCGAGCCGCTCATTTGCTTCCCTTCGGGTCAATGCAAGGTTAAATGTTACCGGTTATCGGCACAGCAGTTCAGATGCTGTAGCCGAGTTCCTTCTTCCAGTATGCCTTGATTGCTGTGACAGTGCTCTGCGGCAATGGTCCGAACGAGATCGACTTGGCCATATCCTGTCCGTGTTCAAAACCCCAATCGAAGAACTTCATTACCGCTTCGTTGGTGTCCTTGGGAGCGTTTTTGCGCAGGATTTGCCAAGTGCAGCCGGAAATCGGCCATGTATTGGGACCTGCGTGGTCGGTAAGAATCACGTAGAAATCCTCTGCCTTGCTAAAGTCAACGTGCGCTGCCGCATCCTGAAAGCCTTCCAGGCTGGGGCTTACAACCTTGCCATCACTGTTGACCATACGAGCGTAGGACATGTGAGTCTGGAGAATGTAGGCGTATTCAACGTAGCCAATGGAGCCTGGAATGCGCTGAACGTAGGAAGCTACGCCTTCGTTACCTTTGCCACCGACGCCGGTCGGCCACGGCATGGAGGTGTTCGCGGGGCCGACTTTGGTTTTCCACTCCGGGCTAACTTTCGCGAGGTAGTCACAGAAGGTGAAAGTCGTGCCTGAACCATCGGCGCGATGCACGACAGTGACATTTAATGCCGGTAGTTTCAGTCCCGGATTCAGCTTGGAAATTTCCGCATCGTCCCACTTTTTAATTTTTCCAAGGAAGATGTCAGCGGTAACCGGTCCACTGAGGATGAGCTGACCTGGCTGAACGCCGGGAAGGTTGTAGACGAGGTCTGCGCCGGCAACTGCCGTGGGAAACTGAATGAGGCCGGCGGCATGGAGATCGTCGGGTTTAAGCGGCATGTCGCTGGCGCCAAACGCGACGGTGCCAGCCTTAATTTGCGCGATTCCACCGCCCGAGCCGATGGACTGATAATTCACCTGGACATGATTGTCTTGGGCGTATTGCGCAGCCCATTTGGCCACCAAGGGATAAACCCACGTGCTGCCTGCACCGGTCAGCGAGGCTTGCCCTCGCGCGACGACTCCGACCAGTAACAGCGCCAGGAAAATGGCTGAGACTTTAAGCAATTTCATGACTTCCTCCTAGGCTTAATCAAAGCGTGCGGTTCTTGTGTTACAGAATTGTTACAATCGAATGAACACACGAAAAACATGGACGCTTTCTCAGTTGCGCATCCAAAACTCAACTGGGTCAAGTACATACGGGCTTGGAGATCTTAGGCTCCAAGCCCGAGAAAGCTTGACCAACCAATCGCTCTACGGCAAGTCGTAACGCAAGTCGACGAAGGCCATCCCAAGGTGAGCACTAGCTGCGTTGCCAGGAGTGCCAGTCACCGACCAAGGGTTCCGGGACAGATAGGAAACCTGGGTGATGAGCTTCAAATCGCCGTAGTTGGGATTTTTCCAGAAGGTTTGAACCAAGCCGATCGTTGGCTCTTGTATCGTTCGGTTCTGGCTGCTGCCTGAGCCCGGATAACCGTAGCCTGTGTAGGTAGCTGGCGGTCCGGCGGTCACAACTTGGAAGTCACGACCGAAGTAAGCTGCGCCGTAGTAGCCATAAATCAGGCTCTTTTTAACGGTGGCTTCGAACCCGACGATGCCCGAGCCAGCATGGAGCGGCGAAGGAACAAATTGGAGGTTTCCGTTGACGTTAACAGTGAGATCAGGCCCCAACTGGAAGATGTAACGGCCGCCCCCATCGCTCCAGAAAGTGTTTGCGATCAGGTGGAAGCCCTTAGCGACCTCGAGATTCGCATTGATTGAACCGCCGCCACCTGTTCTGGTGATGTTTCCCGAGCCAGGAGTATTGAGGCGGAAAGCTCGCACTATCCCTGCGACTTCGATGTGGAAGTTTCGGCCTCCACCGTTGGGGTGGGTATCAAAAGCCAACTTGGATTCGATGTCTGGCGCTTTGTTCGGAGTCTTCGAGTTTCCACCGGCATCGTCAAGTTGAGCAGCATTGAAACCCGACGGAAAAGTGACGAGCCCACCCGTAAACTGCTCGGGATCTTCAAGAGCAAAGCCCCAAGCAACATGATCATTGGGATGAAGAACCAAGCGAACGCCCGGGGTGCGCAGCCAAATCAAGCCCACTTGGTAGTTCGTATCCATGTCTTGGGAGTAGAAGATGTCGCCCGGCATCGGCGAAATGCCGACGCGATTTGGTGTCATCATGCTCCATGACTGGCCTGCAAGAAGCTCGATCTTGCCGTGGCGAATCTGGACCCAGTAGAGGCGCATGCGCATGGTGTTGGAGTGACTGCCAACAAAAACGTTGTTGGCCGCATTGCCGAGGAAGTCAGCCTCGATATAGCCCCTAAGTTTGAAGTCGCCGGGGTTGGCGTCAACTTTCAAACCAATACGGGAGTTCTGAGCGCTGAAGCGGAGTTCCGACATCTCGCCCGCCGGCGCGGAGCCGTTAAAAGGAATGCTTCCGAAGCTGGTACCGATACCGCTGCCAACGTCCGTTGAGCGCCACACGCTCGTCAAGTCCAGGAAGCCCAAAGGCGAAAACTCTGCGCCGCCGATCTTAAAAAAGAGCGGGGACTGATCACCCTGATCCTGTGCATTCGCACTGGCGCTCTTGGGAGCTGGCGCGGGTTTCACCGCGTCCGCACTACTGGACTCTGCTGCATTCGTCGTTTGAGACGCCGGCGTGTTGGATGAACTTTCTGATTTCTGTTGATCGGAAGGCGTTTTCTTCGCACCGTCCTTCGCGACCTTTGTAGCAGATGCTGTCGTGCTATTGTCTCCGGGTGTGGTGCTTTGGCCGGTTCCCGCTCCGGCAAATGCCGGGGCCGCGAAAATGACCAGTGCTGCCGCGCTGAGCAAAATACTCTTCATTCACTTCCTCCTTGAAAGGTATCAATACCGTCTACATTTCCAGCAGTTGCCGTAAGTAAAGTGCGCAAGTTCCGCGCCTGAATCCGCATCACTCGCTGCGCTAGCGCGCCGGAATAAGGGGCTGGCGCCGGGGTGACGCCAGCCAGTCGGGGTGACGTAGCAGATCCGTTTTCTTGGTTGGGATGTGGGGTGAAGCTCAAGACCTGCTCCGTACGGCGGCGAAAGAGTGTCAGGAGACTTTGAACGGCTCGTGAGAGGATTGTTAATATTCTGTTACATCTGTTCGGGCCAGGCAGCCAAGTTCTTGATGGCAAAGCCGTTAGTCTTACTGTGGCGGATGTCGAGTCCGCGGAGCCAGAAGACAACGTCCTCGGCAATATTCGTTGTGTGGTCGGCGATACGCTCCAAGTTGCGAATGGCCAGAACGAACTGCATGTTCGGGCCGATACGAGATGAATCTTCCTTCATCTCAGACAATAAACGCTCGAACATTCGATCGCGGAAATCATCGATTTCCGGTTCCGTGTCCAGAACTTCGTTGGCGAGAGTGATGTTCCGGCAAGTCAACGCGCCCAAGCAGCGGCTGACCATACTGCGCACGGATGCGCTCATGGGCTCAAGCTCCTGAGGAGGGGTTACGTCCGGCATTTGCGCAAGAGAAATGACGCGCTGGGAGATATTCACGGCCAGGTCACCCATGCGCTCGAGATCGTTGTTGATTTTCAAGCAGGCGATGATGTGACGAAGGTCATCTTCGCCGACGCTCCCCTCCCGAAGAAGGCGGATGGCATGATCGTCGATAATCAGTTCCATCTCATTGATACGAGGCTCGGTGAGGAAGACGCTGCTCGCGGCGTCGCTGTTGCGAGTCAACAATGCCTCGATCGCACGGTTAATGGAGCTTTCCACCGTGCGAGCCATCGAAACGAGATAGCTCTCCAATGCAACCAGGTAAACTTTGCCGGAGCTGCTCGCTGGCGATGCCATGTTTCCCTCCTTGGGGCGATCCAGAGCCCAGAGGACTGGGCGACCTTGCTGACAATGGGTGTTACAGCACGAGGCTCGCTTTATTGCTTTGCAGAAATGTGAAAGGTCTGTGAATTCTTTAAGAGTGGGAACGATTAAGACGCGATGGGGACGGAAAAATGAAATCGCGAGCCTTCGCCAATATCACTTTCGACCCAAATCCTGCCGCCGTGAGCTTCTACGATGTGTTTAGCAATGGAGAGACCGAGGCCAGTGCCGCCGACTTCTCTGGAGCGTGCGGCGTCCACTCTGTAAAAACGCTCGAAGATGCGAGGCTGGTCCGACCGCGGGATACCTATGCCTGTGTCTGAAACCGTAACAATGACGAAAGAGTCCTGCAGGTTGGCAGTGACCTCGACGCGACCGCCTGTAGGGGTGTACTGGATCGCGTTATCGAGGAGGTTGCGCAGAACATCGCCCAGAAGATTTGCGTCTCCGCGAACAGAGGGCAGGATCGGGGTTGCGTTGGGCAACGCGACTGTCAGGCCCTTCGGAGAGGCCGCAGCTTGCGCGGCTTCAACGCCGCCTTCGAGCAGACTCTCAACATCGACGGGCTGGAAATCGGCGTTCATCTTGCCGGCCTCAATCTGCGAAAGGCGAAGAAGGTCGTTGCTGAGGCGAGCCAGACGTGCGGCATGGCTGCTGATGATTTCCACGAAGCGGCGGTTATTGTCCTTATCTTCCAGGGCGCCGCTCAGGAGAGTCTCGGCAAAACCCTGGATGGCCGTCAAGGGGGTGCGGAGTTCGTGGGAGACGTTGGCGACAAAGTCTTTGCGCATCTGTTCGAGGCGACGCAGTTCGGTGATTTCGTGGAGCACAATGACTACGGCACGCCTGGAGCCGGATGAGGGGCTCTTCGGCGTTTCAAATGGCGTAATCGGAGCCGCCGTCGCAGAAAAGTTGCGAGGGCGGGCGCCGCCGAAGGAAACTTCCCCAACCGAGGTTTTGTCCCTGGTCAGCGCCTCCGAAATCAGTTCGAGAATCTCAGGCTGGCGAATGATTTCGACCGCGGGCCGCCCTTGCACATTCCGTACGTCCACATGCCAAATTTTCGCAAACGCCTCGTTACAAAAAGTCAGGCGTGACTGAGCGTCCACGACGGCCACGCCTTCGGCCATGCTGCGAAGAATTGCGGCGGAACGGTTCCGCTCCTCAGTGAGCGACTGGATCGTCGCACTTAGCCGGCCGGAGGTGTCATTCAGCGCGGCAGCCAACTCTCCCAATTCGTCGTTGATCGACTCGCCATGAAAGGAATTAAAGTTCTCCGCTGCAACTTGCCGGGAGAATTCCTTGAGATTTTCAATCCGGCTTACAAACCTCCGAGAGAAGAGCAAAGAGACACCAATGCCCAAGACAAGAATCAGGGCAGAGACCTTCCAAAATGCCCCGCGGACAGAGGCCAGCGAGGCATTGACCGGAGCAAGAGGAGTTGCAAAGCGCATAACAATCGGAGGCTGTGCAGGACGATCGAAACGAATCGCCCAGTAAACCAGATCACGATCCAGTGTCTGACTATGAAGAACCGCCTCACCCTGTCCTTGAGTCAAGGCTGCACGGAATGCGGGCCTGTCGGACTGATTCTCGATGGTTTCGGAATCATGAACGGAATCGGCGAGAACGCGGCCGTCGGAAGAGATTAGAGTAACGCGCGTACTACTGTGAGACATCCAGGAGATCCAAGAAGACACTGCGGCGGGGTCGTTGAACTGTGGAGGACTAGCGCGAGCGATTTCCGCAAGAGAGCTCAGCTGCTGGTCCGCAGCGCGGATGTACTCATCCTGCAGGACGCGGCCCGCGTAAAAGTCGACGCTTACCAGCACGACGAAGAGAAGGAGGAGGTAGGTAAGGCCAAGCTTCCAGAAAAGGCTAACTCGCGGCGGTTTCAAAGAGGTAGCCCGCCCCCCGGACGGTCTTTAAATACTCAGGCCGTTCGGGATTTCGTTCAACCTTTTCTCGCAAGCGGCGGACATATACATCCACGCTGCGCGGCGTGACAAAGCGATCAGTGCCCCAAACGGCATCGAGCAATTGATCGCGGGAGAAAACCCGGTTGGGGCGGGACGCGAGATAGTAGAGCAGCCGGAACTCAAGGGTGCTCAGAGGAAGTGTTTTGCCTTCGCGTTGCGCACGATAGGAGATCGGGTCTACGCGAAGCGCGCCAATCTCAAGCGGCTTGGCCTCTTCGCCGGGCGGCTGCACGCGCCGAAGGAGAGCCTTGATGCGTGCGACAAGCTCGCGAGGACTGAATGGCTTGGTGACGTAATCGTCGGCGCCGAGCTCGAGGCCCACGACGCGGTCGGCCTCTTCGCCACGCGCGGTAAGCATCAGAATGGGCAGGCGCGCCAAGCGTTCGTCGCGGCGAATTTCCTTGCAGATCTCGAGCCCGGACAGTTTGGGGAGCATCAGGTCCAAAAGCAGGAGATCAGGGGGTGACTTCCTAGTCTGCGCAAGACCGGTGGCGCCATCTCCACAAGACGTGACCTGATAACCATCCTTTTCCAGATTGTAACGGACCAGCTCGACGATATCCTTGTCATCTTCGATGACGAGTACTCGGGCTCGGAGAGTCATGTTGAAAAAAGAGCATAACGGAATGGGTTGTGGTGTTCAAGACGGAGGAAGCATCGTTACAGTATATTCACACGGGAATAGGGCATGTCCAAAAGAAGCAGATAACCTCAGCTTGACCCGGATTCCTGGTCAAATGACAGAGCGCAGTTCCTGCTCTGGAACGTCTTGCGGGTCGTGGGGAATTTCCGGAGTTGGTTTGTCACGCAATGGCCGGGGCGCGGCCTTCTCAACATCGTTAGGGCGTCTTCTCTTTCGGCGGCGCTGGGGGGTTGGAGTCCCGGGATCCGGAGGTTCTTTAGCGGGCGATTTCATCGGTGAAGTGGGTTGACCAGCCATTGCTCTCTCCTTTTACATGCTAAGTAGCGTCTGTGTAGATTCAGCAAGTGAGAGGTAGGAGGGGCCGCTACTTCAGACAAATTACGCCACGGCCCCTTTTCGGAGGGTTGTGCGCAGGAGAGTGAAGCGGAGCAAAAGAAGTAAGCATCACGGGGGGAGGATAATTCGCGACGAATGTGATTGGTATCCACTGAGAGCTTTAATTCCGGCGAAGATTTTTCCGTAGATGACGAAGCAGCCTGTGGATTTCGAGTACAGGTTATTTGCTGCGAATTTCGGGCACGTCCTCGCCCAGCGCCGTAGCCAGATCGATCTGATGTTCCTGCTCGTTGACGAGGATCTTTCGGATCTCTTCGGCCATCGCAAATTCGCCGAGGGATTCGCACTGGCGTACGCGCTCGCGGTAATTGGTGATCGTTTCCGTTTCCTGTTCAAGGTCATAACGGAGCATGTCTTCG
>Ga0126373_10004894_pt1 | contig 10317 bp, 7 predicted proteins | sample PanSoiMetPlot_11_FD_92545 | JGI IMG/M metagenome (GOLD analysis project Ga0126373, IMG submission 92545) | Tropical forest soil microbial communities from Panama - MetaG Plot_11 | ecosystem: Environmental > Terrestrial > Soil > Tropical forest > Bulk soil | place: Panama | collected 2016-02-17 | reverse complement strand
GCCGATTCCCGAGGCAAGGTTCTGGTCGGCCGACCACATGTAGGCGAAACTCACCCCGTCTCTTTTGGGCAGCTCGCCTCTAGCGTAAGCTGCCTGTACACCTTCGGTGATTTCATCTGGGCTTTTTCTCTCCACGGCGAGCTTCGTTCGGAGTTCGTAATACGGCATCACTTCTTTCGCCGCCTTAGGATCGAAGCAGATGGGCGCTCGAACCGATGAGTCGTATACGAGATCCCGGAATTGCGCGGGCGTATATGTCGGGGCCGAGAATCCGCGCATTACCATGCAAACAAAACCGTTGTCTCCCTGATGAGCGACGGTGAACCCGGAGGTCGTAAGCACCTTGATCGTGGCACGGTCCGAAATATTGGCCGGGCCGGCACTCTCGGCCAGCGCAATTTCCGCCGCTTGCGGCATCAGATACTCTTCAATTGGTGGATACTTGGGAACCTGGGATTGGGAAGTCTGCGCCACAGCAACCGGGACAAAGACGCATACCAACAACGCCAAGTAAATCAATGTGTTCCTCATGGGTGAATCTGTCTCCCTTTCTGAAAATGTTTTCGCCTGCTGCTAATACGGCTGCCGGGGACAGGAGGATACGCAGAATTTTCTGGGTGCCTATCGGTCGAATCAGGCAAACGAGCTAACCCGCCGAAGATATGTTCCAGACCGCCAGTGCGATGCCCTCAACGGCTATCGAGCGTGATCTTGTGTTACCGATGCACGGAGGCGTGCATCTGTTTGCGAACCTGTGCGGCGGGTGGACCGCATTCGAAGCCACGCCAAAAATGCTTAGCTGGTGTGTCGGCTACTCGGAAACAAACCCGCGTTATCCTTCCAGGCGTGGTCGCCCCAATCTGCCCGCTCGCTTCGCCACGTTGCCGCCTATTGGGACCTGGCAACCGGGGTGCTGGCTATCCTGGCACTTCTCACGGTAAGGATAGGTCCGCTCTTTAACCAGGACTGACACCTCCTATTGCTCTTCGCTCAGAATTGGCGTCGAAGCGCAACGGAGATAAAGCTGAATCGTGCGTTCCTACTCCTGAATTGAAAAAAATACAGCACATATCAGGAATAATTTTCCGGATTCGGACCGATGTATCGCGCTCGTGGCCTGATGAGTTGATCATCTGCGTACTGCTCAGTGGCGTGGGCGATCCAGCCGAGGGTACGTCCCAAGGCAAAGATGGCGATGGGCGCTTCGGACGACAAGCTGATTGCACGCGCGAACACAGCCAGGCCAAAATCCAAATTTGGATACTCGCCAGTGAGCGCGTGCGATGCTTGAATTAGCCGTTTCGCCAATTCGACTTCCCTCGGTCGGCCATAGGTTTTGGCAAGGCTAATTAGCTTCTGACCTCGCGGATCGCCGTCTGGATAGAGCTGGTGGCCGAAGCCTGGGACATGACCAAAGGATCGGAGCCGAGTAGCAACAAGCTGGCGGCAGTCGGCCATTTCCTTGGCGTCACGAAAGAGCATTTCCACCTCCTCTGAGATGCCTCCGTGGCGTCGACCGCGAAAGGCCGCCAGAGCGCCCAGGACTACTTCATAAGGAGTGGCTCGCGCTGAGGCTACGCATCGAGCCGTGAACGCTGAAACATTGAGTTCGTGATCGGCACAAAGGATCAGCGCGGCCCGCAGAGCGGGTGCAACTGATCGTCGGTTCGGAGTCCAAGCGCGGACAAGCACCTGTTCCAGTGGAGGCGTTGCCGGGAAACCGACCACGGCCGAAAAGAGCAATCGGAGAATGCGCGCTCCGGTCTTGGCAACTGCTGCCGGACGAAGATCGTGTGCCGACAGGTCTGAACTAGCTGCGAGCGGCAGAATCAACTGGCACCGCTCGACGGGTCCGAGGCGACGAATCGATTTGAATAGACTTGCAGGTATGGACGGTGGCGGAGCGTCATCATCAGCAAAGAGAGCAAGGGACCGCTTCGCGTCCCCAGTCCAAAGGAGTGCGGCAACTTGCTCCAGCGTCGAATGATCCGCGAGCTCGATCACATCCAAACCGCGGTAGAAGAGCCGACCACCGTCAATGAGCGTTAGCGCCGACTGAAGCACAGGGCCTCCCCAATGCAGACCTTTTTCGGCGGCTTTCGTCGGATTGCTGCGAAACTCCTTCCGCTCCACCAGCCGGAGTACGTCATCCCGCAGATAACGCCGGACTCGGGACTTGCCTGTGACCGGTTCTGAGTGCAGCATGCCCCGGCTCACGTAGGAGTAAAGCGTGGGAAGAGAGATACCTAACATCGCGGCGGCTTGTCGTGCAGTCATGTAGCGCTCGCTGGATGACATCATCTTTTTCCGGCCCCACACGTTGATTCCACAATCAAGATTGACAGCATACTGGCGGCGGACGATATTCGCAAAAGTACAGCGAATATGCCGTTGGAAAAGCAGAGAGGACTCGAAGGAGTAGTGGCAGCGGCGACGCGGTTGAGTCGCGTGGACGGTGAGGCCGGAAAGCTCATATTGGCCGGGTACGCCGTCGAGGAAATTGCACCGCGAGCCAGCTTCGAAGAAATGGCCCACCTTTTTTGGTATGGAAGCCTGCCGAATGCCCGCGAGCTGAAGGACATGGCCGTCGATCTCGCCTCACGAAGATACTTGCCACCCGTCACGCTGGCGCTACTGCGCGAGGCCGCCCGAAACGCGGTCCCGGCTATGGACGCGCTGCGCATGGCCGTCGGAACCCTGAGCTCAGGACGCGCCGAATCTCCTGACGAACAGGCTCGGACGCTAGTGGCTTCGTTTCCGACCATAGTGGGAGCGTATCAGAGACTTAGCACCGGCCAAGAACCGCTTGAACCGCGCGCTGATTTGTCACACGCCCAATACTGCCTTCATCAGATGTTTGAGGGCGAAGTTGGTAAAGAGCGCGCAAGAGGGCTGGAGACGTATCTGAATACAGTGTGTGATCACGGCCTGAATGCTTCGACGTTTGCCGCGCGCGTGATCGTTTCGACGCACTCGGACTTGATTTCGGCAGTAACCGGAGCGGTGGGTGCACTCAAGGGACCTTTGCACGGAGGAGCGCCTGGGCCTGCCCTCGATATGGTTTTCGAGATCGGAACACCGGAGCGTGCGGAACAGGTGATTCTTTCGAAGCTTGCGCGGGGAGAACGGCTGATGGGATTTGGCCATCGCATTTATAGGGTCAGAGACCCTCGCGCCGACGTGCTGGGCGCGGCAGCAGAGCGATTCTATGCGACCGAGGGTAACCGCGAGCTCTACGCGTTGGCGCGAGCTGTCGAAAAGGTTGCTCTTCGAGTTCTCGCCCAAAAGAAACCAGAGCGCCGCCTAGATACAAATGTTGAGTTCTATACGGCCTTGCTGCTGCATGGGCTGGGCATACGAAAGGAATTATTCACCCCGACATTTGCCATAGGCCGCGTGCTCGGATGGACGGCTCATTGCCTTGAGCAGCTTCGAGATGGGCGACTGATCCGTCCAGAGTCCGAATACATCGGTCCTCTTGGCTTGCGATTCGAGCGCACCACTGCACAATTGTCTTGAAGTTTGTGTCGACCGCTGGCCAGTTGCGATTCCGCGCGATGACGCACGCGAATTCCAGGCGTCGGATCTTCGGAGTGGGCTAAACAGGCTTACGTATCGCGCTCAGCTCGACTGGCCCATCTCGCTGGGATTCACGATGGAAAAGTCGCCTGTTCTTCGAGAGTCTTGGCACGACCCCATGATGACCGGCCATTCGGAACACGCAAATGCACGATGCGCATGCACATCGCCCTCGAGGGTGGCTAAACGATTCCCCTCATCAATTGCTCGCCTTGCCGTTCCCTGAGACCGTCCCGCCGATTGTTAAAGTAGCGCTTGCGCGCCTCCTCGGGGGACAGATGAATTATTCCCGAAAAACCCATGGACCGGAGCTTGGCCGTTAGCTCATCGGGGTCGAGCCTGGTCAACCATGGCTCCCCGACCCCGGCTGCGTGCTGCGCGGCAGCCGCCAGCGCTGTTGCTTCAACTCCGGAGACCGCCTCTGCCGGCAGGATAAAGCTGAAGACGATCTCGCTTTCAGGTGCGAGCGAAAGGATGAATTGCAACGTGGCATTCAAAGCGTCGAGCGTCAGATACTGAGTAACCCCCATCCACGAGCAGAGTGTCCGCACGCCGAACGCGAAATCGGTGGACCCTAGAGCGTCCGCGAGTAAGGAGCGCTCAAAATCGATTGGCACAAATCTTACGTTTCTGGGGACGGTAATATCCGCTGCCTTCAGGCGGTCTCGTTTCCACTGTTGGGTGATCGGATGGTCGATCTCGTAGATCCTAAGCGATCGCGCCCACGAAGGCTGGCGGTAAGCGAACGTGTCGAGACCAGCTCCTAGGATCACATATTGGCGTACGCCGTTTTGGACTCCCTCGGCGAGACAGTCCTCGGCATACCGGGCGCGCAGCGCGAATCCAGCTCGCCATCCTTTCGCAAAAGGATGATTGAGCAGCGGCGCGAGCCATCCTCGATCGTCATCGGCCTCAATCAAGCGAGGGGCGATAGGGTCAGTAAGGGTTTTGGGATCGTCATCTAGGGTTTGGTGGAGCGCCCTCATAATTGCTGGAATCTGGATCGTCCGGCTTCGCTGGTCCCTTTCCATCAGCAGTCTCTCCGTCGTATGCCAACGCGATTCCATGTTAGCCGAAGAAAGTCTTACGTTTGTGTTATCCGTGGAATCATCCTTCAGCTCGATCGTAGACCTTCATATGTGGAGAAATGCCGTATCTATCCTTGGTAGATTCGGAATCTGATTTCGAGTGATGCGAGCGAATGCCGTTAGCGTCCCAACAATCATCGCTGTTTTAGAAACGGTTGTGGCATAGGCATGATTGATCTGATTCGGGTACTGCGGCCTAGATCGAGAAATTCCTACTCAGAGCGACCTACGAGTTCGCTGAGTCTGCGGGCAGAGCCTGAGCCAAGGCGTTCGCGACCTCCGGTGAAACGAATGCGTGCTTCGCTGCGCCGTCTCATTAACCCCGCGCTCGATTTGCGGAGCGCTCGCCGTTTCTGACGAGCTCGTTCACGTTTCTCTCAGAAAGGAGTCGTGTATGTTGGTACCTCGTATTTCAGAGGCTACGAGCAGCTGCTTAAGAAACTGCTGCACGACTCGGTTCCGGGGAAGGTGGCCCTCACCGCGCCGCCTCGTTGGAAGAACAACAGGCCTCTCACATTTCTGCGAATTTCTCTTCCTGAGCGGAGCTGGCAGCGGACGCTGCGATAGGTAGATCAGCAGGTGCCGAAATCTGAGTGTTAGGCACGGGTTCGAGGTCAGACTTGGCTGCATACAAGTTGGCCAGGCGTTCATCGGCGTCGCGCACGTCGGGAACGGCCGCACGGATCGCATCTCTTATACTGCTGTAGACCACACGATACACAGGCCTGAGTTCGTTCGAAATAGAGCGGCAGACAGCTCCCCAATTCGCGCGATCACCGATGGCGAGTGCGATTCGGTGTGCTTGGAGAGGAGTCATTTCACGTTTGAGCCCGCGGTTAATCCATTCCTGGAACCCACCGAGCTGACCAACGGCGGCGTCCTTTTCCGCTTCATCCATCGCATTATCACCGATGATTTTGAGGGTTTCGCGTTCCAGGACACTCTGAATCACCTCGTCCACGTTAATCGCGGCCTTCGACGCGGAAAGGAGAGCTTCGATCTTGACTGCGTACTCGTGGATTTTGCGATGAACAACGGCCAATTGCCCGCCCGCGGCCTGCGCTGCCTCCAAGGGGGACTTTCCTTCTCGCAGTGCAGTTCCGTAGAGGCCGTAATCTCCGGTTGCGATGTTCCAGATCGTTTCGTCCACCAGGGCCTTTGCCGGATTTCCATAGGTCAGGTCGCGGACCGATCCTCTCTGGAATGAATTGTTTTTCGCCGTCCCAACCTTTGCTGCAGGGCTGTCGACGGCTTCCGACGGGGCAGGAGCGGTTGGCTTTGGGGCAGCAACCTCTGCCCTTTGGGTTCGATCGTCGCTCTTCGTTGGAGAATTGATCGCCGGTTCAGTCTCGACCGAGCGAACGTTGGCCTCGCAACCGGAATAATAATCCGGCTGTACCGTCGCTGGAGCATGACGTTCTGCTGCGGCATGACGTTCACATAAGTATATGGGATTGTCTCCCTCGCCCTCCCTGTACATGGTGATGAGTGCGGTACCGTAATCGCACTCGAGTTGGTAGTGCGCAGGAAGAGGCTGCGCAGGCTTTCCGCGGAGGAGCCGCCACTCCGCGCGGTGTGTGCAGGGGCGCTTCGGCACCCAACAATTGTAGCGACGCTCCGAGGGTGTGGGGCTCCCCGCTTGGGTGGGCGTCGCGGAAGAGAAACCTGTCCTTGCGGCTGTCCCAGAGTACGGCGAGGAACTGTCGTCATCCCGGAAGCGTCCGCAACGAATTGGAATTTATCGCTGCGTTGGCGATGTACGGGTCGTCTCAACGTCCAGAATCGTGTCCCAGGGCCGATTGGAAGGCCCGGCTATTGGCGATCTGCGCAGCGTAAGGTAGAGCCCAGGAGGAATGCTCACTGTGCAACGGTGGCTGCGCCGGCCATCACGCGCCCCCTATCCTGGGCTGTCACCCTCGCTCCCGAAATAGGAGCGCCAGTCGGATCGGTAACTGTACCCGTGACCCCAGCGGTCACTTCCTGGCCGAGAGCCGCGCTGGAAGCAAACAGCACGACGAAGCATGCACTCAAAATGATGACGCCGTGGAAAACGCTAAAATGCAGTTTTTTCATGGAAGATTGCTCCCAATCGGCGAACTGCGTGCCACGGCCCACCCCTGGCCGATTGGTTCAAGCTATATAGCAGGTTCCATCAGCGTCAACGACAAAAGTGCGGGCATTCTACTGCCTAACGACAGGACAAACCGCGCCGGGCCGATTTGCCAAGACCGTTGCTTCACCGTCAATTTCGTGCAGATGGAGAAAAAGATTCCTATGGTCCTCAGGGCGGCCGGCGTCCCTTTTTCGACACTCCTATTCGTGTCGCAAAGCCACTAACGGATCGACACGAGCGGCGCGTTGTGCCGGGATCCAGCACGCTACCAAACCTACAAGGAGAAGCAGGATCGGCACGGTGATGAGTGTCTCGGGATCGTACGGCGAAACCGCCCAAAGCTGCGTGGCCATGACCTTCGCAGCTCCTAAGGAGACGGCCAAGCCAATCGCCGCGCCCGAAATGACCAGGCGAAGGCCCGTGCGAACCACGAGCCTCAGAACGTCCGCGCGTTCGGCTCCGAGCGCCATCCGGATCCCGATCTCGTGGATTCTTCGGGCGGTCGCGTAGGCGAGAACACTGTACACACCTATCGTCACGAGCACCAGCCCGATGGTTGCGAAGATACCCATCAACAAAAATCCGAACCGCGGGCCCGCGTACGAAAACTGGCCGATGTAGCCTTCGAGCGTGCCGCTCATGGTAAGGGCTACGCCGCTGTCAGTGGTCCAGATCTGTTCGCGGACCGCGTTCAGCATCGAAAGCGGCTCTTTCACCGTACGCACGAGGATTCCGCGTTCGGCAGAGCCGGTGACTGTGTAGGGGATCCAGACCTCGGGCTCGGGAGATTCTTGCAGCCCGCGATTTTTCACGTCGGCAACGACACCGATAATGTCGAACCAGGGATCGCGCAGCGGATCCGGAAAACTTTCGAGCTGCGCGAGGCGGACCCGCTGTCCAATCGGATTATCCTTACCGAAATATTTGTGCGCGAAAGTTTGATTGATCACGGCAAGCTTTCTCGCGGCGTTGACCTCCGATTCCGTGAAGGGCCGCCCCGCGATCAGTTGAATCTTCAAAACGGGGAAATAACCTTCGCTGCAGAGCTGGAACAGCGCAGTCCATTTTTCGGAATGCGTTTTACCGGGGATTTCGATGTCGCTTGGGATTCCTCCGTAAGGGGGAAGAGTGCTCGTTTCTGTTGCCTCAACAACACCAGGCAAGTTATTCAGGCGAAGCAAAAGCGGACGGAAGAAGCTCGCCACCTGTTGCGCATTCTTGTAACGGTCTTTGGGAAGGGGAAGTCTGATGACCAGAATGTGGTCAGGCTGCAGGCCCAGATGAACCTCGCGCAGGGCAATGAAGCTCCGCATGAGAAGGCCGGCACCGACAAGCAGGATCAACGAAACAGCTACTTCGATGATAACGACTGCATCACGCAGGCGACCATGTCGCGAACCGCCGCCTGCGCCCTTGGAGCTGTCGCGAAGCGAATCGTTCAGGTCGCGCCGGGCTGTTTGCAACGCAGGCAGCAGGCCAAAGACGAGCGCAGTCAGCACCGACACCGCAAGTGTGAATAGAAGTACGGCAGCATTCAGGCGGATAGAAGCCTCGGCGGGAATGATTTCCTGCGGAATGATGGCGATCAGAGATTTGAGGCCAGCCCAGGCAAGTAATGCGCCCAAGGCAGCGCCGCCGAGTGCAAGAACGAGACTTTCGATCAACAGTTGACGCACGATCCTCCAGCGAGTCGCTCCGAGAGCGGCGCGAATCGCGAATTCCCGGTCGCGCGTGGTGGCCCGCGCCAAAAGCAGGTTTGCCACATTGCCGCACCCGATGAGCAAGAGCAGGCCAACCGATGCCAGGACGATGAACAGAGTCACGCGAAAGCGGCCGACCACCAAGTCGGCCAGCGATTCGACCTCGACCGTAAAATGTTTCGGATACTTTTGCGGATAGACTGTGGCCAAGTGCCTGGCGATGATTGAGAAATCAGCTTCCGCCTGGCGCGGTGAAACGCCCGGCTTGAGGTGCCCGAGCAGAAACCAATATCGATTCAATATGCTTCCGCTGGTGTTCGCGGGGCTTGGTTTTTGCGGAATCCACATATCGGCATCGCCCCACGCAAAACGTGGCGGCATAATTCCGATCAACGTGCGAGAGACGCCATTCAACACGAAGGTCTTATTCAGGATAGCGGGATCGGCATTGAAGCGGTTGACCCATGTCTTATAGCGGAGGACAAACACCGGAGGCGCGCCCGGCTCGTAGTCCGCGAGATGCATGGTCCGGCCGAGAAGCGCGGGCATGCCAAGGAACTCGAAGGTGCCTGGAGTCACAAAGCTGCCGCCGAATCGCTCGGTTCCTCCCCCGTGAGTGTAAAGCACATCTTCCTGGTCAAAGCCAATGACGTGGTCAAAGACATGGTTCTGCTGCACGTAATCCAGAAACTCAGGCCCTATGTAGGCACCTCGTCCACCGGGCTCATTTTGATCGGCGTCATGGATCAAGACCGAAAAGAAGCGCCCCGAGTCGGGATAGGGGAAGGGTTCCATCAAAACGTTCTCGACAATGCTGAAGATGGCCGTAGATGCCCCTATGCCTAACGCGAGCGTAATGACCGCCACAATCGCGAATCCCGGGGCCTGCCGCAGGTTCCGTCCGGTGTAGAGCAAATCCTGCCTGATGGAGTCCATCACCCGCCTCCCTCGCTCAAGAGCTCCCCAGTCGATATCCTAATGAACGTTCACGGCCGAAATAAGTTCCCATTGGGGTTAAAAGTTCCGGCCTTGGTCCAATAGACCCTCTTCGGGGATACTGGCTACTCAATATGAGGTGCGGCGGATCGGCCAAGATGATAGATTGTTGGCGGACGGATATTTCGCCCCCGTAGCGGCACAATTATGCTGGAACCGATCCCCCGCAAACTGACCACGCACCAGAAGGCTGTATTAATTCAGGTGCTGCGCACGTTCCCGGGAGAACGTGTCGGCATTTGCTATGCGCCGTCAGCTACCGACGCCCACACGTACGCGCAGGATTTTCTGTCCGTATTCAAAGCCATCGGCTGGGATGTGGACGGCCCAGAAGCCGCTGATCTTTCACCAGGTGAATGGTCCGGGCTTGCCTTGATCGGAAATGAGGCGGGCTTGCCGCCGTGTGCCGAAGCACTTCGAGACGCGCTGCGCATTTACGGCATTGAAGTTAAGACGCCGGTTTCCCGCACTCGAAATGTGGCAGCCCGGCGATTTATGCTGCAAGTCGGCCGGGCCTGTTGATCCGATTGCCCCCTTCCACCATTCGATGCCTTCAGCCGTGACGCCCTGAAGCGGCACTGGACTCGTCCCGGAACTCCGGAGTACCTCGACAGTATTCCCCTCCCGCCTGGAAAACGGCCACAAAGACGCGTTGCGCCCCTTTCTTGAACTTAACCCGAAGATACTAGTACTATCCGGTGCAGAAGGTACCGGACGACCGAGCCCCGAAAGTACCGAGCGCTAAGTACCGTCCCTTCAGTGCGCTCCGTGAGCTGAGCCCTCACAATTTGTACCGGAGCGAGACGAATGAAAACAACGCATGTGGGAAGCATCATACTCG
>Ga0126373_10004893_pt1 | contig 10318 bp, 5 predicted proteins | sample PanSoiMetPlot_11_FD_92545 | JGI IMG/M metagenome (GOLD analysis project Ga0126373, IMG submission 92545) | Tropical forest soil microbial communities from Panama - MetaG Plot_11 | ecosystem: Environmental > Terrestrial > Soil > Tropical forest > Bulk soil | place: Panama | collected 2016-02-17 | reverse complement strand
TCAATCGCTAACATCCGCGGCGCTCGATCGCTTGAAGCTATTCGGTGTACCCGCGGCCGAGATCTCCAGACTGCAACGCGAAGGCAAGGTTCGCGACGCCGTCGAGATAGATTCTCCCATGACCGGCTATGTGGTCGAGCGCAATACCCTTCCCAATCTGTATGCGCAGCCGGACACGAAGCTGTACTCGATCACTACTCTGTCCAGCGTGTGGATCTACGCGGCTGTCTTCCAAGACCAGCTTGGCCAGGTGAGGGTCGGCGACCCGGTCACCGTGACCGTGGACGCGTACCCGGGACGTCCATTTCGCGGCCGGGTCGATTTCATCTGGGAGGCGATGGATCCGAACACGCGCACGGCCAGGGTTCGATGCAGCTTTGAGAATCCTGAACGGCTGCTAAAGCTGGGCATGTACGTCAATATCTCGATCACGCCGCGTCTTGGGCGGGGACTGGTCATTCCCGACTCGGGAGTCTTCCGCACCGGCACCCACAACGTGGTCTTCATCGATCGCGGCGATGGTTATCTCACTCCAACCGAAGTTGAGTTGGGATCGCGCCTGGGGCACAGCTTTCAAGTTTTAAACGGGCTGCACGCCGGCGATCGAATCGTCAGCTCTGCCAACTTCCTGATCGATTCGGAGAGCCAGTTGCAAGCCGCCTCCGGCAGCTTCGCACCGCCGCCGCCCGGTGTGAGCGCCGCAGCTGGGCAATCTCTGGCGCAGGCTCCCGCAGTCAACGCGGATTTGAGAACCGATCCGAATCCGCCCGCCCGAGGGAACAACAAGTTGACCGTAACGGTTAAGGAGAGCTCCGGCAAACCGGTGTCAGGCGCACAGGTCTCGGTCACCTTCTACATGGCGGCGATGCCTGCGATGGGAATGGCAGCGATGAAGGCACAGTCCAGTCTTGTTGAACAGAGAGTTGGAACATACGCCGGCACCATCGATCTCCAAAGCGGCGGCACTTGGCAGGTGACCTTAACCGCCTCCAAGGGGGGTCAGGCACTCGTCGGGAAGCAGTTCAACGTCTCCGTTTCCGGCTCGATGGCGATGTGAGGAGAGCCGGCAATGATCGAAAAAACCATCGACTGGTGCAACGATAACCGCTTCTTGGTTTTCATCGCGATTGCCGCACTTGTGTTCGGCGGAATCTGGTCGCTGAACCTGGTCCCGCTCGACGCCCTACCGGACATCTCCGACGTGCAGGTCATCATTCACACCGAATGGATGGGCCAACCGCCCAATATCATCGAGGACCAGGTTACATATCCGATCGTGACCTCGATGCTTGCTGCACCGCACGTGAAAGCGGTTCGCGCCCAAACCATGTTCAACGACTCGTACGTGTTCGTGGTCTTTGAAGATGGAACCGACATCTACTGGGCGCGCAGCCGTGTGCTCGAATACATGCAGCAACTGGAGGGCAGTCTTCCGAGCGGTGTGCATCCCGTGATTGGACCGGACGCAACCGGCGCGGGATGGGTGTTCGAGTATTTGCTTATCGATCGAAGCCACAATCTCAATCTCGCCGACCTGAGAAGTTTGCAGGATTGGCAGGTTCGCTACTCACTCGAAACGGTCCCGGGAGTTGCCGAGGTCGCGACCATTGGCGGATTCGTCCGGCAATATCAGGTCAAACTGGATCCGAATCGACTTCTGGCGCTGCATATACCTTTGCAAACGGTCATCGACAAGGTTCGCGCCAGCAACCACGAAGTCGGCGGCCGTGTGCTCGAAATGACCGGCGCGGGCTACCTGGTCCGCGGTCTCGGCTACATCAAGTCGCTCGGCGACATCGAAAACATCTCGGTTGCCACCAACAACGGCACCCCGGTGCTCATTCGCGACCTCGGCGTGGTTTCTTACGGCCCCGACCTTCGTGAAGGTGTTTCTGAGTGGAATGGAGAAGGCGAGGCGGTCGGCGGCATCGTGGTGATGCGATACGGGCAGAACGCGCTCAACGTGATTGACGGCATCAAGGCCAAGCTCGCCGAGATTAAGAAGACCCTCCCGTCCGGTGTGGAAATCGTCTCGGGTTACGATCGCGCGGCCCTGATTCGGGCTTCTATTGATACTCTGAAGCGTGATCTGGTCGAGGAAGCGATCATCGTGAGCCTCGTGATCATCGTCTTTCTTTTCCACCTCCGCTCGGCATTGATACCGATTCTGACCCTGCCCCTGGCGGTGCTCGCGACCTTCATCCCCATGTACTACTTCCAGGTCAGCTCCAACATTATGTCGCTCGGCGGTCTGGCGCTCGCGATCGGCGTACTGGTCGACGCGTCGATAGTAATGGTCGAGAACGGTTATCGGCATCTTTCCGAACGGCAGCAAGAGGCACAGCTGGCCGGTGACGGGGTGCCGGCTCCGGAACGGCAGCGTGTGCTACTTCATGCGGCCAAGCAGGTCGGGCGTCCACTCTTCTATTCGTTGCTGATCATCGTGGTGTCGTTTCTACCAGTGTTCTTACTGGAATCGCAGGAAGGACGAATGTTTCGTCCACTCGCCGACACCAAGACCCTGGCAATCACGTTTTCCTCAGTCCTGGCGATTACGGTAGTCCCGGTACTGATGGTTCTGCTGATCCGGGGTCGTCGTCTTAGACCCGAAGAAGACAACCCGGTGTCGCGTTTCTTTCAGGCGCTCTACTTGCCGATTATCAGATGGTGCCTGCAGCATCGATGGCTCACCATCGCAGCCAACCTGATTTTTCTTGTGGTAACTCTCCCGCTGGCTTTGAAGCTCGGCAGCCAATTCATGCCGCCGCTGTACGAGGGCTCGGCGCTCTTCATGCCGACCGCATTGCCCGGAATCTCCATCACTTCCGCCAGCCATCTCCTGCAGAAACAGGATCAAATCATCCGGCGTTTTCCCGAAGTCGAAAGCGTGTTCGGTACGATCGGGCGTTCGAACAGTGCCACTGACAACGCGCCGCTGGACATGTTCGACACCACCATCATGTTGAAGCCACGGGAGCAATGGCGCAGGAACATGACCTACGAAAACCTCATTGCCGACATGGACGGTCAGCTGCGTTTCCCGGGGCTGTCAAACAGTTGGACGATGCCGGTGGAAAATCGGCTGGACATGGAGCTGACCGGTATCAAGACGCCGGTAGGAATCAAGGTGCAGGGTCCCGACCTGAACGAGATCCAACGGATCGGTTCCGAAATCGAGGAAGTTCTAACCCCGGTCGAGGGAACCCGTGCGGTTTTCGCCGAGCGAGTCTCGCAGGGCTTCTACATCAACATCACGGTGGACCGTGAAGTCGCGGCTCGCTATGGCCTGACAGTCGATGATGTCCAGATGGCGATCAGTTCAGGGATAGGCGGCGAGAATATCGCGACGACCGTGCTAGGACGCGAGCGATATCCGATCAACGTCCGCTACCTTCAGGACTATCGAAATGATCTGGACGCGCTACAGGCTGTGCTGATCATGACTCCGAGTGGTGCTCAGATACCGTTGGGCCAGGTCGCGAAAGTGGAGCTCAGTCCCGGTCCTTCCATGATCCGCGATGAAGATGGTCGGTTGACCGGGTACGTATACATCGACTTGGCGACCAGCGATTACGGCGGTTACGTAGAGCGGGCGCAGCGCGTACTAGAAGAAAAATTGCATTTGCCACCGGGGTACACGCTCAGATGGTCGGGCGAATATGAGTTTCAGCTGCGAGCCCGCAAACGCCTTTCCTACATCATGCCTATTGTCTTCGGTGTGATCTTCGTTCTCCTGTACATGCTCTTCCATTCAGTGACCGAAGCCGCGGTACTTATCTTTCCGTGCTTGTACGCGATGACGGGTGGTCTGCTCCTGCAATATCTGATGGGCTTCAACTTCAGTGTGGCGGTGTGGGTCGGATACATTGCGCTGTTCGGGATCGCGGTCGAAACCGGAGTGTTGATGGTGATCTATCTGCACGAGGCGCTGGACAAGAGGATCGCGGCTGGAACCGTCACCAACCTGGATATCGAGGCGGCGACCATCGAAGGAGCGGTGCAGCGCCTTAGACCCAAACTGATGACGGTTGCGGTGGTGATGCTGAGCCTCGCGCCTATTTTGTGGGAGGGCGGGATCGGCTCCGACGTGATGAAACCCATAGCGGCCCCGATCGTTGGCGGCATGATCACATCCACCATTCACGTGCTGATTCTTGTACCGGTGTTCTTCGCGATGATGAAAGAGCGGGCGTTTAGGTTGGAACCTTAACCGCCGGGTGAAGCTTTCGCTGATGGTATACCTGCTGATTTTTAATCAGCAGCGCAGTTGTGCGAAAGTTCTGCAAGTTTGAGGACTCACGAGGAGATCATAAGCGAAATGTCCGGGCCTAGCCGTTCGTAATCCGCAGGTCGTCCGTTCGAATCCGACGGGTGGCTACAGAAAACTGCGGGTCCGACCCGGAGACATAGGTAACACAATGTACCGGCTACATAGGTGACAACCTTGGGCCGAACGGGTCGTCGAGCGATTCGAGCACCCGATTCTCGAGATCGAAATATCTTTGTATCTGCAAATCGGCTATGTACATAGAAGCGGGCGCGGCAGATCGTAATATCCCGGGTCGATGAGACCGAGATTTAGCTAAATCGTAGTCCATACGGCTAACCAGCCAGATATCATCGTGGCCGCTTGCGTGCCGATCCACTTGGGCGGACGAATTATGTTTCGATCAACACACACATCCCGCAGTGCCTCGAGCACGGTGACCGTTGTGTGTCGGGATTCAAACGGAGTGGCGATTAGCGCTAGCCGTGTCAATTGATTAGCCTACTCGAACCAAGGAGAGTTTTACCCCAAATGCCTCTCCGTTATGCCTTTCTGGCGGCTTTACTTTTCGCCGGTTTCGGATGTGGAGCGCAGCCGCCTGCAGGGGTGACCGAGCCGGAAAGCAAGGTCAGCCGCAATGGATGCACTGTCGACCCCAAGCAAATATGCCAAATATGCCTGAGAATGTTCGATCAACGGGAGGTCGCCCTACGCGACAACGTCGGCGAAACAAAGCCCGACACTCATAGCTTGGACCAGAGCGAACGCCACCTCACCATACTCACGGATTACAGGAACCCGAACGGAGAACCGCTCGCGCTCGTTCTCTGTCGGTTCGATATGCGGACGCATGCAGTCACGCAGGCAGATCTCACCAACGGAAGAAAACGCGCCGACGACAGGGCGGAGGGATACGTCCGCATTCAGGGGCTGTGCCTATAGGATCCAAGAGTTAAACCTCCGACACGCTGCTGCGCTCGCGATGGGCTGGTATCTGATGCTGCCGCCGCCTAACTAAATTGGCATCCCTATAGCTAACTGACAGCGACGCGCTGTCTTTGACTCCAAAGCGCAGAGGTCGCGCTTGAACGTGTCACCGCCGCAGAGGCCGCACTTCTCCGTCTCACTCTGTGCGTGGAACACCCTTATGGCATTACACTCTGTGACACTCCCCTACATCGTTTACCGCGAGTGACTGAGAGCCGCTTCGTTCTCTCACGTGGGCGAACGCGGGTTCGACTCTCGCTGGGACCACCAGGGAAATTAAAGTAGTTTCTCCGAATTTGACGCCGGGATACGAGGAAACACCAGCAATACAACGACGCTTCCTTCAGACTGGTCTGAGGCTGGCCGGTTCAACTGCTCTGAGGTGATGGAGCTCGGCGGCCATGGTTTGAGCAGGTGCGCTAAGGTCCACTTGGTCTCAACGCTATGCTGATAGCAGTCCAGGTAGCAGTGCTCTCCTTCGGATTCGTAGGAATGATCTGCACCATCTGCTTTGCCGTCGACTTTCCCGATTCGGTTACTTGGATCCTGTCACCAACCAAGTGAGCAAACCAGGTCCGGTTTGCAGGCCCACCGATTACCTTGACCGCCATGGTCTCGTCGCCACCGATCCCTGGCCCTACGCCGACCGGTTGCTGGAAAGCCTGATTGCTCTGGTTGCCCGCTCCAAAGACGCTAAGCAATCTGATGTTTGCACTAGTTGGGGTTAAGGCGGGTGCCGTTGCAAATTCACCCGTGCCTGCCGCGGTTTCGGCGGTAACGTCGAACGGATTGGTGCTATTCACTCCACGCCAAACCGTGATCCCACCCGCTGGAAACGCGGGTGAGGTCCACGTCCACGTATAGCTGCTCAGGTCTGTCTTTGCCGCAAAGTGATACCACACGACGGTTTGATCATTCGAATTTGAGACACTCGCGTTCGGCACTTGCGTCCATCCGTCGGGAACCGTGGGCATTCCCGCGTCGTGGAGAAAGGTGATGGAGGCGAGCAGCAGGTCCCCTACCTTGACGCTGGCCATTGGTATCACGTTTAGCTGCAGATTGGTTCCCGCGGAATTGAAATTCGCTCTCAACCCCACCTGGGTGATTTTGGCAGTTGCCGGTTGAGGCCACTTGCATATGGGACCTTCGTCCCCGGACCCCGTGGGGTCGAGATCACAACCCCAATTCGGATTCGGCTGCTGATCGACTCGATGGGCTACGGCGAACAACGCGCCATAGTTGATATTGTTCTCGCAATTTATAAAGGCTTGTGTCTTACCATATTCTGTTTCATTCAGGGTGGTGCTGTTGCAAAGCGGAATCTGAGACTCATCCGTGATTTTCGGGGCCGAGGGTGGGATGCCGCCGGGGGATATGATCACGCGATAGAGAAGCGCATCGCCGCCATAGACTTGAGGATCATTCGGCCACGTATACACCTTGGGCATTACTTTGTGAAAGGTGTCGTCGCCAATACAGGTGGTGGGGTTGCTGCTCACGTCGATGCAACGGCCCAGTGGAGGCTGAGTGGACTTGAACGTTGTCTTCGTGACAGGGTCCGTATAGCCATACTGATAGGTTACATACGGACAGTTCGGATTCGCAAAACCATTCGTGTCCGGGAAACAATCCGCATTCCTCACGAATGCTCGACCCTGGCAGGTGTGGTCGACGCCAGTGTGCGTGTTGTCCACAATCCAACATGCTCCGTTCACCGGACATTCGCTGTCACTGTTGCACGGATGTCTCGGTCCGTATTGACTCGGATCGCCCAGGCAGAATGATTTCCAGAAGTAGCAAGTCGAGGTTTTGTCACCGGCGTCGCAGTCTTCTTTCGGTGGTGCCGGGAACGCGTATCTGCCGCAATTCGAGAAGCAGGACACCGTATAGTCCCCTCCCACCACTCGCTTGTCAGCGCCCAAAATCACGAACCCGTAAGGGTTACTCGTAGCAAGTGTCGAGCGTAACAGTTGAAAATCGGCCACGTTGCAATTGGCCCGAACATCCTGGCCTTGCATCGTCAGAGGGAATTGCTCGGCCAACCACTGGATGTCGTGGGGAGCATTACCGGGTCCGTTGAAGTCGAAGGGGTCGTGAGGGCTGCCATTAACAGGTTCGATGTCCATGTTGAGGTTTGCGCCATCGACTGCGCTGATGTCGGGAGAATCCTTGAGATACGATCTGGCAGGGGTCGGTATGCTAACCGGCTCGGCGAAAGTCCATTCGGAGACGGTGGTTCCCACTGAATTAGATTGCCGCGCCGCGCTGCAATCGTATCTGCCACCGCAGCCTCCGGTCTCGCATTGAGCCTTGTCGAAATCGACGTCAACTCGGCAACCTGTTCGCGCCCAGAACCGGGGGCCGACAATGCCTTGGCACATACCGTGAGCGTTTTCCGGACATTTTGTGTTCTCCCAAGTCCGCGGAATCTCGAAGGTGAGCACATTATTGCCCCCACCTTGGGGTCCTAGCTCCCAATGTCCTTCGTTCGGCAAGATGGGCTGCGGGTTTCCGCCTTTCTGCTGAGCGGCGTTCGCAGCGCCCAGCAGAGTCACGCCAGTGGCGCAGTTGACCAGTTGCACTACCCGGTGCAACCCAGGGGCAGGCGAAGGAGTGGGCACGCTTTTCAAGCAGTTATCTTCCTGGGTCCCTATGAGCTCACGGGCAGGGTTCTCAGGCTGATTGAGATTTTCCAGCCGATTTGACTTCATCAAGTCGGAAACCTCGTCCGCGCAAGCGCTCATCGTCAACCAGCTGCAAAGGACTGAACTGAATACGAGAGTTGAAAGCGCAACAATCAGAATCCTCCTGGCCATGCGCCTTCGGACGTGGCTACCAATTGCCGCTCGAATTGTCATGTCGACACGAACCCCCTTCAAAGTTTCGTTACGCGGCATCTGAGCCAAATCGGGAGACGCCAGCGCACGCGCACAGCGAGTAGAACCGGAAGCAGAACTATTCCCATCCGAGCCGTCTTCTAGTTCGAGAAGGATCTTTGCCTCCGCCTACTGATTGCCATCAGTCTTCGACTTCTGATCGTAATTTCGTCCATAGCCCGACCTCAAAGTTGACGAAGCGCCAATCGGAACCAACCCTGGATATTTCGCGCCTCCGGAACAGCCTGTAAAACAGTGTCGATGTACCTTAAGAAACTCTGCCACTTCCTCGAGAGTCAGAATTTCGGGCATTCGCGGCGACTTCGTGCTCAAGTGCCGTCGACTTTTTGTTGAGGGCGAGCCTAGCGGACGGTCACCTCATATGACAAGTGGTTACATTAAAGAACGTGATTAACTTAGATAATCGTTCTGTAAACGTTAGTCGCGAGTCGGGTCTCCACCATGTAAAGCCGACAGATAGCATCACATGGCTACCAGGTCCGATTTTTGCCATCGATACAATCTAAAACGCGTCGTTTTCAACCTAAGAGCAAAGAAATTATCTCTGTTGGCAGTTTGAGTCGGGTGATCAAAGCGAAAAGGTCCGGCGACTCGCAGGTTGCTGAAGCCGGCGCCGGCAACGTTTCGCTGGCCATCAACTCTCAATTGCTAATCCGGGCCACATCGATCTGCGAGGCACTGCAATCGCGTCGACAATGCGGTTCCGCGCAATGATTCAATGTCGGTTCAGATAGACGTTTGCAAGTGGAGTCTTGCTCTATCGCTTTAGATCTGCCTCTGTCGCTCTAGATCTGCAAAGTTGTCCGCAGAACGATTGGGTTGTCCTCCAACTCCAATGCAATCAACTTCGAATGCCCCAGGGTACGTCACTACCTGAATTCCGGGCCGTGGAGTCGCAAGTACCACCTGGGCATGGAATCTTGTTCTGGAACCGCGAGAGTACCTGGTTTTGGTTTCTCATCAATCGGCATAGTCAGGCGGGCGATGATCGGGGCGACCAGCGATGAAAGTAGAGCAGTGCGCGAAGCGCGTTTTTCCATTGAAGAGTTTCCGGAAGGCACGGAAACACGGCCTGTTAGCGAAACTTGCCACGGATCCCGAGGAATCTTTGTGGTTGTGAAAAAGCATCAGTTGAGGTTTAACCATTCGAGCAGGGGTTGCGTCGAGGAGCGCCTGCTCCTCGAAATGCGGATAGTGGCGCTCTTCTCGAATGCCCTGTAAGTGTGGTTAGCCAGCAGGTCCTTCAACTTGTGCCATGTGGTGGGCACTGCAGCAAAATCAAACACTCCCGAAGCGATTAAGACCGGACAGGACACATTCGGGAATTCCACACTGGGATCGATCCTGCTGAATTCTCTACCCGGTGCCCTAGAAGCGCTCGAAAAATTTGAGCACTGCTGGAGTGGCCCTTACACAGATCGGTGCAATCGATGCGCTCGTCGTACCAAATCCCTGGTCCGTTAGCGACATAATTGATGATGATCCCGTCATCTGGTGTAGCCTCGTTCAAAGCGCGCTTCACCCTTGGTAGCGACACCGCAGCTATTTGCGTCAGAAGGTGATTCAGTTCAGGCAAGGGTGAAAGTTAAGCGGTGTCCAGAGTCCGCGGCGACGAGCCAACTCGCCTAGTCCAAACGCGAAAAGGATCCCGAACGCGGTCGTGTAGATAGACGCCTCGGGCCCGAATGCACCACCGGTCACCAACGTGGGCCCCAAAAGGCTGAATCGAAACGCTCCGTGCAAGCGATAGCCAGAGACCGCGGCCCCAAACAATGCTCCTTGGGTCAAATTCCATCCGAAGTGTATGCCGATGGGCAGCCAAAGGCTTCTGCTCAGGGTATACGTGAGACCAAAGGTGATCCCTCCGGTCACTGCAATCGAGAGGGCGCTGGCTAGGGTGGCGCCATTGTTGCCCAGATGCGATAAGCCGAAAAGCAGCGCGGAAAGAGCGACTGCCACAGTAGTGCCGAGGCTTTCCTCCACAATGCGAAAGATAGCGCCACGGTATATTAGCTCCTCAAAGGTCACACCGGCCGCGAAAATCAACGTCGCACTCGGGATAGCCATCAAGCCCCTGTACCCGTGATAGGTTGCCCATCCCTGTGCCCAGAGAACGCAAATGATCGCGCCAAATAGGACAATGCCACCGATGACACCGAGGGGCAGG
>Ga0126373_10004892_pt1 | contig 10318 bp, 7 predicted proteins | sample PanSoiMetPlot_11_FD_92545 | JGI IMG/M metagenome (GOLD analysis project Ga0126373, IMG submission 92545) | Tropical forest soil microbial communities from Panama - MetaG Plot_11 | ecosystem: Environmental > Terrestrial > Soil > Tropical forest > Bulk soil | place: Panama | collected 2016-02-17 | reverse complement strand
CCCGCAATTACCCACACGGCGGCAAAGCCGCCCAAGACTAAGTCGCTATGAAGAGTCATCCGCAGGCGATAAGCATGCAACACGTCCACTAGCAACAGGACAGGAACAACCAGATGAATGAGATAGGCGAAGGCCCTGCGAGACCCCTGGGCTTGGACGCGCAAGTGTCTTGCCGTAACGCTAGGCGGCTCGGTACAAGCTTCGAGCTGGGGAGTACTAAGGTTCATGCTATGCACTTTTCTCGACTACGTAATTCTCAAGAACGAGACAATCCATTCCGCTTTTAGAGAAGGTTTGATAGGCATTGGCGGGTGTTGTGACGATAGGTTCACCTTTTAGATTGAACGACGTGTTGAGTAGCACAGGGATGCCGGTCGACTCTCCGAAGGTCTCGATCAATTTGTAGTAGCGCGGATTTAAGTTCTCAAAGACCGTCTGCAAGCGAGCGGTTCCGTCCACGTGAGTGATGGCTGGCAAAAGCTGTTTCTTGCTTTCCCGCACCGGCACAACGTACAACATATAGCGCGCAGGATGATGGGTGCATGCGTTTCGAAGATCGAAAAAACATTCTGCCGCTTTTGCCAACACCGATGGCGCGAAAGGACGATACGGTTCGCGGAACTTGATCTTGGCGTTCACGATGTCCTTCATCTCCGGGCGGCGTGGATCAGCCAAGATGCTACGGTTCCCGAGGGCGCGGGGTCCCCATTCAAAGCGTCCCTGGAACCAACCAACTATCGACCCGCTGGTCAGCTTATCGACGACATAGCCGAGTAACTCGTCGTCGTCGAACCGCCGGTGCGGTAATCCGTTTTCGCTCAAAAACGATGCGATCTCCTGTTCTTGGTACTGCTTTCCCCAGTAGGCATGCTCGAGGTGCAGTGTCCGAGGTTGGCCCAAGACACAGTGATACGCCCAGAGAGCTGCTCCGAGCGCCCCTCCCCCATCGCCGGCTGCCGGCTGCACGAATAGCTCGTCGAATCCACTCTCGCTCAGAACAAGGGAGTTTGCGACACTGTTGAGACCCACGCCGCCAGCAATGCACAGGCGTTTCTGACCGGTTTGCTCCCGTAGTCGTTTGGCGATTCGCACTAGCACGTGCTCCGTGACGCGCTGAATGCTCGCAGCGATGTCCGCATAGTGCTGATTGAGGGCGCAAAGCTCGGTGTAATTGGAAGGGCGGTCACCAAAATAGGGAGGGTACCCCGATTGCTCGGTAAAAAAGGGAGTACCCGGAGGGCGAGGATCGCCAAACAAGGTGCTAAAGCGGCTGTTGAATGTCCGTGTCGTCGAGTGATGGAACGAGAAATAATCCATGTTGAGATGAAATGATCCATCTTCGTTCTGGTGGATCAACTTCCAGACTTTTTCGAGGTAGCGGGGTGTGCCGTACGGAGCCATGCCCATGACTTTGTACTCGCCCTCGTTCACTTCGAAGCCCAGGAAAGCCGTAAATGCGCTGTACAACAAACCAAGCGAGTGTGGAAATTCAAGCTTGTGAGTCAGTTGAATTTGATTCCCAAGGCCGGTGCCCCAAGCCGTGGTGGTCCATTCGCCAACACCATCGATTGTCAGGATCGCGGCTTGCTCAAATGGCGAACACAGAAAGGCACTCGCCGCATGAGAAACATGGTGGTCGCTGAACAGTATCCGATCCGTTGGCACACCCAGTTCGGATTCGATTACGTCGCCGACCCAGAGCTTGTCGAGCATCCAGGTAATCATGGACTCTCGAAACACTTTCCAAGACTTTGGGTAGGTCTGCAGCACACTCATCAGAATGCGATCGAATTTGCGGAAAGGTTTTTCAAAAAAAGCGACATAGTCTAGTTCTCGCCCCTCGATTCCACCCTGCTCAAGACAGAAGCGAATCGCCTGACGAGGAAACCCATAGTCATGCTTGATTCTGGAGAATCGTTCCTCTTCGGCAGCCGCGACCAGTCGACCATGCCGCAACAGCACGGCCGCGGCATCATGGTAGTAGCAGGAAATACCGAGAATTTGCATTACCACTGTCTCTGGGCCGCAATGAGGTCCGTTCCGTCCGGGTCTCTGTGCAGCCACTTGTCTCTTGGGTGCCGGATCCTCATCGGATCGGCAAAGACTCGAACCAATAATCCGAGAGGTGCGATCAGGGCGATGTAGAAAATGGTCAGCATCAGACGTGCTTGGAAATTCCCTATGACACGGCCGACGCGCTTCCACCCTTCCCAAAGTCGTCTCAGCATTCCAGTTCTCCTAGAACAACGTGTAGATGAATGGGGCGATGGCAGGGCTTTGGGCCAGAATAATGAAGGCGCCAAAGACTAGAAGAGCGACGAGCATGGGCAGCAACCACCAGTGCTTGGTCGAGGCGAAAAAAGACAGCAGTTCACGACTGATCCCCAATCTTCGATTCACGCTTCGTAGCATTTTCAGAACCTTCATGTTTATTCCCCTTTCTAGACGTTCAGCGACCCTACAGGAACGCTGGCCGGCGCCACCGACGTTAGCTGCTTGCGTGCGGAAGCGGAACGCTCGACGATCTCCGCCTTCTCCCGAATGATGTTGATCAGGCGAGCGTGGTCAAAAAGTGAGCTAAAGGTATGATCGGATCGTGGGACGATCGTAAGGTCTATTTTCCCCTCGACGCACATCCTCTTGAAGGCCTTACCCCCGAGCTGCCGCAGATCTTGCAGTCTTGCATCACCCGAGGAACAGACAAATATCGGATGAACGCCGCGTTCTAAAAGCGATTCGAGCAACGCCCGAAAATCCGCACCTTCGGCGAAGCCATCGGACCTTGGAAAGACTCGCCGCCGAATTTCAAATAACACCATCGAGGCGAGCTTTTTGTAGTCCGCCTGACCCGCAAAGAACCTGCGCCAACTCTCCCCGTTGCGGACCGCAAAATTGAGAACATAATGACTGTTCTTCCGCATCGCCGAATCGGGATCCGGATTCCCATCCTCTTCGGGACTAGGGAAGTTAATGAGAATGGCACCACACACCCTTGTGTCGATGCTCGCGGTATCCAGGGACACGCTCGCTCCAGAACATCCTCCCAGTAGCAAAAAACTCCCGATTCCGTATTGGGCCTGCAACAGATCGATCGCGCAACGGGTTTCTTCAACCGCACTTTTGTGAAAAGGGAGATTGTCTTGACGGATCTTGCTATCGCCGATTCCGGAAAAATCAAAGCGAAGCACGGTGAATCCACGTGCTGCGAGTTCCCGTGCGATCTTGACGTAGATACGCCCCGGGCCAACGCGATGTACAATCCCGGCGTTGAGCAAGAGAATTGCAATGCGGCGTTTGACCCCGATATTGTCCGCTGGGTGTGTCAGCACCCCGACCAGCGACCGCCGCTTCCCCAAAAGGACGGTTTCCTCTTTCATGCATGCCTCTCAATGAGCCATGAGGTTATCGACTGCAGCACTCGCCCGGGTACGAGGAGGCTTCCATCGGCAGTAGGTAGCCAAATTCTAGGGGCTTCCAAGCATTCGTGATCTACAAAGGTCCCGACTGCCTGCAAGGCCATTCGCAACTCATCGCTGCTCGGGGAAAATTCGGTTTGGACGAGGAGCGCGTGCGGGGCGAGCTGCTGAGAAATCGCCAAAAGGTTAATCTCGCGGATGTCTCTGCAGAGGTCATCCGCCATCGGGAAACCGAACATGTCGAGTGCGTATTGGCCTTGTTCCTCTCTCCGTGGTTTGGTGCGAAACCTCAGGATTTCTTTCTGAAGAACAACTAGTCTATCTAGGTAGCGTTCCCCGGCGATAACGGGGTCCCAAAGCACCAGATGAGATGCACAATGGTGCATCTGCGCGTTCAGCACCGCCAGACTCGCGCCGAGGCGCAGCCCGATTAAACAAATGCTTGATACCTGGATTCTTTTATGTACCTCGGAAATAGCTTGCGAGATATTGAACACCCACTCGGCAACACCTCCGTCGGAGATCGAACCAACAGAATCGCCACAGCCATAGTAGTCAAACCTAAGCACCGGAAAGCCTGCATCGACCAAGCGCAACGCAAGTTGGCGAAGTGCCCGATGAGAATTGATGTACTCGTGGCCGAACGGCTGACAAATCACTACTCCGGAGTCCCGGCAACAGTCATGATCTGGCAGATGGAGACAGCCGAAAAGTTCCTTGCGCGGTGTGCCAAAATAAAACGGTGCGATCTCGCCGCCGATATTCATTGATGTTGGAGTCGCTCTCCACATACTGTCGCCAGCTGCCTAAGAGTCTGAAATGCCACTTCTCGAGGCGTGATTCTTACCCCTAGTTCGGCCTGCAGCCTGGATACGAGTTGGACCGCAAGCAATGAGTGGCCACCAACATCGATAAAGTTATCGTACGGGCTTACGTCCTCAAGTCCTAAAATATCCTTCCACAGCTTAGTCAGGGTCCTTTCGACTTGATTCTGAGGTTCTGCAGCGGATGCCTCAGTGCGCGGAGGTCTTTGACTCGGCCGCGGGAGCGCCGCGCGGTCAAGCTTCCCACTCGCTGATAGAGGCAAGCCGTTCAACTTCACGAATTCCGGGATCATATAGCCAGGCAGTTTTCTTCTGGCATGTTCGAGAATACGCGGAAGCAAAAACACACTCTCGTCAGCCGGAACGACGTAGGCAACAAGTCGGCGATCCCCCACGCGATCCTCGCGAACGATTACCCGCACGTCACTGACGCTGGGGTCTTCCCGTATCACCGACTCAATCTCTCCCAATTCGATTCGGAAGCCACGAATCTTCACCTGATCATCGCTGCGGCCCAAATATTCGATTTCGCCATTTGGGCGAAATCGAGCAATATCGCCAGTTTTATAAATTCGCGCATCCGGCTCATTACGAAACGGATTCGCAACAAATTTCTCGGCGGTAAGATCGGGGCGATTGTGATAGCCCAGCGCCAAGCCGTCTCCCCCGATGTATAAGTCTCCCATTGATCCGATCGGGAGGGGTTGCAAATGCTTGTCGAGTACGTACATTTGAGTATTTGCGATAGGGCGCCCAAGAGTGATGGTTTCTTGATCTGATGTGATTTGCTGAACCGCTGACCAAATCGTTGTTTCGGTCGGTCCGTACATGTTCCAAAGGGAGGTGACCATAGGAAGCAACTTCTGGGGTATTTCCCGCGGCATTGCTTCGCCTCCACATAAGGCTTTCAATCCCTTTCTTCCTTGCCACCCCGATTCCAGTAGAAGTCTCCAGGTCGCTGGAGTTGCTTGCATCACGGTCGCTTCGGAATGGTTCATTAACTCAATGAGTCTCCGTCCGTCGACCACCGTATGTCTGCTCGCCAAGACACAGCGACCTCCACAAACCAAAGGCAGGTAGAGCTCCAGGCCACTGATATCAAACGATATTGTGGTAACCGCCAGCAGAACATCTTCGCTGGAAAATCCAGGACGCCCCTTCATGGAAAGCAGGAAGTTGGCCAGGGCCCGGTGCGGGACACAAACGCCTTTTGGCCGGCCTGTCGATCCCGAAGTGTAGATTACATACGCCGGGTCGACAGGATGAGGCCGAGAGCGCGGGACCATGTCTTGCGACGATCCCCGTGCCCAATCGGAATCAGAGTCCCAACATACAAGCTTTCCTGCGAGCCCTTCGAATTCGGTTCGGAGACCCTCGGTTGTGACTACCAGCTTCAGCCCAGCGTCCTTGGCAATGAAACCCAATCGCTCACCGGGGAGATCTGGATCCATTGGAACATAGGCCGCACCCGCCTTCAGAATCCCCAACATCGCCGGGACTAGATCCGCGGTTCGATCCATGCACACGCCAACCAAATCACCCAAGCCGACACCCTGCTTTCTCAGATAGCACGCAAAGTGATTAGATCGCGTGCTCAGCTCGCGGTAGGTTAACTGCTTCGGACCGGTAACGATGGCCGTCGCGTCCGGCGTCCTTCCGCATTGTTCTTCGATCAGCTGATCAACGCAGGCATTTGGTGGAGAAACGGTTCCGGTCTCGTTCCATTCGATCAGGATTTGGTTTCGTTCGGCTTCACTTAGAAGAGGCAGATTCGAAATACGGCATTCGGGATCGGCCAGGGCACCCGCAAGCAGGGTTTGCCAATGTTGCAATAACCGGCAGATCGTGGAAGCATCGAATAATTGGGGGTTATAGGTGACTGGGCCAAAAATTCTGTCTGGTCGACTATCCGCGATCACCATCAGATCAATCTTAGACCGGCTATTCCCGACTTCTTCGGTCTTCAAATCCCATCCTGAAAGGGTTTGTGGCATGTGAGGCTGCAGAGAAAAAATGATTTGAAATAAGGGGTTTCGGCTGGGATCCAGTTTTGGCTGGACTGTTTTTACGATTTCCTGAAATGGCACGGTGTCATGGGAAATCGCGTGGATCACCACATCACTGACTCTCGTGGCTAGTTCTCGAAAGCTCGGATTCCCCGAGAGGTCAAGGCGGAGCGGCAAAGGATTCATGAAATAGCCCGCTAGAGCTTCGGTTTCCGGAAGTTTTCGTCCAGATGACACACCTCCCAGGACCATCTCTGTCTGTTCTGTGTAACGATGCAGAACGGAGGCGAACCCCGTCAGGAGAATCACGTAAAGAGATACGCCTTGTTCGCGACCGAACGATTTAAGCGCGGAAACCAGATTGTCCGGCAACCGAAAGTGATCCAACGCTCCAAGGTGAGACTGTGAGGGCGGTCGTGTCCGATCTTTCGGCCATAACAGGACCGGCAACTCACCCGCGAGCTGCCTCTTCCAGTAACCAACGGCTTCCTTCCAGGCGGCCGAGGGTCGAGCTCGGCGTTGCCAGTAAGAAAAATCCGCATACTGGATCGGCAGTTCCGACAGCGGTGAGCATCGTCCGTTTGAAAGCGCGTCGTAAAGACTGGCGAGTTCGGGGACAAGCACGCGATAAGCGCTCACACCGTCGGAAACCAGATGGTGGAATGTCATGCAAATCCGGTATTCATCGTCCTCAAGTCTCAGCAAAATCGCGCGTAGCAAGGGGCCGTTCTTGATATCAAATGTGCGGCTGGCGTCCTGCTCAGCAAGGCGTCGAGCTTCTATCTGCTTGGCAGTCTCTGGAAGATGCCGCAAATCAAATTCCCGGATCTGGAAGCTGTCCGAAGGCGGATGAATGATCTGAAGTGCTTGTCCATCCGCGACGTCGAAAGTCGTTCGCCAAATTTCGTGCCGCCGCACCATTTCTTGCAAACAGCGCTCCAAAACTCGTACATCGAGCGGGCCGCGACGGTAAACGGTAATGGGATCACCATAAGCCGGAATCTCTCCCCCCATTTGCGCGTGCAGCCACACTTGCTCCTGCTCGTAGGAGAGGGGTACGGGTTCCTTCACTGGACGCCGGCGGATTACCGCTTGCAATTTCGGCTCGTTGACGCCATCTCCGCGCAGAATCCTTCCTAGAATTCTTCTCTTCAAATCAGATAGGCCGATGCCCACTGCTTGCATGGGGTCGCTCTCAATCATCCGTGCTCCAGAGGGTCGAAAGGACCGAGCTTTGCTTGCGCGAACTGACCAGAGGCATGACCATTGAACGGAATCGCTCGGAAAGAATGTTCAGTACTCCGAATGACACCGACTCGGATTCCGCTCGCTCTCGCGGCCAAAAGGCCGCCAGCAACAGAGCTCCGACATACGTGAGACCTCCAGCGGACAAAGCGATTGCCATGTCGAACCAAGATCGTACAAACATGATTCGATGAAGGCCCAGCAGTACGACGACAAACGGCACTGCCAGTAAACTAGGTTTGAGATACCCTTCCCAAAAATACGAGCGCATCGAGAGATTGATGATTTGGCAGACATGTCTCGGAACCAATATCAAGCTGGTGATCAGAAGAGTAAGCGAAACAACAACAGCAAACGCCATAAGCCCCGAGAGCTTAAGCGCTACAGCCCCAAGCACCAAAAACGCTGCAGCCTCAGTGAGTCTGTACACGATCAGTCCCTTGTGGCGGCCGATCCCAAACAGCATCGCTTGCAGGCCTGACTGAGTAGCACCCGCTCCCATTCCTAGTGTCAACACCACCAAAAGAGGGTAAGTCGATAGGTATGCAGCGCCTACCCATAGTCGCAATACGTCGCGGCCGAAAATGATGAGAAATGCAGACATAGGCACCAGTAACAAAAATGCCCCCTGCGCGGTTAGCTGGAGTAACCGGCGTAGCGCGGCATAGTCCTTGCGGGCATCCAGATAGCTGGAAGCCGGATTGACAACTTCTGTCATAGTGCTCGCCCCTTCGAGGGGAAACCTCAACAACCTGGTCGGCAGGGAAAATAAGGTGACAGCAAAGGGATCGAGAAAGACCCCAATAATCACAGGAAAGATGTTGGCCTTAAGTTTGTCGCCTATACCCACACCGAGTGTTACCGAAGCATAGCTAAACATCTCTCTTAGTTTCGCCTTACTTATCCACTTGGGACTGAGGCTCAGTGTTGGAAGCTCGCGCACAGCAAAAGGGACTTGCAGAACGTAAGCGAGGAAACCCGACAGCAGGACCACCGCGCCAACCTCAAACAAGTGGCCACCGGCCCGGATCGAGAGGATGACAACCACCACTCGAAGGAGCAGACTACAGGTTTGGATCGTATATACCAGGTCAAAACGGCCGCTCGCGTCAAGAGATCCGGCAAACACGTTTAAGGGAAAAATGAGTCCTTGAAGGACGCCCGCAAGCAAAACCAAGTGCTGGAACGCACGAGCGGTCTCGCCGCTCACCCCGAAAAGCCTCGGCAGCCACGGCAGCACAAAAACGGTGGCCGCGACCGCAAGCACGCAGATCCCCCAATAGAAATAGAAGGCACTAGAGACGACGCGGTTCGTCTCGCCGGGGTCGTTCAGTGAAAGAGCCCGCGATACAAATCTCAGCACCGCCGACCGGATACCGAGGTCAAAAAGCCCATAGTACCCGCTTAACGCAGTTACTAGTGTATAGAGCCCAAAATCCACAGCACCGAGGTGGTGTAGCAAGTATGGGGTGAGAAGAAACCCGACCACGGCATTCACCGAAACAGCAACCCAGCTGCTTGCAACGGCTCTTAAAACGTGATCAAGTTTCATCACAACGTGGCAGAGGCTATTGCTGGAAGAAATCTAGAGCGGATCGCCACGGCACGCTGCGCATCAAAGACTGAAGAACTGTCTCATCGGCCGCTCTCAAAAGATCAACGAATAATCCCTTCTTCTTCGAAAACGCTCGAGCTACATGTTCGCAGGACTCGCAGTGTTTACCGTCCGGATGAATAATTCTTTTGGTAATTTCTAGCATTCCGCGTTGATATTCGCGGCTGGCAATCCAAGTACCGAGAGCATGCGCTTCGTGGCTACATGTAACGTTTTTCGGCGCGAAACTAGCGTCGGCGACCCTGAACATCGCAACATCGGGTTCAGAATCGCCAATCGCACATATTTTCGAGTTGCCCCCGCTCAAAAAACCCCGCATCGTTGATAACGCTTTTCCCTTGTCGATTTTCTTCGGAAGGACCGCTGTATCAACTCCCGTGTGAACAATCCTGAGCCTATCCACGTTCAGATCGAGTAGCAGATCTTGGGCCAGAAGGGCCGGAATTGGATTCGTCCGCTCTCCCGTCAGGCTATAGGCCCGGACCGAATACATATAATTCTCATCTATAAAGATGCCCGGTATCGTCTGAAATGCCCTTCGCACCTGATCGAGTTCTCTCAGAGATTCACTTTCCGCCAGAACGACCGCTCGGCTTTTGACGGCGTCCCACACCACGGCACCGTACTCTGCTGCACCTCCGGCAAGTCCATAGGCTCGACAATAACACTTCACCTCTTCGAGTGACCTTGCTGTATTAACAGCGACGGTGAATCCGTGCGCATGCAACAACGAGAGTGCTTGAATCCCGGCAGCGGACGTCAAAGGAAATCCGAACACCATCCGGTCGAGCACACCGTCAATATCAGTCACCACCAGCGGACTTCGCCATTCGGAAGCGCCCACGACCGGACTCATCTTGCCGCATTCGTGGATCGTCTCCTCAACAAGAAAACTCCGTGCCGAAGTGAATTGCTGGTTGAATTCGTTCCGACGCCCGATCAAAAGGGGATGACGGAGGGCTGCCGCCGCGCGGTCTTTCACCCAGAGACCAACCGCCAGTTTATTGAAGTACAATCTGCTCTCGACTTCGCGGTCCCCACTTCGTTCGACGTAAACACGTATCATTCGTGCCGTGTCTTGCTCGTTCAGATCGAAGAAGAAGATGCCGCTAGCCAGATCGAATGCTGGGTCGGTCATTAACAACTCGTTTTTCCCCTGACAGTGATGCTCAAAGTCAGTTTTCAGTATCCGCGAATCCGCCCGGATCCATT
>Ga0126373_10004891_pt1 | contig 10319 bp, 11 predicted proteins | sample PanSoiMetPlot_11_FD_92545 | JGI IMG/M metagenome (GOLD analysis project Ga0126373, IMG submission 92545) | Tropical forest soil microbial communities from Panama - MetaG Plot_11 | ecosystem: Environmental > Terrestrial > Soil > Tropical forest > Bulk soil | place: Panama | collected 2016-02-17 | reverse complement strand
CTCACCGGGGCAAAGAAGGTCGACGGCTCGTATGTCCTGAACGTGGGAAACATGCAGTTTCAGCTGCGCGATCGGTTCATCCGCCGGCTGCAAGACCCGAATGACCCCAAATCCCCCTACGAAGAAACTTGCTTTTACCTGGTCCACAACGGCATGCCCAAAGTCGAGGAAATTGCCACCGCGCTACTGCACCTCTCAAACAATCCCGCGCTGTTTGACAAGTGGGCTCTTCAAAACGGCGTGGCGTTCAAAGCCGACGGCAAAGTCTTCGACCGCTGCCCACTGATGGGCTTACGCTGAAAGAAAGTTTCAGCTTTTCCTTTTGTGGCTCTCTGCCTGACGGTCTTGCCCGTTACCAGTCGATTCTGTCGGGGAAAAACTCGGACACCAGATCTTCATAAAAAGGAAGAATGGCTTTCATGTCGGGGCGCTCGCGCCCTTTCGAATAAAGATCGTACCGGTTGAACTTCCGCACCCACCGAAACATCTCTTCATCGTGCTCATTCATCAAGTGACGGTAGGCGCTGTGGCGATGCGCCGCGTAAAAAGAGTGATAGCGGAGCATATACAGCCCTTCTTCGGGTAAGTACTTTCGCGCGACTTGATACATGTATTCGTCATGCCCGAACGAGAGATGCACCTTGTCGAGCCCGCAGTGCGGTTCATACACGCCGTACTGGGTCTGATACTCGGGGACCTGCGAGTCAGGATTTGCGGCGAAGAATTCGGGAAAGACCACCTGGTCGGAATACGCGCACCCGACGGGGAACGTATCACCCCACCACCGCCCATTGCGGCTCGCCATACAGGCAGAGCACTTTCCCCAGATCGTGCGCAAAGCCGGCGAGAATGAACCAGCGCGGGTGGCCATCCCGGCGAATCGCCTCGGAAGTTTGGAGTAGGTGCTCGATCTGGCTCAGGTCCGTGTCCGGATCGCTTTCGTCCACCAGCGTATTCAAATATTCCGCCATTTCCCAAATACTCTTTTTGCCCCGGCGCAGGCCGCAGTATTCTTCCTTCTTCTTCAGCACAAAGTGCAAGGTTTGCCGGGCGTGGTTTTGGCGGTAAAACTCGGTGACCGTCGGATTGGCCTCCGCCCGATAGTTCCGAAACTGGTCCTCCGATTTTCCCGGCCGATAGCGAGTAGCTACAAAATCGTCCCAGTCGTCAAGTTCCCGGAGCGGGGCAGCTTCTTGGCGGGTGGCGGTACGGAGAGCCTCATCCACGACTAAACTCCCTTCTCATTGTGAGCGCTTGCGTGTGACGGCGCAACTGGGACTTCCACCTTTTTGAACACTGGAGGCGTTTGCTCGCAGCACCTCAGCTTAATGTAAGGTGTCGAAGACCGCTCTCTTACCGTGACCCAGAAAGCGCAGTCCAGGCTGAACGGTTGCGCGAGGACTCCAGCACCGCGGAAATAAACCGCATCCCCTCGACGCCATCCGCAATCCCGGGGACGAGCAGGGATTGCGGGTCAGGCGAACGTCCCTCGCGCTTTGCTGTAATTTGTTCCGCCAGATCCTTATAGAGCTGAGCGAATGCTTCCAGGTACCCTTCCGGATGCCCTGCTGGGATACGAATCGCCCTGGCCGCGGCCGCTCCTGTTCCGGGACCGCCGCGCCTCAGGGTCCGCCGCGGCTGCCCTAAAGGGGCAAAGATGAGTTCATTGGGATTCTCCTGCTGCCACTCCAAGCCCGCCTTTTCTCCATAGACGCGCAGGCGCAGATTGTTTTCGTTCCCCGCCGCGACCTGGCTGGCCCACAGCATTCCCTTGACGCCTTGCGAGAAGCGCAGCAGCAATTGCACGTTGTCGTCGAGCCGCCGCCCAGGCACAAACGTCGTGACTTCAGCCGCTATCTCTTGGCACGAGAGCCCCGTCACAAAACAGGCCAAGTTGAAGGCGTGCGTGCCGATGTCGCCGAGCGCTCCTCCCGGGCCACTGCGCGCGGGGTCGGTGCGCCATTCGGCCTGTTTTTGTCCAGTCTTCTCCAGCGGCGTCGAGAGCCAGTCCTGCGCATATTCCACTTGAATGAGGCGAACCGCGCCCAGTTCGCCGGCAAGCGTCATCTCGCGCGCCTGCCGCACCATCGGGTAGCCGGTGTAATTGTGTGTCAAGCCGAAAATCAATCCGGTTCGCTCGACGATCTTGGCCAGGTCCAGACCGTCTTCGAGCGTCGTTGTCAGCGGCTTGTCGCATATCACATGGATTCCCGCTTCGAGGAACTTCTTCGCATTGGCATAGTGCAGGTGATTCGGGGTGACGATGGCCACTGCTTCAATGCCGTCCGGGCGGGCGGATTCCGCCGCGGCCATCTCTTCGAACCGGCCATAAGCGCGCGGAATGTGCAGCTCATCGGCCGCCGCCAGGCCTTTTCCCGGGTCAGAGCTCAGCGCCGCAGCCACCAGCTCGTAGCGGTCGTCTATCCGCGCGGCAGTGCGATGGACGGCGCCAATAAACGCGCCCGGCCCGCCTCCCACCATGCCAAGCCGCAAGCGGCGAGGATTACCCTGGTTCTTGGACTCACCCGGCATGTTTGCTCTCCTTGCGTCCCGCGAGCCCCAGCATTCGCCGGTTTGCTTGCTCGTCCGCACCGGATTTCGCAAAATCGTCGAACGCACGCTCCGCGGTCTCGATGATGTGGCGCGCAATGAACGGTGCGCCTTCCCGCGCTCCCTGCTCGCTGCTCTTCAGGCAGCACTCCCATTCAAGCACTGCCCATCCGTCAAAGTCGTATTGCGCCAGTTTGGAAAAGATGCCGCGGAAATCCACTTGCCCGTCGCCGAGCGACCGGAAGCGCCCCGCGCGCTCGACCCACGGCTGGTATCCGCCGTAGACACCTTGGCGACCCGTCGAGCGAAACTCAGCGTCCTTCACATGAAACATTTTGAGTCGCGGGTGATAGATGTCGAGAAACGTGAGGTAATCGAGCTGCTGGAGAACAAAATGGCTGGGATCAAACAAAATATTGCAGCGTTTGTGCCCGCGTACGCGGTCGAGAAACATGTCAAACGTGACGCCGTCATGGAGATCCTCGCCTGGATGCAGCTCGAAGCACAGATCGACATCGGCCGCATCGAACGCGTCCAGGATCGGTCGCCACCGCTTCGCCAATTCCTCGAGTGCCGTTTCGATCAGGCCTGGCGGGCGCTGCGGCCAGGGATAAACATACGGCCATGCCAGAGCGCCCGAAAACGTCGCATGTGCTTTGACTCCCAGGTTCGCGGAAGCTTTCGCCGCCAACAGAAGTTGTTCGACGGCCCAGGCCTGCCGTGCGACAGGATTTCCCCGCACGGACTCTGGCGCGAAGCCGTCAAAGGCCGCGTCATAAGCGGGGTGAACCGCGACCAACTGCCCTTGCAGATGCGTGGAAAGTTCCGTCAGCTGCACCCCGCTGGCCTCGAGCGTTTCCAAAATTTCGTCGCAATACTTGCGATTCTCCCCCGCGCGCTTTAGATCAAACAGTCGTGTGTCCCACGTCGGAATCTGTACGCCCTTGTAACCGAGCGCGGCCGCCCACTTGGAAATATCGCTTAGTCGGTTGAAGGGAGGCTTGTCGTCTGCAAATTGCGCCAGAAAAATTGCCGGTCCTTTGATCCTCTTCATGGTCAAAAACCTCCCTTGCGCCGACACCACCCTACCGGGACCGAAGCATTTTGTAAAACTCTTCTTCCAGTCCGCATCAATGCGGAGCACTCCGGGTGAAGCTCACTTATAGACACGGTGGACTCAGGGCAAATCGGAGAAAGGAACCGGACGGATGAGTTTCTACGGGTTTTGCTCCATGCGCTTCGCATGCGGCGCGAGCAACGGTTCGTGACTCAAGCCCGGGCGCTCTCGGCCTGATTCTTTGTGCCGTCCCTGGCTCAGCCATGTTTGCAAGGAATCCATGTACGTGCGCCACCAGACTGGCCCGTTCTTTCAAGGTGGCCCGGTTTGATTGACGACGCTCGCGGATAGCGGACACCCTGGCAAAAGCTGTCTCCAGGGGTCTTGTAAGGAAGTTGTAAAGACAGTTAGGTACTTATGCCCCAAGAAAAAGACGAACTTCCGTACTATTGGTTTTGTTTTCGAAAGCTAGTTACTATTCCTGCAATCGCTCTCTGTGCTAAGGTGGCGGAACATGAAGCAGCAGCTTAGATGGGCATTCTTTCAGTTAATGTTGTGGGCCTTTGAGCTAAAACTATGGATGGACGGAATGCCGTGGGAGGAGGTGCGCTTCATCGTTGCTGAACGTTTAAAAGACTTAACTAGAGCGACTCACGAAGGAAGTGAGCTGCCGGGATAGACTGAGAGCCGATCTTCGCGCCTACAAAACGCGATTGCTAGGTTATTCTCCCCGTCTTCGCTGGAAGACTCGAAACAACAGTGATCAAATTCCTGGCCAAATTTGTTTAGCGGCCCGTCCTACATCGTTCTCACTGCGCCTCCTTTTCCATTACTCTCGGTGGGCTCAACGACGAAGAACTGCGGAAAGTCGCAACAATCGCTTTTCGCTCTCATGGCTTTCGCAATCTCACTGCCGATGACGTAGGGACGCTTGCGGCAATCACGCGTATGGAAGAGTTTCGCCTAGGAGCTTCGCTGACGTAAATGCCGCGATCCTCGAGCGGCCGTCTACGCTCTCTTGCTCAAATTCTGCATGATCTCAGCGACATCAATCATTTGCTTCCTTAAGCGACACGGCAAATCGTGGCCTGCGAGCCTGTAGCCATGTTTGCGCGCTCCATGGGTGGTTGATCTCCGTTCTGCCTGTACCCATTTTCACTGATCGCCGGGATGCTGACTTGTGATGGCCGGGAGAGACTCAATCATCGTGCGCCCTGAAGTTTCTTCCTACAATTTCTCGCGAAGGTAAGAGGGGCGTGGCCTGCAGGGATTGACCCGTTGCAGTTCCAGAGGCAGGCAGCCCCTTGGCTGTATTGCCAGGGTTGGCAAGAAAGCCGTGGGAGGGCGCGCTTGGAGAAATCAAGAAGTAATCACCTACGATTTGGCCAGCCGAGTTGATCCCCCACACTGTGGTCTGCACCGACCCTGGGAAGTCAATGGTCGCGAAACTTGCTCCGGCGATTAAGAATCCGTGTAATATTCCGTTGACGTCCGAATAAAGTCCGACCACATGCCCCAAAGCATTAATGTCGTCCGGCTGGGTGACCGTTGCGCCAGCTATGGGAACATCGAAACTTGCGAACTTCCCATTCGAGAACACATAACCATGTGCTATCGGCGACGTGAGACCTGAATCCCACGACCCCACAAGATCGCCGGCGGCATTGATCCCCATCACGCTGGTATCCGCAGCGCCGGGAAAGTCCACTTCAGAAAACACGCCGTTTTTCCAAATGAAACCGTGCTCGGCGATTAGATTGCCGTCGGAATCGAGAATATCCCAGAGACCTACCACCGTCCCTAACTCATTGATTCCGAACGCGATTGTGTCGCTCGCGCCCGGGAAGTCCAGCGTGGTAAGTCCCCCGCTATTAAGCAGAAACCCGTGGGTGAATCCGTCGTCTCCGATGAAATCTCCCACGACGTCACCGCTGTCGTTCGTCTTCCACGCCTCGCTAAAGTGCGTACCTAGAACGCTTGTTGGGGCGAGGGGAATGTAGTTACCGGAGCGAATCAACAGAGCATGACGAGGGGGCGTGATGCGATAGGCGCCGACAATTTCGCCTTGGTTGTTAATCCCCCGAGCCGTTGTTAATGTGCCGCCAGGAAAGTCGAGAGAAGTAAAACTGTACTGCGCATGAGTAGGGCGAGCCACACCCAGGAGAAGAAGGGACCCCAACAAGAGCAGTCGTTTCATCGCGCCTCCTCTTCGCCGGCAGAGTGAAATCGTAGAAGTGGGACTAACTTCGCGAGATTGCCTTCGTTTGCAGGACAGCCGACGAGATGTGGGTGGAATATTTCACATGCTGGCAAGGCTGTCAAGCAATGGAGCGGGAAAAGAGGTCCACCGACCGGCGTGGTCAGTGTGTCTCAAGAACAATTGGCTCCGGGCCTCGTGGAGGGCGCGAGTTAATCGGGGTGATTCTATGTCAACGAGCATTGCACACTTCGCCTGCCACCACTGCATCGAAGAATTTGCTGTCGATTATCAGAGGATTGCGAAGCTTACCTACGGCTGGCGCGTCCGCGTTCGCTGCCCAGGCTGCGGAAACATCGTGGACGTTGTGATGCTTGCGTACACGCTGATTCACAACTCCGACCCGAACAAATATCGGTGCGGACAAATTCTGGAAATCCTGCCGCCGGACCCCAAGACGCCGAGGAGTCGATTCGCCGGAATATCCAGCTTCACTACGAGATTTACCTAAAGAGGTCCAATTGGCGACCCGGCTAGGCCGAGAAACTGCGGTCGATAAGCGGACGAGGAATGTACAATTCCGGCAAGCCGACGATGGAGGTGTCAACATGCCGAATTGGATTTCTGACGGGCTTAAATCTTTGGCAGATTGGCAGCGGCTCATCCCGCTTGTTGCGATAGTTTCAGTGTTGAGTGCATGGCTGGCTGACGCCGCCAAGCGATACAAAGGCGCGTGGTAGGTCAAGTTATGGGATGGCTTCATGGCGGCAGTGGTCTGGGCATTCGTCTGTTTGATATTTTTGGCGGGGATTGCTGCAACTTGGGGATTCACGCCCACCCATGCTTTCTGGGGATTGTTGATTGCCGCGTGCGTCATCTCTGCCGTGATGCAACGTCGTAAGAAGCTGCGTGAGTGGTTCGGCTCCGTATCCCTTTTTCTGCTCCTCTTGCTCTCGGTACCCGGAATTTACGGTGTCTGGCGGGACTGGGGTCTTTCCGCCGACAGCCTTCTTTATGCGCTGCTCATTTTGGTGATCACAGGGCTAGTCATCATGCTTGTCAGGCTCAACTCGGTACAGCAAGACCTTCGGGCATTGCGTACCGACTTCGATACCATGTTCGGGCGCGAAGTGGAACATAGACGGAATCTACCAACCGACCGTGTTATCTATGCACCCGGCGAAAAGTAGCTCAATTCGCCGAATTAAAGAGCCGCAGATTCTTTCATGTTCAGTCGGTCTCTTCCTTCGCCTTTTCCAGGCACACCGGATTCGTACACAGAGTCTTGCTTTCTTCCGCCCATTCGCATGTCATCACAGGTTGACTGCCGAGTGGTACGCCGGGGCGCGGTAGATAGCGACAGGGTTTATATTCCGTACAGCCGCAGATGCGGCAGACTCCGGGTTGGTTCTTTTTCACTTGAGGGCGCATCCAGTTCCGCTCGCTACGTCTGCTTCGCGTTGCTGTTCTTCTTGCTGAGGTTGACACGGTAGCTGAATCGCCCGCCTTGGTTACTGCTCTGCACTTGAAGCACACATTTATTTTCAAAGTTCAACTTGTAATTCCAACCTGTAGCCTTTTTGGGTTTGGGATTTACGTCTGCGGGAAGGATGCCGTCAAAACGCGTATCGGTTTTCAGGTCTTTATCTTCAACAGACTCTGGCCCGTAGCAAAGCCCTTTATCACACAAGACAACGTTCTCGCCAGTTTCCGTCTTGAAGAGAGGCGTCGCCTTGGAAGGAGCACTGGGGTCGAATTGCCAATGGTACGCGCCAACGATTCTGATAGGTTTATCCAGCCTTCGAGGGTCGCAGATTGCTTCTCTCCCAGAGAGCATGTTTTTGCTAATCTACCGCAATCGTTCATCAGTAATGCGTGCGTGAAAATATAAACGAACAAACAAGCCAAGGCGACCGAGTCCACAGCCCACACAGCGAACAGGAGCTTGTGTTTCATGCGGCGGCTTCTACCACTCCACTTGAAGTGAATTACATATGTTCCGAAGAGATGACCATTGTTGGCGGTACGCCGAATAGAACGCACAGCGCGGTAAGAAAGTAGTCGCTCTACCTGCTCGCCGATAAGCTTCGCCCATAAAAACGAAAGGCTGGGACGCCCGCTTCATCTTCTTCCTTTGTTGTATTCTGAGCGCATGCTGTACATCTGTAGGTATTGCAGACGACACCCCGAAGAAATCATTGGTGATGACTCGCCAAAATGCCTTCGGTGTAATAGGCCGATGGTCCCGGCTACGCTGAGTTACAAGGACCTCTGGATGAGTCCTAGCTTCGTTATGCACCGAATGCAGAAGATTATCTACACGCATGGCATTCGAGAGGCTGTATCCAATCGTCGCTTCAAACAAGAGCGTGAGGCGTGGGCATCAGCAGTCTGGGCGCTTGGTCTAACCGAGCGCGATCAGCGTGAGCACTGGGTGGAAATCGAGACGGAAGAGAACACTCCCGATACAAAAGTGCACAGACTGGACCAATCCACCGGGCACAACAGAATTGAGACGTACAACATCGAGGTCGTAGATTGGGAAGAGCACGTTGACGACCTGATGCAGATCATTCAGCAAAAATGTGCACGCGCATATCCATCGGACTTCGGCTTACTCATTCTAGGCAGGAGCGGTAGGGCTATTGACCCAAACGCTGTTATGGAAGCGTTACGCAACATACGTGTGCCCTTTGCGGAAATTTGGATTGTGGGACGCTCCTTGGAGGACCGCAACAGAGTGCAAATGGTGCGACTGTTCCCCGACAGATCAGAGGTTCTGTTTGACCCTGGCCGCGCTCTAAATCGGACAGAAAACCAGAAGGAGTTTATGCAACCTGAAGGACGCGGCACTGGAACGGACATTCACTTGCGCGGTGATATCTACTTGCCTATTCCGTGATGCGCTTTTTGGACTTGCACCGCAGCTTTCGCAGTTGTTTCTCTTCTCTATTGGTTCGGTTCCAGGAACCCAAGGTGGTTAGGCAGTTGGTTAGGCATCGGTTAGACGCCCAAAGAACCCTCAAAAACATTAAGAAATTGGCGGATGAGCCTGTAAGCCGGATTCTGTCGGGCGCGCCGTTCGCGAAGCGAACCGCGCGCCGCGGCGATCATTCCTCTAGGTCACGGTTCGCACCGTGACTCGAGCAGCCTACCCGAGGGTTTTCATCCACGATAGCTTGGCGCCACCGTGAAGAAAGCACGCTTTCTTTCGAAAACGCGCTCAGCGAGCCGGGCCGGCTCTCCCCTCCTATTTGGCCTTGCACCACGCGGGGTTTTCCGTGCTCCTCGGTATTACTACCGGGACGGTGGGCTCTTACCCCACCTTTTCACCCTTGCCTAACGTTGCCCGCATTTCGGCGTCGCTTAGGTTTCCCTGCGCGATTGCCACCGTGCTGCGCTCCGCCGGCGGTCTGTTCTCTGTGGCACTTTCCGTAGCTTTGCCGCACCGCGCCGGGTTCAACCCGGCGCCACGCGCAAAAGCGCGAAACTCCGCCTTGTGGCGGAGCCTGCGTGGCCAGCCCCCTGGCATTACCAGGCGCGTCGCCCATGTCATGAGTTCTGGCTGGCGCTTGCGCGCCGGCCACCGCTCATAACGGTGTCCGGACTTTCCTCCCGCTTCAGCTTTGTAGCGGCGGCTTTACGCCGCCACTCCTTAACTTCAGCCAGCGATCACCCGGCTCACCCGCCACCTTCATTATACGCTTTGGCAGCACCAACGAGGCGGGGATTCATTCGATGTCGTTTACGTCCGGTTGGACCAAAATCACAGCAGGCACTATCGATCCAGCGCCTGACATTTCACGAGGAGGCCAATAAATGGCTTCCCGTCCTGAACGACCAACTTATCCGTCGAAGATCCCATCACCCTAAACGAAGCCTTTGAAGCCAAATACGACACCGACGAGTACGAAGCCAGGGTTTCGAAGCTCATGCATCATGCGTATCGGCGAATCAAAAAGACAATCCCGAAGGCTTCCGTCGATCGAAAGAAGTCATGAAGGAACTTTCCAAAGGAGACCACTACCATGTTGGTCCTTTGCGAAGACGGGGCCCCTGTACGTCCGGTCACTGTGTTCGTGAAGTTTCCGGTTCTGCCCACCATTGCGATCCGGTTATTGGGTGTGCTCGTCGCAGTGTCTCTCGGAGTTCACGACGCCAGCTCTTCCGGAGGTGGTCGGGGCAAATATGTGGCTCCCTCCGGGGCCCACACTTCGATGCCGCTGCCGCTCCAGCACCTTATGTGGTTCTTAATGGTCGCTGGTTATCTCTATTACGTGATTCTGCCCTGGATTCTAAGGAAGCCGTTACCTGGTCCAGGGTCGTCATTCTCGAAACTTTTTCGCCGTGAAAGCAAGGGCAGTCCTGACCGCCAGATTCTCTTACCGCAACCCCACCAGCTTCTCAAATTCCCCTTCGCTCAAAATGGTCACTCCCAATTCCTTCGCCTTGTCATACTTCGAGCCCGGATCCGCCCCCACAACCACGTAATTTGTCTTCTTGCTGACCGACCCG
>Ga0126373_10004889_pt1 | contig 10324 bp, 10 predicted proteins | sample PanSoiMetPlot_11_FD_92545 | JGI IMG/M metagenome (GOLD analysis project Ga0126373, IMG submission 92545) | Tropical forest soil microbial communities from Panama - MetaG Plot_11 | ecosystem: Environmental > Terrestrial > Soil > Tropical forest > Bulk soil | place: Panama | collected 2016-02-17 | reverse complement strand
GGCGAGGTGGCCTCGTGGCTCGCCCCACGGTCCTGGCGGTCCGTTCGCTCGGCGATGCGGGCCGATTTGCCGCGCCGCCCACGCAGATAATAGAGCTTGGCCCGCCGAACCTTGCCGCGCCGCACCACCCGGATCGAATCGATCATCGGCGAATAGAGCGGGAACACGCGCTCGACCCCTTCCCCGTAGGAGATCTTGCGCACCGTGAAGCTCTCATTGAGACCGCGGCCGGCGCGACCGATGCACACGCCCTCATAGGCCTGAATACGGGTGCGCTCGCCCTCGACGACCTTGACGTTGACCAGCACGGTGTCGCCCGGCCCGAAATCCGGGATTTCCTTGCCGGCCGACAGTTTGGCGACTTGCTCGGCTTCGAGCTCTTGGATCAGGTTCATGAAACGCCTCCGTCGGCGATGCCCGGCTCGCGCCTAGCTGTTCGATTGTTCGGGTCGGCGCCGCCTATACGACACCGCGCGGCATTTGTCATCTCTCGGGGCTGTGTTTGTGCCCGCGGCCCACGTAGGCGGCCCACAGATCGGGGCGACGTTCGCGGGTCAGCCGTTCGGCTTCCTGCCGGCGAAACGCGGCGATTTTCGCGTGATCGCCGCCCAGCAAAACCGCCGGAATGGGTCGGCCTTCCCATAGCTGCGGCCGCGTATACTGGGGATGTTCGAGCAGCCCGTCGGCAAAGCTCTCCACGGCCGCTGAAAGCGGTTTGCCCATGACGCCCGGCAAGAGCCGCACGCAAGCATCGATCATCGCCATGGCGGCGATCTCACCACCCGAGAGCACGTAGTCGCCGATCGATATTTCGATCAACTGACGACCCGCAATCACCCGTTCGTCGACTCCTTCGAACCGGGCGCAGACCACCAAGAGTCCGGCGCCTTGGGCGAGGGTCTCGACCCGTGCCTGGTCAAGGGGGACGCCGCGCGGACTCATCAGCACCCGCGGCCGGCCGTCGTCGCCCGCCGCATCGAGCGCCCGCGCCAGCACGTCGGGTTTCATGACCATGCCGGGTCCCCCGCCCGCCGGGGTGTCGTCGATCGAGCGGTGGCGATCGGTCGCAAAGCGGCGAATCTCCAGGGTCTCCAGCTGCCACAAGGAGGCCGCCAGCGCCCGGCCGGCAAGGCTGAGCCCGAGCGGCCCCGGAAACATCTCCGGAACCACGGTGAGAACCGTTGCCCGCCACGGCCTGTCGCGTGCCTGCTGTTGCATCAAGAGCGCCTATCCGCATGCGTATCCTCCCCCTTTGCGGGGAAGGCGCGCTGGGGCTTTGGGCGGCCGCGACCGTCCCGCCTCGGCGGGTGGGGCGCAGATCGCCGCCACCAGGCGTGCGGCGGCAAGATCCACGACCGGCACCGCGGCCTTGGTGAACGGCAGCATGAAGGAGGGGCCTGCTGCTGGGTTGATTTCCAGGAGATTGCCGGCCCCGAAATCATGGATCGCGCGGACGGTGCCGATTAAGAGGCCATCGGCGCCCTCAACCGTCAGTCCGACGAGGTCCGCGTGATAAAACGTGTCGGCATCCTCCGGGTCCGGCAGCCGGGCGCGCGGCACATAAAGGTGGACGGCGTTGAGCCGCGCGGCCGCGTCGCGATCGGCAATGCCCGCGAACGCGGCGATCAGGCTGCGTTTGGCGAGGCGCAGCGAGGTGAGCTCGAACCGGCGCGATCGGTCTTCCGCCTCGAGCGCCCCGTAGCGGCCCACCGCGAGCGGCTCCTGCGTGAAGGCATGCAACTTGACTTCGCCCGCAAGCCCGTGCGGTGCGCCGATGCGTGCGACGCAGACCCGCGCGCCCTCACTGCCCGGCGGCCGCGCGTTCAAGGGATCAGCCGGCTGGCGCGCCAGCAGCGGCCGCGGCCCGCTCCTGCGCCTTCTTCTTCGGCTTGGCTTGCTGCGGATTGTGGCGCACGGGTCGCTTCATCACCCCGGCCTCATCCAAAAAGCGCAGCACGCGATCGGTGGGGGTCGCACCTTTGGCCAACCAGGCCTTGACCTTGTCGAGGTCGAGTCGCAGCCGGTCCTTGGCGTCACGCGCCACGAGCGGGTTGAAATTGCCCAGCCGCTCGATGAACCGCCCGTCACGCGGTGCGCGCGAATCGGCAATCACAATATGGTAGTAGGGCCGCTTTTTGGTGCCCGCACGGGCGAGGCGGATCTTGAGTGCCATGCTGTCGTCCTTTCGGTCAAAGCCGCGCGTGACGCGGTCATTTCTTCTTGTCGAATCCGGGCGGTCGGCCGCCGAGGCCCGGCAGTCGACCGCCGAGGCCGGGCAAGGCGGGCGGAAGGCTCGCGCCCGGAAAGGTGGGGGGCAGGCCCCCGGCTCCACCGGGCAGGCCGCCCGGCAGCTTGGCGCCGAGCTTGGCGACGTCCTCGGCGCTGGGCATCCCGCCACCGAAGCCCATCATGTTGGCCAAACCGGCCATGGGCCCGCGCTTTTTCCCGCCCATGGTTTTCATCAGATCGGCCATGGTGCGGTGCATCTTGAGCAGGCGATTGACGTCCTCGACTTTGGTACCGGAACCGGCCGCAATACGCCTCTTGCGGCTCGCCTTGAGAACGTCGGGATGGCGACGCTCCTGCGCCGTCATGGAGTCGATGATGGCCGTCTGCCGCTTGAGCAGCCGGTCGTCGAGCTGGGCGTTGGCGAGCTGCGATTTGATCTTGCCGATGCCGGGCATCATGCCGAGCAGGCCCGACATGCCACCGAGCTTGGTCATCTGTTCGAGCTGGTCGCGCAGGTCAGCGAGATCGAAGGCGCCCTTGCGCATTTTCTCGGCCACGCGCTGCGCGCGCTCGGCGTCGATCGTGGCCGCGGCTTTCTCGACCAGAGAGACGATGTCGCCCATGCCGAGGATGCGGTCGGCGAGTCGGCGCGGGTGGAAATCCTCGAGCGCATCGATCCGCTCTCCGGTGCCCAAGAGTTTGATGGGCTTGCCGGTGACGGCACGCATCGAGAGCGCCGCCCCGCCGCGGCCGTCGCCATCGATCCGGGTCAGCACGATTCCCGTCAACCCGACACGCGTGTCGAAGGCCCGCGCCAGGTTCACGGCGTCCTGGCCGGTGAGCGCATCGGCGATGAGCAACACTTCGTGGGGAGCGACCGCGCGTTTGACGTTCGCGGCCTCGGCCATCATCGCCTCATCGAGGGTGATCCGGCCGGCCGTATCGAGCAGAACCACATCATAGCCGCCCAGCCGTGCGGCCTCGCACGCCCGCCGGGCGATCTGCTCGGCGTCCTGGCCGGGAACGATCGGCAGGGTGTCGACATCGATCTGCCGGCCCAGAACCGCGAGCTGCTCCATCGCGGCAGGGCGACGGGTGTCGAGCGACGCCATCAGGACTTTGCGCTTGTCGCGCACGGAAAGCCTGGTGGCGATCTTGGCCGTCGTGGTGGTTTTGCCAGAGCCTTGCAGCCCAACCATCATGATGGCAACCGGGGCCGGTGCGTTGAGATCGATGGCTTGGTCCTCGGCGCCGAGTGTCGCCACCAGCTCATCGTGCACGAGCTTGACGACCATCTGGCCGGGTGTCACCGATTTGATGACGTCGACGCCGATCGCCCCTTGCCGCAAGCGGTCGACGAATTCGCGGGTCACCTCGAGGGCGACGTCCGCGTCAAGCAAGGTCCGACGGATTTCGCGCAGCGCCGCGTCGACGTCCGCTTGCCCCAGCACGCCGCGGCGCGTCAGCTTGTCGAGGATGCCGCCAAGTCTTTCCGAGAGGTGATCGAACATGGGCGCTCGCGTTCGCTCGTTGGGAGGTCTTCGCCAGGCTCGACCCTGCCGGTGTGCTCAGGCCAACGTGGCGCCGCTGCAAACACAAATGCGCCCGAGGGCGCATGGCGCTGTCGGGCGTTCACCTCCGGCCTCGCGGGACCGGTCGGCGGCAGGTGCGTCGCGTTGCTGCGAACCTCGCGGGAACCTAGGGAGGGGCGCCGGTCAAGTCAAGCGGCCGGCCCTTGGGGCGGCGCGGGCGGTGAAGGGATGAACCTTCTTGTGCGCACGCCCCGTGGCGGGGCCGCATGGTAGGGCGCGCGCGGCGGCGCACGCGCGCCTACTACCGGGGTCCGCCGTCGGATCATTTCGACGGGGAGCGGTTCTTCCTGCCGGACGCAGGGCCGGCCAGGCATGTCAGCGACCTCATGCGCTGGTGGATGGAGCCCCGCAGCACCTGGCCAAAATGGGCGCCGAGCGGCTTTTCCGATGAGCCGCCGCAACGGGTCGGCGGCCTGCGCATTTCGTTTGTTGGCCACGCGAGCCTGCTCATCCAGACCGGCGGCCTCAATCTGCTCATCGACCCGGTGTGGTCGGCGCGCGTCTCGCCGCTGGGCTGGATCGGGCCCCGGCGGGTCAACGACCCGGGCATCGCGTTCTCGGCGCTGCCGCCGATCGACGTGGTGCTGGTCTCCCATAGCCACTACGACCACCTCGATCAGGTCACACTCTCACGGCTCAACGCCGCCCACGCGCCCCGGGTCATCACCCCCCTGGGCAACGACGCGATCATGCGCCGGCATGACCCGACGATCAGGGCCGAAGCCTATGATTGGGGGGATGAGGTGGCGCTGTCCGACACCATAACGGTGAGGCTTGCGCCGATGCGCCATTGGTCGGCGCGCACCCTCACCGATCGTAACCGGGCGCTGTGGGCCGCCTTCATCCTGACAACGCCGGCGGGCCGGATCTATCACGTCGGGGATTCGGGCTACGGTGACGGCCGCGAGTTCCGTGCAGCGCGCGACGCCCACGGGCCCTTTCGCATGGCCGTCCTTCCCATCGGCGCCTATGAGCCGCGCTGGTTCATGCGCGATCAGCACATGAACCCGGGCGAAGCGGTCACGGCCTTTCTCGACCTAGGGGCGACGCTCGCGCTCGCTCATCATCACGGCACCTTCCAGCTCACCAACGAGGCCATCGACGCCCCGGCGCAGGCGCTGGCCACGGCGCGCGCCGCGGCCGGGCTCGCGCCCGAGCGCTTCCGTGTGCTCAAGCCCGGGGAGGTGTGGAGCGTTGAGGATTGACCCGCGGCCGCAAGAGGGCTCACTGCACCGGCACGAAAATGTCGATCACCAGCTTGTCCTGCGGCGTGGTCAATGGATCGGACACATATTGCTCGATGAACAGATCCTTGGCGTCGAGTTTCTTCTCGTCCAGGTAGTTGGTGATGGCGTCATAGGTGGCATCCATCGCATCGTAGGAGCCGCGATGCACGAATTTCAGCGCTCGGCCATCCGGGGACTTGCCCATGGTGAGGTCGCCCTTGGGGGCGTTTTTGGGTTCCTCTTCAAGCGGCAGCGCGGCTTCAAACTGAAAACCGGTGTCATCGGTCGCCGTGTAGATCGTCATGAACGGCCCGGCCGGCTTGAGCTTCTCGCGATCCACAAAGCCCTGGACCGACTTGAAGGCGTCAACAAGCGTATCAAACGCCGTATCCCAGGTCGCCGTCCCCTTGAGGTAGATGATGGGCTTGGCGGCCAGCGTCACCTCCTCGCCGAACGCATCCGCAGGCTGGCCGGCCGGGGCCCCGCCAGCCGGAGGGGTCGCGGGGGCCGCGGGCGGCGCCGGAGCCGTGGAGGAAGCAGGTTGGGCGCGCGGCGACACGCTTGCAACCATGGTGAGCACCGCCACCGCGAGCGCCATGGCCGTCGGCCTTAAGAGCCACATCATCGAGATCTCCTGCGAAGAGCGCCGCGCACCGGCGCTGATCGTGTCTACCACACGGCATCTACCACGCCGCGGCCGCCCGTAGGCAGCAGATTGCGGCACTGCGCTGCCATGCGTTAACGCGCGGCTGGCAAAGTTCCGGCGCTTTGTCCTATAAGGGCGACCACAGAAATTGCCCATGAGCGCACTGTCAGACCACGCTTTCGTCAAAATGAACGGCCTCGGCAACGAGATTGTCGTGGTTGACATGCGCGCCGGGCCCGGGCCGATCCGTGCCGAGGACATCCGCGCCGCGGGTGGTGCCGTTAGGTTCGACCAAATGATGGTGTTGAGCCCGCCCCGGAGTTCGGACACGGACGCGGTAGTTCGCATCTACAATTGCGACGGATCGGAGGCAGGCGCCTGTGGCAACGGGATGCGCTGCCTCGCCGCGCTGCTGCATCACGAAACCGGCCGGCGCCAGTTTTACTTCGAAACGCCCGCCGGCCTCCTGGCCTGCTGGGCGGCCGAGAGCGGGCAATTTACCGCGGATCTGGGCCGGCCGCGATTTGCCTGGCAACAGATCCCGCTCGCCGAGCCGTTCGCGGACACGCGGGCGATCGAGTTGCAAATCGGGCCCATCGAGGCGCCGATTCTGTTCTCGCCGTCGGTCGTCAATGTCGGCAACCCCCACGCGCTTTTCTGGGTCGACGACGTGGACGCCTACGACCTCGGCAATATCGGCCCCATGCTGGAAAATCACCCGATCTTTCCTGAGCGTGCCAACATCTCGCTGGTCGCCATTCTCTCGCGCACGGCGCTGCGGGTCAGAACGTGGGAGCGGGGCGCGGGGTTGACGAAGGCCTGCGGATCGGCGGCCTGTGCGGCGGTTGTGGCGGCCGCACGCAGCGGGCGCACGGACCGCGCGGCGCGGGCCAGCCTGCCGGGCGGAGACTTGGACATCAGCTGGCGCGAGCGCGATGATCACGTGCTCATGACCGGCCCGGCCGTGTTGGAGTGGCGCGGACGCTTTGACCCGGCGGCGTTCGCCAAAGCCGGCGCGGCCTGAGGCGGGCGATGGCGGTCGACGTGGTCAGCTTCGGGTGCCGGCTCAACGCCCATGAGGCCGAGGTGATGCGGGCCGAGGCGACCGCGGCGGGATTGTCCGACACCGTTATCGTCAATACCTGTGCGGTCACCGCCGAGGCGGTGCGCCAGGCGCGCCAGACCGTTCGGCGGCTGCGCCGCGAGCGCCCGAACGTGCGCATCGTGGTGACCGGCTGCGCCGCCCAGACCGAGCCAGACAGCTTCGCGGCCATGGCCGAGGTCGATCGGGTGCTCGGCAATCATGACAAGCTCGATCCGGCGGCGTGGCGGACCCCGGTCATGGCGGCGGCCGCGGTTGGCCGCGGGCCGGGCGAGGCAAAGATCGCGGTCAACGACATCATGGCCGTGCGAGCGACCGCGCTGCATCTCGTCGAGGGCTTCGAGGGCCGCTGCCGCGCCTTCGTGCAAGTGCAAAATGGCTGCGACCACCGCTGCACTTTCTGCATCATTCCGTTCGCCCGCGGCCCTTCGCGCTCGGTGCCGATGGGCGAGATCGTCGCCCAGATCCGCCGGCTCACGGCCAACGGCTATCGCGAAGCCGTGCTCACCGGCGTCGATTTGACGAGCTACGGCAGCACGTTGCCGGGCACGCCGTCGCTCGGGCGGCTCGTCAAGACGATCCTCAAGCACGTGCCGGAGCTCGAGCGGCTGCGGCTCTCCTCGATCGATTCGATCGAGGCCGATCCCGAGCTACACGACGCTATTGCGCGTGAAGCCCGGTTGATGCCGCACTTGCATCTCTCGCTCCAGTCCGGCGACGACCTGATCCTCAAGCGCATGAAGCGCCGGCATTTGCGCGCCGATGCAATTGCATTCTGCGAACAGATCCGCCGGCTGCGCCCCGATGTGGCGTTCGGGGCCGACCTCATCGCCGGGTTTCCGACCGAGACCGAAGCGATGTTTAACCGCTCGCTCGACCTCATCGAGGAATGCGGTCTCGTCCACCTGCATGTGTTTCCGTTTTCCCCGCGCCCGGGGACGGCAGCGGCCCGCATGCCGCCGGTGGCACGCGCGCTCGTCAAGGAACGGGCGCGGCGGCTACGCCAGAAGGGCGAGGACGTGCGACGTCATCGCCTTGAGGGCGAAGTCGGCAACACCCGCCGGGTCCTGGCCGAGACCGCCGCGCACGGCCACACCGAACATTTCATCGACGCCAGGCTGGAGCACCCGGTCGTGCCGGGGGCGCTCGTCGAGGTGATGGTCACGGGCCACGACGGCAGCCGCCTTCTGGCCACCCCCACCGGTCGCTAGGAGACCGCGGCGGTCGGCGCGTCGGCCCGCCACCCACAGGCGCGCAGCCGCGCCTCGAGATGCGGAGGGACCGGTGCCTCGACCCGGATGGGCGCGCGCTTCGGATAGAGCGGGACCACGACCGCGACGGCGTGAAGTTGCAGGCCCGGGCCGTTGTGGCGTGGCGCGGTCCCATAGATCGCATCCCCGACGATCGGCCAGCCCATGGCCGCACAATGCACCCGCAGCTGATGTGTGCGCCCCGTCATGGGCACCAGCGACAACCAGGTGAGCGTGTCAGGTGCCCCATCCTCGGTAAGGCGGCCTTGCCCGCGTCCCAAAACCTGCCAGTGGGTAACGGCCGATTGCCCGGTCGGCTCCGGCTTCATCCACCAGCCGCGGCTGGCATCCAGGCGCCCGAGCGGCAGATCGATGCACCCGGACTCGGCCTGCGGGCCGCCGGCCACCACGGCCCAGTAGGTCTTACCGATGCGACCGTGCCGGAACAGCGCACCCAGATGCGCGAGTGCCTTGCGGTGGCGCCCGAGGATGAGGCATCCTGAGGTCTCGCGATCGAGCCGGTGCGCCAAGGCCGGCGGGTGCGGCAGCCCGAAACGGAGCGCGTCGAACTCTTCCTCCAGGCTGGCGCCGCCCTTGGGACCGCGATGCACGGCCATACCGGCCGGCTTGTTGAGCACGATCATCAATCCGTCGCGATAGAGCACGCGACCTTCAATCGTTTCCGGCATCATGCCAAAACCGCTAGCATGGGCTTGTCCATGACCCCAAGTTCGTTTCCTGCCCTCTCGGCATCGAGGACCGCATTCACCGCCGGAGGGGCCTCATGAGCGAGGACGCTCCCCGGGTTTTTTGGCGACGGCTGAGCGGCGGTCTGCGGCGCACCGCGGCAGCCATCACGACCGCGGTTTCCGATCTCGTCAATAAACGCAAGCTCGATGCCGCCATGGTGGAGGAGCTCGAGGAGGTGCTCATTCGCGCCGATTTGGGGACTGCGACCGCGGCGCGAATTGCCGCGGCGGTCGCTGACGGCCGCTACGACAAGGCCATCTCGCCCGCCGACGTTAAGGCAATTCTCTCGGCCGAGGTCGAAAAGGTGTTGGGGCCCGTCGCCGTTCCGCTGGCCCTGAGCGCCGCCAAGCCGTTCGTCGTGCTGGTGGTGGGCGTCAACGGCTCGGGCAAGACCACGACGATCGGCAAGCTTGCCGCCAAGTTTGCCGCCGAGCGCCGCTCGGTGATGCTGGTGGCGGCGGACACGTTCCGCGCCGCCGCCATCGAGCAGCTCACGATCTGGGGCGAGCGCACGGGGGCCGCCGTCGTGGCCCGTGGGCCCGGCAGCGATGCGGCCTCCTTGGTGTTTGACGGTCTTGTGGCGGCGCGCCGCGACGGTATCGAGGTGCTCATTGTTGACACCGCTGGCCGGCTGCACAACAAGACCGCGCTGATGGGCGAGCTGGAAAAAATCGTGCGCGTGATCAAGAAGGTCGATCCGACCGCCCCGCATGCGGTGCTGCTGGTGCTCGACGCGACGGTTGGCCAGAATGCGCTCAACCAGGTCGAGGAATTTTCCAAGACGGCGGGCGTGACGGGACTGATCATGACCAAGCTCGACGGCACCGCGCGCGGCGGCATCCTGGTCGCCATTGCGGACCGGTTCGCCTTGCCCATTCATTTCATTGGGGTCGGCGAGAGCGTCGAGGATCTGGCGCCGTTCGTGGCCCATGACTTTGCGGCCGCGATCGCTGGGCTCGAAACCTAGGCGCCACGCGGCGATCCATGGGTTGTGACCGGTACACAGCTTGAGGAACGATGACGACAAAATCCAGCATCAATCCCGCCCTCAAACTCGCGCTGGAGCTTGGTCCGCTGCTGGTGTTCTTCGTTGCCAATGCGCACTGGAACGTCTTTGTCGGCACCGCGGCCTTCATGGTTGCCGTGGTGGTGGCCTTGGTGGTTTCCTACAGCTTGACGCGTAGCGTGCCGATGATGGCGCTGTTGTCGACCGTCGTGGTGATCGTGTTTGGAGGGCTGACTTTGGTCCTGCACGACGCGACGTTCATCAAGCTCAAGCCGACGATCATCTACACGCTGTTCGGCACCATTCTGTTGGCCGGGTTGGCGGTTGGCCGCCCGCTCCTGACCATCGTGTTTCATGAGGTGTTCGAACTGACGCCGGAAGGGTGGCGCAAGCTCACGATCCGCTGGGCCCTGTTCTTCCTGGCGATGGCGGTGCTCAACGAGATCGTCTGGCGCACGCAATCGACGGACTTTTGGGTGACCTTCAAGGCGTTCGGCGTGCTGCCGCTCACCGCGCTGTTTGC
>Ga0126373_10004888_pt1 | contig 10324 bp, 6 predicted proteins | sample PanSoiMetPlot_11_FD_92545 | JGI IMG/M metagenome (GOLD analysis project Ga0126373, IMG submission 92545) | Tropical forest soil microbial communities from Panama - MetaG Plot_11 | ecosystem: Environmental > Terrestrial > Soil > Tropical forest > Bulk soil | place: Panama | collected 2016-02-17 | reverse complement strand
CCGACGGGACCAGTACCCGGCTCACCTACTGGGGCACGTCGTGGGCTCGGGTCTGCGGCTGGAGCCCGGCCGGGGAGGTACTGGCCGTCAGCAGGGCGAACCAGCCGTTCGCACATTACGTCCGGGCCCGCGCGCTGACGACGGCGCTGTCGGGCCGTCCGGGCGCGGAACGGGTGCTGCCGTTCGGCCCGGTGTCCGACCTGTCGCTGGGCCCAAGCGGGGACGGCACGGGAGGCGGCAGTGCCGTCGGCAGCCACGGGCTTGACACGGTCGGGCTGCTCACCGGCAAATGGGGAGGCTTCAACGACGATCCGGCCAACTGGAAGCGCTACCGCGGCGGCACCGCCGGGCGCCTGTGGGTCGGCCCGGCCACGGCGATAGTTTCCGGTGCGCCGGGTGGGGATGACCGATCCCCGGTTCCGTTCCGGCGCGTGTTCGCGGACCTGCCGGCCCAGTTCGGCAGCCCGATGATCGTCGGCGGACGGCTCGCGTTCATCAGTGACCACGAGGGCACCGGCAACGTCTACTCCTGCGCGCTGGACGGTAGCGACCTGCGACGGCACACAGATCACGAGGGCTGGTACGCACGCCAGGCCAGCACGGACGGGCAGCGGGTCGTCTACGCCCGCGGCGGCGAGTTGTGGCTGCTCGGTGACCTCCAAGCAGCCGGGCCGGTCCGGCTCGAGATCACCCTCGGCTCGCCCGTGCGCGGCCGGGCGCCCCGCCTGGTCACGGCCGAGGACCACGTCGGCTCGCTGTGCGTCGACCATGGCGGGCGGGCCAGCACGATCGAGGTTCGCGGAACCGTGCACTGGCTGACCCACCGGGATGGGCCGGCTCGGGCTGTGTCGGTTGTTCCTGGCGCCCGGGCGCGTTTCCCGCAGGTCCTGGGGACCGGCGGACAGGTCGTCTGGGCGAGCGACGTTGATGGCAGTGACGGCCTGGTGATCGGCTCCGGCGACCCGGCAAGTCCGGCTGACCCGGCCGTGGCTCCGCGGCGGATCGCTGCGGGCCAGGTCGGCCGCATCGCCGGGTTGGCCGCGGCGCCGGACGGCAGGGCGGTCGCAGTCTCGGCGCAGGACGGGCGGCTGCGGGTCGTCGACGTCGAGTCCGGCCAGGCGCGACTGATCGCCGCGTCGGACAACGGGGTCGTGACCGGACTTGCCTGGTCCCCGGACTCTGCCTGGCTGGCATGGTCGCAGCCGACCGAGCATCCGGCCGACATGAACGGCAACCAGCTCCGCCGACTGCGGCTGGCGCGCATCGCCGACGGCCAGGTTTTCGACGCCACCGACGGACGGTTCGCCGACACCGAGCCGGTCTTCACCCTCGACGGCAAATACCTGGCGTTCCTGTCGATGCGCAACTTCGATCCGATCTACGACGCGCACTTCTTCGACCTCACGTTCCCGTACGGGGCCAGGCCTTACCTGCTCCCCCTCGACGCGACGACTCCGTCACCCTTCGCACCTGAACTTGGCGGGCGGCCCATCGGCGAGCCTGCGGACAAACGCGCCGGCGCCCCGGCGGCGGGCGACGAATCGGCGAGTGCTGGCGGCACTTCCGGCGATACTGCGGTCGGCGGCGACGGGCAGCGCATTCCGCCGGTGCCGGTGGAGACCACCCAGATGGCCGACCGCATCGTCGCGCTCCCGGTGCCCGAGGCACGGTACTCGAGCCTGCGCGCGGTAAAGGACGGGCTGGCATGGCTGCGCGAGCCAGTGACGGGCACCCTCGGCATAGGCGGCGCGCAGCCGACCGACGACGCGCCGCGCCCGACGCTGGAGCGGTTCGACTTTGCCAAACGCGAAGTGTGCGAGCTCACCGGCGACGTGGACTGGTTCGAGGCCAGCGGGGACGGCACCAGGCTCGTCACCAGCGATCGTGGCAAGCTCACCCTGATTCCGGCGGAGGGCAAGGCTGACGGCGACAATCCCGACGACAAGATCGAGATCGACCGGAGCCGGGCCAGGTTCCTGCTCGATCCGCCCTCGTTGTGGCGTCAGGCCTATGCCGAGGCGGGCCGCATGATACGACACGATTTCTGGGTACCCGATATGGCGGACGTGGACTGGGAGGCGGTGCAGGACGAATACCGGCCGCTGCTCGACCGGATCACCACTGAGTCCGAATTCGTCGACGTGCTCTCGGAGGTTCTCGGCGAGCTTGGCACCTCGCATGCCTACGTCTACCCGCCGGACGGCGGCACGCCAGCCACCGGGCCCGGCCTGCTCGGCGCGGACATCGAGCGCAGCGGGGACGCCTGGCGGCTGACCCGCGTGGTGCGCGGGGACACCTCTGATCCCCGGGCCCGCGCACCGCTGGCGACGCCCAGTGCCGGGATCGCCGTCGGCGATGTGCTGCTCGCCGTGGACGGTCGCCCGATCGGGCCTGATGGGCCCGGGCCGCTGCTGACCGGCGCCGCGGGCAAACCGGTCGAGCTCACGGTCGCGCCCGCCGACGGGGGCCGACCGCGCAGCGTGCCGGTCGTGCCGCTGCGCAGCGATACCCGGCTGCGCTACCTGGACTGGGTCAGCGCGAAGCGGGCGCAGGTGCGGGAACTCAGCGGGGGCCGGATCGGCTACCTGCATGTTCCGGACATGGTCAGCCAGGGCTGGGCGGACTTCCACCGGGACCTGCGCACCGAGATGCTGCGCGATGCGCTGATCGTCGACGTGCGCGGCAACACCGGCGGACATACCTCGGAGCTCGTGGTAGAGAAGCTGGCCCGCAGGGTGATCGGCTGGGACGTGCGGAGGGGGCTGATGCCGTCCACCTATCCCGAGGACGCGCCGCGGGGGCCGGTCGTCGCCATCGCCGACGAATGCGCGGGATCCGACGGCGACATCGTCACCGGCGCCATCCGGCTGCTGCGGCTTGGCCCGGTCGTTGGCGCCCGGACCTGGGGCGGCGTCATCGGTTTCGACGACGAACATGAGCTGGTCGACGGAACGCGGATCACCGTACCGCGGCTGGCCTTCTGGTTCGACGGTTACGGCTGGGGCGTAGAAAACCATGGCGTTGACCCTGACGTCGAGGTAATCATGTCGCCCGACGACTGGGCTGCGGAGCGGGACACCCAGCTGGTGACCGCGGTCAGGCTCGCGCTGGAAGCCCTGCAGCAGCGGCCCGCGGTGCGACCTCCTGACGCGCGCACCAGGCCGTCGAAGCGCCGGCCGCCACTGCCGCCGCGAGTCTAAAGCCGCATATAGCCGCGCTTCCGCTCCCCCTCCCCCACAACCGGCCTGGCGTTAAGTCACTCCGGCACTGCGCGAGGCAAAGTCCGGTCGTCGATACTGAAGCGTGATGAGCAGGACCGGGGGTGAAGGCGGGCAGTCCACGCCGGCTGCCTTCGGTTGGTCTGCGGCGGGGACCGCCGCCGCGTATGCGGCCGCGATCGTCGCCTTCGCCTACGCGCTGATAAGCCTGTACTGGGGGCTGGGCGGGCATGAGCTAGTCAGCACGGTCGGCGGATATGTCGAGCAGTTCGCTCGCCGGGGTGGGGCACTGCCGGTGCTGGTAGCCCTCGCGGCGGCGCTGGCGAAGGTGGCTGGTGGTCTGCTCGCGCTGGCGCTGGTGCGCCCGTGGGGGCGGGTGGTTCCGCGTCGGTGGCTGCTGATCGGTTCTGCCGGGGCTAGCGTGCTGCTGGTGGTGTACGGCGGTGTGTACGTGCTGCTGGGTGCCCTGGTTCTGTCGGGGGTTATCCACCCGGCGGGAAGCGTGGACCGGGCGGCGTTGCGCTGGCACGTCGGCGTCTGGGACCTGTGGTTCTTGGTGTGGGGGATCTTGCTGGCGGTGGCTACCGTCGGCTACTGGCGGCGGACGGTAACCGGAGTTCCGCGTGATGGAGCAGTCAAATCTGCTTAATCCGTCAAGACCGCAGCTCTCCGGCTGTCACCTTGTTCTGCAGGCAACGCCCACGGGATACTGGCGTCCGACGGCAGGAGGAATGGCACCATGCCTGATTTCGAGCAGTCACAGGACATCGACGCCGCGCCGGAGGCCGTCTGGCGCGTGGTCTCGGATTCCCGCCGGCTGGCCGAGTGGCTGCCCACGACCACCGCCAGCCGCCCGGCGGGGCACGATGCGGTCGAATTGCAAGGCGAGTCACACGGCCACGACTACGACATCCGGGGCGGCTTCGTTACCGACGACGCCGCCCGCCGCTTGTCGTGGGACAGCCCCCGGCTCAGCGGTTACCGGGGCGACCTCACGGTTGCCGAGCATCCGGGCGGCTCACGGGTGATCGTCCGGCTGACCGTTCCGCAGGTTCCCGCGGATGCGGACGAAGAGATAGTCCGGGGCCTGAGGGAAACCCTGGACCGGATCGGGCGCCTCGCCCGGGCGTGACCTTGACCGGCGCGGGCGGCGCCGGCAAGACGCGGCTCGCGCTGCAGGTCGCCGCGGGGCTGGCCGCCGAGTTCCCGGCCGGGGTGTGGCAGGTCGATCTTGCCCCGCTCACCGATGCCGCCCTGGCCGCGGTCACCGTGGCGCGCGCTCTTGGCCTGCCCGATGAGGCAGGCTGGCCGACGGTGGCGACGGTGGCCGACTTCATCGCCGCGGGGCGCGCGCTGGTGGTGCTGGATAACTGCGAGCATCTGCTAGACGGCTGCGCGTCGCTGGCCGAGGACCTGCTGCGCGCGTGCCCCGCCCTGACCATCATGGTGACAAGCCGGGAACCGGTCGGCGTGGCCGGCGAGGCGACCTGGAGGGTGCCGTCGTTGCCGGTGGCCAGCGAGGCGGTCGAGTTGTTCGCCGACCGGGCGCAGCGGGCCAGGCCGGGGTTCGCCATCACGGCGGAGAACGGCGGGCCGGTGGCGGAGATCTGCCGCCGCCTGGACGGGATGCCGCTGGCGATCGAGCTGGCGGCGGCGCGGCTGCGCGTGTTCTCCCCGGCCGAGATCGCCGCCGGCCTGCACGACCGGTTCCGGCTGCTGACCGGGGGGTCACGGACCGCGGTGCGCCGGCAGCAGACCTTGCGCGCGTCGGTGGACTGGTCGTATGCGCTGCTGTCCGAGCCGGAACGGGTCGTGTTCTGGAGGCTGGCGGCGTTCGCGGGCGGGTTCGACCTGCAGGCCGCCCAGGCGGTAGGCGCCGGGGGCGGGCTAGAGCGCCATCAGGTGCTGGACCTGCTCGCACTGCTGGTCGACAAATCGCTGGTGGCCGGGGAGGAGTCGCAGGGGTGCACCCGGTACCGGCTGCTGGAGACCGTCCGCCAGTACGCCGCCGAGAAGCTCGGCGAATCGGGCGAGGCCGGCCAGGTCCGGGCCCGCCACCGCGATCACTACACGGCGATGGCGGCCCGGCTCGACACGCCCGCAGACGGCGACCCGCCCCGTCAGATCCGGCGGCTGGAAGCCGACATCGACAACCTGCGCGCCGCGTTCCAGTGGAGCCTGGAGCTGTCAGACCGGGAGACAGCGCTGCGGCTGGCATCGTCGCTGCAGCCGCTGTGGCTGGGCCGCAGCCGCATGTTCGAGGGCCTGGCATGGTTCGACGCCGCCCTCACCGGTGATCTGGCCACGGCGGAACCCCTCGCCCCGCAGGTGCGCGCCCGGGCGCTGGCCCACGTGTCGGAGCTGGACAGCTGGACCGGCAGCCCGCGCAACATGACGCTGGCCGGCCAGGCAGTGGCCCTGGCCCGCCAGCTCGGCGACCCCGCGCTGCTGGGCCGCGCCCTGGCGGCGGCGGGGTACGCCGCGGGCTACCGCGCCGAGGCCGGTCGGCCGTACTTTGCGGAGGCCAGCGCGCTGGCCCGGCAGGAAGGAGACAACTGGACGCTGGCTCAGATCCTCGGCTGGCAGATCTTCACCGCCGCCCTCTCCGGCGACCCGGTCGCAGCGCGGTCAGCAGGCGAGGAGGGACTCGCTCTGGCCAGGCAGACCGGCAACTACCTACTCTCCCGGACATGCAGGCTGTGGTCCGGCTGGGCCATGGCCGCGCAAGGCGACCTGCGCCCGGCCCGATCCCTGCTCAGCGACCTGGTCGCCGAAGCTGAGGCGGACAAGGATCGCATATCGGAGATGTATGGCCTGGCCAAGCTTGGCAGCACGCTCGCGTTCATGGGCCAGCCAGAGCAGGCCCGCGCCGCAGGCGAGGCCAGCATCGCGATCGCCGACGACATCGGCGTGGCCGCCCTTGCGGGCAACGGCTACAGCTGCCTGGGCTATGCGGCGATGGCCGCAGGGGACGCCGGGGCGCTGCGTGAAGCCGGCGAGGCGGGCTGGCAGTGCGTCAAGTTCCGGCTCGTGGCAGGCGGCGTCACACTCCGGGTCCACATGGCCGAGGCCGAGCTCGCCGAGGCTGACCTGCTCGCTGCCCGCCAGCACGCCAGCGAAGCCGTCGCCGCCGCCGCCAGGCAGGGCATGAAGAGTCAGCTGATGTACGCGCTACTGGCCAGCGCGCGCGTGGCGGTCGCGGCGGGCGACCTGGGGCGGGCTCATGACGAGGCGTACCGGGCGCTGATCACCGCGCACGGCATCCGGGCCCAGCCCGGGATCACCGACATACTCGAGCTCCTGGGCGGGCTGGCGCAGGACGCCGAGAACCACGACAAGGCCGCCCGGCTGCTCGGCGCGGCCGACGCAGTCCGGCAGGCAACCGGCTACAAGCGCTTCCTGCTCTACCAGGATGGCTACGACGGCGCGGTCGCACAGCTTCGCTCGTCGATGGGCGACGCGGCGTACCGCCATGCCTTCAACGAGGGCGCCGCCCTCGCCCTTGACGACGCCGTGGGCTACGCCCTGCGCGGCCGCGGAGCACGCGGCCGGCCCGCAGCCGGGTGGCTGTCTCTGACCCCGGCCGAGCGCGACGTCGCTCGCCTGGTGGCCGAAGGACTGGCCAGCAAGGACATCGCTGCCCGGCTGTTCGTCTCACCCCGCACCGTGCAAACCCACCTCACCCACATTTACGGCAAGCTCGGCATCACCTCCCGAGTGCAACTTGCCCAGCAGGCCGCCTGCCACCCGTAGTGCTGGCATGACCGTTGAGTGCAGGCATGACCGTGCCCAGTGGATGGGTGAGGGTCTGGTAGTCGCCGTCGGCCAGGTCACCGGCGGCGACAGCCGCAGCGGCGTCCCAGGCCGCAGCCCAGAATGCCCAGTCGTCCTGGCCGGCCGCCCGGGCGGTCTGCATGGCCGCGCGCCGGGCGGCGGATGCGGCCGCCATCACCGGGTGCTCTGGCTTTGCGGCGGTGGCCAGGTGCGCCCACGCCAGGGCGCGGTCCAGGGGGCTGGCCTGGTTCCAGGTGCCCGTCACCAGCTTGATCTGCGCGGGCGACAGGTTTCGCAGATTGACCAGGAACTGGAGCACCCGCGGCGTGTTCGGACCGAACAGTGCCGTGCTGTGATATCCGTTGCGGCGGGCGTCCTGCGGCAGGCCCGAGCCGGAGGTCGACCGGTCCGGATGCGGCCGGGCTGTCGCGCTATCACGTGTTGTTGTCATTTCTTCCCCCTATCCCATGTGAGCCGTCACCGAGTCGCCTCACGCTGGTGGTCCAGCTGAGCCGTGACCGCCATCGGCGTCGGTCTCGATGAACAGCTGCGCGAACATCGGGTGCATGATGCACTCCCCCGGTCGGCGGCGGAACGATGTGCGCTATAGGTAAGACTCCGCAGCTGACCGAAACTGGTCGGCCCCAGGCCGCCGATCGGCGCGGATGAGGCCACCGCAGCGCGCCGGACACTGAGGCGTCCTGTTCTCGTGCATGCCTAGCGTGGAGTTTGGGGCAGGCCCGTGTGAGTTACCAGCGGGGCGCGAGCCCGTGGTGGCCTGGACCGCGCGGGATGACCGGCCAGATGTCGCTGACCGTATCGTCCTGCACGACGTGGTAGGCGTCGTAGCAGTTGACCGTGCTCGGCGAGTAGCCCGGCACCAGCGAGACGCTGTCGCCTACCTTGAGCACCGAGCCTTCCGGCGCGGAGAAGATTCCGTGCTCCTCGTCGGACCTGAATACCGGCAGGTCGTGGCCGACGATCGTCACGTTGTAGGGGTCGGCGACCGACTTGTTGCCGACATCAACGATGACCTGCTTGCTCTGCCTGCTTATCACCGACGCCTGGATCGTCAGCGAGTGTTCGAAGCCCGGCACCATCCGGCCGTGGAAGTTGTCCATCACGACGTACGAGCCGGCCTGGATTTCGGTGATCCCCGGGTAGGTCGCGGTCCACTGCCACGTGGCGATGCCGCCCGCGGACCGTATCGGGCAGGCAATCCCGTTCGCCTCGAGCAGGTCCGCCACGCCGGTGAACAGCTTCATCGCCTCTTGCTGCTTCTCGTGCCGCAGGTCTTCCTCGGGCGTCAGCGTGCAGTGGCCCTCGTAGCCGGTGATGCCCTCGAACCGCAGTCCTGGCATCGCCGCCACCTGCCGGGCCAGCGCAAGCGCCTCCTCGGCCGTGTCGACGCCGCAGCGGTTCATGCCGGTGTCGACCTCGACAAAGATGCCGAGCGTCGACCCCGCCGAGACCGCGGCCGCGGAGTGCGCGGCTGCGTTCTCTGCCTCGTCCACCGCGACCAGGATCCTGCGATCCCTGGCGAGCTCGGCGAGCAGCCGGATTTTATCCGGATGCGCGACCGTGTTGACGACGAACAGGTCGTCGAAGCCGTCGGAGGCGAGCACCGCCGCCTCCCACACCGTTGCCATCGACAGGCCGCCCGCGCCGGCCCGCACCTGGCGGCGGGCGAGGTCCGGGCTCTTGTGCGTCTTGTAGTGCGGCCGGATCGTCGCCTGGGCGAGCCGCCTCAGCTCGCTGGCCATCCGGTCGATGTTTCGCTGGGCGGCGTCGATATCCAGGACGAGCGCGGGCGTCACCAGCTCCTCGCGCCGCCGCCCGACGGCCTGCCCGTACTGGCGCATGACGCGGTCACGCGCCTGGGTCAGCAGCGGCGCGGCGTCTAGCATCAAGGACCTCCTAGTCGCTATGGCTCGATTGCCGGGCCCAGGCAGCGGACGACGCGTAGCGGCTCGCTCCCGGCCCGGACGCGGAAAGGCAGGCTCGCGGGCACCGCATACGTCTGGCCGCGGCTGATCGGCTGGCTGCCGAAGTCCCCCTCGATCCAGCCGGTGCCGGAGACGACGACCGCGACACAGAAGCGCCCGTCGTCGGTGTCGATCTCGTCCTGAACCTCCAGCGCCGTGGCGTCGAAGAACTCGAGCACGTCGTCCTGGAACAACCGGACCTCACGGGATCCGTGGCTGGTACGCAGAACCCGCGGCTGCTGGCGCGCGCGACCGAACGTCTGCTCCGCGCCGACGCCTGCGTAGTCGACCATGTCCAGGGCGACGTCCCAGCCAAGTCCCATTGTCGCCCCGGCGTCATCCTCGCCAGAGGTCTCCGGGATGACGATGTGGTCGCTCGGCTCCTGCACCTCGATGAACGAGATCCGCGGTCCGAGGTAGTGCGGCACGCCGGCGTGCGCCACGTACACCTCGCCGGGATGAACGTCCGTGCGGTGCAGCGAGGCGCGGATGCCCTTGTTGTCGTGCCGGCGGACCGCGTCGGCGAACCAGTCCCGGTCGACGCCCGGAGCGAATCCGATCCCAGCGTGCGCAGGCTGGGTGCCATCGCCCGGTGCATCCAGCAGGATCCAGGCCTCGGTCTTGCCGAACGGCGACCCCAGGTGCTTGCGCGCCCAGTCGCGGCTCGGGTGGGCGTGCAACGGCACAGGGCCCGCTGGCGAGAGCAACTTGACCAGCACGCCGGTGATCGGTCCCCACCGCCGCGCGAAGCCTGCGCCGACCATCTCCGCGGGCAGCGCCGCGACGATGTCCCTGAGCTCGATGGTCCCGATGCCCGGCACGTCGACAGAGCTCATGCCCTGGGCGTTGCCGTCGGGGTCGCTGTTGTTGGCCTCCGTGCACGAGCCAACCCAGTCCTCGGACCACCAGTCGTCGGGCCGGTCGGGAAGCCCACGGAACTGCCTGGTCAGCGAGCCGCCCTCGTAGAACCGATAGAGCGGGTGATACGCCAGCGGCAGCGGCCGCCTGATCGCTTCCCGCAGCCGGTCAAGCCGGTCGAGCTGATCCTGCTGTCCGAGCCCGTCGGTCATTGGCGCGCTCCCTACAGTTCCGCGTTCACGATGAAGCCGCCGTCCACCAGCAGCGTCGCGGCCGTCACGTAGCTGGCGTCACCAGACAGCAGGAACGTGATCGCCGCCGCGAGTTCCTCGGGCTGGGCGCCCCGGTGCAGCGGGATACGCTCCTCGTAGTACTTCAGGACCGCCGGGTCGTCCATCATCGGCGCGCTCATCGGCGTCATGGTCCAGCCCGGCTCGACCGCGTTCACCCGGATGCCGTGCTCGGCGAGGTTGCACGCCAGTGCCTTGG
>Ga0126373_10004882_pt1 | contig 10328 bp, 8 predicted proteins | sample PanSoiMetPlot_11_FD_92545 | JGI IMG/M metagenome (GOLD analysis project Ga0126373, IMG submission 92545) | Tropical forest soil microbial communities from Panama - MetaG Plot_11 | ecosystem: Environmental > Terrestrial > Soil > Tropical forest > Bulk soil | place: Panama | collected 2016-02-17 | reverse complement strand
GATGCGCGAGGGCATGATGGCAATCGTTGCCCCAGACAGCGACGCGGAGGGCTGGGGCGGCCCCGACGACGCATGGGTCCACGTCGGCGCCGATAGCAGGGTCACCGCATTCACCGGGAAGGTCGAGGCAGGCCAAGGTACCAGAACAGCGCTAGCGCTGCTCGTAGCCGAGGAGCTGGCCGTACCACCGGGATGGGTGAGCCTGGCCATGGCCGATACCGACAGCTCGCCGTTCGACTTGGGAACGTTTGGCAGCAGGTCGATGCCGCACGCTGCACCGCCGCTGCGTGCGGCGGCTGCCGGGGCGCGCCGATTGCTGCTCGAGCAAGCCTCGGCCCGGTTCGGCATTCCGCAGACAGCGCTGACCACCGCCGATGGCATGATAGCCGGGCCGGACGGCGCTCCCGTGGTCAGTTACGGCGACCTCGTCGCCGGTCAGCGACGGGCGGAACTGGTACCAGCCGACGGGCCGGTAAAGCCCGCGGCCCAATGGCGGATCGCTGGCCGGCCGGCTCGCGCGGGCAACGCCGCCGATGTAGTGACGGGTACCAAAGTTTTTCCATCCGATCTGCGCATGGACGGCATGCTGCACGGGTCGGTGTTGCACCCGCCTGTTACCGGCGCGACGTTGCGCAGTGCCGACACCGCCGCTGCTGCGGCGATCCCCGGCGTTACCGTCGTCGAGGTAGCAGGGCGAATCGGTGTTGTCGCCGAGGATCGCACGGCCGCCCGTGCAGCTCTGGCCGCCATTACCGCTGACTGGGACGACCACGCGGGCCCGGAGCTAGCCGGACTCGGACCAGCCGAACTCGATTCGCACTTGCGCGCGCATCCGGTGTCAGGTGAGGGGTGGAGCGCCCCGTTCGCCCATGAACAGGGGGATCCACAGAAGGCTCTCGCCGCTGGACCCGTCCGGCTGGAGGCGACCTACACCGCGGCCTACGTCGCCCACGTGCCGCTGGAACCACGAGCAGCGCTCGCCAGCTGGAAAGGCGATCAGCTGACGGTCTGGACTGCCACGTCCACGCCGTTCCGTGCGCGGCGCGAGCTAGCCGCGGAATTGAATATCGACGAGGTCTCGATCCAGGTCATCGTGCCCGACTTCGGCGGCGGATTCGGCGGCAAGCACGGATCCGCCGTGGCGTTCGAGGCGGCGCTGCTGGCACGAGCCACAGAGCGGCCAGTGAAGGTGCAGTGGAGCCGCAACGACGAATTCAGCTCCGGCTACCTGCGCCCGGCCGCGGTAATCGACGTGGCGAGCAGCGCGGACGCAGCGGGATCTCTCACCGGCTGGTCCTTCACGAATATCAACTCCGGCGGCGCGGGGCTGACGACTCCGTATCGGGTGCCTAGCCAGCAGATTGCCTACGTGCCTGCCGAAGCTCCGCTGCCGCAGGGCTCCTACCGGGCACTCGCAGCCACGGCAAACAACTTCGCCAGGGAGTCGCATATGGACGAACTGGCAGTCGCAATCGGCGCCGATCCGATCGAGTTCCGGCTGAGTCATCTTGACGACGATCGGCTAGCCGATGTGCTGCGCGCGGCAGTTGCCCGGATGGGTGACGACGGCCAGACCCACCACGACGAGCAGCAAGGCACCGGAGTCGCGCTCGGGATCGAGAAGTCCGCCCGAGTCGCAACAGCGGCGCGGGTGCTCGTGGGCCCCGACGGGACGCTTCGCTTGCTGCGGCTGGTCACCGCCGTCGACTGCGGCGCGATAGTTCACCCGGACGGCCTGCTCAACCAGGTCGAAGGCGCGATCGTCATGGGCCTTGGACCGGCATTGTTTGAGCGGATCGATTTCAGTGGCGGACGCATCCTCAACGGGTCGATGACCAGTTACCGGGTGCCACAGCTCGCCGACGTTCCAGCCGAGCTCGAAGTGGTGCTCGTAGACCGGCCAGAGGAATTGCCGGTCGGCGGTGGTGAGACGCCGATCATCGCGGTCGCGCCAGCCATCGCGAACGCGATCTACGCCGCATGCGGTATCAGGCTGCGCTCCATGCCACTGACGCCGAGCGGCCGCGTCCCAGGCTTGCGTTAGTCGGCAAACCGCCGCAGTTCGATGCGGCCGCGCTTGGCCATCGGGTGTTTGGCCGCAATCTCGAGCGCCTCGTCGAGATCCTTGCAGTCGAGCAGATCGAAGCCCGCGATCGCCTCTTTCGTCTCGGTGAACGGACCGTCGGTACGCAACGTCTCGCCGCCGCGTATCTGGACCGAGACCGACTCGGCTAGCGGGCGTAGCTCATGACCCATCAGCCGGACGCCGCGGCCGTCCATTTCCGCCACCCATGGCTCGACGGGCTCCACCGGCTCAGCTGCCGCCGCCGGGTCGCCGCCTGCGCAGATCAGCATCATGTACTTCATAGCCTTCTCCGATCTCGAGCGTGGATACCCAGGCGACGATTGATGCGACCGGCAAAGGACAGCATCACAGCACCTTGCCCGGATTCATGATCCCCGCGGGATCAAGGGCAGCCTTGATTGAGCGGTGCACGTCCATCGAGTCTGCGCCCAGCTCGTCAGCTAGCCAGCGGCGCTTGATCACGCCAACGCCGTGCTCGCCGGTAAGCGTCCCGCCGAGCTCGAGCGCTGCACGGAAGATTTCATCGGCGGCTGCCCACACCGCGGGCGGCACCTCCGGCAGCCCACGATCGAAGACGAATACCGGGTGCAGGTTCCCGTCTCCGGCATGCGCGACGGTTGAGATGAAAACGTCATGCCGCTGCGCAGCTTGCTCGATCCTGGCGATCATCACGGGCAGCTTGGTGCGCGGCACGCACACGTCCTCGACCAGGGCAGCTCCGAGTCGGAGCACGGCGTGGCCAGCCAGCCTGCGCAAGTCCAGAAGCTGGCGCGACTCATCCTCGGAGTCCGATACCTCGGCGAGCACCGCACCTGCGTCCACGCACAGCGCGCGCATGCGCTCCGCGCCATGATCGGCCGAGTCGCTGTCGTCCTGGGCTATCAGCAGCGCCTGGACGTCACTTCCGAAACCTGTGTTCTTCCAGTCGTCGATCGCCCGCAGCGTCGCTGAGTCCATCAGCTCCAGCATGCTCGGTCGCAGCCGCGCTGCCAGGATCGCGCTCACCGCCTGCGCACCAGCGGCGAAGCTAGCGAACCCGGCTGCCACCGTGCGCGGATAGCTGGCCGGGCGCAACCGCAGCCGCAACGTTGCCGAGGTGATGACGCCGAGTGTTCCTTCAGAACCGACAAACAGGCCGGTGAGGTCGTACCCGGTCACGCCCTTCATCGTGCGCCGGCCCGTCTTCAGCACGCGGCCGCCGGCCAGCACGACTTCGAGGCCTAGGACCGAGTCCCTCGTCACGCCGTATTTGACGCAGCGCAGGCCGCCAGCATTGGTAGCCAGGTTGCCGCCAATCGTGGCGATCTCGTAGCTGCTTGGGTCCGGCGCATACATCAGGCCATGTTCGGCCGCGGCCCGGTCTAGGTCGGCATTGAACACGCCGGCTTCGGCCACTGCGATCTCGTTCGCTGGGTCCAGTTCCCGTATCACAGTCATTCGCGCTAGCGACACCACGACGCAACCGTCAGTCGCCGTCGCCCCACCTGCCAGGCTAGTACCGCCGCCGCGTGGCACTACCGGAATCTGATGTCGTTGCGCCCAGGCCAGCGTGCCTGCTACCTGCTCGGTGCTGCTCGCTAGCACGACGCAGAGGGGCTGACCTGCAGACACCATCGGTGTCTCATCGCGCCGATATCCCTCCATCGCGTCGGGATCGGTGATGATGTGCGCGCCCGGCACACCAGCGCGCAGGTCGTCCAGGACGTCGCTCACGGTGCGCCCCTTCCGTCGCCGAACCGCCTGGTGAGCCGTGCCGCGGCCAGGACGCGATCCTGGTCAAGCAACCAGAGCATCTGCCCGACCGTGTCACTGCGGGTCACCATGCGTGGCTTGGTGCCGGGCAGGATCGCGCGGTGATATTCCATCTCGGCCACCGACGGCACCCACGGTTTGACCGCGAGCGCGTCTTCCACGGCGGCCCAGTGGACGGTGTTGTTGACGTGCCCGGCCGTGTCGAAGTCTGCAGCCCGCAACGGCCAGTCCCTACTGTCGCCGATCTGATCAGGACGTGGCAGCGCGAGCCGGGCCGACACCGTGTGTCCGCTCGCCGCGTTCCCATATGTCTTCATGAAATCAGCCGACAACGGCATGGGCCGCCCATCGGCCTGCCCGACGACTGCCCATACTGCCCTCGCTTGCAGCATGCCGCTGCCAGACCCGGTAACAGTCGTCGTGCGCTCGGCCCAGCGGGGCCCGGTCCCGGAGCAGAACGTGCGTACCGAAAGCCGCTCGCCCATCACCGGGAACGCCGTAATCGAGATTGCGTACCGGCGGACGAGCCAGATCACAGGCTCGAGCAGCCCGGAGTCGGCTAGGTCGTCTTCGGCCGCCGTCTGCAGGTAACGCGCCAGCGCGTCGAACCTGAGCCGCCCGTCCATGGCTACGTCGGTGCTGCGCACAATTCGGCGGGACGAATACACCCGGCCTTCGCCCGGCTGGGCGAGGCAGGGAGAATCAGGCGAGTTCATCACGGCATTCATCACGGCATTCTTCTCGAGGCGGCGCAGTCAGCTCAGCCACTCCTTGAGCGTGCTGACGGTCTGCACCGGGTCACCGCCGAGTGGTCCCACGCTGAGCAAGGTCACGCCGGATTCCTCGAAGGCCGCGAGCCGTTCCTTGATGTACCCAGCCGGACCGATGAGCGAGGTCTGCTCCAGGAACGCAGCCGGCACGGCAGCTTCGGCTTCTTTCTTCTTTCCGGCCAAGTACAGATCCTGAATCTGCGCCGCCTCTTTCTCGTATCCGTACCGGCAGAACAGGGCGTTGTAGAAGTTGCGCCCCCTCGCCCCCATGCCGCCGACGTACAACGCGACACCTGGGCGGGCAAGGTCGCGAAGTGCATCTACGTCGAGGTTGTCGCCGATGCACACCGAGGCGCTCGCGCCGATCTCGAGCGGACCAAGGGCGGGATCACGTTTGGCCAGGCCGGCCCGCAGCGGCGCGCCAAATACCGCGTCGGCGCTGTCAGGCGCGTAGAACAACGGCAGCCAGCCGTCCGCGACCTCCGCTGTGAGCTCGATGTTCCGTTCGCCGAGCGCTGCGACGTAGATGGGGATCGAAGGCCGCACGGGGTGATTGATGAGCTTCAGCGGCTTGCCAAGCCCCGTCCCCTGGTCTGCTGGCAGTGGCATGTGGTAGAGCGGTCCGTCGTGCACCAGCGGCGCCTCGCGTTTCCAGACCTGGCGGCAGATGTCGATGATCTCCCGGGTCCGCGCGATTGGCTTGTCATACGGTACGCCGTGGAATCCCTCGATCACCTGCGGGCCGGACGCGCCCAGGCCGAGGATGCACCGCCCATCCGAGAGCGCGTCGATGCCGGCTGCAGTCATAGCAAGCAATGTCGGGGTCCTGGTGTACAGCGGGAGAATCCCCGAACCGATCGCCACCCGCTCGGTCCTGGCCGCCAGATAGCCCATGTAGCTCGGTGCATCGAAGGTATAGGCCTCCGCCACCCAGGCGACATCCAGGCCAGCATGCTCCAGCTCGGCCAGCAGGTCGGCCGACTTCTTGTGGTTACCCGCATAGCCGATGCCCATGGAAAGCCGCATCACGCACTCCTGACTTCCAGGCCCAGACGCTCGAACTGCGGGGAACGTCGTTCCATGAATGAACTCACGCCTTCGCGGAAGTCCGGGCGCTGGAAGCTCTCGGCCATCAGCGCGCGCGCCTCGCGCTCGGCGGCCAGCATTCCTGCGTGCATCTGCTGGTAAACCTGCCGTTTCATGATCGCCATCGACGTGGGCGAGGACGTCGCAGCCAGCCCGCGCACGTACTTCTGGGCATGGGCGAGTACCTCCTCCCGCGGCAGCGCGGCGTTGACCAGGCCGAGCTGGGCTGCCTCGGCACCGGAGATCTTCCGCGAGGAGAACAGCAGGTCAAGAGCCGCACTCGGGCCGACCAGCCGCGGCAGCAGCCAGCTCGTGCCCCATTCGGCCACCAGCCCTCGCTGTGCGAACGCGGTAGTAAGGATCGCATCCTCGGCCATGAAGCGCACATCGCATGCCAGCGCAATCGGCACGGCCATACCGGCCACAGGGCCGTTGATGGCCGCGATGACCGGCTTTGGCACGGACATGAGATAGGTGTAAGCCCCCCGGTGCAGGTCCTCGCCGTATGACGGATCTCCTGGGTCCGCCGCGAGATCGTCAGCCGGCTGCTCACTCGTCAGGTCACCCCGGGTTACTGCGGCCAGCCGGTTCATGTCTGCGCCCGCGCAGAAGCCGCGCCCGGCGCCGGTAATGACGATTCCCACCACGCGCGGATCGTGCTCAGCCAGGCTGACCGCGTGCCGGACCTCGGCACCCATCTGATCGGTCCAGGCGTTGAGGGCATCGGGCCGGTTCAGCGTGATGGTCGCCACTGGGTCCTCGACTGAATACATAATCTGCGCGTAATTGCTCACAAGACCTCCTGTTGCCGGGTGACTCGAAATTTACCGAGCGACTAGTCCGCGCCACTAGGCCCGGCCGCGGTAAGACCGTTCCCGCAGGAAGTGACTACCAGCAGATGGCCTTAGCATGTCTTTCTCCGGTTATGGTTTGTGTCCATGACGGGGACAGAGTTTCGGGCACCGCGATTCATCACGCGAGCGGGCTTCTGGCGGGGGCGCCATTCGGCTGGCGCAGCGTCCACTCCCGGTCTGCGAATCGGCCCCGACAGCGTGTTCTGGCCCGCTGCTGCGGCAGCGGCCTTCACACTCACGGTGCTGTTGACCAGCCCGCTGCGGATGAAGCTTGGCTGGGACGAGACGGTGTACGCCAGCCAGATCAGCCAGCATGTGCCGATCATGCCCTGGGCAGCCGAACGAGCCCGGGGGATGCCGCTGCTACTCGCCCCGGTCACGCTGGTCACTGAATCCACTTTCGCGTTCCGCTGCTACGTGACGGTGCTCGCCGGGACCGCGCTATTCCTGGCCTTGCTCGCCTGGCGCGGGACAAGGCCGGGCTGGCAACTTGGCGTGGCAGGGGTGATCTTCGGCGGGCTGGGCGTGGCCCAGGTGCAGGCCTATCAGCTCTTCCCGAACTACTGGATAGCTATGGGTTGCCTCGCCGGGGCCGGGCTCACCGCCCGTGCTATCCGGAACGGCGGGGCGTCGTGGCCGGTGTTGGCGGCGTTGCTTGTCGCGGCTGCGTTCACCGCGCTCATGCGCCCGATTGATGCCGTGGCAGCGTTCGCACCGCTAATCCTGCTCGCACTGCTGGCTCTGCGGGTGCGGGCTATACCAGTTGTCCTCGCCGCCGCTGGTGGCCTGTTCATCGGCGTCGGAGAATGGGTAGTCGAGGCATACATGTACTTCGGCGGCCCGTCCGCGAGGCTGAAGTCCGCCACGAGCGCCGTCGGCGGCACCCACCTCAATCTGCTGACTAACCTGCGGATCCTTGACGGTGACACCACGAACACCGTACGGGCAGCATCCCTCCCGGGCTATCCCGGTGCGACGGGCTGGACCCATCCGTGGCTGCTGGTGTGGTGGGCCGCTCTACTGCTGCTGATAATTCTGGGAGTGCTCGCCGCTCGTCGCACCGGGGGGTGGTGGTTCGCGCTCGCACCAGTCATTCCCGCGGTGTGCATCTATCTCCAGTACTCGCTGGTCGTCCGGGACAACATGCGGTACCTGTTGCCCGCCTGGGCGCTGCTCGCAGTGCCCGCAGCCGACGGCATCGCCTGGCTTGCCGTTGCGGTTCGGCCCAGAATCCAGACCGCAGGGCTCATGGCGACCGCCGTTATTGTGGCGTTCCTGGCGGTAGAACTAGTTTCCCAGCATGTCCTCGCGGTCACCAGGGACGCGGGGCTGGCCATCTCTACCAGGCAGGACGCGACGGCAGCTGCCGCGCTGAAGCGGCTGGGGGTGCACGCTCCCTGCGTGGTCACCTCAGTGCCGCATGCGAATCCCATGCCGGTGGCCTACTACGCCAACTGCGCGTATGTCGACGGCCAGCACAGCGTCGGTGCGCTGCGCGGCAACCAGGTCGTGGTCCTGGTACCGGGCCGCGGCCAACCGTGGAAGTACGCCATGCACTGGTCCCGGCACAAGGTAGCTGGCCAGGGTGGTCTTTTTGCCTACATCTCACCACCAGCAAAGACCGGCACCGCCGGGAACGGCTGAGGTGCGACACCCACTCGCCGCGAGGATCTATCCGATCAGCCGCTGAACGTTGTTCCAAACCCAAGCGCCGTCCTGCTGCGTGGGGTTGGCGCCGAGCATGGCCGTCAGCCAACTGCGGGCGTACCCGGGGTCCCGGCCCCCGGCGGTCATGACAACGGTCGTTACTCCCCAGTTCCGTAGGGCGCTACGGAAAGACCGAATGGTGGCGGGAGTGGGCGGTGGCGGGAGCTTCAGGCGGGGATACGAGGTGCTGAGGGCGCTCATGGTCCCCTGCGGCGTCCCAGGAGTCAGCCCGTGGTCTGCCGCACCACCCGGACCTGCCGCGATGCCTCGCCCGCCCACCAGGGAGTAACGCATGCCTGACTGCGCCTGCCATATCAGTGCGTGGTCGAGATAGGCAGAGGGGAATGGGTAGAAAAGCACGACTGCGCTGGAGGGCAACTGGTTACCCGAGTGCGCGGCCCACGGCGAGACGGTGATGGCTTCTGTCTTGTACGGAAGCGGCCATGCCAGCAGCCAGGGAATCAAGAGTGCGGCGCCAACTATCGCTGCCCCGGCCAGCCGGGCCCCCGGGCGCGCCAGCAGTGAGCCGGTCACCGGGCTCGCCAAGTTTGCGCGCTGGGCCGCGAGCAGCTGATCCACTAGAAGAGCGCCCGCCACAACCGTGAACCATGCGGCCACGACTGAGAAGTTCGCCGGGGCAAGCTGATCAAGAACGGGCAGGTGGGCGAACATCCCCCACGGGAGCCACAGCCATGTCGGCTCACCACCGCTCGAGACCGGCGTAGTCGCTGAGCCAAGGGACAGCCACATGCTGATGATCGTCATCGCTGCGCACAGCTTCAGTAGCGGACGGCGCACAGTAACTAGCGCCACGGCCAGAACCGCGAGGGCGACGATCCCGAGATACGACGCAAGAGTTCCCGGCGGCCCGAGATACCCGACCTTCGGCAGGTGCTGCAGCTGGTAGTGCGAGAGCCCGAGCGGGAAGAGCACGCCAGCCAGCCCGTTTTCTGACGGGTCCCGCCATACCGCGCCGTGAATGTGCTGGGGTCCGGCGAGTGCGAACCACAGCGGGTAAGCCAGGAGAAGCGCCGCCACGCCGGCCGCCACAATGAGGCCCCGCACTGCGAAAGCGGCCCGGCTCGCCGCCGCAACCGGTGCGCTTGAGTGCACACCCCGCGAACCGAGCCTGTGCTTGCCCCAGGCAGCTACGGCGACAAGGACAAGGACGAGCACCGTCGCCAGAGCGGCGATGGTCAGCATCTCGGTGCCGACGAAGAACTGGAGCGCAATCAGCGTGCCGAGGAGCATGCCAGAGCGCCACCACCGCCCGCGCTGAGCGACGACAAGCTCGTAACCGCACCAGAAGATGAGCGGAAGTACTGCCAGGAAGGACAGCTGGAGGTGGTTGACAGCCTCATGGTGGAGCACGAACGGCGAGAACCCAAACAGCAAACCGCCGAGGAAAGCGGCCGGCCATCCGAGCCGCAATGCACGATGCAGGCACCCGTATGCCGACAGCGCAGTAAGGGCCGGAGCAGCCGTAAGCGCCACGTTCAGGCTGACCACTGGGCCAAACAGCCAGGTGACAGGTGCGAGCGGGATGCCAAGAGCAAGCACGCTGGTGTTATCGAGAAGGTTGATGCCGGCCGGCACATGCACCCGCGTGGCCAGGAACAAGCTGTGGCCGTGGCTGATGGCGTACGCCGGCCAAGACAGGAACCACGCAAACGACGAAGGGTCACCACAGTCGCAGACCATCGTCGAGGTGGGGTGACCAGTCCACACATGCCACCAAATTGCGACGGAAGCAGCGAGGTATAGAGCACTGGCAACTAGCCAGCCCGGAATGCGCCCCAGCCAGGCAGGGCCGGCCGGGCGCTGCCATGATGTGCCCGCCGGGCGCACCGCGGCTGCCTTCGAACCTACGAGCTCCGACGCCGCCTCAGGATGGCCAAGCGCGGCCTCCGGCGGCGGGCTGCCAAGATGCTCGGTGCCCGACGAATGTGCCTGGTTCATGCCGCCCCGCTGATGATCACTGACTTTGCGCACGCAACGCTCACCTGCGGTCTGTGGTCCGCGGAGCGGACACAACAGTACCATTCGCCCACCCGTGGATTCCCCGGATCAGAT
>Ga0126373_10004880_pt1 | contig 10330 bp, 7 predicted proteins | sample PanSoiMetPlot_11_FD_92545 | JGI IMG/M metagenome (GOLD analysis project Ga0126373, IMG submission 92545) | Tropical forest soil microbial communities from Panama - MetaG Plot_11 | ecosystem: Environmental > Terrestrial > Soil > Tropical forest > Bulk soil | place: Panama | collected 2016-02-17 | reverse complement strand
GATGGTCGCGGATCTGCTCAAGTCCGCTTCACCCGAAACGCGGCACCAGGTACTGGCGGGTGGCGCCATCGAGTTCTACGGCCTCAGATGATTCAGCGATGAGCCAGCAGGCGTCTGCGGTCCGGGTTCCCACTGCCGGGCAGGTGCGCGCCGCCCGGATCACTGATTTCATGCAGTGGCTGCGGCGGCACCAGAGTCGTGAGTTCGCCGACTACGAAGGGCTCTGGAAGTGGTCGACCGACCAACCCGGGGAGTTCTGGGACGCGATCAGGCGCTACCTCGCTGTCCCGCTCCATGGGTCGTGGCCTGCCGTGTTGGCGCAAAGCCAGATGCCAGGCGCGAGTTGGTTCCCCGGGGCGACGGCGAACTACGCCGAGCAGGTGTTCACTCACGCGACCGAGGCTCGCCCGGCGATCGTATTCGGCCGGGAAGACGGCTCGCTACGTGAGATCAGCTGGCGCGAGCTCGAACGGGACGTGGGCGCGCTGGCTGCGTGGCTGCGCGCCGCAGGAGTGGGACCGGGCGATCGCGTGGTCGCCTATCTGCCTAACATCCCTGAGACCGTGGTCGCATTCCTCGCCGCGGCCAGCGTCGGCGCCGTTTGGTCCGTGTGCGCCCCGGACATGGGCAGCGCCAGCGTACTCGATCGCTTTCGGCAGATTGAACCGAAGGTTCTGATCACTGCAGACGGTTATGTCAATGCCGGCCGGCGTTTCGATCGCACGGGCGTCGTGGCCGAACTGCTGCCTGGCCTGCCGACGGTCACGGACGTGGTCTGGGTTCCGAACATCGACGCTCCTCAGGTCGATTTGGGCGTGCCGGTCGCGGCGTGGCGCACGGCTGTGGCGGCCTCGGGCCGGCGGGAGCCGCTGCGGGTGCCCTTCGAACATCCCCTCTGGATCGTGTACTCGTCCGGCACGACCGGACTCCCAAAAGCCATCGTGCACGGCCACGGCGGAATCATGCTCGAGCACAGCAAGCTGAGTGCCCTGCAGAACGATCTCGGCCCGCAAGACCGCTTCTTCTGGTATTCGAGCACCGGCTGGATCATGTGGAACCTGCAGATCGCCGGACTCCTGATCGGCACCACCATCTGCCTGTTCGACGGGAGTCCCGCGGGCAGCGACGCAGCGGCGCCAGACCTCAATACGCTGTGGCGATTTGCGGATCGGGCCGGAGTAACCTTCTTCGGCGCCGGCGCCGCGTTTCATGCCTCCTGCCTCAAGGCGGCTCTGGCGCCGGTCACGGCCGCCAATCTGTCACGCATCCGTGCGGTAGGCTCGACCGGATCCCCGCTGGCGCCCGAAGTCGAGCAGTGGATCTATCGGGCCATCGGACCGGAGATCTGGGTGGCACCGATGTCGGGCGGCACGGACTTTGCGAGTGCATTCGTCGGCAGCTGCGCCATCCTGCCCTCGTATCTTGGAGAGATGCAGTGCCGCTGTCTCGGCGCGAAAGTGGAAGCCTGGAATGAGGCCGGTACACCGGTCATCGATGCGGTCGGAGAACTGGTGTGCACGGCACCTATGCCCTCCATGCCCTTGCGCTTCTGGAACGATCCAGGGGATCGCCGCCAGACCGACAGCTACTTCGACATGTTTCCGGGGGTCTGGCGTCACGGCGACTGGATTCGTCTCGTGCCTCACCCGCAAGCCGTGGGTGGGGTCATCTACGGCCGCTCGGATGCCACCATCAATCGGCACGGCATACGCATGGGGACCGCGGAGCTGTACCGCGCCGTCGAATCTCTGCCAGAGATCCTCGATAGCCTGGTCGTCGATCTCGAATACCTGGGGCGTGAATCCTACATGCCCCTGTTCGTGGTGCTGCAACCGGGACGGACGCTCGATGCGACACTGATCACGCGCATCAACACACAGGTGCGCGCGCAGCTCTCGCCACGCCACGTCCCGAACGAGACGTTCGCGGTCCCGGAGATCCCGCGCACCCTCACCGGCAAGAAGCTGGAGTTGCCGATCAAGAAACTGCTGCTCGGCGAGGCGGCAGACAAGGTTCTGAATCGCGATGCGATGGCCAATCCCGGCAGTCTGGATTGGTTTCTGGAATTCGCACGGCGCTACCAGCAGCGCCAGAAACCCGGGGAGTAACGGTCACCCTCCGCAGCGCCGAGTGCACTGAGGACCGCGCCTATGCCGCGGGCGCGCCGTTCGCATCGCTCACCGCGATGAACACGCAGCAGTTCACGCGCTCAGCCAGGGAGGCGCGCTCGGAACCAGACCACCAGCGACCGCCGGACGCCTTGGGATAGTGCCCGACCACGATGAGGTCGATCGCCAGCTGCCTGGCGTGCGCCGCGATCTCATCGAGCGTGTTACCCCGCACCAGGTGCCCCTCCACCTCGAGTCCGCGTGCCTTGAGCCACGCGACGGATTCCTCCAGCGACTGGCGGTGCTCGGTCTCGTAGTCGACCAGGCAGACCTGGCCGACCGAATTTGCGGCCACGAGGGCGTCAGAGGCTACCGCGGGAAGGATCGAGAGGACATGAACCTTCGCCTTCACGAGAATCGCAAGCTCGGCGCCGCGCTTTAGAGCCCTGCGACCGGCTGTAGAGCCGTCATAACAGAGCAGTAGTCTCTCGAACATGTTTTCTCTCAACCCCCCTCGCACCAGTCATCGTGTGGCCCACGACGCCGTGCGTACCGATCGGTCAAATATGCACCGCGCGCACCTTTGTCTGCAATGCGCTACTCGAGGGCGTGCGGCTCGAGCGGCAGCGGTTCGGGCAACTTGGGCGCCCGGATGAGCAGCAATAACGGGATGGCCACCAGAGTGAGGGCGAGCATGAACCTGAAATTATCCAGATACGCGATCATCGCCGCCTGACGCGTGACCATGTCATCCAGCGCGGCTAAGACACGCGGCTGGGACAGGTCAAAAGCCGACGCCAGCGGGCCATGCTGGAGATCCGGGTTGGCGGCCGCGAGGTTCACAACCAGCCCCGCGTGCGCCCTCTGCGTATTGCGCACCAGCAGCACCTGCACCACGGCAATACCGATGGCACTGCCGATGTTGCGCATCAGGCTGTAGATGGCCGTGCCGTCGGCGCGCATTTCCCGCGACAGCGTGGCGAACGTCGCCGCGCTCAGCGGTACGAACACCAGTCCCATGCCGATGCCCTGAATGACGCCCGGCCACACGATGTCGCTCGGCGTGATGTCCAGGTCGTAGCGGGTCATCTGCCACAGCGCGATTGCCGAGATGGAAAGTCCTATCGCCACCAGCAAGCGCATGTCGACGCGGGCGACGAAGTGACCCACCAGCAGCATCGCCACCATGGTGCCGATGCCGCTCGGTGCCATGACGAGACCCGCCAGGGAAACCGGGTAGTCGAACAGCGTCTGCAGCATGGTGGGCAGCAGCGCGCGGGTAGCAAACACGACCGCGCCCACGAAAAAGATGAGTATGGCGCCCGAGACGTAATTGGGATTCTTCAGCAGGCGGTAGTCGAAGAAGGACTTGCCGGCGGGGGTCAGCGCCGTGTGAACCACGAAGTAGGCGCCGCTCACCAGGAGCACCACCAGCTCGGCCCAGCTTTCCGTGGACTCGAACCAGTCGTTCTGCTGCCCACGGTCGAGCAAGAGCTGCAGCGCTCCGATGGCGAGACTCAGGGTCACGAATCCAAACACGTCGAAACGTTGACGCTGCAGCGGTGCGCGCCGCTTGATGTATCGCCCGACGCCGTACAGCGCCAGCGCGCCAACCGGTACATTGATGAAGAACACCCACCGCCAGCTGAAGCTGTCGGTCAGATACCCGCCCAGCGTCGGGCCGAGTATGGGTCCCACCATTACGCCGACGCCCCACCAGGCCATCGCCTGGCCATGGCGGTGAACCGGGTTGATATCGAGCAGCACTGCCTGCGAGAGCGGCACCAGCGCGGCACCGAGAAAGCCCTGCAACGTGCGGGCGATCACGATCTGCGCCAACGAGCCGGCGATTCCACACAACACCGAGGCCAGCGTGAATCCGGCGATGGAGACGAGGAACAGCTGTTTGAGCCCAAAGCGATCGGTCAACCAGCCGGTCAAGGGTGTGCCGATCGCTGTGGCTATGATGTAGGAAGTCAGGACCCAAGTGATCTGATCCTGTGCGGCCGACAGGCTTCCCTGCATGTGAGGCAGGGCGACGTTGGCGATGGTGCCGTCAATGGCCTGGATGATGGTGGCCAGCATGATCGAGAACGTGATCATGCGCCGATGCGCAACCTCCTCAGGATCCTCCCGCTCGTGAATCGGCACTTCGTCGCTCAAGGTGTCTCCGCGCTGCGCGTCCGCGCCGCACTTGCGCCGCGGACGCGAGATTGAAGCGGCCGGCAGGTCAAATACCGGCTAAATTAGCCCGCGCCCGTGGTGAAATGCACTCCGGTGCGCGCTGGAGTGGCACTCATGGTACACGCAACGGCTCTCGTTACTGGCGCCGGCATCGGCCGGAGTGTCGCCCTGGCGCTCGCCGGGGCGGGCTAACTGCGGGGCTCGGCGGTTGTCCCGCGGCGACCTTCCAGTCCAGCCCATCCTGCTTGCCGAGCGTGCTGCGCAGCTTCTGCGCGTACGCCCCCGACGCCGCCGCGTCATGTCCCATCACGGCGTAGTCGTTCTCGGCTGTTACGAACCCATGCATCAGGCCGATCGTCCGCTGCTCGTCCGCCCCGATACGTCGCACGATCAGCTCGCGGGCGCCGGCCGCGCCGTCCCACGACCCGCGACCACCGCTCCGGACGAGCGGGATCGGCAGGGGCCAGCGATCCCCGCCCACCATCAGCACCAGTTCGTTGGGGCCGCCCGCGACGAGCTCGTTATACGCGTGATACGCGCAAGAAACCTACCGGTGCGGGCGGCTTGCCAGGGCGCAACGATTAGCCTGCCCGTGGGGTTTCACGCGCTGCGACATAGTTATGCGTCAATGCTGGTGAAGGCAGGCGTATCGCTCGCGATCGTTGCACAAGATCTTGGGCATTCCCGCACACGCATGGTGGAGCGACACTATGGCCACCTTGCGCCAACCCACGTCGCAGCCACGATCCGTGAAAAGACTGCCCAGCTTCGCCATTCTGGCCACAGGTAAAGTGCGAACTCTCCGATCCAGACTGAATGCGCGCGACGCAACAGGTTTGTGCAGCCTACCGCGCCGCATGGACGGCCAAAAGCGACGTACGCCGGACCTCAGCTATAGGTTCTGAGCGGCGGTACGAGCCGCCAGACGTATAAGACGATTACGGCCGCGCGCGCCGGTGATGCGACTCGCGCCGTGAGCAGTTCGCTGATGCAGCTCCAGTCGCTCAGCATTTCTTGGATTTCTGGATTTTCCAAGTACTCGTGGAATCCTGATTGCACGGCTAACCCCTACCAGCGGGATTTGTGTGACGATCTAGTGTGCATTTGTCTCGAAGGACTGACCGAGACGCCCGCCGCCAGCTAGCCACGACTTCATCCGTGCTCGCAACTCGGCCAAGGATTCCGCCTTCGCCGTCTATGCAGGCCAACATCGCGGCGTGAATAGCCGGGTTTGCTGCGGCGCAGGCATCACCGACCGTGAGACAGTCGAAGCCGCGGTCTACTGCCTCCCGCAATGTCGAATGCACGCAAATGTCGGTCGTCACGCCGGCAATGATCAGCGAATAGATGCCCGCACTACACAGGACGTGCTGCAGATCCGTCGCGTAGAACGCGCCGAAACCGGGCTTGTCGATGACGGTCTCCGAAGGCAGCGGCGCAAGCTCTTCGATGATGGCGTGTCCGGGCTCGCCGCGCACCAAAAGCCTGCCTAAGGGCCCCGAGCTTCCGATCGCCGCACCCGAGCGGGCGGCACGCTGCGCCTTGACGGCGGACAGGTCAGAGAGATCGGGCCGGTGACCTTCGCGCGTGTGAATGATGCGGATGCCTGCGGTCCGGCCAGCGTCCAGGAGGTGGCGCACATTGGGAATGATCGCACGCAGCACACCGACATCAACACCACTCAGCGCAATGTAGCCCTGTGGGTCGAGGAAATCCCGCTGCATGTCGATCACGAGCAGCGCCGTCGCAGGCATCAGTTCCACAGTTCGACTCAGACCGCCGTCAGAAAAGAGACACCGACGGCGCCGATGAAGCTCTCCGCACGTGCACCTGCATCGGTCAGGTCACGAGCATGCACTCTGTGTGTCTGCACGGAGCCATAGTCGTCCGCGAGTACGCGGGAGACCCGATACCGATGGTAGTTGGCGAGCAGCGTGCGGCAAGGGATGACCTGAGGATCCTGCGTACCGTACAAGGCGCGGTGAAGCGAGGGCAACTGGTACCAGGGCACACCGGTCTGTGAATGATGGGCGTTGTGGTAGGGGAAGTTCAGCACCAGCAGATTCAACCACGGCCGCCGCACGCTGAGGAGATTGGAATAGGTATGCGCGTATTCGTAGTGCCGGTTGCGGCTCGGGTCGGCAGGCGCCGGAGCCAGTGAGCGCGAGACAAAGACCTCGTATGTATGTTGGAAGGCATCCATGAAGCGCAGCACGTGCAGGAAAACGAGGTACGCGACCCCATAGAGCAGCAGTGCCTTCACGGAGATCATCGCGAGCGCCACAAAGAACGCCAGGCGGACGGCGAGGAGCAGTACCATGCGGAGCCGAGCGCGCCCGGTGCTGTAGTGGAACGGCGCCGCGACAATGAATCCGCGCATCAGGAGCTCGATGACCGGAATGTAGCCCCATTCCAGAGCCAGCACGCATCGGCGTACCCAGACAGGAGTTCGCTTCAGGAGCGCGCGATAGTCGAACGTCACGACATCCAGTCGGTCCGCGTGATGACGGAGGTGTTTCTTCTTGAGCTTTTGATACGTGGCAAGACACGCGCCGTTCAGCCAGCTCAAGAGGATCCCGAGGCGATCGTTCGCACGTGCCGTGGCACACACGGTCTGATGTGCGCAGTCGTGGAGTAAATACGCCGAGCACACGAGCGTATGCGCAGTGAGCAGCACTCCGGCAACGTTGGCGGCGATTGCCGGTTGCGCCAACAACCATACGCCGAGCGTCCAGCCACCGAGGGTGTAAAGAACAACGAGTACATTGATCCAGGACGCAGGTGCCTGGCGAAACATGTTCATCGCAGCTCTCCCGCCTGTGCCTGCAGCGCAGACACGAACCGTGAGTCGTAGGTGTCCGCGATCGATGGCAGTCGCTCGATCTGTCCTTCCTTCTTCAGAATCGCCCCGATGATCGCGCCGCTGGCGTAAAAAGACGGCAAGGTAGGCGAATTCCTGAAGACCTCGCCGAGCTCTCCGAGCGGCGGGTTCTCAATGTTGGTGAGCTCCGCCTGAACTTCGCCCGGGGTGATCTCGAGAGCCCTGCCGATGATGGCGGCCGACTTCACAGGCTCGCGCTGCATGAAGGCGAGCCCGTCGAGGGTGCCGCGCACCAGGGCGTCGACCAACTTCGGATTTCCGACGATGGTACTGTCCTTCACTGCGAGGACATCCGTAATCATGCCGCGCGCCTCGCGCGAAGAGAGCAGCACGTGATAGCGCTTCCCACCATCCAAGTTCAGGATCGCCGAGACACTCGGTTGATAGGTGACTCCGGCATCCGCCGCGCCCGTGGCCATGATCGCGACCACACCCTCGGGCGTCGCGTTGACGGGTCTGACGTCCTTCTCTGATAAACCCGCTTGCGAGAGCGCGTAGCCAAGCAGGAAATCCGATGGCGAAAGGGCCTGAAACGCAACCTTGCGGCCCTTGAGGTCCTTCACGGAGCGCACCGCGGCGCTTGAGATGATGGCATCGCCGCCGACGGAGTAGTCGAGCGGCATGACGACTTTGAGCCGAAAACCCCTGGCGTGCGCCGTGATGACCTGGTCGTAAGTAAGCGTCGAGGCTTCGATTTCAGCACCCTCTAGTGCCCCCGGCATCAGGGAGTTGTCGCTAAAGGTGACAAGCCGGACGTCCGCACCATACTTCCGGTAGTCGCCGTTGGCGGCGGCACAGTAGATCGGTCCGTAGCCGATCCAGTTCACGACCCCGAGACTGACCTGCGCACCCGCCCAGAGCAGGCGCGGTGCGAAGAGCAGCATTAAAGCCGTCATTCTCCAGCGCAGGCTCACCCTCCCCTCAGTCATCGGCAACCCCCGCGGCGCGCAACAGTTTCTCGAGGGAGGCGAGCTGATTACGGTAGTGACGCCATTGCGAGACGGAGGTGTCGTACAGGGGTCGCCGCACCTGCGATGCGCTCGCGGTCGTCGTAGGCGCGGTGTTGTTGTGAAAATCAGAGCAGTTCTCCTGCCAGTCGAGCCCGCAGAATTCCAGCAACCGACGCGTCACACCGGGCAAGTCCCGCACCAGGTCCTCGTAGCGCAGCTCATGGATGGCTCCTGGGAGCGCTTTTTCCCAGTGACGCATGAGGCGACGGTAGGCGATGTAGTAGCGTCCGAGTTCTTCGAGGTCGTAGGAGAAGGGATATCCGTCCTGAAACCGCGTCTTGCAGATGGCATAGCAGGCGGCCATGGGGTGCCGTGTTACGTGCACGATGCGGGCGTGCGGAAGCGCGCGCCGGATCAGCCCGCAATAGAGATAGTTGAGCGGCATCTTGTCGGTGAAGCGGTCTGCATCCAGTCCCTGGGCGCGCACCCGCGCGAGGTAATCCCGCCCCAGGGCTGCGAAATCAACGTGAGCGGACTGGGCGACGAGTTCATGCCGGGCCAAGGGCTTCTTGCCGCTCAGGCGATTCACCGCCTCAACCAACGAGCCCGCGAAGTGCGGCAGCTCGCCGCCCGGGCGCACGTTCGAGTGGCCCGCGAGTATCCTCTCAACTAAGGTGCTGCCGCTGCGCGGCAGGCCGACGATAAAGATCGGCGCGGCGGCGCTCGCCTGCGGCGATAGGTGGATATCTGCGGTCTGCGGGTAGGCCTGGATGATCCACTCGACCGTTGCCACATCCCTGCTCACATCGTAGTGCAGGTGTTGACGCCGGAGCTTCGCGCCTCGCTCCAGGTGCGCAAACGAGCGCTCGTATTCGCCCAAGTCTTCGTATTCCTTCGCGAGCGCGTAGCGCAGTGCCACTTCACCGGACCAGCCAGCGCGACCTTTGCCGAGCAGCCTTTCCAGCTCGGCGACGTGATTCCTCTCGCGCGTCTGAGGACGCAGCTCCGAGCGATTGAGGTACGCTTCGTAGTCGTGGCGCCTGAGTTCGATCACGCGATCGTAGTCGGCTTCGGCTCCTTCGAGATCGCCCAGGAACCGCCGCACCGTCGCCCGGTTGAACCTGAAATGCGGCTCACCCGGCGCCAGAGCAACGGCTTGATCATAGGCAGTGAGAGCGCGAGTCTGGTCGCTCGCCCGGCTGAAGACGCTGCCGATCGCGTCCAGCACGACGGAATCGGTCGGTCGCGTGCGCTGTGCGGCATGTGCGGATTCGCAGGCCTGCGTCAATCGGCCGAGTGCCAGCAGGCACTGAGCACGCTGCACCAAAAGACGCGCGTTGAGGGGCTCGGCGAGCAACATCCGCCCGATGCGTTCGAGCGCGTCCGCCGCGTCAGCGCGTACCCCAGCATGGAGCGGCCCGGTCATTGGCGCACCGTCTCCGGCGTGGTCGGTGCGATGCGCCCGCGCTGCGAAAGCTTAGCGAGGAGTTCCAGATCCGTGACGACGCCCGAGGTTTCGCGGATACGCTTCAGGATCTGAGACCGCAACTCGAGAAACGGCTGAGAATGTTTCATCGCCGCTGAGCGCTCGCGTGGCAGCGGTACGTCGTGAATCGAATCGATGCGCCCCGGGCGTGGTGCCATGAGCACGACGCGATCGCCGAGATAGATGGCCTCATCCACATCATGAGTCACGAACAAGACGGTGCAGCCCTCGAGCCGGCACACGTGCAGGATGAGGTCGTGCATGACTTCGCGGGTCTGTGCATCGAGTGCACCGAACGGTTCGTCCATGAGGAGAACGCGGGGCCGCGTCATGAGAGCGCGGGCGATGGCCACGCGCTGCTGCATGCCACCTGAAAGCTGCGAGGGATAGGCCTGCGCCACTTGCGCCAGTCCCATGAGTCGCAAAAGAGCCTCTGCGCGGCCACTCGCCGCCTCGACATCTGCACTCGTGCGTTCAAGGGTATGAACGGCGAGCTGACGCGCAAACTTGATGTTGCGCGTGACGGTGAGCCACGGATACAGACTGTAGTTTTGGAACACCATTGCGCGATCCGCTCCCGGGCCCCGCACGCGCATTCCGCCAGCTTCGATCACACCCGCAGTGTTTTCGTCCAGCCCGGCAATGAGGCGCAGCAGTGTCGACTTGCCGCAGCCGGACGCGCCGACCAGCGTGACGAATTCTCCCGAGGTGACCTCCAGCG
>Ga0126373_10004879_pt1 | contig 10330 bp, 7 predicted proteins | sample PanSoiMetPlot_11_FD_92545 | JGI IMG/M metagenome (GOLD analysis project Ga0126373, IMG submission 92545) | Tropical forest soil microbial communities from Panama - MetaG Plot_11 | ecosystem: Environmental > Terrestrial > Soil > Tropical forest > Bulk soil | place: Panama | collected 2016-02-17 | reverse complement strand
CCAGGCTGACCTTGATGAGGCCGCTGCGCCGCAAGGTGATCATGCCGCGCTCAATTGCTTTCTTCTTGAGCTCGAGAGCAGACGCACCCACGAGCACGAGTTCCTTGATTTCGTCATCGACTTCCATGACTTCGTACAGACCGGTGCGGCCCTTGTAGCCGGTGTTGTTGCAGACGCCGCATCCTTTGCCCTTCTGGATCTTTACGGTCTTGGCTTCTTCGGGCGTATAGCCTTCTTCGATCAAAGTCTGCTGCGGAACCTCGATGACTTCAGCGCAATCCTTGCAAACGCGCCGCACAAGACGCTGGGCGCAGATCAGGTGGACCGAGGTCGCCACAAGGAACGGCTCGATACCCATGTTCATAAGGCGGGTGATGGTCTCCGGCGCGCCGTTGGTATGGAGCGTCGACAGCACGAGGTGTCCGGTAAGCGCGGCCTTGATGGCAATTTCCGCCGTTTCGAAGTCTCGAATCTCACCAACGAGGATGATGTTGGGATCCTGGCGGAGGAAGGCGCGCAGCGCCGCCGCAAAGTTCAGGCCGATCTGCTCCTTCATCTGAACCTGGTTGACGCCACCCAGCTGAAATTCGACCGGGTCTTCAGCGGTCATGATGTTGGTGTCGGGCTGGTTCAAACGGGCGATCGAGGAGTAGAGCGTGTTGGTTTTGCCGGAACCGGTCGGACCGGTGACCAGCACCATGCCGTAGGGCTTCAGAATGGCCTTCTCGAATTTCACCAGCGACTCGGGCTCGAAGCCGAGCTTGGTCATATCGAGTCGCAGATTCTCCTTGTCGAGCAACCGCATAACGATCTTCTCGCCCCACAGGGTGGGCAGCGTGCTGACGCGGAAGTCGAGCTGTTTCTTTTTGCCGCCAACCGCCATCTTGAGCATGATGCGGCCGTCCTGTGGCAAGCGCTTTTCGCTGATGTCGAGCTTCGACATGATCTTGAGACGCGAGGTGATCGCGTCTTTCAGCTTCAGCGGCGGAGACATGATGCTCTGCAAAATTCCGTCAATGCGGAAGCGGACGCGGAATTCCTTCTCGTAAGGCTCCATGTGAATGTCGCTGGCGCCGCGCTTGACCGCGTCGGTCAGTACTAGGTTCACCAGCTTCACGATGGGGGCTTCGTCGGCAGCTTTCTCGAGCTCGCCGAGGTCCATCTCCTGCTCTTCGGACTGCAGCTCGACGTCGGCGTCCCCCATCTCGTTCATCGACTGCATGACCTGCTCGAGGTCTTCTTCCTTCGTGGTGCCGTAAGCTTTTTCGATGCCCTCGGTGATGGAGCTTTCGGAGGCGACGACCGGCTCGATGTTGAAGCCGGTCATGAACTTGATATCGTCCATCGCAAAGACGTTGGTCGGATCGACCATGGCGATGGTGAGAGAGGCGCCCACGCGACTCAGCGGGAGAATCTGGTAGCGCTTGGCGGTTTCAAACGGAATAAGTTTGACGACCGCAGGATCGATCTCGAAGTAGGAGAGGTTGATCGCAGGCACGCCGTACTGGCGCGACAAGAAGTTCGTGACATCCTCGTCCGTGAGGAAGCCGAGCTTCACCAAGGCGGAGCCGAGGCGGCAGTTGGTCTCCTTCTGGACCTTCGTGGCCTGCTGCAACTGCTCTGGGGTGATGACCTTCTCTTTGACGAGAAGATCGCCCAGCCGTTGTGACATACGCTCGATCTCCTATCGATCGACCAGACCTGGGGCGTTGGTTTCCCGGTCATGTGTCGCGAAGCCGCCTGTTTTCTTGGGGAGAGAAACGGTGGCGCAAATCGCGTTGACACAAATTGTCAACGCAGACGAATCACCTTAAAAGTAACTTTGGTACTTGACCTTTGCGGGACAGCACTTAGCGACGAAAACGCGTGTCGGAAATCGCACGTTCTGAGCGTAAATGCGAGGGTTTGCCACAAGAACGATCTCTGACGGACATGCACTTTCGTACAGCTGAGTGCATACGTTGAAGAGCTACAGCACGTTGCGCACGAGCAAGGTTCACGAACTGCCGAAGTGCGCGGTTCGCGAAATGGTGCAGGCGACGGATGGGCATCACGCGGGATTGTGATTGTTGACCTAGGAAGGCCGTCGGAGCGTGGCAAAAGCTGGGAGTATGAGGAGATCCTGGGCAAGATTCGTATGCGTGTGGATTGTTGTCTTGTGCGCGACGCTTGGGAATGCGCAGGGACAGTCCTTGCGCCGTGAAGCCGACCGAGTAGGCCTGATGGTTGGCACGGCGGTTCGTCCGCAACAACTTTCAGAACAGGCGTACGCCGACACACTTGCGCGCGAATACAACATGGTTGAGGCCGCAGACGCGATGAAGTGGTGGGTCGTGCGGCCGGATGCCGCCACTTTCCATTATGGTCTGGCGGATCGCATGGTGGACATCGCGCGCGGGCATGGAACGAAAGTACGAGGCCACACGCTGGTGTGGGATCACTCGAATCGGAAATGGCTTGCGGAACGAAAATGGACCCCGAAGGAGTTGTCGAGTGTTTTGCAGGATCACAGCCTGCGCGAAGGTGGGGCATTTTCGGGGTCAGGTGTTCGCGTGGGATGTGGTCAACGAAGCGTTCGACGAACATGGCCACCTGAGATCGTCGATCTGGTTCGAGCAGCCGGGGATCGGATTCGCAGGTGAGTCGACGCGCTACATTGAGCAGGCGTTTCGATGGCGGCGGCCGATCCTGACGCGCTTCTGTTTTGCAACGATGCAGAAGTTAAAACGTACGACGCGAAGGCGGATGCGGTCGCGGCGATGGTGCAGGACTTCCGACGCCGCGGCGTGCCTATCGACGGCGTGGGATTGCAGTTGCATCAGTGGGGCCCGAATTTTGATGTAGACCGGATTCGGAGAGCGATTGGCCGATGCGCCGCACTCGGCGTCCAGCTACACATCACGGAACTGGATGTGCCGTTGCGGGTGGATCCGGAGGGAGGGGTCATTGATCCACAAGATCTGGTGCGGCAGGCGGAGGCTTACCGGAAGGTCGCACTTGCATGCGTCGAGCAATCGGCATGCAGGGCGCTACAGACGTGGGGCTTCACGGATAGGTATTCGTGGGTTCGGTCTCATTCAAAGGGCGCGCCTGGGGGCAGCGCTTCCCTTCGATCGGAATGACGCGCCCAAGCCAGCTTATGACGAGTTGAAAAAGGCGGTCGCGAGGCGTCACTAAACGGCGGGATTTCGTTGGTTTCTGGACAATAACGCAATTTTATCCCGTTATAATGACCGGATTACAGAGTGGGTTCGTCTTCCCGGGACCAACACGTGTCGAGCGAAGAGAGAGCTTCGAACAATAAGAATCGGAAAAAGGTCATCATTCCGCTGGCTATCGGGATCGCCCTGCTCTTTGGGATTTTGCTGTCGCAGTCTTCGTTCGATCAACCGGCGTTTCTAAGTCCAGACAACAATCAGCAGCTGCTGGTGTTCGCGGCGCTATCAGCGCTGATTTTCTTGCTGTTCGTTGCGCTAACCTTCGTGTTGTTCCGCAATCTGCTGAAGCTTTTTGCAGAGCGGCGCCTCGGGGTATTGGGGTCGAAGTTCCGCACGCGATTGGTGGTGGCAGGACTATTGCTGTCGTTTCTGCCTGTGATAGTGATGTTCTGGTTCGCGTACGGATTGATGAACAGGACCATCGTTCTGTGGTTCTCGCGTCCGGTGCAGGAGGTTCGCGACGATACGCGGGCAATGGCCTCGTTGCTGGCAACGTATGCGCAACAAAATGCGGTGGCGGAAGCAGTGTCGATTGCCAATTCGGAGGATGTGCAGCGGGCGTTCAGTAGCGATAACTTCTCCGCCGTAGCAGATGAACTTGCGATGCATCAGGCGACGCTGCAGGGTGGATTCGCGGTCGCGTTGCAACACGGGAGTGAGAAGGCGAGTTTCCGCGAGCCGGCGCCGTGGAGTTCGATGCGGTCGAAGGCCGCGCATGAGCAGCTATCAGGTCCGTCGCCCACACCCTTCGCATGGGGAGATACGGAGTACATCCTGGGCACATCGGCGGTTGGAGACGATGGCTTGATCGTGGTGGCTATGCCGCTGCCGCAGAAGTTTTCGGCGGCTGTGAAGCAGCTTGAAGCCAGCCAGAATCGATACTTTGACTTGTATCGACAGCGACGGCTGTTGCGGCGCACGTATATGAGTCTGCTGCTCCTGCTCACGGTGCTGGTGCTGTTTTCGACGACGTGGCTGGCGCTGTTCCTGTCGAAGCTGGTGACGCGGCCAGTAGCGGCTTTGGCAGAGGCGACGCAGGAGATTTCGCGCGGGCGGTTGGATTACCGCGTGGCGGTGAACGCCGCGGACGAAATCGGCGACCTCGTGCGTTCGTTTAACAGCATGGCTGAGGAACTGGAGTCGAGCCGTCACCAGGTCGATGCTTCGAGCCGGGATCTGAGTGTGGCCAACACGGCACTCGAGCAGCGGCGACGCCACATCGAGACGATTCTGGAAAGTATTCCAACCGGCGTCTTGTCGCTGGATGCCAACCGTCGCATCACGCACGTCAATCAAGCTCTGCTCAGAATGTTCGATGCGGCAAGTGCGGCGGGCGAGCATTCGTCACCGATGATCGGAAGTGACTTGTCGGACGTATTTCCATCCGAAGTCGTCGATGATCTGGTGGTGCTCATGCGGCGAGCGGATCGCATGGGTATCACGACCAGCCCACTGGAGCTGACGCTGCCCCGCACGAAGCTGAATGCGGCACTCACGGTGGCGACGCTGGAGCATGAAGGCGAGCGGCTCGGGTACGTGCTGATCTTCGAAGATTTATCGGATCTGTTAAAGGCGCAGAAGCAAGCGGCCTGGCGCGAGGTGGCGCGGCGTGTGGCGCACGAGATCAAGAATCCGCTGACGCCGATCGCTTTATCGGCGGACCGCATCCGGCGACATCTGGAGCGCGGAACGCCTCCGGACCGGGCTTCGCTGGAAATTATCGGGCAATGCGCAAAGACGATTGCCGCATCGGTGGACACGGTTCGGACGCTGGTGGATGAGTTTTCGACGCTCGCGCGATTCCCGACTTCGCGACCGCATCCGGAGAATATCAACCTGATCGTGGAAAACGCGTTAAGCATGTTCGAAGGTCGGCTGGACGGAATCAAGCTGGATCGGCAGCTCGCGCCTGGCCTGCCAAAGGTGATGGCGGACGGCGATGCGATCCGGCGCGCCGTAGCGAATCTGGTGGACAATGCGGCCGAAGCCATGGAAGGCGCGATGGTGCGAGAAATCAGCGTCTCAACCAGCCTGGTCACGAGCCGCGATGCGGTGGAGATTGCCGTGTCCGATACCGGAAACGGCGTCACCCAGGAATTGAAAGAGAAGCTGTTTCTGCCCTATTTCTCGACGAAGAAGCGGGGCACCGGCCTGGGGTTATCGATCGTGAGCCGGATCGTAGAGGATCACCGGGGATCGATCCGCGTCGAGGAAAACAAACCGGTGGGAGCCAAGTTCATCATCGAGTTGCCACTCGCGACCGAATCCGTCGGCACACCCGCCACCCAGCATGCATAGCATCCTTATCGTGGACGACGAGTCCGGCATCAGAGAATCCCTCAAAGGCGTACTCGAGGACGAGGGCTACAAGACCCTCGCGGCGGAGAGCGGGGAGACCTGCCTGCGCCTGCTCGAAAAGCAGGACGTTGACCTGGTGCTGCTGGACGTTTGGTTGCCGGGCATCGATGGCCTGGACACCCTGCAAAAGCTTCGCGAGTTGGAGAATTCGCCGGAGGTCATCATGATCTCCGGGCATGGCACGATTGAAACGGCGGTGCGTGCGACCAAACTCGGCGCGTACGACTTCCTGGAAAAACCGCTCTCGATCGATCGGACGCTGAGCCTGATCAAGCACGCGATCGATGCGAAGACCCTGCGGCGCGAGAACCGCGAACTCAAGCGGCAACTGCAATCGAAGAGCGTCATCGCGGGCGACAGTGTGCCGATGAAGGCGCTGCGCCAGCAGATATCGATTATGGCCCCGACCAACGGCCGAGTGCTGATCTATGGCGAGTCGGGCACGGGGAAGGAATTAGTTGCGCACGCGATTCATGCACAAAGCCTGCGCAAGGACGAGATGTTTGTCGAGGTGAACTGCGCGGCGATTCCAGAGGATCTGATCGAGAGCGAACTGTTCGGGCACCGCCAGGGTTCGTTCCCGGGTGCGTCGGCGGATAAAGAGGGCCAGTTCCAGCGAGCGACCGGAGGAACGCTGTTTCTTGATGAAGTCGGGGACATGAGCCTCAAAACGCAGTCGAAGGTGCTCAGAACACTGGATGAGCAGCGCTTTACCCCTGTGGGCGGGTCGGAAGCAATTACGGTGGATGTGCGCGTGATTGCCTCGACGAACAAGGATTTGGAGGAGGAGATCTCGAAGGGGAATTTTCGGGAGGATTTGTTTTATCGGCTGAATGTCATTCCTTTTTTTGTTCCGCCCCTGCGCGAACGGAAAGAAGACATTCCGTACCTGGCGCGATATTTTCTGAAGGAATTCGCGGCGGCGTACGGCAAGCGATCACGGGAGATCACGGACGACGCGATACAGACGCTGACGCGATATTCCTGGCCGGGGAATGTTCGCGAGTTGCGCAACGTGATTGAACGAATTGTGATCATGAATCCGACGACGACGAAGTTCGAGCGCAAGCACTTGCCGCCGCTGGTGTATCGCGACGGGAGCCGTCGTTCGGCTGGCACCGAGTTTTCGACGTTGCATCAAGCGCGCGATGCGTACGAGCGTGATTACATTTTGAAAAAGCTCGACGAAAATCACGGAAACGTAAGCCGGACGGCGGAGATGCTCGGACTGGAGCGCAGTCACCTGTATCGGAAGATGAAGACACTGGGGATCGCGGCGAAAGAGTGAAAAGGCAGGTCTTAGGTATTGGGTGTTAGGCCTCACGCGGGCGGTGTACGCGTGAGTTCGTGGTGAGAATGCCTTGCAGAGTCTCCGGATGTGGTTTGGAATAAGGGGTCCTTCGACTGGGTTCGGCTTCGCCTCACTTCGCTCAGGAGGACAGCGGTTGCCGATGGCTAGTGGCTAATCGCTGGTGGCTCGCGACTGGTGGTGGATGGCTGGGAAGGTGTGGCTTGTGGCTGGTTGGCTCAACGCCGGTGACCGGTAGCCGGTGGCTTGCGGTTTCATCGTGGCTGGTTGCGCACGATTAGAAACCCGGTGGCTCGGAGCTACATGCGAATGGCTAGCGACTTCGGTCTTACCGCCCAGTTTTACCGCTTCAGCATGTGGATTTCTTTGCCGTTGTTCTTGAACTGGACTTCGTCCATCAGGGTGTTAATGAGGAATATGCCGCGGCCGTGGTTGGAATAGATATTCTCGCCGACGAGCGGGCTGGGGATGTTGCAGGGATCGAAGCCGGGGCCGGGATCACGGACAACAATCAGCATGCCGCGCGTCTCGTCGCAGGCAACGTCGCATTCGACAATCTTCTTGGGGTCGCCCTTGGCGCCATGTACGACGGCATTCGCCAAGGCTTCGCTGAGGGCTAACTCGATCGCGTCTTCTTTTCCCGGGGCGCATTGCGTGTTACGGACCACGTCCATGATGCCCTGAACGACCGGGTCAATGGCGTTGCGATCGGCGGCCAGCGTGACCTTAAGCTTCAGAACGAGCTTCTCGGGATCCCAACCGTTACACCCGTTCGAAGATTCTACGGCCATCTTGTAACACCCCAAAAGTTAGATGCGGCGCTGTTATTTCGGATTCTATAGGTAGAACACAGCTGGCGACAATGGCACGTTCATGTTAGCCAGCCAAGTTACTTCGGCCGGGAAGGTCCGGCGAGGTTTTCCAGCTGGCGACGCCAGTCGAGCTCGTCGACAAATGCCCGTGAGTCCCGCCATCCGGGCTGTACTTTGACGAAAAGCCCGAGAAAGACTTTGGAATTCAACATCCGTTCAATGTTATGACGTGCGGCGGTGCCGATTTTCTTGAGCATCTGCCCGCCTTTTCCGACCAAGATGGCCTTCTGCCCGTCGCGCTCGCAGTAAATGGTGGCAGCGATGCGGGTTAGTTTTGGACCCTCCTCGAATTGATCGACCAGCACGGTGGTGGCGTGCGGGACTTCTTCCTTGGTATCAAGCAGCACCTGTTCGCGGATGATTTCAGCGGCCATGAAGCGGGCAGGTTGATCGGTAAGCTGGTCTTCAGGAAAGTAAGCGGGGCCAGCAGGCAGGGCGGCGACGACTTTCTCCAGCAATAAGTCGAGGCCATCTTTCTTCAAGGCAGAGAGTGGAATGACTTCTTTGAAACTATGCAAGCTCTGATAGCGCTCGATCATCGGCAGCAACTGCTTCTTGTCCTTGAGTAAGTCGATCTTGTTCAGGAGCAGGAAGACCGGCGTTTCCGATTGCTGCGCCATCTGCAGGGCGAATTGATCCTCGCGGGCGAGCGGCTTGGTTGCGTCGAGGATAAGCAGGATCAGGTCGCAGGATTCCAGCGCTTCGCGAACTTCGACCATCATCTTGCGACCAAGGGAGCTGTCGGGCTTGTGAACGCCGGGAGTATCGACCAGCACGATCTGCGCGCCGGAGCGCTTACCTTGCTTGGGAATGTGGATGATGCCTTGAATACGGTTACGCGTGGTCTGCGGCTTTGGGCTAATGATGGCGAGCTTTTCGCCAACGAGCGCGTTGAGCAGGGTTGATTTACCTGCGTTGGGACGGCCAAGGATGCAGACAAAGCCTGAATGGAAGGACATTTAGATGAGTTTCATCTGGCGCGGTTCGGCGGCGACGATGCGCACGCGTTCGACGCGACGGTCGGTGGAGTCGAGGATCTCGAAACGCAATCCGTCTTCTTCAATGACTTCGCCTTTTTGCGGAATGCGGCCTGCGAGTTCACTGACCAGGCCGGCGACGGTGGTGGCCTCTTTTTTCTCGGGACGAATGCCGAACAGTTCGTCGAGATGATCGACGTCCATGTTGCCGGGTACGATGTAGGAGTGATCACTTTCCTTCACGACGTTGGATTTTTCGTGCTCGTCGCGAATTTCGCCGACAATCTCTTCCACAAGATCTTCAATGGTGACCAGCCCGGCGACACCGCCATATTCGTCGACCACGATAGCGATACGAATGTTGCCTTTGCGCATCTCACGCAGAAGGTCGCTGCCGAGTTTGCTTTCAGGGACGAAGTAGACGTCTTTGCGCATGAGCGACTCGACGGTACGACTGCGGGCTTCGGTGTCAGGAACTTGCAAGACATCTTGCGCGTAGACGATGCCGACGATGTTGTGGATGGAGTCGCGATAGACGGGCACACGCGAGAAGGGCCGCGCGCGGAGTGTTTCTACGAACTGCTCGACACTGGTGCTCACTGGGACGGCGAGCATCTCGGGGCGCGGCTTCATGGCTTCGCGAACGGTTTTTCCGCTGAACTCGACGACTGACTGGATCAGATCGCGGTCGCTGGCCTGGATGATCCCTTCTTCCTGACCCGCTTCGATAAGAGCGTCGACAGCCTCCGCCGGGCTTTCGGGCTGTTCTTCGGCTTGCTGACGCGTGAGGGACGTCACCGACTGCAGGAAACCGAGCACCAGCGTGACGGGTAGAACAGCGTAGATCATCACACGAAGCAGCGGGACCCAGCGCGCCAGCCATGATCCTTCCGTACGAGAGAAGAAAACGAACGGGAGAAAGCGGTTGAAGACGATGACGATGAGGATGAGGCTCAAGGTCGCTTGCAGAATTTCCTGAATGCTCCAGGCATTGTCGCTGAAAACAGTGAAGCCGACGACCATCGCGATCGCGGCCATCGTGAGCTGAACAAGGATGGCCATCGAGAGAGACGCACGCGAACGGCTGACTTTGAGTTTGGGCTCGACCTTCTGTTCGAATGAGTCGATGTTGTCCTGGAACTCGCGCGACAGAAATTTGCCAATCTCGGCGTAGACGCGATCGACGTAAGAAACCAGCGTGAGAACTCCGGAGAGCAGCAAAAGCGCGAGACCGACACCGCCGTAGATCATCGGAGAGATCTCCGCGTAGCTGGACGTCGGGAGTCGCGAGTACGGGCGGGGCGCCTTGCCAGCGGACTTGGTTTCTTCGGCGCGCTGGTTCTGTCGGTTTTGGTCCGGGCAGGCACGACGGCTCTTTCGATCAAGGCTACTGGTAAGCGTAGTTTGCGGCGGAGCCGCTCTTCAAGACGGGCCATCTCGCCGCGATCGCTCTCGTGATCGTAACCGGCAAGATGGAGAACACCGTGGAGAGTGAGAATCTTTATCTCTTCGGCACCGGAGTGTCCCAGGCGGCGAGCGTTCTGTTGCGCGATTTCGGCGGAGATGGCAATGTCGCCAGCATGTTTTGGCGCGGTT
>Ga0126373_10004877_pt1 | contig 10332 bp, 10 predicted proteins | sample PanSoiMetPlot_11_FD_92545 | JGI IMG/M metagenome (GOLD analysis project Ga0126373, IMG submission 92545) | Tropical forest soil microbial communities from Panama - MetaG Plot_11 | ecosystem: Environmental > Terrestrial > Soil > Tropical forest > Bulk soil | place: Panama | collected 2016-02-17 | reverse complement strand
ACCCCTACCACTCCAGTTATGATCACTTCCATAGTTTCCTCCTTCCAGTCATTCCGAATTGAAATTACATGTTGCTTAGGAAAATTTCGGGATATGGTACACCACCGAGGTGTTTGGCGACAACTCCCTTTTCCCGGCTATTACGCCTGTGAGTTGGGGATGCCGTCAGCAAGTCGCATGCCGTTGAATTGCCGAAAGCTCGACATGCCCCCTTTTCTAATCTTTGGTGGGAGAAGCCGATTTGCAGGCGATTGAGTCGTATGGATGGAAAAATTCACCGAAGAAAAAAGCCCCAATAAATAGAAGGAGCTGGTGCAATTAGCAGCACCGGAAAGAGAAAACGATCGGTGTTCAGCAGATATTTTACAATGGTGTCCTCACCGGGGTTCAAATTTGAGTTTCTTCCCTATCTCTGATCGGATAGAATCCCCCGCCTAGGAGGCTAAACGAACCATGAGACGCGTCATCGCCGTCATCAATCAAAAGGGCGGGAGCGGCAAGACGACGACTACCGTCAATCTGGCGGCAGCACTGGCCAAGCAGAACAGGCGGGTGCTCGTGGTAGACCTCGATCCGCAAGCCTCCGCGTCGAGCTGGCTCGGTATAAAGGATGGTGGCAGAGGGCTGCTCGACGTCTTCACCGACGGACTGGCCATGTCTGGGCTGGTTCAACCAACGACCGCAGAGGGCGTCGAGGTAATCCCTTCTTCCTCATCGTTGGTCGGAGTGGAAAAGGCCCTGGCCAGCGAGCTGGGTGCGGAATCGGCGCTGCATCGTGGGCTCGCGGCGTTGCGAGGACCGTGGCACTACATCCTGATCGATTGTCCTCCCACACTGGGCATCCTGGCGACCAATGCCCTGGTTGCGGCCAGGGAAGTCATTGTTCCCGTGGAGTGTCATGTGCTGGGGCTCGGCGGACTTGCGCGACTGCTCCAAACGGTTGACGTGGTGAAGGAACGGTTGAACCCGAATATTAAATTGGCCGGGATTCTCGCGTGCCGACTTGATATGCGCACACGCCACGCTCAGGAGGTTGTCGAGCAACTCCGAAGCCGCTTCGGACCGCTTGTGTACGATGCGATGATCCGCGAAAATGTTCGGCTGGCCGAGTGTCCCTCATTTGGCCAACCGATCCTTCGTTATGATTCGTCCTGCTATGGTGCAGCAGACTTCCGGAAATTGGCTGGCGACGTCATGAAGCAAGAGAATTAGGTTCCTCCATAAGCGAACAGTCCCATTACAGCGCCTATCACCGCTACCGATAAAGAGGATGAAATGGCAAAGCGAAGAACAATTGGAGAAAACCCGTTAGACACGCTCGTGTCTGATCCGGGCTGCCCTGCCAAGGGGCACCCGCCTGCGCAAGCGACTCCAGCCACCGTCCAATCTGGGAAGGGAGCCGTCACCCCTACCCAACCGCCCCGAACAGCATCCCAGACTCAAGATGATCTGCTTAGCCGGATACAGTCCGTGGAAGAAAAGAGTGAACTGACGAAATGGCTGGTCTTTGGAGCAATCGCGCTCGCGATACTGTTGTGAGCGAACAAAGTGCCCACGGCACCATGTAACCGGCACGACAGGCAAGGCATGTACGGCCTTCTGCAGAATTCCAACCTCTCTTCCCTAATTAGTAAACTCGACCCAGAGCACACTGCTATCCGTCAGGCCGGCAGAAAGAAAAACCCGATCGCGAACATCAGGTAGACAGCCACGAGCATCACGCCCTCCATCCAATGGCACTCGCCGTCGGCAGTGAGACGACTCACGATAATGACCGCAAGCACAATCGCGGCAATCTCAAAGTACGTGAAATGGAGGTTCATGGGCTGTCCGACCACGTAGCCGAGGAACACGAGTGCCGGTGCGACGAACAACGCCACCTGTGTGCTGGCACCGACCGCAATGCCGAATGACAAATCCATCTGATCGTTCCTGGCAAATCGCACGGAATTCATCGCTTCTGCGGCATTGCCGACCAGCGCCAGGAAGATCACGCCAGCGAAGATAGGAGTAAATCCCATTGCGGCGGAGGCTGGTTCGATCGCTCCGACGAGCATTTCGCTCATGATGGCAATGAACACGGTGACTCCGGCGAGAACGGCAATGGCCTTTCCCTTGCTCCAGTGGCCTTCCTCCTCTACCACTTGTTTCTTGCCCGGCCCGAATGCACCTGGCTTGGTTTCGATGAGCTGTCGATGGGTTTTGAGCGTGAACACCAGGCTCAAGATATAGGCGAGAAAGAGGACGACCGCGATCTCCGTGCTCACCTCGCGTTCTTTCCCGGTGGCAAAATGAAAGAGGGCTGGGATGAGCAGGCCGATCGCTGCCACGAGTAGGAGTCCTCCGTTGACACCTGCGACTGTCTGATTGAACTTTTGACGGACACGGCCCCACCCTCCGACGATCATCGCCAATCCGAGAGAGAACAGCAGATTCCCGAGAATCGAACCGGTGATGGATGCTTTCACAATGTCGCTCAACCCTTCCTTCAGCGCGAAGCTGGAGATAATCAGCTCGGGGGCGTTCCCGAGCGAAGCACTCATTAATCCACCAATGGTAGCCCCGACATACGTTGAAAGCTGCTCCGTTGCCTCCCCCATCAATCCAGCCAGCGGCACGATAGCAAGGGCGGAGGCACAAAAAATTGCAATCGGGCTGGCACCATACCAGTCCAACCCCAGCGCGACCGGGATGAACACTAGCAGCAGGTTCAGGCTCATAATCCCTCCTTTTCTGTGCGATGCCTGCACGTTGTCAGAAGGCAAAGTCCCGGCCGGCTGCCCGTTCAAGAAGGAGCCCTGACTGCTGGTAGCCGAATACCGTCTCCACGTAGTTTTCTTTCGTGTCTGCGTAGGAACGGCGTGTGTTTTCCAGGTCGACAACGCCGAGGTCATTCCTAAGGTAAGCTTGCTGTGAGTCACGGAACAGCGTCGAGGCGCGTTGGAGGACGCCTTGTGTGGCCTCCACGAGTCTCCGGCTGTGCAGAAACTTCCGGTCGGCAACCGCAACCTCGTTCTGGATCACGACGGTCGTTTTCTCGATATCCGCTTCCGCTGTCTTGACGGCCACCTCGGCCTCCACGATGTTACCTTGATTCCGGTTAAAGACAGGGAGCGGGGCATTGAAGCTCAAAGCCCACTGTTGCTGATTATCGGGGCCGCGCGGTCCCTGAACCGCGTAGCCGAGTGATGCGCTGACGTTCGGATACGGAACGACCCGGGCGAGCTGCAACTCGGTCTTCCGCTTATCACGGATCAGCCGCAAGGCTCGAATGTCCGGCCGGTTTTCCAATGCATACCGCAGCAGGCTGGTCAGATTTGGTTCCATCGGCCGGTAGGCAAGATCCGTTTCGAGTTCAAGCTCGACGTCCGGCGAAAGCCGCAACATCATTCGGAGATCGCCTGATCTCTCTTCGAGAATCAACATATCCTGGAGGACTTCGGATTCGCCATTCACGGTCATCAAGCCGAGCCTGGCCCGATCGGCTTCCGCACCGGGCCGCTTTCCTTTTTCTGGCAGGCTTTGGACCAATTTCACGAGTGCCTCCAAAATTTCCTGATCGACGGCCAGATGTCCCCGTCGTCGCTGCACTCGAAAATAGCTATCCTTGAGGGTGAACCCCAATTGCCGCACTGCGCCTTCGAACCGCGCTTCGACGGACAAGGCATCCAGTTCGGCAGCCCGTATCAGGAACCCCCGCTTCCCGGCGACCTCGAACAGTTGAGTCACCGTCCGACCAACGGCCCCGCACTTATCCATCGTACATCCCTGGGTATTCGCGCTGAGTGTATTTACTCCCACGATGGGGTTGGGAAACAGCCGCGTGGTGATCTGCCGTCCTTTCGCCGCGTCAATGCCGTAATTGGCTATGATGAGGTCAAGGTTCTGTTTTAGGAACAACGCCATCGCTTGCTCCAAGGTGAGCCGTAAGACACCAGGCGGAGGGCGGAGCGGATCCATCTTTGGCATTGCCGTAGGAGGTCGAACCAATCCGCCGCCAATTATGCGCTTCATCGTTTGCGTCAACCATTCTTCAACCGAAGAGGATGCGTCCGCTGCATGGGCCGGCTCACCTTCAGGCAGCCCCACTAACACCATCATCCCCGCAAAGGCCCACGCCACTACCCGGCCGACGAGACAGCGAAGAGCCCCCTTCGGTTATGCCTTCTCCGCGCATCCATAGGTGTGTTACCCTCCCTCCTCGTTGAAACCCCATCATGACCGGACAAGTCCTAGAAGCATTGCTTCTGGTTGGTCCGGCGAAATCCACGGGAGCCTAGCACAGGAGAAGCCGTACGGGAAAGTGACTACGTCGGTTCGACTTGGCCGAGATCAGATGGTGGGATTCACCGGATAGAGACCTTAATCCAAAGGAGATCGCTGTTGAGATATCGTGGCGTCTATCCTCCGATTCGTCGTCAACACGCGCTTAAAAGAGTGATGCATGAAGCTCTGCGGCCGCTTGTATGAAGTGACCCAGTTCGCGCCGTTCGTGCGAAGTTATCTGGCCCGCGCTTTCCAGCCGGACCCCGACAGCATCCGTCCTCTTGGAAAGGCGCACATTATGCTGCGCCGATTCGACAGGGCCGCTTCCTATTCCCGAGCCCTCGTCGAGTCCAAGACGGATGAAGGAGGACGATTCGAACTGAATGTTCCGAATCTCCAGGACACTTCCGTATTTCTGTTCGTGTCCGGCCAAGATGATCTCAGCGAGCGCGTCGGGTACGACCAGCAATCCAGCTGTCGGTACCGGTCCTTTCCGTTTGTCCCCGAAGCAATTGACGAACTGCGGCAGGACATTTACATCGCCCGTCTAGTCCTTCCGAGCGAGTCCGGATATTCACAGGCCGCATTAGCCGAAGCCCTGACCGAGACAAAAAAACAGAACACAGACATCGAATGGATTCGAGGCACGATCACCCCTAATGGCATTGTCCTGAGCTGCGGCGGAAAGGGTGCCAAGGCATCAGGCAGGCTCGTGCTCAAACCTGATCTGTCTGGCGATCTGTCTCAGATCTTGCGGCACTCTGTTGAGGATTTTCACCTGGAGCTGCCCGGTCCGACATGGTTGGTCGGACTCGTCGTCTCACGTGACGCGATCGAAGCATCCATCCGAGCTGGTCTTCGTGATCTTGCCAGCGAGATCAGCCAGCAGTTGCGCCTCAACGCCATTTCGCTATTCACAGACCTGGCTCCCTCGACAGACTCTGAAGCTGCCAACAGACTTGCCGGCGAGATCTCGATTTCCGTCAATCGTCTTCACTACACAACCACATCCGGCGGTGGATCCTCGAAGGCCCCCTGCACGATCACGATCGAGGCATGTTTTGGTTTTCCCAGAACGTCTGAGAGAGGCGATTCACGCATGTGACCTCTCGAAGATTGGCGAAGATGAGGAGAACTCAGCGTCCCGTGTGAATAACGGAGTCCCGGTAACTTGACGCACCGTGATCGCTGATGGTAGCCTGCCCCGCCTATTGACCCTTAGTTATTTTGAAGGATCCGCCTTACTGAGCACCTTGGAATAATCCGTATGCCCAGCCTGCAAGCTGTCCGACGGAAGATCGACTCCGTTAAAAAAACTCAGAAAATCACCAAAGCCATGAAAATGGTGGCGGCGGCGAAGCTCAAACGCACGCAGGACCGCATTCTCGCGGCACGACCCTATGCGCACAAGATGCGAGACGTCATTCGTAATCTCAGCCGTCGAGTCAATCGAGAGGCTCACCCGCTCCTCAAAAGGCGCGACGGCAACCGCGTTGTGGTCGCCGTCGTGACGAGCGATCGCGGCCTATGCGGAGCGTTTAATGCAAACATTCTTCGCACCGCGAGCACGTCACTAAGAGAATTCGAGTCCCGTGGGGGGCAGGTCGAGGTGGCGGTCATCGGCCGGAAGGGCCGCGACTATTTCCGGAGACGCGGCTGGAAGGTGCGTCGAGAGCTCGTCGACATCTTCGACAAATTGACGTTCGAGCATGGGATGCTGATGGGAGGGGAACTCCAAGCCATCCCCGACTACGTGGCAGGACGCATCGATGCGGTGTATGTCATCTACAATGAGTTCAAATCGGCGATCCAGCAACGCGTCGTCGTCGAACGACTACTTCCCATCGAATGGGTCGTTGAGATCGCCGATATGAAGGATCTTGATCAAACAGCTGACACTATGCCCGGCGCCTATTTGGACGAACCGAGTGAGGATGAATTGCTCGAGGAACTCCTGCACCGTAACTTCCACGTCCAGGCGTATCGCATTCTGCTGGAATCATCCGCCGCTGAACAGGGCGCCCGCATGGCGGCAATGGACGGTGCCACGAGGAACGCTGGGGAACTGATCAAAAAATTAACGATCTACTATAACAAGACTCGGCAGGCGGCGATCACCAAGGAACTCATGGATATCGTGGGCGGTGCTGAAGCCCTGAAATATTCCCACTAAGATTGACGATCCTACACTATATATGTGGTCTCGCTGATGACTCCCCTCCATTAGATCAGCCACAACTGTAGACAATATGGGCAATTGCACATAATTTATGAACCTTTCCTTGAGGATCAGAAACTGAGGAGCCAGCTATGGACTATCGAAAAACCAACACCCAAACCGCATTCGGAATTCTCCACCATTGGCTCGTAAATCCTCAAGGGATCACCTGCCTCACGATAATCCTCTGGTTTAGCTTAATGTTCACTGGACCCATCGCCGAAGCGGTCGAGCTACCGACGGTGGATGAAGTCATGAAGGAGCTGAAACTTTCGGACAGCGATCAGGAAAACGTCCGGCAAGGCAAGATCGTCGATTGGTCGCCAAGTGAAGGGTCGGACCGGGAACTGGCGCTCGGAATGGTTTTTCTGGTCAAGGCACAAACAGAGGATCTGGCTAAAATCTATCGGCAGGCCCTCTCGCTCAAGGAAGTGTCGGTGATCACCGCTCATGGCACCATCAAAGGGGAAGGCACCATGGATCAAGTGGCCGGGGTGGCGCTGAAGCCGAACGCAGAAAAGGAAGCCAAGCGGTATTTGAACGCGGAACCGGGCGATGAGCTGAATCTGGATGCAAAAGAAATGGCTGCCTTCCAAGCGCTCAAGTCCGCCGGCAAGGACGGCGCGGTACCCGTGAAGAAGGTCGAGGAGCTTATACGACAGGGGTTGCTTGACCGGTACCAGACTTACCGTAAGAAGGGATTGGCAGGCATCGCACCCTACGAGCGTGGCCACGGGAAGCAGCGGCGTGCAGGAGATGAACTACTTCTGTCTACCAAGGAGCTGACCGGAGTGGCCAAACATCTCCCAGCCTTCCATAAGTTTTTGCTCAGCTATCCCGAGGGTCTGGCCAAGGAAGAAGCCAAAAATCTAGAGGAATTCTTCTACTGGCTCAACATTGATATCTTTGGGCGCCCAACGTACGTCCTGGTTCACCGCATGCTGTACCACGTCGGCGACGCCGCTCTCGCCGTTGAGCGCCAGTATTATGCGAGCCACGATTACAATGCCATGCTCCAAGGAATTGCGGCGCTCCCGACCAAGGAGGGCACGTTCCTGTTTTACACCGGCCGAGTCTCGACCGACCAGGTCGCAGGATTTACGTCGGCGGCACTCCATCCCGTGTCTCGGGCAATCGCCGCGCCTTATATCAAGGACATGTTCCGGGATCTTCAGAAAAAAAATGCAAAGCAGTAGCATATTCGCGCTCAGGTTGGCTCGTTAGTTGACATCGGCAGCACAATCGCTGATCGGTCAAAACCCGGCAAACGTTTGCCGAATGCTGGTCTCGATATCCCTCTCATAGGTGCCAGGAATATTTCGGCCCCAGAGTCCGACACCAGGCCTGACCCAGATCCTCCAATCCTTCGTGAATCGATGCCCTCCCTCGAAATCCGGTGTCATGCCGTTTGATGCCTTTCGCTCCCGATCCACGTGAGTCACTGCCTCGAGCTGGGTCCACCATCGGTCTGTCCAAATCGTGTTGAACAAGGCCTGCATACGGGACACGTCGACAGCCTGCCGAGATGGATTCCCTCCCACCGAGACTTGGCGCTGGAGCCGTGTGAAGAAAATCGAGCCCAGCCTCCGAAACACGTGGGCCGTCGCGACTCCAGGCCCGATCGTGTATGTGCCAGTCCCCAACTTGTCATCCGCCGTCGGGAAGGTGAAGTCCAATACCGGCAAAAAAAACATCCCCTGGGACAGAATACCCACGACCGCTGGCCCGCACGAACAGATCGCTCAGTCCGTTCTGATTGCCCGCATCGGGCTGGTTGGGGTTCGACCACACATGTGGCACGTCTGCGCGAAGGAGGAAATGTCCGTGATAGGGAACATCGAGTCGGGCAACGAGATTGTTAGTCCCGCTACTTCTCTCCAAGGCATCGTACCGATAGAGGACCTGTGCGCGACCGATGATCGCCGTAGGATCCGTCCCCATCCTGGCTGCAATCGCCGATAGGCGGTTCGCTTCCTCCTGCTCTTCGGAAGTCAGACGCTTCGCTCCGAATTGCTTCATCAATGGGCGAGGCCGACCCACGTTTTCCGCTGGTCCAGGCGCCGACTCAACTGCCCCATGCGTTTCAGTGTCTTCCAGAGCAGTATCCCGATCACGTTTCTGAGAGTGGGCGCTCCCCTCCTTTCGTGGAGAAGATGGCGGTTCTTGTCCAAATGAGAGGTGAGGAGGATGCAATAGCGAGAGAATCCAGATGAGCCAAACCCATCCAGCCAGCAGGCTACTTCCCTCGCCTCAAATGGTCTCTCGGGTGTATTTTCCCTTGGTGGAATGGATGCTCCACAAGAAGCTGCTTTGTGACAAGGCGAAACTCCAAAACGACCGATCCCCTCCTTTGCTCCCGGCGACGTGCAAATCCACCTCAGCGAGGCAAAGTGAATCTGGCTTCCATCCTGTGCTGTGGTCATGGTTCTCTGCACATTCCAGAGGGCTTGGCCAGGCATCCATTCGGCACGACGATCACAAGCAGATTCAGACCCGACTTCTAGGTAAGAAACGTAATCCCATCAATACACCTTCTGTGCGACCCATTGACAGAAACGTACCGGAACGTTATAAGGGTCAGATTTTGATCATGACGTCCCTCTCCGATCTCGAATGTTGAATCCAGTCAGCTCTCAAGACCAACAAATCTGGTCGGTCCGCCAAACTATCATCTTTTGGTGGGTCGTATTCTTCCTCCTCCAACAGACGCTCCGGTTCGTCCTGATGGCTGGGACGCCTGGTCGAGAACCGGCCTCAGTCCCGCTATTGCTCCACACCCTGTGGTTCGGGTTTAGGGGAGATCTTATCGTCGCCACTTTGATGGTTCTGTTCGGGATCGGACTCGCCTTTGCAGTCGCGTGCGTGATGAAGCTGGCTCCTAAAGGTCGGCCACGGGTCCAGCGTTCGATTCTTTCCTCGCGAGTGCTGACGATTGTCATGAGCGGGATGGGCGTTCTACTCCTTACGGTGCTGACGGTCGACATGGGCTACTACTACTATAACCAGCATCACCTGGATTTTGTTTTTTTCGAGTACCTGCTCGATCTTGTCATCCAGACTGTAGATTTCGGCATCCACCATGGGACGAACATCAGGCAGACCAATGCAGAGCTTGGTGACATGGGGTCATGGGCAACTCTTGCAGCGGGTTTCTTTGCGGCCGAGGGATTGATCCTCGGCGCCTGGTGGTGGCTCTTTTCGCGAGTTGTGAGTCCGATGGTTTCCCGTCGCGCACCGCAATCTGGTGTGGTCACCAACGGGGTATTGATGGGAGGGCTGGTCCTCGGGGCGTTGGGATTGCACCCTCAAGGCTCCTACGCGTTGCGTCTCGCCAATATCAGCAGCCTCGAGTATTTCATGCTTTCGCAGAATCCCATTCTCTATGCCGCCGAAGGATTTCGCGCTCAACTCAAGGGAGGTCGTGTCCCGGAGTTCCACGGGATGACGGCGGAGAAAGCCGTTCCAGTGATGCAGAGGATGCTCGATCCGAAAGGAGAATTTGCCTACCCGCGCTTCCCGCTTGTGCATACAATGCATCCTTCTGAGATACGGTCCGTCGGCCCCACTCCCAATATACTGATGCTCTTTGTGGAGAGTCTCGATCGTCGATTCTTAAATCAAGAAATTCGAGGGGTTCAGGTCACACCGTTCCTGGATGCGTTGCAGCGGGACAGTTTCTATTTTGAGAATTTCTATTCCAATGGCGTCCAGACGATGAGAGGCATGTTTGCATCCTACTGCTCTTACTATCCACGTCAGGGACTGGCCGCGATGAAAACTCGCTACGCCTATGATTATTTCTGTCTTCCGAGTCTGTTGCGAATTCACGGTTATCGCAATGAATTGGT
>Ga0126373_10004876_pt1 | contig 10333 bp, 11 predicted proteins | sample PanSoiMetPlot_11_FD_92545 | JGI IMG/M metagenome (GOLD analysis project Ga0126373, IMG submission 92545) | Tropical forest soil microbial communities from Panama - MetaG Plot_11 | ecosystem: Environmental > Terrestrial > Soil > Tropical forest > Bulk soil | place: Panama | collected 2016-02-17 | reverse complement strand
TGATGGCCTCCGGCGCGCTGACCGATGCGCTCGGCGGCACGCCGACCGACGACATCCAGGCCGAGCTTGACCGGATGGGCGCGACCAACAGTGTTGACAACGAGCTTGCCAGGATGAAGGCGGAGCTCGCTGGCGGTAGCGCGCCGAAGCAGATTGCCGGCGGGGGGCAGGTGAGTGACGCGGTGCCGGGCGGAACGACGAGCGTCCCGGCCGAGCAGCCACAGTCAGGAGATGGTCAATGATCGTCCGGATCATGGGTGAGGGGCAGCTACGGCTCGACGACTCCGCCATCGACGAGCTCAACCACCTTGACGCGGTGCTCGAGGCCGCGGTTGAGAAGCATGATCAGGCTGCGTTCGAGCCGGCGCTGCACGCCCTGCTCGATAAGGCGAGGTCGCTTGGCGAAGCCGTGCCGCCTGACGCGATCGAGCCGTCGGACCTGATCTTGCCGCGCGAGGGAGCGACGATTGAAGAAGTGCATGAGCTGCTGGCTGACGGCGGACTGATCCCCGGCTGAACCACCGCAGGTGCGGATCGGCTGCAGCGAGCGTTCAGCCAGCCCGCAGCTGGCGTTCAGGCGAGTACGCCAAACTCGAAGTCGGAATCGGGGTGCGCGGCCCGCCTGAGCGGGAAGCTAGGGGCAGGCGGCGCATCCCGGCCGGGACGCTGGGTACCAAACCAGTACCGGACGTGAGATGTAATGAAGTAAGCGCAGGCTTGAGGCTGCTGGAACGAAACGGAGGCGGCGCCGATGGCTAAAACACGCTACGCGACCGACAGGGGACTGATCGCCCGGATGGGCGTGACCATGTTCCTGATCGGGCTTGTCTTCACGGCCTTCATCCTTGCCATCGTGCTGCTGCTGGCGAACTTCACGAGAACCTCAGGCGGCGGCATCATCTTCATCGCCGTTCTGGCGGGCGTGGCCGTGTCATTCGGCTCGTACTACTGGTCGGACCGGATCGCGCTGGCGACGGCCGGCGCTCAGCTCGTCACGCCGCAGCAGGCACCCGAGCTTCATGGCGTGATCGACCGGCTGTGCGCGCTCGCCAACATGCCCAAGCCTCGGGTGGCCATCGCGCCAGCCGATATGCCGAACGCGTTCGCCACCGGGCGCAGCAGCAAGGTGGCCGTGGTCTGCGTGACCCAGGGCCTGCTGGCCAGGCTGGACAGGAACGAACTCGAGGGCGTGCTCGCGCACGAGATGTCGCACGTGGCGCACAAGGACGTCGCGGTCATGACGATCGCCTCCTTCCTTGGCATCGTGGCCGGCCTGCTGGTCAGGTTCGCGTTCTATTCAGAGCTGTTCGGTGGCGGAGGCGGCCGCGGCCGCGGCCGGGGCGGGAATGACCAGAACACGATTCCGGTCATCTTCCTGGTCATGCTCGTCGGCATCATCGTTTACGCGATTAGCTTCCTGCTGATCAGGCTGCTGTCCAGGTACCGCGAGCTGTCGGCCGACCGGTCGGGTGCGCTGCTCACGGGGCAGCCGTCGGCGCTGGCCAGCGCGCTGGTCAAGGTCAGCGGCGAGATGGCTCGGATACCGACCAAGGACCTGCGCGCGGCCGAGCCGCTCAACGCGTTCTACTTCGCGCCAGCGATTGCCGCCCGCAGGGGCCAGATGAGCCTGTCGACGCTGTTCTCCACGCACCCGCCGCTCGAGAAGCGGCTCAAGGCCCTCGACGAGATCTCCAAGCAGCTGAGCAGCCGGTAGGGAGGTCACTGGTGGGGTTCCTCGATACGCTGCTCGGCCGGACGAAGCCAGTACCGCCGAACCTTGACGAACTATTCGCGCTGCCCGCGGCTGCTATCACGCTGCAGGCAGCCACGGACTTCGTGCCGACCGGCATCGGATCTGTCTGCTTCCGCGCCGTCGAAGGCAAGGCGTTCTCCGACATCGAGAAAGACGTCACCGACCTGCTCAGCATGGGGGAGAACAAGACCCCCATCAGCGTCAGCGCCGATTCTTACGGCTATACGTGGGTGGTGTGCACGCACTCGGCCGAGGACGTCGAAGGGCTCGTGACCGACCTGCACGCGGTGAACTACTCGCTAGAAGGTGGCGGGTTCGGGCCGCAGCTGCTCTGCACCATCGTGGGCTTCCGTGACTCTTCGGGTACCAATCTCGGCCTGGTGTACCTGTACAAGCGGGGCACGTTCTACCCATTCGTGCCGATGCAGGGCGAGCGCAGGGACAACGCAACCGAGTTGCGCGTCCGCGGCGTACTCGGCGACGATCTGAAGATCGAGACCGACCTCGGCCGCTGGTTCCCCGTCTGGGGCGCGCCAGGGCTTTAGGGCAGCGCGAGCATCTGGTCCAGGGCCGCCCTGGCCTGCGCCGCCGTCTGGGCGTCCACAGTTATCTGGTTGACGACGTGACCCGCCACTAGCGACTCCATCGCCCAGACAAGGTGCGGCAGGTCGATCCTGTTCATCGTGGAGCAGTAGCACACCGTCTTGTCGAGGAACACGATCGTCTTGTCCGGGTTGTTCTGCGCGAGCCGCTGGACCAGGTTCAGCTCGGTGCCGACCGCCCATGCCGATCCGGCCGGCGCCTGCTCGATCGTTGCGATGATCTTCTCGGTCGAGCCGATGCAGTCGGCGGCAAGCACCACGTCGTGCACGCATTCGGGGTGCACGATCACGTTGATGCCTGGCACCCGGCTACGCACCTCGGCGACGTTGGATGCCCGGAACCGCCCGTGCACCGAGCAGTGGCCCTTCCACAAGATCATGGTCGCGCGGCGCAGCGCGTCTGGCTCGGCGCCGCCATAGGGCTTGCGCGGGTCCCAGACCACGCAGTCCTCCAGGCTCATGCCGAGTTCGAGCACCGCGGTGTTCCTGCCCAGGTGCTGGTCAGGCAGGAACAGCACCTTGTCGCCCCCGCGGTTACCAGCACTGCTGTCGCCGAGCGCCCAGGTCAGCGCCCGCCTAGCGTTGGACGAAGTGCACACGGTGCCGCCGTGCCTGCCAGTGAACGCCTTGATGTCAGCGGATGAGTTCATGTAGGTCACCGGTACGACACCATCGGCGATGCCCAGATCCTCGAGCGTCTCCCAGCACTCCTCGACCTGGTTGTAGGTAGCCATGTCGGCCATCGAGCAGCCCGCCGCCAGGTCAGGCAGGATGACCTGCTGCGAGGCTGAGGTCAGGATGTCCGCCGACTCGGCCATGAAGTGCACGCCGCAGAAGATCACGAACTCGGCCGACGGCTTCGCGGCGGCGTCGCGTGCCAGCTTGAACGAGTCGCCGGTCACGTCGGCGAACCTGATGACCTCGTCGCGCTGGTAGTGATGGCCGAGCAAGAAGGCCCGGTCGCCGAGCGCGGCGCGTGCCCGCTCGGCGCGGTCGACTAGCGCTGGATCGGACGGGGCTGGCAGCTCGCCGGTGCACGAGACGCCGCGTTCAGAGTTCGGGTCGGCTCGGCGGCCAAGCACGAGCAGCGGAATCTGACGGTCGGGCGCGGGCCTGCCGACGCCGAGATGATCGGTACGCGTCGCGGTCGCGACCTGGCTCGCTGCGCTTGACATTGCGCCCCCAACTGGGTCGAACACTTATCGTCGATCTGACGATAGCATACTTATCGTCGAGGTGACGATACCCTCAGCATACGCCGTACGTTTTCCCCGAGTTCATCGCACTGGGTACAACTCGGGCAACCGCGGGGCTTGGAATGAGCGCGGTGGGCATATGGTTGGAGTGAGCGACCAGTAACCGCGCGATGCGCGTGCCAACCTTCGGGAGCTAACCAGATGACAGTTCAGAACGATGTGACGGCCCAGGGCGTCATTCTCACCGAGGTGGCCGCCGCCAAGGTCAGCAACCTGCTGGCCCAGGAGGGCCGCGACGACCTCAGGCTGCGGATCGCCGTGCAGCCGGGTGGCTGTTCTGGCCTGCGCTACCAGCTGTACTTTGACGAGCGCCAGATCGAAGGCGACATCGTCAGCACGTTCAGCGGGGTCGAGGTGGTCACCGACAAGATGAGCGGTCCTTACCTCACTGGCGCGACTATCGACTTCGTCGACACGATCGAGAAGCAGGGCTTCACGATCGACAACCCGAACGCGACCGGTTCTTGCGCTTGTGGTGACTCCTTCCACTAATCAGGTGGCCCGTCGTCGGAGGGATCCGTCGTGCGCATAGCAGTCACCGGGTCGATCGCGACCGATCACCTGATGACCTTCCCCGGCCGGTTCGTCGATCAGCTGATGCCGGACAAGCTCGACAAGATCGCACTGTCTTTCCTTGTCGACGCGCTCGTGATCAGGCGTGGCGGGGTCGCCGCCAACATCGCGTTCGGACTCGGCTGCCTAGGCCTGCGGCCGCTGCTTGTCGGCACTGTTGGCAGTGACTTCGCCGACTACCGCGAGTGGCTCGAGCAGCATGGCGTCGACACCAGCGCGGTGGGTGAGTCCGCGCATCAGCAGACCGCCAGGTTCGTGGGCACCACCGACCTCGACATGAACCAGATCGCCTCGTTCTACCCCGGTGCCATGACCGAAGACAGGGACATCGACCTGTCCGGTCTCGCTGGCCAGGTCGACCTGGTACTTGTCGGCGCCAGCGATCCTGACGCGATGTTCAGCTTCACCAAGCAGTGCGTGGCCAACCAGATCCCGTTCGCTGCTGACACCTCATGGCAGCTTGCCAGGCTGGACGGCGAGCAAGTCAGATCGCTGATGACCGGAGCTGACTACCTGTTCTGCAACGAATACGAGGCCACGCTCACCAAGCACAAGAGCGGCTGGAGCGACGCTGAGCTCACCGAGCAGGTCGGTGTTGTCGTGACCACGCTCGGCGGTCGCGGAGCGCGTATCGACCAGGCTGGGCATCCGCCGATCATGGTTCCGGCCGTGCCTGACGTTGAGCCGAAGGAGCCGACCGGCGCTGGCGATGCTTTCCGCTCCGGATTCCTTGCCGCGGTCTCCTGGGGCCTGTCGCTCGAGCGGGCGGCGCAACTCGGCAACATCATTGCCGTGCATGTGCTTGAGACCACTGGCCCGCAGGAGTACAAGCTGCACCCCGAGCCGCTGACCGATAGGTTCGCCGCGGCCTACGGCGACGAGGCCGCAGCCGAGGTCGCCAAGCACTACATCTGAGCCCTCAGGCTGCTCGTCCTAGGACGGGTGCTTGGGCTGCAGGAACTCAAGGCGGTTGCCGAACGGGTCGGAGCTGTAGAACCGGTCATGGCCGTCGAACTCGGTATCCCACGACACCGTGGCGCCGGCAGCCTCGAGCGCGGCAGCGAGTTCGGCCAGCCCGTTCACGACGATCCCAGGATGGGCCTTGCGCGCCGGCGTGAAGTCGCCCTCGACGCCGAGGTGCACCTCAAGGCCGCCGCCAGCGAACCAGCAACCGCCCCGGCCTGCCAGCCCGGCGGGCTTAGCCAGCTCGGTCAGGCCGAGCGTCGTGCCCCAGAACTGTCGGCAGGCTTCCTCGTGACCGGCGGGGATGGCGAGCTGGATATGGTGCAGTCCTTCGATTTTGAAAGAATCACGCCGCGTCATGCGTCCATCGTGCCAGGCCTGCCATTGGGTGATGCATTGGTAGCGTGGCAGCCATGACGGTCGCGCTTGGCCTGGCCTATGGCGGTTCGCTGGCCTCGGCATATCACGGTCCGGCGGAGCTGACGCCGGCCCAGGCGCTGACCAGCTGGGCGGTCGACCCCTACCCGCTGGCCGTGCTCGCGGTGATGTGCGCCCTGTACATTCTCGGCGTTCGTCGGGTCCGCCGGGACGGCGGCAACTGGCCGGCCGGACGCATTATCGCATTCTGCGTTGGCGGGGCGGGCCTGGCGTTCGTCGCGACCAGCTCATTCCTTGCTGTGTACTGGCCCGTGCTCTTCTACGTGCGGGCCTTCCAGACCGTGCTGCTTGTGCTCGGGGTGCCGCTGTTCATCATGGTCGGCCGCCCGGTGTCGCTGGCGATCGCGGCGTCGCCAAGGATCGGCCCGCGCATCGAGGCCGCGATCACCGGCCGCGTCGCCAGGGTGATGACCTTTCCCGCGGTCACGGCGCTTGTGCTGGTGCTCACACCGTTCGTGCTGTACTTCTCCCCGTGGTTCGGCGCCGGCTTCCACAGCCACGCCGTCAGGGAGCTGACCTACCTGGTGCTCGTGCTTCCCGGGCTGGTGTTCTTCTGGACGCTGCTGCGGATTGACCCGGTGCCCAGGGAGTACCCGTACCTGGTGGCGCTCTGGGTTACCGCGGCCGAGGTGGTGGGTGACGCCGCGCTCGGGCTCGCGGTGATCGCCGACCACACCCTGATCGCGGGCGGCTACTACCACGCGCTCGCCAGGCCGTGGGGTCCGTCCCTGGCCTCTGATCAGGTGATCGGCGGCGGTGCGCTCTGGGTACTCGGCGACATCATCGGCCTGCCGTTCCTCGCGGCGGTGCTGATCGCCATGATCAGGGAGGATGAGTCCGACGCCCGCGTGATCGACGCCGCGCTTGACGCCGGCGAGGCCGCGAGCGCGACAACCAGCGCGGCCGAGGGCGACGCCCAGACCGCAGCGGCGCATCCCACTGCCGAGCACAGGCTCTGGTGGCAGGATGACCCACGCTTTGCCGGCAGGTTCGCCCCGGTCGATCCGGACGCTGGCGCTCCCGGGCAGCCGCAGCGTTAGTAGCTGCGGCGCACTCGGTAGGCCCAGCCTGCCGTCGTTGCCAGGTCGGCCGCGCCGAGGAACTCGTGTGACTTGAGGCCGCACCAGGCTGGCACGTCGGTCTTAGTCGCCGGATCGTCGGCGAGCACCTCGACGACGTTGCCGATCGATACCTCGCCGATCTGCTCGGCGAGCATGATGATCGGCAGCGGGCACTTCTTGCCGAGCGCGTCAATCCTGAGCGCTGGCCCGGGAGCGGCGGAGGTCCGCTCGGCATCTCGCGGCGATGTCACAGATCACCTCCGGCGGCCACGCTTACCAGATCTCGCGCTGCTCGACGCGGCCAACCGAGCCGCGCAGTCGGCTCACGATATCCGGCATGGCAGCGAGGAACGCGGTCACCGACTCTTCTGTCGTGTTCCTCGGCAGCGAAACTCTGACATTTCCGTGCGTCAGTGCCCCCATGGCGGCCAGCACATGGCTTGGCTGCTCGGTATCCGATGCACACGCGCTGCCAGAAGAGACGGCGAAGCCCGCCCGGTCAAGCTCGATCACCAGGGCTTCGCCATCGAGGTACAGCACCGAGAACGTGACGATGTGCGGCAGCCGCGTGACCGGGTCACCGTGCACCACGCAGTCAGGCACCAGCGCCGGCAGTTGATCCCTGATCTGCGCGGTGAGGCCGCGCAGCGCGGTGTCGGCCGCCTGCCTGTCGGCATCGGCGTCCTCGAGAGCGACCGCCGCGGCGATGATGGCGGGCAGGTTGGGAAAGCCGGGAACGCGCCAGCCCTCTCGGTTGTCGGAAGGCAGCGGTGACTTCCAGCGCACCGCCTTGCGCACGGCCAGCACGCCAACTCCAGGCGGGCCGCCGAACTTGTGGCTGCTGGCGGCCAGCATCGACCAGCCGGCGGGCGGCGGCATCCGTCCGGCCGACGCGGCCGCGTCGACGAACAGCGGGACACCGGCAGCCTGGCACGCCGCGGCGACTTCTGGCACCGGCTGAATCGTGCCGACCTCGTGATTGGCTGACTGCAGGCAGGCCAGCACGGTACGGTCGCGGCCGACGGCCGCTGTGAAGGCATCCACATCGACCCGGCCGGACGAGTCGACGCCCGCGATCGTGACAGCAGTACCTGAGTCCTCGGCGAAGGCTGCCGCGTTGAGCACGCTGGAGTGCTCGACCGCGCTGACCACGACGTGTCCTTGGCCCCTGGCGGGCGACCGGCGCGCTTGGACGGCGCCAAGCACAGCCAGGTGCGCGGCCTGGGTACCCGAGCCAGTGAAAGACACCTCGTCGGCGCGGCATCCGAAGATCGCCGCTACCTGTTCCCTGGCCTGGTCGAGCAGCAGCCTGGCTTGCCGCCCCTCCCTGTGCAGCCGCGCCGGATCAGCCCAGCCATCGTGGAGCGCCTCAAGCAGCGCGAATTTCGCTGCCGGGGCGATGGGCTCGGCCGACGCGGCGTCGAAGTACGCCATGTTTTGAATGTATAGCCGCGCCGGTCCGGGGAGCGCACGGGCGCGGCCGCGCAGGACCCCGCGCGCAGGACCCCGCGCGATGGATTCGGGGACTCATCGCGCTCCGCGAGCGCAGCCCTTGCGATGGATTCGGGGATTCATAAGGGAAATCGGGTGTGGATCCCGGGTTCCATCGCGTCGGCAGACGGCTCGGGCACGATGAATTCGGGCATTCATCGTGTCAGGGGACGCCTGTGCCCGACGCGTCACTGAGACTCTTCCGGCGCCCGTGCATCGGTGGGTCCTGGGGTCGTCCCCCAGGGGCACTGGGCGCGGCGCCTAAAAGCGCCCCTGCATCGGGGGGTCCGGGGGGTCGCCCACTGGGTGACGTTGTACTGTTTGCACGACAGCCTGTAGGACAGGCAACCGGCTCGCAAGTCGGCGGAAGACCGCCGGGAAGGCAATCTGTGAGTTCCCAACGACGACCGAGGCGCTGGCTGCCGCTCGCGGCCGTGCTGTTCGGACTGGCCATGGTCACCACTGGCTGTCAGTCCAACGCTTTTACCCGTCAGGGCCTGCCTGTTCCGGTCACCAAGCAGGGTCAGGTCATCCTGCATATGTGGCAGGGGTCCTGGATCGCGGCGTGGGCCGTCGGGATCGTCGTCTGGGGCGGCATCCTGTGGGCGATCATCTTCCACCGCAAGCGCGGTGATCAGCTGCCGCAGCAGGTCAGGTACAACCTGCCGATCGAGATCCTGTATACGGTGCTGCCGTTCATCATGGTCGGCGTGCTGTTCTACTTCACCGCCAGGGACGAGAACTACATCGACAGGCTGCCAGGCCGTCACCAGGCGCATCTAACCGTGGACGTGACCGGCTTCCAGTGGAGCTGGGAGTTCCAGTACCCGCAGTTCAGGGTCACAGGCGCGAACGGACCATCGGCACCGGTGACGGAGACCGGAGCGATGTGGAGCCCGACGGCGACGGTGCAGCACATGCCGGTGCTCGAGATCCCCACGGGTGAGATCGTGAAGTTCAACTTGACGTCGATCGACGTGATCCACGCGTTCTGGATCGTGCCGTTTGAGTTCAAGCGCGACGTGATCCCCGGTTTCGCCAACCACTTCGCCGTGACGGCGATAAAGACCGGTACGTTCATCGGCCGGTGCACCGAGCTGTGCGGCGTCTACCACAGCCGGATGCTGTTCGTCGTCAAGATCGTCAAGCCGGCTCAGTTCAGGCAGTGGATACACAGGCAGCAGGTGCTGCAGGGTTCAGCCTCCGGGGGTGTTCAGTGACGGCAGTAGCACACGACGAACGTGGCGTGGTCACGGCACCGGCTGGCTACCGCAAGGGATCGCTGCTCGCCGACTGGCTGTCATCGACCGACCACAAGATCATCGGGCACCTGTACCTGATCACCTCGTTCTTCTTCTTCCTGGCCGGCGGGCTGATGGCGATGATCATCCGCGCCCAGCTTTTCGAGCCGAACAACACCCTCGTCACCGACCAGCAGTACAACGAGCTGTTCACCATGCACGGCACGATCATGCTGCTGCTGTTCGCGACCCCGTTGTTCGTCGGCCTGGCCAACGAGATCATGCCGCTGCAGATCGGCTCGCCCGACGTGGCGTTCCCAAGGCTGAACCTGCTCAGCTACTACATGTTCGCCTTCGGCGGCCTGATCCTGCTGCTCAGCTTCCTTACCCCGGGTGGCGCGGCCGCGTTCGGCTGGTATGCCTACTCGCCGCTGACCAGCGCGCTGTACTCGCCCGGCGTCGGCGCCGACATGTGGATCATGGGCCTGACGCTGTCAGGTCTTGGCACGATCCTGTCCGGAGTCAACTTCGTCACGACCATCTTCTGCATGCGCGCGCCTGGCATGACGATGTTCCGGATGCCAATTTTCACCTGGAATATCCTTCTGACATCGATCCTGGTGCTGCTTGCCTTCCCGGTGCTGGCCGCCGCGCTGCTCGTGCTCGAGATCGACAGGAAGTTCGGCGCGCAGGTATTCAACGCCAACAGCGGCGGGGCGATCCTGTGGCAGCACCTGTTCTGGTTCTTCGGCCATCCTGAGGTCTATATCGTGGCGCTGCCGTTCTTCGGCATCGCCACCGAAGTGCTCCCAGTCTTTTCCAGGAAGCCGCTGTTCGGCTACAAGGGCCTTGTTGCCGCCACGATCGCGATCGCCGGGCTGTCGATGACGGTGTGGGCGCACCACATGTTCACCACGGGCGCGGTGCTGCTGCCGTTCTTCTCGTTCATGACGTA
>Ga0126373_10004874_pt1 | contig 10334 bp, 10 predicted proteins | sample PanSoiMetPlot_11_FD_92545 | JGI IMG/M metagenome (GOLD analysis project Ga0126373, IMG submission 92545) | Tropical forest soil microbial communities from Panama - MetaG Plot_11 | ecosystem: Environmental > Terrestrial > Soil > Tropical forest > Bulk soil | place: Panama | collected 2016-02-17 | reverse complement strand
GTCGTTGGTTGTTGGTCCTTGGTCGTTGGCAAGAAGGAGTCAGCGGTAGCGACCACCAATCAGAACTCGTGCCGCCAACTTTGAGCGTATCAGTATATCGCATTACGATATTAATGTTGTGGTCTTCACAGCCTGACATGAAGATTCTTCGAGTGCGAGATGACACGGAATAGGCAGCCATCGGAATTTTCGAAGTGATCACTCGGGGTGTGGAGATAGTTGGTGCCGTCCCTGCGGGATTCGATCGCGAACGGGCGATTTCCGTCACTTATGTGCGGGGCTAGTGCCTGCCGCCGCTGCGCGACTGGGAATGGAAGCGCCCTGAAGTGACAGTGGGCGTACCTCGCCATAGGGCAAGTGAGCGGTTTTCACAGTAAGAACACCTTTCGGTGCCGGTGGTCGATTTAAATGACAAGGGGTCCCTCGACTGCGTTCGGCTAGCGCCTCACTACGCTCGAGATGACAGAGTTCTGGCGGAAGGCAGCTTTCCCCGCACTCACGTGCGGGGCTAGGATCTGCCGTCGCTGCGCGACTGGGATCGTGATGATGACGGATTTCGAAGCGCTTTTGCGCGCGCTATGCATAGCGTTGCTGCGCGGCTGAGTTCTGCAGTATCGCTTTGGATTGGGATTAGGGCTGCCATTTCAGAGACTGGTGGCTCGGGACTCGGTACTCACATTCCCTGTACAATCTTCCGCGATGCGACTCCCCCGGCAACGACTCGCGGTAGTTCTCGTTGTCATTGTCTGGGCCTCGCTCGCGTCGGTTCCGTACGCCTCCGCTGAGCCGATTGCTTCACTTCAGCGCACAGATTGCGTCGATGACTTCGCGGGTGTTCTCACCACCGCGACCAGCACCCAACTCAAAGAGATGTGCCGGCAGATCCTCGATAAAGCGCAAGCCTCAGTCGTGGTCGTCACCGTCAAGTCGACAGACGGAGAAGATATCTTCAACTACGCCGTCGACCTCTATCAGAAATGGGGTATCGGTCAGAAGGGCAAAGATCGTGGTGTTCTGGTCATTCTCGCCGTTCAGGATCGCAAGTACTACATCAACGTTGGCTATGGCCTCGAGGGAATTCTGCCCGATGGGAAGGTGGGTGGTTTCGGACGCGAGGCCGTACCATACCTTAAGAATAACGATTACAACGAGGCAGTCAGTCTTCTTACATCGAGGATCATCGATGTAATCGCGAAGGATGCCGGTGTTCAGATCACGACATCGCAGCCGCGACGCATCGAGCCAATTACATCCCCTACACCGCAGGAGAAACAACTGTCGCCAGGCGCCATCGTTGCCATCATCGTTGTGATTATCATTGTGCTTGCCGTGCGCCCGCTGAGACAGTTGCTCTTTTACATGTTTCTATTCGGCGGCGGGGGAGGCGGTGGCAGCTACCGTGGTGGCGGTGGCTGGGGCGGCGGCGGCTTCGGTGGGGGAGGCGGTGGAGGAGGGTTTGGCGGTTTTGGTGGTGGAAGTACGGGTGGCGGCGGTGCGGGGGGAAGTTGGTAGACGCATATAGTCATCGAGGCATTTATGACGGCCGATAAATCAGTTCCCGAGAAACAGATCAGCGACTTCGTCGAGCGTCTGAAGCAGGCGGCTGGAGATAATCTGGAAAGCGTCCTTCTCTACGGTTCGGCCGTCACCGGCGATTACGATCCGGACTATTCGAACGTCAACCTGGTTGTGATTTTGAAAGAAACGTCGCTGGCAAAACTGATGGCGATCGCGCCGGTAGTCGGAAGCTGGGTCGACCAGAAGCGGCACGCACCGCTGATCATCACCCGCGATGAGCTGGAACGGTCGGCGGATGTTTTCGCGATCGAGTTGATGGACATCAAACAACGCCATCGCGTGATGTTCGGGGCTGATCCGATCGCACAGTTGAATATCCCAATGCACATGCATCGCGCTCAGCTGGAATATGAGCTGCGGGAGAAGCTGATATTGCTGCGGCAGAGATTAGTGCTGGTGGCGCACGACGAGAAGCGATCGTGGGAGCTGCTGTTGCGGTCGCTTCCGACATTCACGACGCTTTTTCGGCACGCGCTGATCGCGCAGGGCAGTTCCGCGCCGTCGACCAAGCGCGAGTCAGTGAAGACGCTGGCGGTTAGCCTGGGTTTCGATGCAAGTCCTTTCGAGCATTTGCTCGACATCCGCGAGCATCGCGCGGATCAGAAGAAATTTCGCGTGCAGGAACTTGCGGCGCGTTATCTGGCGGCGGTGGAACAGGTGACGGGGGCCGTGGATAGAATGCTGGATTCCCCGAAGGCCCCGGGTTCGTAGCGGGCCGAGATTTTCGAGGTGAGGAGAGCGATATGGGTAAAGGCTTGATCGTGATTATCGTTATTGCGTTGATTGCGCTGGTAGTTTTCGGGCAATACGTGGGCGTGCGCAACACGCTCGTCAGCAAGAACGAAGCCGTGAAGTCGGCGTGGTCACAGGTCGACATCGTGCTGCAGCGGCGGGCCGACCTCATCCCGAACCTGGTCGAGACGGTGAGGGGATATGCGAAGCAGGAGCAGACCGTGTTCGACGACATAGCCAAAGCTCGATCTGCGTTGCTCTCCGCGGGGAATCCGAGCGACAAGATCGCGGCGAACAATCAGCTGGACGGAGCGCTGGGAAGGTTGCTGGTGCTGGTGGAGAATTATCCGCAGCTGAAGTCGAACGAAAACTTCTTGCGCTTGCAGGACGAGTTGGCGGGCACCGAGAACCGGATCGCTGTCGAGCGCAAGCGCTACAACGACACGTTGCAGGACTACAACACGTACGTGCAGCAGTTTCCGGCGAGCCTCTTCGCGAGCTGGGCGGGGTTCAAGGCGAACGATGCTTATTTCAAAGCGGCGGAAGGATCGCGCGAGGCGCCGAAGGTGAACTTTGGCACGCAGCCGCCTGCGCCCCAGCCGGCGCCGGCGAAGTAGGGTGTCGGTGTGCGATTTGGGTGCTTCCGAAAGATTCGGCCGAGAATCCCCACCCTAACGCAAAGAACGCGTTTAGGGCGGGGCACCCAGCGCACCTCGTGCTCCACTGGTAGGAATTTTCCCGTGGGATCCCTAACAAGTGGCGTCGCTACGCGACTCAGCTTGGCTAGCGATGGCCATCCCCGCACTGACGTGCGGGGCTAATCTCTACCGTCGCGGCGCGACTAGGCGGACGCTTGGTCTAGATGTAAAGAAACGCAATGATGTAAGGAAACGCAATTTTGTTCGGGAAAAGCGGCGGGCAAGACGCCCGCCGGACAGCCGCCGGGACGGCGGCGCTACTGTGAACGACAGCGGAGCTGGCGCTCCGCCGATGATCATTCGTTATGGTTTTCGCTGTCGCAGATGCGCCCGGGAAACACGATGCAGGCTGATTGAGATGCAAGCGGATTATGGGGTTGAGCTCGGGCGGGACGATGAGACGCTTGAGTTGCCGTGGGCCACGCCCGATGGTGGACCGCGCTACGTCGATCTGAAGTGCGAGCCTGAAAGAATTAACGAAATCGAGGAAGCCAACAGGTTTCCAGAGCTGCGGGATTTCCTGGTGTTCATCAATTCGCTGTCGAGCCATCCGGGCAACGGGAACACGCTGGAAAAGGGAAGTGGATCGGGACTGCAAAGCGCGAAGTGCGACGCGTGGATGAGCTCGGAGATCCATCCTGGAGAAGAAATCTTTGAGGCGCCATGGAAGTTTGGATCGTACGTCGACTTTTTCTTCACGGAATCGGCGGAAGTTTTCAGGCAATCGCCGCAAGCTTCCGTCGAGGCGCACGAAGAATTCTTAAAAAAGATCGTGGCCCTTCTCAAGCGCGTGCCCGAACTCCCAGCGAGCGCGGAGTTCCTGCTGCGCCGCTGTTATTTCCACGAACAAGGTGATCTTCGAGAAGGACTCTACGTGACGTTTTATCTTTTCGGTTTCGGTCAGGATGAGCGTAAAGCACGGCAGCAGTGGGCGATCGCAATGAACCTCGCGCGCAACGCTTTCGCGCAGCTGAACTCTGGCCATCCCCCTTTGTAATAGTTTTGTATTTTGTTCCTTTCCTCACATACACGCTTGCGGCCGACTCATAGGCTGACTAGCAGGAGCGTGAAATCAGAGCATGAACCCTCATCCCAAAGGCACACGTGCGCGTTTGCTGCTTACCTCGGTCTTTGGACCGTATGCGCAAGACGATGAATTCGGCAGCCGTGCCATCAATCCGATGGAGCTGTATCACAACCAGGTCACGCGCGCGCAGGGCGCGTTCTCGCTGCGGATGTTCCACCGATCGTGGGGCATCATGATGATCCAGCAAAATATTTCGGCGCCGTGCACTGTACTGGATTTTCCGACACGGGATGCGTTTGCGCGCGAACTGGCATCGCATTCTTACGAGGTTGTAGGGATTTCATCGATCATCGTCAATGTTGGAAAAGTACGCGAGATGTGCCGGATGGTACGGGAATTGTCTCCGCAGTCGGTGATCGTGGTGGGCGGCCACGTGACGGCAATCCCGGGGATCGAAAACATGGTGGACGCTGATCACATCGTGCGCGGAGAAGGCATTCGTTGGATGCGGGAGTACTTGGGCGAGGACCCGGAGAGAGGGATTGAGCATCCGGAAATCGTGTCGGGCCTCGAGACGCGAATTCTCGGAGTGCGTTTGCCGGAGCTCGAAGGAGGAACGGCGGCGACGATCATTCCGTCGGTGGGATGCCCGATGGGCTGCAACTTCTGCACGACCTCGTCATTTTTTGGCGGCAAGGGGAAGTTCATTAACTTCTTCGAAACGGGCGACGCACTCTTCGATGTGATGGAGCGCATGGAACGGTCTCTGAAGGTGCAGACGTTCTTCGTAATGGACGAAAACTTTCTTCTGCACCGCAAGCGCGCGATGCAACTGTTGCGCCGCATGAAGACGGCGGGCAAGAGTTGGGGAATGGCCGTGTTTGCCTCGGCGAATGCAATCCGGAAATACACGATGATGGAGTTGGTGGAGTTGGGGATCTCGTGGATCTGGATGGGACTGGAGTCGCCGCGATCGCGGTACGCAAAGTTACAGGGCGCGGACACGCGGCAATTGACGCGGGAACTTCGCGAGCACGGTATACGGGTGCAGGGGTCGACGATTATCGGACTCGAGCATCACACCGAGCAGAACATCTCGGATGAGATTGACTACGCGGTTGGGCATGACACTGACTTTCATCAGTTCATGCTGTACACGCCGGTGCCGGGAACGCCGCTTTATCAGGAAATGTCGGAGCAGGGACGCATGTTGGATGTGGACCTTGCGGATATTCATGGGCAGGACAAGTTCAATTTCCGGCATGCGGCGATCTCGCGCGAGGCTTCGAAGCGGTTTCTGGACTTCGCCTTTTGGCGGGACTACGAGCGGAACGGACCGAGCCTGTATCGGATGAGCCGGACATTATTCGAAGGATGGTTGCGTTACAGAGATTATCCGGATGCGCGCGTGCGTGAGCGGTTTTCTCGGGAAGCCGAGAAATTGAAAACGGCGTACAACGCGGCGCTTTGGGCGATGGAAAAGCAGTTCAGCCGCGTGAATGAAGGGGTGGGCGGGCAGATTCGGGAGTTGCGCCGGCAGATTGAGCGGGAGTTTGGCACCGTGGCGCGGACGGCGTCGCGGGTAGGCGGGCCGTTGTTGTGGTGGACGTCGCGGCGCGAAGAACGCAGATTGGCTGCGGGGAAGACGTACGAGCCGCCGATGTTTTTGGAGCGGGCGCGGTGGGAAGTGTCGTGACGGCGCGCGAGCAATGCTTCGGCTGGCAGATAGGGCCTCCCGGGTTGCGGACTGTGCCGTCGCTAGGCGACTCCGCTTTGATGGCAGGCTTTCCCCGCACTTACGTGCGGGGCTAGTCTCTGTCGTCGCGATGCGACTGAATGCCTGCCAATTCTTCGTTGCGGGACACGGTTCATGCGGGTGTATGGTGGAAAGAACGAACGATTTTGGGTTGTCCGAACTTGCGCATTCAAAGTACCAACAAGCTTGAACAACTGAAAGCAAGAAGAAGCAGAGCGATTGCCACCTTTTTAAGGGAGCAACCCGGCGGGCGAGACGCCCGGGACAGCCGGCGGGACGCCAGCGCTACCGTGAATCGCTGCGGAGCTTCGCTCCGCCGGGCAGACGAAGGCGTCTGCCCCCACGGATGCGGGAGTTACGTACAGCGGTGGCAACGTTCGGGTGTTGGCACACTAACTAGCCGGAAGCGCCGCAGATGAGAAGCTAGCTGGCTGCTGCAGTCCATCGTTTCCAGCTCCAGGACGAGGCGCCGCGAGCTTTCCATTTTGTGCGCAGCAGCGAGATCGCGAGCATCATGAGGAAGATTGCGGTCAAACCGAGGGTTGCGCCTCGGATGCTTTGTGTGTGCTTCGGCAGAATTGCGAAGCGTCCGTAGACGAGCTCGATATGAACCCAATAGACGAGCAGGGAAGTCTGGCCTAGCTGAATCAGAGGACTGAAGCCGATTTCGGCAGGTCCCCTTTTGCACCACGCATAACTCGCACACAAGAAGATCAGCAAAAAGCCGACACGGATCAGGAAAAACGCCGGACTTGTGTGCCAGAAATCGTAGGTGGAATAAAGCTGGAATGGGCGAGCGTTGACCCAACGAGTGCCTTCGATTAAAAGGACACCGGCGACGCCTGCGAGTACGAGAGTTTGCGTTACGTGGGCGCGCGTCCAATCGCTCTGCAGCAGAAATCCGAGGGCCAGTCCGGCAAAGGCGAAACCTCCCCAGGGGAAGATCGGGAAGATCCACGCCTGCGGTTCGCCGAGATTGTGAACGCCGTTGATGTAGGACTCGATAGGCCACGGCAGCCAATCGGGACGCCAGGTGGTCCAGAGCGGCGGTGTGAGCAGGGAGATCGCGAGCGAGGTGGCCGCAGCAGCGATTCCCAACCGCAATTGATGATTGTGAGTGCCGGCCGAGAGCACGATCCAGCAAAGCACGCCCACCAGGATCATCGACATCCCGATGGTGTTGAGAATGTCGACACGAAAAAGATCGGACCACGGCGCCCATCCCCAGGCGATGACGTATTCCTGTAAACGAAAGAGCAGGCCGAAGCCGAGGATTTCTGCACCGCGGCGAATGGTGCTGCGCGCGATCTGAAGCGTTGGCGTGCCTTTTCGCACGAGCTTGTCGGTGACCAGTGCGAAGGAGATTCCGGCGAGGAAGAGAAAGAGCGGGGCGGGGAAGGTTCCCGCGAGCTGCGAGTACATGAAGAAGGTCGATTTGCGCAGTTCGGGCGTTAGCCATGCATCGTAGCAATGTGTCTGAAACATCAGGAGGCAGGCGAGGCCGCGCAGCCAGTCGATGTAAGCGAGCCGGGATGGATTTTTGGAAGCCAGAAGTAGAACAGTCTAACGGTTACGAGCGCAAAGGCTTCACCAAAATGCGTTGAAGACTGCGTATCAAGGCGGGTGCCTCTTCGCGTAAGTGAGCAAAGCTGTAACGAACGATTTTGTTGAGAGATGCTTTGCCTTCGCGCGTGAGTTGCAGCAGGACGGCACGGCGATCGTGGCGCGAGGCCGCGCGTTTGAGCAGACCGCGTTTTTCCAGGCGATCGGCCAGTTCGACAACGGTGTGGTGCTCGAGACGGAGTTGCGCGGCGAGTTCCCTGATGGTGGGCTCGGTCTTATGCGGGAGACCGGCAATCGCGAGCAGAAGTTCGTACTGTTGCGGCTGCAGGCCTTCGGCGCGCGCTGCATCTTTGCGGCGACGGAGGAATCGCGCAAGGTGATAACGAAACTCGGCGAGCTTTACATACTCAGCATGGGAGAGCACTGCGGCCGTGGTCTTGCGCAGATCCGAATCGGACACTCAAGTCTCCTTCAACGGGGAGAAGTCTAGTGGTTTCTGAAAAAAGCAGGGAACAGAGTTTAAAGGGTTTGGCCCGGGAATCGCGAATAGTGTTCTGAAAAAATTGAGTACGACGAGCTAATTTTCGGTGGAGAAAGAAAATTGCGGAGGCCAAGGTTGGCTTCCGCAAGGTTGAATCGTCCGCGACGTTGATCCGGCTGAACGCGCGAAAAAGAGGTGCTACTTGGAGACCGCGTCTTTGGTCTTCTCCGCGGCTTCTTTTGTTTTGTCGACGGTCTTTTTTGTGCCTTCTTTCACGGCGTCGCCGGTTTTGTGGGCTGCGTTTGCGGTGGCGTCTCCAGCTTTGACGGCGGTCTTCTTGGTGGCGTCGGCCGCATCTTTCGTAGCGTCGGCGGTCTTATCGGCTGCGTGGACAGTCGCGGATTTCGTCGTGTGAGCGGCCTTCTTGGTCGCATCGACGGTCTTGTGCGTGGCTTTCTTAGTGGCGCCAGCGGTGTCGTGGGCGGTCTTGTCGACGTCTTCTTTTACGCTTTGCGCGAAAGAGAGTCCCGCGAAAATGACCACGGCAAGCAGGAGTGAAGCAAAACGTACTGAGTTCATGGAGTCGTCCTCAAAGGTGACAGAGATGCGACAGGATTATCGACGAGCGAAGTCCAGAAGGCAACGGCGCGTTTCGATTTGAACATGAGTGGGTTGTTTTTTGCGATTCGTGTGGTGGGCGAACACGGGCCCAGGGCGCTGGAATCGGGGCGGTTCGGTTATCATGACTATGATTGCGGGCGCGTAGCTCAAACGGATAGAGCATCGGATTTCTAATCCGAGGGTTGCAGGTTCGAGTCCTGCCGCGCCTACCAGGCTTTTCGACGGCACCCCGCTAACTTCTGGATCTTGAAAAGCGACCGCCGGTCAGCACTTCGACGCTCGCGTACTTCGAACGTTACCCTTCCTTGCGATAGAGCAGATCGCGCATGGCTTGGCGGCGGGCGGCGTTCATCTCGCTGTTTGCCTTGGATTCGGGTCCCGCAGAGTCTTTCTTTCCTGACTCTTCGGTGCTGCAGGCTGGGCAGCGGTTGGCGAAGCCGGGTTTATTGGGCTTCAGTTCGAATTCTTCCGAGCAGATGGCACAGACTTTAATGGGATAAGCCATGGGGTCTCCGGTGCATTCATCATAGCCGATAGCGTGAAAGTTCCCGACGTCACCGGGGAAATCGGCTTGATGTTCCAGAAATTTGCACGGGCGAGTCTCTGCATCGGATAGGAAGCTCCAAGCATCTGTAATTGGAGGCGGGTCCTGCACGCGCTGTCTCGGCGCTTGTGCGTACTTTCTTCGGATCGTCAGGAATTAAACCGGCGTGCCTTCTCTCGGCATTTCATGGTAGAGAATGATCCGCAAAACTAAGGAGAAGTGATGTCCAATCCGGCCGAGAACCTGTCGAATGTGAAAGCAGTGATCTTTGATTATGGAGACGTGCTTTGCACGCGACCTACGGCCGCTGAGATCGAGGCGAGTGCGCGAATTCTCGATGTTCCGATAGATCAGTTCAATGCGCTTTGGGGGCGTCATCGGGACCGGTTCGATCGCGGAGATCTTTCTTCGGACGCATATTGGATTCAATTCGCCGAAGATGCGGGGAGGTCGCTGACTGCGTTGCAGTTGCGTGATCTGGCGCAGAAAGACGTCGCCATGTGGAGTTCGCTGAATCCCGCAATGATTGAATGGCTCGACGACCTGTCGAAGGCCGGGATGAAGACTGCGGTTCTCTCGAATATGCATGCTGATATGGCCGAACACGCGCGACAGAACTTCAAATGGCTTTCAGGGCTTACGTTTGTGACGCTTTCGGCGGAAGTTCGTCTGATCAAGCCGGCGCGAGAGATTTATGAACTTACCCTCAAGGGTCTGAAGGTTGCGTCGCCGGAGGAAGCTCTCTTTATCGACGACCGCGAGGTGAACGTGAAAGGGGCGCGAGAGATGGGACTGCATGCGGTGGTGTTCAAATCGATTGAGCAATTGCGGCAGGATCTGGCGACTGCTGGATTCCCTTACTTGCCCCGTCTGGAGACGTCAGAGGTCTCAGCGCGCGCGAACTGAACGGAGATCTAGTTTGGGCGCGCGGACCCGAATCACGGTGTCTCCCTGCAGGGATCGCATACGAAATCGCTCAGGATCTCTCGCTACCCCCAATCGCCTCAATCCCCACAGTTGCCAACTGAACATCTTCCGCTGACGAGAGTCCGCTCACACCGACCGAGCCGACGACTTCGCCATTACGCCAGATCGGTATGCCACCGCCCCAACCGACGAAGCGAGGGTCTCCATAAAAGGCAATGTCGAATCCCTTTTCAGGGTGGCGAATCTTGTCTCCGATGTCTTTGGTAGGCTTGCGTTCACGCGCCGCGGTCCAGGCTTTGTTGGCCGCAACCAGAATGGACGAGACCGGTGCGCCGTCCATGCGGGCGAAGGCCAGCAGATCTCCGTGGACGTCGGCCACCGCGATGACGGCAGCCTTCTTGGATTGG
>Ga0126373_10004873_pt1 | contig 10334 bp, 10 predicted proteins | sample PanSoiMetPlot_11_FD_92545 | JGI IMG/M metagenome (GOLD analysis project Ga0126373, IMG submission 92545) | Tropical forest soil microbial communities from Panama - MetaG Plot_11 | ecosystem: Environmental > Terrestrial > Soil > Tropical forest > Bulk soil | place: Panama | collected 2016-02-17 | reverse complement strand
GCGCGGCCCGCCGAGAGCTCCCAATTCGAGGGAAACTGCGGGCTTGAGATCGGCCGCACGTCGGTGTGGCCATCGACACGCAACACCCAGGCAAGGTCCGAGGGGATCTGCTTTTCCAGCTCCATGATCGCATTGGCGAGCGAATCAAGCTCGCCGTAGGCGTCGCTGCGCAGCGACGCCGATCCGCTGTCGAAGAGAATCTCCGACTGAAACACGAAGCGGTCACCAACCACCCGGATGTCAGGGCGGCTACCCAGCACCGAGCGTAGCCGGCCGAAGAACTCGGACCGGTATTTCGCCAGCTCCTGCACCCGCTGGGCGAGCGCGACGTTGAGCCTCTGGCCGAGGTCGGCAATGCGCGCCTGCGACTCCTTATCCTTCTTCTCGGAGGCTTCAAGCGCGTCCTCGAGCGAGGCGAGCTGCCGGCGCAACGCCGCGATTTGTTGATTGAGCAGCTCGATCTGGGACAGCGCCCGCGCCGAAACCTGCTTCTCGGTATCGAGGTCCTTGCTGAGCGCGCTGACCTTGCCTTCCGCCGACGCAGCCCCGGAGCCGGCGCCAGCAACCAGGTCGCGGTAATGATTGCGCTCGCCTTCGGCTGCAGCGAGCCCGGCGCGCAATGTCGCGATCGTGTCCTCAAGACTAGACTTGCCGGACTTCTCCATCGATAAGAGCTCGGTGAGCTGCGCGATCTGCGCGTTGAGGCGGGAGAGCACCGTATCCTTATTGGTGACTTCCTGAGACAGGAAGAATTGCACCACGACGAACACCGAGAGCAAAAAGATGATGCCAAGGATCAACGTCGACAACGCGTCGACGAACCCTGGCCAGTAGTTCATGCCGCCATCGCGGCGGGTGCGAGCGAGTGCCATGATCAAACTTTCTGCGGCTCCTCATGGGCAATCTGCGCGAGCAAACGTTGGACTTCGCGTTGTTGGATCGCTTGCGCGTCCGCCCAATCACGGATCATCTGCTGTTCGGTGCGCATGTGATTGACGAGCCCATGAATGGCCTCCGCCAGACTGGCCATGGCGGTCGTCGACGCTTTGCTTGAGCCGCCGTCTGCGAGCGCTTCCTTGAGCCGCTCGATCGCTGCCATGAAATCTTGGGAACGAACGCTGTCGTTCACCGGATGCGCCGCGACCTCCAGGTCGCGCACCGTGGTCGAGAGCCAGTCCTCAAGGTCGAGGTAGAACCGGTTCTGCGCCTGGCTCGTTTGCAGGTCGAGAAAGCCCAGTACCAGCGATCCCGCGAGCCCGAACAGTGACGACGAAAATGAAATTCCCATGCCGCCAAGCGGCGCCGCGAGACCTTCCTTGAGGGCGTCGAAGACCGCCCCCGCATCCCCGCCGACTTTCAATCCGTCAATGACTTTGCCGACCGACCCGACGGTCTCGATCAAGCCCCAGAAGGTGCCGAGCAGGCCTAAAAAGACCAAGAGCCCGGTCATGTAGCGGGAAATGTCGCGTGCCTCGTCCAAGCGCGTGGCAATCGAATCAAGAAGCCCGCGCATGGTCTGCGCGCTGATGGCCATGCGGCCGGGGCGGTCCCCGAGAATCGCAGCCATCGGGGCGAGCAGCACCGGCGGCCGCGCGCTCACCAACCCCGGATCGGCGAGCCGGAAGCTATTGACCCACGCGACCTCCGGAAACAGGCGAATCACCTGACGATACGCCAGGATGATCCCGATCAGGAGCACGCAGATAATGAGCGCATTCAAGCCCGGATTGGCCAGGAAGGCCGCCCAGATCTGCTTGTAGAGGATCACGGCGATGAGAAAGCCGAGAATGAGAAATACCGTCATTCGCACCAGAAAAATGCGCGGTGACGACAACTTGAACGGATCGAGGTCTTTGGTCATGGGCCGCCGTTGGAGCTCCGATTTCACTTAGCTAGCACGCGCGTCGGCGATCTTACATACCAATCGCAAGGAAAGACCCAAAGGTCGCGGATCCACCCCATCGTTAGTCCGAGCCGCTTGCCTTGAGCAATCTCAAGAGTGCCGCATGAATGGCTTCGTTGCCGGCGACGATGTGACCCTTCTCGAGCATCGCATCGCCGCCGTCGAGGTCGGTGACGTAGCCGCCCGCTTCGCGAACCATCAACAACCCCGCCGCCATGTCCCAGGCCGCCAGGTCGCGCTCCCAGATCGCGTCAAAGCGCCCGGCCGCGACCCATGCCAGATCGAGCGCCGCGGCCCCAAACCGCCGCAATCCGGCGACCTTGTCCTGAACCTGCGCAAATTCCCGGCGAAATTGCGCCAGATCGCCTCGGCCCGTATGCGGCAGCCCGCACGCCACCACGGTGTCGATCAGGCGGTGGCGCGCGGCCACCCGTAACCTTCGGTCATTGAGAACCGCCCCCTTGCCGCGCTCGGCCGTGAACAGCTCGTCGGTGGCCGGATTGTAGACCAGTCCGGCCACAATCGCCTTGTCGCGCTCGAGCGCAATCGAGATCGCAAATTGCGGAATGCCATGCAGAAAATTGGTGGTCCCGTCGAGCGGATCGACGATCCAGGTATGGGTCCCGTCGGATCCCTCCACCCGACCGCCCTCCTCGCCCAGGAACCCGTATCCGGGTCGGGCCTTGGCCAGCGCCTCGCGCAGGATTTCCTCAGCACGGTGATCCGCCGCGGACGCAAAGTTTCCCGGCCCCTTAACCGAAACCTGCAAGCGTTCAACCTCGCCAAAGTCGCGCTTGAGGCTGCGTGCGGCCTTCCTGGCGGCATTGATCATGACATTGAGGGTCGCGGAGTGGGGCATCGCGCATTCCGGAGGTCGTGGCAGATCTCTAGGGGATTTCGGCGCCCGGCGCACAACATTTCGCAGGCCGGCTGCGCGAGGCGGTGAGGCGCCCGGCAAGCGCCCCTGGCTTCCCGACCGTCGGCTGGCGCGTTAGGTCCGCGGCGCCGACGACCGCGTGAGCCAGAGCTTGGCGGCCTGTTCGCCCGCTTGGCGCTGCTCCGGCGGGAGCCGCTCGACGAAGACGTCGAGGGAGGGATCACTTTCGCCGCCCGCTTTGGAGATGATATGCCATTTGGCCGCCGCGACCGGGTCGGCCGGCAACCCCCGGCCCGCCGACAGAATGCGCGCCAGCCGATCCTGCGCGATCGGGCTGCCGCGCAGCGCGGCCTTGACGAAAAACCCGGCCGCACGGGCCTCATCCTTGGCAATGCCCGAGCCGTTGAAGAGCGCGATGGCAAATTCGACCACGGCGTCGAGATTGCCTGCCTGGGCAGCCGCGCCGAGCAGCTTGACGGCCTCGGCAACGTCCTGCGGGACCCCGCGACCCTCCTTATAGAGGGTCGCCAGGGCATATTGGGCTTCCGGACTGCCGGCATCGGCCGCCGGCCGCAGCAGAGCGGCTGCCTTGGCAAAATCGCGCGGAAGTTCCTGGCCGCCGAGATAGAGCAGGGCGAGATTATAGATTGCGGCGATATGGCCGAGGCTCGCCGCACGCTCCAACAGGGCGACCGCGGCGTCGCGGTCGCGCGGCCCGCCTCGACCGCGCAGCCGAAACATGGCCAGTTCAAACATCGCCTCGCGGTCGCCGCGGTCGGCGGCAAGTTTATACCACGAGAGCGCGATCTGGTCGTCGCTGCGGACCCCTTCGCCGTTGGCATAGAGCCACCCGAGCAGGGTCATGGCCTTGGGGTCGGCCTTCTCGTTGACACGTCGCGTCGCGACCCGCAGCGCGGTCAGGAAATGGCCCTCCTGATAGGCCCCGTAGGCGATGTCGGGTTCGGGCCCCGCGCCGGGTGCGGGCGCAGGCGCCGCGGGCGGCGCCGCGCCGAACGGCTGACCTTTGTCGGTGAACGGCAGCGGTTGCATCACCGGTTTGTGGACCGAACGGGGAGGCGCGGCCGGCGTGGCTGGCCGAACTTGCGGTTGCGCGGAAGGACCGACCTGCGCCCAGGCGGCCGGCGTCGTCGCGACGATCGCGCCGGCGAGAAGCAGCACGCCTCGCGGCCAGCAGCTTGACATTACACCGTCTCCCCGGTTCCCAGCCGGGCCGCAAGCGCTCTTAGTCCCGAAGCGGGACCGTCCGCGTCCTGCCAGACAAGTTCGGCAGCCGCGATGAAGTCGGCGCCGGCCGCGGCCAACCGCGACACCTCCTCGAGGCTTGTCGCAAATCCCACGCAGGGCGGTTCGAACAACTCGGCCCACCACGCCACGCGCTCGACCAGCGCCTCGAGACTCGGCCGGCGTCCGGTCGCATCCGGCTCGCCAAACATCACATAGTCGGCTCCCATCTCGCCGGCCACCATGGCGTCGTGGCGAGTCTTGAGGCCACCCGCCCCAACAATGCGGTCGGGTTTGAGAATTTTGAGGGCCGCCGACAGTCCGGCGAGATCGGGAACATGGGTGCCGTCGGCGGCCGTACGGGCGGCAAGTTCGGGCATCGCCTCGACCATGAGCGCGGTGCCGCGGCAGCTTGTCAGTGGCGCGATGGTGTCGACGTGGCGACGCATCAGGGCCTCGTCGGCGGCTGTCGAGCGCAACAGCAGGGCCGCCACCTCGCCGGCATCGAGCAAAGCCTCCAGGCTTGCCGCCAACCGGCGCGCATCATTGACCGGGGGCGTCACAATATAAAGCTGCGGGCCCAGCGGCTCACTTTCGCTTGCGGACTGGCGCAAGATCATGGGGGCGCGGCGGCTTAAGCCGCCGGGCGCTCCGCGCGACGCAAGAGCGCCCGGCGCGGCTCAAGCAGCCTGCTTCTCAAGCTCGACCGTCCATCGGCCGAGAGCCGCAAGACTGTTCATGCGCGCGCGATGCACGAACGCGCGTTGGGCAGCCGCCACGTTGTCACTTTTGCCCCGCCAGGCGGATTGCGGCGCGGCTTGCAAGGCCCGCCCATACGAGAAGCTCAGCGGCCATGGCAGCCCGCCGATCTTGTTCATGGCGTCAAGGTGCGCTGTCGCTTCCTCGTCGGACTGGCCGCCGGACAGGAAGGCGATCCCCGGAACGGCGACCGGCACGCAGGCTTTGAGCACCCGGATGGTGGCTTCGGCGACCTGGGCGACCGAAGCCTGTTTGGCGGCCTTTTTGCCCGGGATCACCATGTTGGGTTTGAGCACCATGCCCTCGAGCGCCACGCGGGCCTCATAGAGCTCGGCAAACACCGTCTTGAGCACCCACTCGGTCACCGCAGCGCAGCGACCGATGTCATGATCGCCCTCCATCAGAACTTCGGGCTCCACAATGGGGACGATTGATTGCTCCTGGCAGAGCGCCGCATAGCGGGCGAGCGCATGCGCGTTAGCCTTGATGCACCCAAAGGTCGGAATTCCGTCGCCGATCGTGATGACGGCGCGCCATTTGGCGAACTTGGCCCCAAGACCGCGGTACTCGACGAGCCGCTCGCGCAGCCCATCAAGCCCCTCGGTGAGGACTTCGTCAGGAAAGCCGGCCATCGCCTTTGCGCCCAGATCGACCTTGATGCCGGGGAGCGCCCCGGCTTGCTCGATGATCTTGACGAGAGGGGTCCCGTCGCGCGCGGACTGGCGAAGGGTCTCGTCAAAGAGAATGACCCCGGAGATGTAAGGCCGCATGCCGTCTGTCGCGCGGAATAACAGCTCGCGGTAGTCGCGACGATTGTCCACGGTGGATTCGACACCGATGGCGTCGAAACGCCGTTTGATTGTGCCCGTCGATTCGTCGGCGGCCAAAAGGCCTCGACCCGGCGCCGTCATGGCCCGGGCGATCTTGTTGAGTTCCTTGAGGTTCACCGCACCCTCCTCGTTGTCGCCTGGTCACACCCGCAGCGTTTGTCTACTTGCGGGGCTTGGCTTGCAAAATTTCGACGCCGGGCAGTGCGCGGCCCTCGAGCCACTCGAGGAACGCGCCGCCCGCCGTCGACACATAGGAAAAACGCGACGTCACGCCGGCCCGGTTGAGCGCCGCAACGGTGTCGCCGCCACCGGCGATGGACAACAACTTGCGGGCCGCCGTGAGTTCAGCCGCTGCCTCCGCGATTTCAATGGTGGCGGTATCGAAGGGCTCAATCTCGAAGGCGCCGACAGGGCCGTTCCACAGCAGCGTCTTGGCGCGGGCGAGCACCGAAATCACCAACGCCGCACTGCGCGGACCCAGATCGAGAATCATGGCGTCGGCCGGGACAGCGTCAATCGGCACAATGTGCGACGCCACATGGGCCGCAAGCGCCTGCGCCACCACTGCGTCCGTGGGCAGAACGATCTCGCAATGCGCTCGGTCAGCCGCGGTCAGGATTTCGCGCGCGGTCGGTGCCAGATCGGGCTCGGCGAGCGACTTGCCGACGGACGTTTTCTGGGCGGCAAGAAACGTGTTGGCCATCCCGCCCCCAATGGCAAGAAAGTCGACCTTCTCGATCAGATGGCGCAGCAACGCGAGTTTCGTCGAGATCTTGGCCCCGCCGACAATGGCCATGACCGGATGCTCAGGTGTTTCAAGGGCTTTGCCGAGTGCGTGAAGCTCCGCCTGCATCGCCCGTCCCGCGTATGCCGGCAAGAGGTGGCCAAGGCCTTCGGTCGACGCGTGGGCGCGGTGTGCGGCCGAAAACGCATCGTTGATCCATAGATCGCCGAGCTCTGCCAGCGCGGCCACGAATGCCTGATCGTTGCTCTCCTCGCCGCCATGAAAGCGGGTGTTCTCCAAACACACAATATCACCGGGCTGCATCGCCGCCACGGCGGCGTGCGCGGCCGGCCCGACGCAGTCCTCCACAAATCCGACCGGACGGTTGAGCATCGCTGCGAGCGCCGTCGCCACCGGCCGCAGCGACAGCGCGGCATCTCTGCCCTTGGGCCGGCCCAAATGCGAGAGCAAAATCACCTTGCCGCCTTTGTCTGCGATCTCGGCAATGGTCGGGGTCACCCGCTCGAGGCGAGTGGCGTCGCTGACCGCACCATTCTTCATCGGCACGTTGAGGTCGACCCGCAACAGCACGCGCTTGCCGGCGAGCGCGGCGTCCTCAAGGGTGCAAAATCCGCCTACCATCCGCGCCCCTCAGATCAACTTGCCCATCGCGACCGCGGTATCGATCATGCGATTGGAAAAGCCCCATTCATTGTCATACCACGACATCACGCGCACCAGGGTCCCATCTAAAACCTTGGTTTGATCGATGTGAAAGATCGACGAACGGGGATCATGATTGAAATCAATCGAAACATTTTTGTCGACGGTATAACCCAGGATGCCCTTGAGTTGCTGTTCGGCCGCGCGCGTCACCGCGGCATTCACCTCTTCCTTGGTGGTCGCGCGCTTGGCCACGAATTTGAAATCGACCACCGATACGTTGGGCGTGGGAACGCGGATCGCCACGCCGTCGAGCTTGCCGGCGAGCTCCGGTAGGACCAGGCCCACGGCCTTGGCCGCCCCGGTCGAGGTCGGAACCATCGATAACGCGGCCGCGCGGCCCCGATAGAGATCTTTGTGGACCCCGTCGAGGGTGGGCTGATCATTGGTATAGGCATGGATCGTGGTCATGAACCCCTTCGCAATTCCGATCGCGTCGTTGAGCACCTTGGCGACCGGCGCCAGACAATTGGTCGTGCACGACGCATTCGAGACCACGAGATGGCCGCTGGTCAGTTTGTCATGATTGACGCCATACACCACCGTGAGATCGGCGCCGTCCGCCGGCGCCGAGACGAGGACGCGTTTAGCCCCGGCTTTGAGATGGGCGCTCGCCTTCTCTTTGGCGGTGAAGATGCCCGAGCATTCAAGCGTCACATCAATGCCGAGATCGCTCCATGGCAAGGACGCCGGGTCCTTGATCGCTGTCACTTTGATCGGGCCGGTCCCGCAATCGATCGTGTCGCCCTCGACCGTGACCGGACCCGGAAAGCGGCCATGAACCGAATCGAAACGCAGCAAATGCGCATTGGTGTCGACGGGCGCGAGATCATTGAGCGCCACGACCGTGATGTCGTGGCGTGAACCCTCGACGATGGCGCGCAGCACGTTGCGGCCGATGCGACCGAACCCGTTGATGGCGACACGAACCGACATGGTGGCACTCCTCGTTGTCCAGGGGCCCCCCGCGGGCCACTGAGTCGTTATAGATAGGCGGCGCTCAAGCCTCTGGTTCCTCGCCCGACTTTGTTGCGTCTGATTCCGGAGGTGGCCGAGTGCCTCCCGCGGCCGCGCGTGGGCCGAGAGGCAACGCCAGGATGCGTGGGGATCGATTGATCGCAGACGCGGCCGGCGGGGCGCTCCTCGTGGGCCCCGCCGGAGGGTCGCGCGGAATGGCACGCTTGTGGTTCATCGCTCGATCCGGCCGTCGCCGGCGACGGCCGCTCTTCGAGGCTTCCACCCTGCGAGGAGGCGGACTGATAGCACGGGAAGTCCTGGTGTCAATCCGCCGCCGCGGGGGCGACGCACAGCCCGTGGTTCGCATGAATTTCTGCGTGTAAGTGCCTTGACCTATTGAGGTCGCGGGCGGCAGCCCGCACAATGGCGTGGACCCAACCGGGGGCGCAGGCGAGGCCCGCGGGTCAGCCGATAGGCAGAGGCGACGCGAGCGCGCCGGTGCAAGGTCTTGCGTAAGATGGCGTATCCAGACAGTTCGCACGACGTCCCGCCGCGCGCGAACGTGGCACGTGAGAGCGATGCCCCCAGTGCGGTCGAAGCTGCCACGTCCCGGCTGCTTGCCGCGCTCGACGCGCTCGAAGCCGCGGTCGAGCGGCGGCGCGAACATGATCGCGGTGAGGACCGGCTCGCCGCACAGGTGCAGGCTCTGGGCACCGATCGTTCCAAACTTGCGGCCGATCTTGATGCCCAGGCCGCCCATACCCGGCGTCTCGAGGCCACGAATCGTGAGGTCGCGCGCCGGCTCGACATCGCCATGGAGACCATCCGCTCAGTGCTTGATGCCCACGACGCTTGACACGCCGATCCGCGCCCGCGAGATGAGGGCGGCGACGTTGCGGTGACCGTTCGGTCGGAGAATTTGGCGATGGCCCATGTCAGCGTGACGATCAACGGCCGGCAATTTCGAATGGCCTGCGAGGACGGCCAAGAGACCCACCTCATGGGCCTCGCCGAGGATCTCGATCGACGGATTGAAGGTCTGCGGCGCCAATTCGGTGAGATCGGCGACACGCGCCTTGTCGTGATGGCAGCGCTCACCGTCGCCGACGAGTTGGTCGAGATGGGTCAGCGGCTGCGCAAGACTGAAGCGGAACTCGCCACGTTGCGGGACACGCGCTTAGCCTCGGCCGAGCATTCGCAGGTGGCTCAGGCGGCGATCGCGTCGTCCTTGCACGCAGCCGCTGAGCGCATCGAACGTGTCACCAAGACCCTCAATCAAAGTCTCGGCGAGGAGGCGGCGCTCGGTTGAGGCCGCCCGCCGGCATGCCGCGATCCGCCTGGTGGGTGGCGCCCGCCATGAAGGCGCATTAGATGTGGCGGCGCGGGGCTGCGCGGTGCGTTGGAGTCATAATCCCCGGGGCCTTATCGATCCAACGGGAGCTGTCCCTGGTCGGGCTCGTGGGCTCGATCACATGGCGCCCACCTACGCTGTAGGTACCCGGGATCGAATGCTCCGACGGCCAGGGCGGCTCCGCACATTCTTTGAGAACTTGATCACGCCACACCGCTTTGATGGTCACGTCGAGATGGCCGATCGCTCGACCCTTGGGATTCTCAAGCCGCAGCTGCGGCAAGCCGCGTTGGCGCGGCGCGACGCTTTGCCGGCCGACGAGCGCGCGCAGGCGGCCGCGCGTATCGGGGCGCAGCCCCTTCCGGTTCCCATCGCGGCGCCTACGATCGTGTCCGGCTTTTGCCCGATGCGGAGCGAAATCGATCCTTGGCCGCTGATGCGGCAGCTCGCCGCTCGCGGCGCAACACTCGCGCTGCCGCTCGTGCAAGGGCGCGGCTCCCCGCTCGTGTTTCGCACCTACGCGTTCGGCGAGCCGCTAAAGTCCGGGACATGGGGCATTCAGGAGCCGTTGAGCGAGGCCCCGCTCGTCGCACCGGATCTGCTCATCGTCCCGCTCGCGGCCTTCGACCGCCGTGGCCACCGCATCGGCTATGGGGCCGGCTATTACGATATGACGTTACGTAGGCTGCGTGCCCAGAAATCGATTGTGACGATCGGCCTCGGCTTTGCGGTGCAGGAAATTCCCGCGGTGCCGGCAACGCCCCACGACGAAAGGCTCGACCTCGTGCTAACCGAACGCGAACTAATCGATTGTCGCGAGGCCTGAGCGCATGCGCATCTTGTTCGTTGGCGATGTCGTCGGCCGCAGCGGGCGCCGAGCGCTGCTCGACCGCCTGCCGGGACTGATCACTCAATGGCGGCTCGATTTCGTGATCGTCAACGGCGAGAACGCCGCGGGCGGCTTCGGG
>Ga0126373_10004872_pt1 | contig 10335 bp, 12 predicted proteins | sample PanSoiMetPlot_11_FD_92545 | JGI IMG/M metagenome (GOLD analysis project Ga0126373, IMG submission 92545) | Tropical forest soil microbial communities from Panama - MetaG Plot_11 | ecosystem: Environmental > Terrestrial > Soil > Tropical forest > Bulk soil | place: Panama | collected 2016-02-17 | reverse complement strand
CGGCAAGGAAATCGCCAGGGCCGTCGCTGGCACCGGCAAGAAGCTCACGCTCGAGCTCGGCGGCAAGGCCGCGAACATCGTGTTTGACGACGCGCCGGTCGAGCAGGCCATCGAGGGCATCGTCAACGGGATCTTCTTCAACCAGGGCCACGTCTGCTGCGCGGGATCGAGGCTGCTAGTGCAGGAGTCGGTAGCCGACATAGTCGTGGAACGGCTCCAGCGGCGGCTGGCCACCCTCCGGCTCGGTGACCCGCTGGACAAGAACACCGACATCGGCGCGATCAACTCGCGCCAGCAGCTAGACAAGATCAATGAGCTCACCGAGGCGGGGGAGGCGGAAGGCGCGCAGCGCTGGTCGCCTCCGTGCAAGCTGCCGGCGAAGGGCTACTGGTTCCCGCCGACGGTCTTCACCGGCGTGAGCCAGTCGCACAGGATTGCCAGAGAGGAAATCTTCGGGCCAGTGCTGTCTGTGCTGACGTTCCGTACCCCGGATGAAGCGGTGGCCAAGGCCAACAACACGCCCTACGGGCTCTCCGCTGGCATCTGGACCGACAAGGGGAGCCGGATCCTCTGGCTAGCGCAGAAGCTGCGCGCAGGGGTCGTCTGGGCCAATACCTACAACCGGTTTGATCCTGCCAGCCCGTTCGGCGGCTACCAGGAGTCCGGATACGGACGGGAGGGCGGTCGGCATGGCCTGGCTGCGTACCTCAATGTCTGAGTCTCCCGCGCGGCTTGATGTCCGCAAAACCTACAAGCTGTTCATCGGCGGCGCTTTTCCGCGGTCAGAGTCTGGCCGGTCCTACCCGGTGCACGGCAACGACGGAGCGCTGCTGGCGTACGCCGCCAAGGCGTCACGCAAGGACGCGCGCGACGCCGTCGTCGCGGCACGCAAGGCGTTCGCCGGCTGGTCCGGTGCGACTGCCTACAACCGCGGCCAGATCTTGTACCGCGTAGCCGAGATGCTGGAAGGCCGGGCGGCGCAGTTCGCCGCCGAGGTTGCGGCTGCCGACGGAGGCAAGGCAACGCGCGCCAAGGCCGAGGTTGCCGCTGCCATCGACCGCTGGGTGTGGTACGCGGGTTGGAGCGACAAGGTGGCCCAGGTAGCCGGCGCCGCCAACCCGGTAGCCGGGCCTTACTTCAACTTCAGCGTGCCCGAGCCCGCTGGCGTGGTCGCGATCGTCGCTCCCGCCGATTCCAGCCTGCTCGGACTGGTCAGCGTCGTCGCGCCGGTGATCGTGACCGGCAACACCGCGGTGGTGGTCACGAGTGAAAGCCGCCCGCTGCCCGCTATCTCGCTGGCCGAAGTGCTCGCTACGTCAGACCTGCCTGGCGGGGTGGTCAACGTGCTGACCGGGCGGACTGCCGAGCTCGCCCCGGTGCTTGCCGGGCACATGGATGTCAACGCCATCGACCTGACGGGCATCGACGCCGACGAGCGCAAGCCACTCGAGGAGCTCGCCGCCAGCAACGTGAAACGGGTTATGTGCGGGAACGAGGACTGGGCCGCGACGCCGGGAACGCAACGTCTGATGTCGTTCCTGGAAACAAAGACCGTGTGGCACCCGGCCGGGACCTGAGCATCACACAGTTCGAGGAACCCAAGCTGGCCAGGAACGCCGTGCAAGCCCTGCTGCTCATTGACGTGCAGGCCGCGTTCGTCTCCGGGCAGGACCCCGTGCCTCAGGCTGAGCCATTGCTGGCCAGTGCCAAGAACTTGCTGGCCATGGCCAGGCAGGCTGGCAGCCTGGTCGTTCACGTGCAGAACGATGGCCAGGCCGGAGCCGTCGACGAGCCCGGACAGCCTGGCTGGCAGCTATACCTGCCCGTGCAGCCGGGTGAGACTGTCATCCGCAAGTCACATGACGACGCATTCGACGGCTCGGACCTCGGGGCGATCCTCGTCGAGCACCGGGTGGGCCGGCTGGCGATTGCCGGGGTCATGTCCGAGGATGTGTGTCGCGGCTACAGCGCGCACGGCCCTGGATCGCGGGTATCGCGTGGTGCTGCCGCACGACGCGCACGCCACCTACGACATCCCCGCCGGGCCGGGATTCGCTCGGCCGGTGGCCGCCGAGGTCGTCGCTCGCGTCGCTGAATGGTCTCTTGGCGACCAGATCGAGCTGACATCAACCTCAGATGAGGTCAGCTTCGAACACGTCTGAGCTATCCTGCGGCGCAGGGAGCAGACTGCATCGCTGACAGATCCGGCTACGACCGGCGCCGGGCGATTGTGATGATCTCCCGGCTTTCGCTGGTGACGGGCCCGCGATGCCAGTCGCCATAGCGGGCTGCGACCTCGAACCCGGACTCGGCGAGGAACTCATCGAGCCCGACGGCATCCAGGAACCGCAAGCTCGCGCGGTCCACGCGCAGTACCGTCCCGCCTGGCCGGGCGGTCGTCTCCGAGAAGGAGACCACATCGCCGGTGACGGACTCAACTTCATGCGACCGCTGTGTCTAGTGCGACAGCACCAGTACTGCGCCTGTGGCTTCCGGAGTCGAGTTACCGTATGTCTGCCGTCCAGTGAGATGGCCAGTCACCGGGGAACGATGACGGGGCGGACGCCGGAATGGAGAGATCATGACACCAGACGAAGGGCCGGCGCAGGCCAGCAGACCGGATTCGCTGACGGTCGGCCAGCTGATGGAGCGTGCGACGACGAAGGCTGAAGTTGACGACCACATAGCAGCGGCCGCTTACCTGATGAAACATGCAAGAACGACCGCGTTGGTCATCCTAATGCCAGGTACGGGCCGAATCGCCGGGATCATTACCGCCACCGATGTTGCCAACGTCGTGGCCGACGGCAAGGACGTCAACCAGGTTCGCATCGGGGAGGTAATGAAGCCCGAACCGGCCGTCATTACCGGAAACGCCAGCGCTCGGGAGGCTGCCGAGCTTATGCTCGCCCGCCGCGTTCGTCAGTTGCCCGTTGTCGACGACGCTGGCGACGTCGTCGGGATCGTCAACATCGCCGATGCCTGTCGTGGCCTTCTGGGCGAAGACAGTCGCTGATCCGACCGCGGCAGAAACAAGGCCCATTCGAGCTGCCAGCTCTGCCTCCTCGACTCGCTGGCATGCGCCTCAGCTCGTCAGATGTCGAGCACCTAAGTATGGTACCATCTACGTATGGTACGCACTACCGTCTACCTGCCAGAGAACACTAAGCAGCGGCTGACCGAGGCTGCCCGGCGAAAAGGGCAATCCGAGGCGGAATTCATACGATCCGCAATCGAGCAGCGCGTGAGCGAAGTGCTTCCCCGCAAGCGGGGGCGATGGGGCACTATCCGTTTCGATGAACCCGGTCTGGCCCGGAAGGTGGATGAGGTCCTGGCCGAAGGTTTCGGCCAGGGATGATCATCTGCGACACCAGTGGCCTTATCGCCGCCTATGACGAAAGCGATCCTGAGGGCGCCGTCGTCCGTGAGCTATTGGACGCCGATGCGGGCGCGGTGGTCGTGTCGCCGTTCGTGCTGGCCGAGGCCGACTACATGATCATGACTAGATCTGGCGCGGCCGCGGAGCTCGTTCTGCTAGACGACCTGGCCGATGGCGTTTACCAGGTCGCCGAGTTCACCTCGGTGGACGCGGAGCGCGTTGCGCACCTTGCCCGGCAGTACGCGGACCTGAAGCTCGGTATCGCCGATGCACACACCATGAGCCTCACCCAGCCGGACCGCTACGACACCAAACGGATACTTACCTTTGATCACCGGCACTTCCGGGCGGTTAAGCCTCCGCAAGGCGGTGTCTTCACAGTCCTTCCGGCTGACGTGTAACTCAGGTACCGGTGGCGACGGACCCTCCCCCCACTGGATTGTGTCGACACCCATTACCAGCAGGCCGCCTGGGTGATGTCGATCTCGCCGGATGACCCGCCGAACGACCGCAGCACCGACGACGCCGAGGCCGCTCTCGGCGCCGCCGCCCTGGCCGACCGGAGCTCCGGAGCGCTGCAGACCGTGCGCCGCCTGCTCGCGGACGGCGTAGCGCGTGACGTCGTGCCGATTCCCTGGCAGGGCTGGTCCCTGCGCCGAGACGACTTCCTGCTCACCCGGATGCTGGAGATCGTGGTCCACACCGATGACCTTGCGCTCAGCATTGGCGTCCACACGCCCGCGTTTCCCGCCGAGGTGTTCGCACCGGTGCGCGACTTGCTGGTACGTCTAGCCGTCAAGCGTCACGGACAATCCGCGTTGATCAGCGCACTGGCCCGCGGCGAACGAACCCAGGTCATTTCCGCTTTCTAAGCGGCACCGGGTCACGCCCTCCCGCTCGCACAGCTCGAAGTCGATCTTGATGGATGTGCAGAAATGGTTGCTATAGCCGCCATTTCTGCACATCCATCAAGATCATCCGCGGTCATCCGGGCCCGGATCTGTCGGCGCCGTCGCCGGCAGCGGTCGCTGCCGGCGCAGCGGCATCGCATTCTCGCGCTTGGCGATGACGTGGACATCGATGCCGAATGTCCCCGCCTCCGTGATGACTCGCGCGACGTTCGAGCCGCCGCTGGTCAGCTGCCGCCACCGGCCGCGCTGGCTCGATCCGATCACTATCTGCGTGATGTGATGGTCGCGGGCAAACCGCGCGATCGCGCGAGCCGGGTCGTCATCTTGCAGCTCGAGCCACCGGGCCCCGACGTCCGCCGTCAGCTCGCGGAGCTGATCAAGAGCGGCATGATCCCGGTTAGCCCGGCCGTCCCCGCCAGCGACGTGCACGACGACGAGGTCGGCCTTAACTCGCGACGCGATGCGCGCTGCCCTGCGAACGAGTACCGCGTTGTCTGCCGAGGCGGTGACGCCCGCCAAGATCCGCTCGGCGGTTTCCCACACGGCCTTCGGCTCGTGGCGCCAGAGATGACATCCGTCGACGCAGCTGCTCGGGCGAGGAGTCGACCAGCTCGGTCCGGTTCGCCTTCCGCACGACCCAGTCCGGAACTCGCTCCCGGACCGGCACCCCGGTCATGTGCTCGACTTGCTCGGCGATGCTTTCCAGATGCTGGATGTTGACCGTTGTGATCACATTGATCCCGGCGGCAAGGATGTCGAGCACCGGACCAGTTCCGTAGCGGAACGGCACCCCCGTCCCGTCAGCTGCCGTCGGCCTCGCGCCACCGTCGGGGCGCATGTATCCCGCCGAGATTCGGCGAGCTGGCGTTAGAGGTGCGTTAGTGCGCTCCGGGTGCTGCGCGTAAAAGCAGTTGACTGAGACCGCAGGCGCGCCAGGGCTCGCCTGCATGTGGGCTCAGGCACTCGGACGCGGAGCAGAGTTGATGGCCGGCGAAATCCAGGGCGAGGAAACGCCGGGGCGAGATACCAGGCCCCGGCACGGTGGTTCGAACCAAAGTGGATCGAACCACGGTGATTCGAAACGCGGGGCATCGGAGACCGGACGCCCTGCCAGCAGCTTGCGGGTGCGGCATGGTTGACATCGTCATGATCGCCGTCATCGTGGCGTTCTTCGTCGCGGTCGCTCTGCTGGTACGCGTGCTTGGCCGGGTCACCGAGGCAGCGAGCGTCGAGCGGGAGCCGGAACTCGCGGATGGCGCCGAAGTGAGTGAAAGCCAGCGGCACACTTCCCTGGCAGACGGCCGCAAATGACGGGGCCAGCACACTCAGGCAGTGCGGTAATCGCGCCACCTGAAATACGACCCCCCAAGGTTCGCCGTCGGCCGGGCATGTCGATGCTCGACCCGGCGATTCTCCGCCGGGCGCTGCCCCAAGCGTTCGTGAAACTCGATCCGCGGCACATGATCCGCGTTCCCGTTATGTTCGTGGTCGAGGTCGGTAGCCTCATCACGACGGTCGAGTTCATCGGTAATCCGAATCTGTTCACCGGGCTCATCGCGCTGTGGCTGTGGGCGACCGTGTTGTTCGCCAACTTCGCCGAGGCTGTCGCCGAGGGCCGGGGCAAGGCTCAAGCAGAGACTCTGCGCCGCAGCCGCCGCGAGGCGACTGCGTTCGTGCTGCGCCCAGATGGCTCGACCGACGAGATCCCGGCTGCGGAACTACGCAAGGGAGACCTCTGCACGGTTCAGGCCGGGCACATCATTCCTGGTGACGGCGACGTAATCGAGGGCGTGGCGGTGGTCGATGAGTCCGCCATCACCGGCGAGTCGGCCCCGGTTATCCGGGAGTCGGGCGGCGACCGGTGCGCGGTCACTGGCGGCACCGTGGTCCTGTCGGACCAGATCGTGGTCAAGGTCACGTCTAGTCCTGGCGAGACCTTCCTCGACCGCATGATCGCCCTGGTCGAAGGCGCGAGCAGGCAGAAGACACCGAACGAGATCGCGCTCGACATCCTGATCGCCGGGCTGACGCTGATCCTGCTCGTAGCGGTCGTCACGCTGCAGCCGATGGCCATCTACTCCAAGGCAATTCAGTCGACTGCTGTGCTCGTCGCGCTGTTTGTCTGCCTGGCGCCTACTACAATCGGCGGCCTGCTCTCCGCCATCGGCATCGCCGGCATGGACCGGATGGTGCAGCGGAACGTACTGGCCATGTCGGGGCGCGCTGTCGAGGCCGCAGGCGATTGCTCCACCTTGCTGCTGGACAAGACCGGGACGATCACCTACGGCAATCGGATGGCCTCGGAGTTCCTGCCGGTAGCCGGCGTCAGCGAGGCCGAGCTGGCCCACGCCGTGCTGCTGTCCAGCCTGGCCGACGAGACCCCCGAAGGTCGGTCCATCGTCGAGCGAACCCAACAGCAGTACTACCTGACCGAGCCGGACATATCAGGTGGCGAACTCGTCCCGTTCTCCGCGCAGACCAGGATGAGCGGCATCGACCTGGCCGGTCGCCGTGTCCGCAAGGGGGCCGCGGATTCGGTCCGCAGCTGGGTGGCCGGACAAGGCGGCAGCGTGCCGGATGACCTCGGCCCAGTCGTCGAGCGCATCGCTAACGACGGCGGCACGCCGCTAGTCGTGGCGGAGGGGCCGCGTGTACTCGGCGTCATCCATCTCAAGGACACCGTGAAGCGCGGCATGGTCGAGCGCTTCAGGGCACTGCGTGACATGGGCATCAGGACCGTGATGATCACCGGGGACAACCCGCTGACGGCGGCCGCGATCGCGCGGGAAGCCGGGGTCGACGATTTCCTGGCCGAAGCAACGCCGGAAGAGAAGGTCGCGCTGATCCGGCGCGAGCAACGCGGCGGTCACATGGTCGCGATGACCGGCGACGGCACGAACGATGCGCCGGCGCTCGCCCAGGCTGACGTCGGGCTGGCGATGAACACCGGGACTCAGTCGGCCAAGGAAGCCGCCAACATGGTCGATCTCGACTCGAACCCGACCAAGCTCATCGAAGTCGTCGAGGTCGCCAAGCAACTGCTCATCACCCGCGGGTCGCTGACCACATTCTCGATCGCCAACGATGTGGCGAAGTACTTCGCCATCGTGCCGGCCATGTTCGTCCTTGTCTATCCAAGGCTGCAGGTCCTCAACGTGATGCGCCTGACCAATCCGCACACGGCGATCCTGTCAGCAGTCATCTACAACGCACTGATCATTCCGGCGCTGATCCCGCTCGCGCTGCGCGGAGTGAAGTTCCGCCCGCTCGACGGTGCTGCCATCTTGCGCCGCAATGGCCTGATCTACGGGATTGGCGGAATCATCGCTCCGTTCATCTTCATCAAGCTCATCGATCTCGTCCTGACCGCGATCGGACTGCACTGACATGCGCCGTCATCTGCTTGCCGGCATCGTCATGCTCGTCGGCCTCACAGTGCTACTGGGATTCGGCTACCCGCTGCTGGTGACCGGCGTGTCTTACGTGCTCTTCCGCCAGCAGGCGCAGGGTTCGCTGATCTACCGCAACGGCAAGCTCGTCGGCTCGGCGTTGCTCGGGCAGAGCTTCACCGACAGCAAGGGCAATCCGCTGCCGCAGTATTTCCAGCCACGTCCGTCAGCTGCCGGTTCCGGGTATGACGGCTCCTCTTCTGGCGCGTCCAACCTCGGTCCTAACAGTCCGCTGCTTGTCGGCTTTGTCGCGGGGGTGAACACCGTTGGCCTGAACGGCGAGCCGTCGGCGCGGAACCCGTTCGCCACCAAGGCCGATCGGGCGTGCGTCCCGCTCACTCCGCAGGGCACGCCGGTGACCGCTCCGGTGGCCGGCCAGCGATACGCGAGGCAGCCAGACGGCGCCTACGCCTGTGACCCCAATACCGTGCCGGAACGCGCCATTGCCTACCGGCAGTTCAACGACCTGCCCGGCAGCGCGAAGGTACCCGTTGATGCCGTCACGGCCTCGGGCTCAGGCCTGGATCCCGACATCTCCGTGGCCAACGCCATGGACCAGGCACCGCGCGTCGCCCGCGCCCGTCACTTGCCTGCAGCGGCAGTGATCGCGCTCGTGCATCGCGATACCGAGGGCCGCGAGTGGGGTTTCCTCGGTGAGCCGACCGTCAACGTGCTCAAACTCAACCTGGCCCTGGAGGGTCTGCGATGACCACCTCGGGCTGGGAACAACTGCTGTTCATCGCCGCGGTGACAGCCGTATGTGCGCCGCTGCTTGGTCGCTACCTGGCTGCTGTGTTCGGCGGCGGCAAAGCGCCAGGCGACCGGATCTTCCTGCCAGTCGAGCGGCTTACCTACTCCGCGCTCCGGATATCGCCGGAGAGTAGCTGGACCTGGCGAGCCTACGCCCTCGCGGTGCTGGCATTCGGGCTGCTCTCGACTCTGCTGCTCTATCTCATCCTCCGGCTGCAGGGGCACTTGCCGCTGAACCCGACCGGCGCACCCGACATGCCGCCGCTGCTGTCGTTCAACACCGCCGTCAGTTTCATCACTGGCACCAACTGGCAGGCGTATGAGGGCGAGACGGCAGCCAGTTACCTCGCGCAGATGGCCGGTCTCGTCGTTGCCCAGTTCACCGCGGCCGCCGTCGGTCTCTCGGTGGCGCTGGCGGTCGTCCGGGGTATCGCCGGCTCTGGGCGGACCATCGGAAACTTTTGGGTAGACCTGACCCGCAGCCTGGTCCGCGTCCTCGTGCCGCTTTCGATCATCGGAGCGCTCGTGATGGTCGGTCAGGGCGCGGTGCAGACCTTCCGCGGCTTCCTGACGGCAAAGACCCTGGCCGGAGGCAGCCAGCTCGTCCCCGGCGGGCCGGCCGCCTCGATGGAGGTCATCAAGCTGCTCGGGACCAACGGCGGCAGCTTCTACGGGGTCGGCGGCGCGCATCCGTTTGAGAACCCAACCGGGTTCACGAACATGTTCGATCTGCTGCTCGTGATCGTGCTGCCGTTTGCCATCGTCTTCATGTTCGGCCGCCTCATCGGTCACCGGCGACAGGCGCTAGCCATAGTCGCGGTCATGGCGGCCATATTTATCGGCCACACCGTGCTGTCAATGCAGGCTGAGGCCCACGGCAACCCGCGGCTGCCCGCGACAGTGTCACAGCTAGTCACGAGCAGTACCCCCGGCGGCAACATGGAGGGCAAGGAGACGAGGTTCGGCCCGGAGGGCTCGGCCCTCATGACGGTCGGAACCATGGGCACGACCGCGGGCGCCACCGACTCAGCGCTGGACAGCTACACCCCGGTCGGCGGCGCCGGCGCGTTCGTCGGCATCCTGCTTGGTGAGATCAGCCCGGGCGGTGAGGGCGGCGGGCTCTACGCGATCCTGGTACTGGCGTTGCTCTCCGTCTTCGTGGCAGGACTGATGGTCGGCCGGACCCCGGAGTTCCTGGGGAAGAAGATTCGCGGGCCGCAGATGAAGCTCGTGCTGGCCTATGTGCTGACTATTCCGATCGTGGTCCTTGTGTTCGGGAGCGCCTCGCTAGTGCTGCACTCCGGGACGAGTTCGATCCTGAACTCCGGCTTCCACGGGCTCTCCGAGGTCACCTACGCCTACGCTTCCTCGGCGAACAACAACGGGTCCGCGTTCGCCGGCCTGGCCGCGAACACGCCCTGGTACGACACAACTCTCGGCCTGGCGATGCTGGCCGGCCGCTTCCTCCCCATCGTGCTCGCGCTGGCGATCGCCGGCTCCCTGGCCGGGGCTCGCGTGCACGCGCGTACCAGGGCAACGCTTGACACGTCCGGGCCGACGTTCGCGATCTTCCTGTTCGGCGTGATTCTCATCGTCGGCGGCCTGATCTATTTCCCGATGCTGATACTTGGCCCGATCGGCGAGCGCTTCGTCGGCTGACGGTGGTGCAGAACCGCCTTTGTCCAGGACACATGCCAGGGGCCGAACCGCACCATCGGGCAGCGCAAGGCCAACCCGGTCTGGCGCCGGAGCCAGCACCGGGTTGGCCCGCGAGCGGGTCAGGCCCTAAGGCCCAGCCCGATGGCCTGACTCATTTTTGCGCGAACCACGCCCCGTCGAGCGAGGT
>Ga0126373_10004871_pt1 | contig 10335 bp, 3 predicted proteins | sample PanSoiMetPlot_11_FD_92545 | JGI IMG/M metagenome (GOLD analysis project Ga0126373, IMG submission 92545) | Tropical forest soil microbial communities from Panama - MetaG Plot_11 | ecosystem: Environmental > Terrestrial > Soil > Tropical forest > Bulk soil | place: Panama | collected 2016-02-17 | reverse complement strand
GCCTGCTCCTGCAGCGTTTGGGAGCAAAAATCATCCTTACTCCTGGTAACCAGGGGATGCGTGGAGCCATTAACAAAGTCATCGAGCTGCGCACGACCCTCCCGAATGCCTGGTTCCCACAACAATTCTATAACCAGGCCAACCCGCGTGCGCACCGTGAGGGGACGGCCGTTGAAATTTGGGAAGATACCGCCGGCGCTGTAGATATCGTTGTGATTGGTGTGGGTACGGGTGGGACGCTGTCTGGCGTCGCTGAAGGACTGCGTGCGCGCAAGCCAGGCGTCGAAGTCGTTGCTGTAGAGCCTGCCTCCTGCGCTGTTTTATCCGGTGGGCGTCCTGGGCCGCACCGCATCGAAGGGCTGGGTGCAGGCTTTCAACCGGATACATTGCGCGTTGACCTCATCGACCGCGTTATACCAGTTACTGACCAGGATGCTGTCGCTACCGCTATCCGCCTCATGCAGGAGGAAGGGCTTTCTGTTGGCATCAGCAGTGGGGCGGTGGCCTGGGCCGCTTTGCAAGAGTCACAGAAGTTCGAAAATCGAGGAAAAGTCATCGTTACCATTTTCCCCAGCGCAGCCGAGCGTTACTTACAAACGCTTCTTTTCGAGGATTTGCGCGGCGAGCTGCGGTAATATTTTGCCACGCCTCCGCGGAGCCGTGACACTACCGGCTTTGATCGTGAAAGGTCATTATAGCTGTGTAACTGATCAAAAGGGTCATACGTCTTAAAGAGTAGTGGAAAATCAAAGGTCGAAAAAGCGGAGTTCTCCATCCTTGCGGGTGAAACGGGATGAAATCGATTTCCGGTTAGAGGGGATATGATACAGTCACCGGCGAATGACTATGTTTTCTGTCTTAGTCGTTCATCGTATAGGCATACTCGCCTGCTAGCATGGCTACTTATCACCGCGTCTTTGGTAACTGCTCTTGCCTGCGCAATACTCGCTGCCAGGCTGTGGCCTATGTACTCGCACACCTTTACACCGTATCTTAAGTGGCAGGATGCACTTTTTGCTTCCCTCTTGTATATCGCCCTCATCTTGCTTGGTGGGAGCTTGATAGTCGTGCGTTTTCTTTACGCGTTGCGCGCCGGATATCATCAAGGTATGTTCATCCTGGAGGGGGAATCTAGCTTAACCGTGCGGGACCTCTCACCTAAAAATCTGTCAAGTATTTACTGGGCTGTAGGTACAGCCCTTTCATGTTTTATCGCTGCCCTGGTCGGACTCGTACCAGAGATCCTGCTAGGTTGGACATTGCACCTGCCCCATCCTGTACTCGTTGTGCTGTGCACAACAGCCGCGATTGCTTTAAGCCTGGCAGGGCTGGCTGTGACCTTAGTTGCTGCTTCATTCATCCTGATTGGTTGGATTGGCGGCATCTCTTTCTGCCGTAAAATGGGAGCGCCACAGACCTACCGGCTCAGCAGCGAGACAACGCTGAGAATAGATGGCTTTGTGCTGACCATCATTCAGCCTGAACAACAAGAGTCTTTGTTTGACCTCCATTTATTAGACGCGGAGGATCGACGCCACCTCCTCTTCTTGCTGCGCGAACGCTGGCTCGATGCGGAGCGTCCCTGGAATCCTCGTTTGGGCGAGGAGATCGAGGCGGCGCTAGAAGAAGCGGACCCCTTCACAATGCTGGTATAATAACTTTGCGGAATAAAACCACCCGGCAAATCTGTTATCATTATTGGCGGACCCCTTCACAATGCTAGCGTAATAACTTTACGGGATTATTTTTATACAAATTTGGGGAAAAAACAAAAAAGCTATTGACAGGCCCTTGGGGATGTAGTATACTACATCCTGTCGGAGTGTCTTTGTCACCGGCATGGAAAAATAAACAATTTTGACAGATTGAAAGACAGATATAAACGACAGACCTTTTGTTCCCCCATACCCACGTAAGTGTACTACATGTGCCGAGGATGCCACATCCTAAACCTGCAAGAAGCCTGGCTGCCCCTGTTTAAGTGGCTACCAAGGAGCTATGGCGCTTGTACATGGCGATCAGAAGATTTGGTAGAGCGACATTAGTACCACAATGTGGGAAAGATAGAGCGTGTTTTGTTATTATTATATGACGTGTATTCCTTATGATTGTGTGGGGATGTTGTACGTGGATGACTCGAAAACAACCAGTATGTGTAGGGACGAAGGAGTAACCGCTTGCGAAGGCATTCAGCGGTTACTTTTCTTGTCAGAAAGCGCTTCTGAAGCAAGAGTAATCGGGTAAATTATCTTTTTCTTCTTCCGTTTACATTTTACATTTAAGGAGGGAGCAAGGGTGACTGCAACAGCTACCCTTGTTACCGCATGAGCGAGTGCCCCACGGCACGCGCCTCTACAATTTCCTCCTGGGTCCCCTGGTGGGAGGGCAACCGCAAAGGGTAGCCCCAACAGTGAGAGGAGAACATTACCTATGGCAGTAAGCAGCAGGGCCGTCGCAGTTCCTGAGCGCGTATCTTTTGCGCGTATTCCGGATATACGGTCAATGCCAGGCCTCATTCAAATTCAACTTGATTCATTTGAATGGTTTAAGAAAGAAGGTCTGCGCGAACTTTTTGACGAAATCTCTCCTATTGAAGATTTTACCGGGAAAAACCTGAAGCTTGAATTTATCGTACCGCCCGAGCCTTTCGGCAAGCCAAAGTACACAGAGGACGAGTGCCGCGATCGCGATACCACGTACGCTGCGCCCTTAACCGTCAAGGCCCGGCTGACTAATAAAGAAACCGGCGAAATCATCGAGAAGGATATCTTCATGGGTGATTTCCCGCTGATGACAAAGGAAGGCACATTCATTATTAACGGCGCGGAGCGTGTCGTGGTCAGCCAGCTTGTACGTTCACCTGGCGTCTACTTTACCGCCGACGAAGATGCTACGACTGGCCGCAGGCTCTATGCTGCCAAGCTCATTCCTGCACGCGGTGCCTGGTTAGAATTTGAGACGAGCAACAAGAACCTGCTCACAGTGAAAATCGACCGTAAGCGCAAGCTGCCGGTCACTACCCTGCTGCGTGCTATTGCGAGCCTGGCAAGAGAACAGTGGCACGGCGAAGGTCTAGACCTCTCAACCGACCAGGGCATCCTGGACGCTTTCCGCGATGTCGATAACGATGTCACTATTCGTTACATCCAGGCGACGTTGGATCGCGATCCTGTCAAACGAGAGGATGAGGCGCTGCTCGAACTCTATAAGAAGATGCGCCCGGGCGATCCGGCTACCATTGATAATGCCCGTTCGCTTGTCAAGAACATGTTCTTCAACGCGCGGCGTTATGACCTGGGTAGTGTGGGACGCTACAAGCTCAATAGGAAGCTGGACCTCTCGATACCCCAGAGCCAGCGTACCCTGACACAGGATGACCTGGTCAACATCGTGCGCCGCCTGGTTCGATTGAATAACGGCCATGGCCGCAAAGACGATATCGACCACCTTGGCAATCGTCGCATACGCTGTGTGGGTGAACTCATCCAGACCCAATTTCGTGTTGGTTTGCTGCGGATGGAGCGTGTTGTCAAAGAGCGTATGAGTATCCAGGAGCCAGGGCAAGCCACTCCCAACGCGCTCATCAACATACGACCGGTGGTGGCAGCCATGAAAGAATTCTTTGGTGGCAGCCAGCTTTCACAATTCATGGATCAAACCAATGCTCTTGCCGAGATCGGACATAAGCGACGCCTGTCGGCGCTTGGCCCCGGCGGCCTATCGCGAGAACGAGCAGGCTTTGAAGTCCGTGACGTGCATCGCTCGCACTACGGCCGCATCTGCCCGATAGAAACACCTGAAGGTCCGAATATTGGCCTTATCGGTAACCTGGCAACCTACGGACAGATCAACCCTTATGGCTTCATCGAAACGCCATACCGCAAGGTCTACAAACGCATCCGGGCCAGTGACCCGCGCTTGATAGGCCGCGAGTTCCGGGGCATTGCCGGGCGGGAAAATGAAGATGTGAAGTCTGCCGATGGCGAAGTACTGGTCAAGGCGCGAACGCGAGTGCGCGTCGACGAAGCGCTGTTTGCGCAGTTGTCGCGGGTACTGGGTGACACTGAAGTGAGGATCAAACCCTTCGTCACTGACGAGGTAGACTATCGCACCGCCGACGACGAAGAAAACTTCTGGATTGCGCAGGCGAACGCGAAGCTAGATGACAAAGGCGAATTCCTGGAGGACCGCGCCCTCGCTCGTTATCAGGGCGAGTTTGTTATGGAAAGCTCCGATTTGATGGACTACATGGATGTATCGCCACGCCAGACCGTTAGCGTAGCAACCGCGCTTATCCCATTCCTGGAGCATGACGACGTGAACCGGGCATTGATGGGTGCGAACATGCAGCGCCAGGCCGTCCCGCTCCTGCGCCCGCAGTCGCCAATTTGTGGTACAGGTATCGAGCGGCAAGTAGCCATCGACTCTGGCCAGGTGGTAGTAAGCCCGGTCAATGGCGAGGTCGTGGCCGCAACTGCTCGCCAGATCCAGATCGTAGACGAGCAGGGCGAGGTGCATACCTTCCGCCTGCGCAAGTTTGTGCGCTCCAATGCCGGGACCTGCATCAACCAGCGGCCAATCGTGCGCAAGGGCGATTACGTCACTGCTGGCGAGGTTATTGCCGATGGCTCATCTACAGAAGATGGAGAACTTGCGCTTGGACAGAATATACTCGTCGCCTTTATGAGCTGGGAGGGTGGCAACTTCGAAGATGCCATTCTCATCAGTGAGCGCATAGTGCGTGAAGATCTCTTCACCTCCATTCATATTGAAAAGTACGAAATCGACGCACGCGACACCAAGCTTGGGCCAGAAGAAATCACGCGCGACATTCCAAATGTCGGTGAGGAAGGACTGCGTAACCTCGACGAGCGCGGCATCATCTATGTTGGCGCCGAGGTTGGGCCGCAAGATATTCTCGTCGGCAAGATAACTCCCAAGGGCGAGACCGAGCTGACTGCTGAGGAAAAGCTGCTGCGAGCCATCTTCGGTGAAAAGGCCCGCGAGGTCAAGGATACCTCCCTGCGTGTGCCTCACGGTGAGCGTGGCAAAGTCGTTGAAGTGAAGGTTTTCTCGCGGGACCAGGGGGATGAATTGCCCCCGGGCGTCAACCAGCTGGTGCGTGTCAGTATCGCCCAGAAGCGCAAAATCGGCGCGGGTGACAAGATGGCCGGGCGCCACGGGAACAAAGGCGTCATCTCGCGGGTACTGCCGATCGAAGATATGCCGTTCCTGCCCGATGGGACACCGGTGGATATCATCCTGAACCCGTTGGGCGTCCCGCACCGCATGAATATTGGGCAGATTATGGAAACACACCTGGGCTGGGCAGCCGAGGCGCTGGGCATCAAGATTGCCACACCGGTGTTTGACGGAGCTTCTGAAGAGGATATCGAGGAGTTTCTGGGACGTGCCGGTCTGCCGGAAACGGGCAAGATTCAGCTTTTCGACGGTCGAACGGGTGAGCCATTCGACCAGCCGATCACCGTTGGCTATACCTACATGTTGAAGCTCGCGCACCTGGTCGAAGACAAAGTCCATGCTCGTTCAACGGGCCCATATAGCCTGATAACGCAGCAGCCGCTGGGTGGTAAAGCACAGTTTGGTGGGCAGCGTTTCGGCGAGATGGAGGTATGGGCGCTCGAGGCCTATGGCGCGGCGAACATCCTGCAGGAAATCCTGACCGTCAAATCTGACGATGTTGTAGGCCGTGTCAAGACCTACGAAGCCATCGTCAAGGGTGAAAATATCATGGAGCCGGGAGTGCCGGAATCCTTTAAAGTCTTAGTCAAAGAATTGCAAAGCCTTGGCATTAACGTAGAGGTGCTCAACGAAGATGAGCAGAAGATTCAATTCGTCGAGGACACCTCAAATGATGTAATGCCGGAGCTGGGTATTAACCTATCCGGTTTCGAAGGAGACCAGTAATTCCAGGAGGCAGCATGCTCGAAGTAAATGATTTTAACGCTATTCGCATCAGCCTTGCCAGCCCGGAGCAAATCCGCAGCTGGAGCTATGGCGAGGTAACGAAACCGGAAACCATCAACTACCGGACGCTCAAGCCGGAGAAGGATGGCCTTTTCTGCGAACGCATCTTTGGCCCCACCAAGGACTGGGAATGCTACTGCGGCAAATATAAGCGCGTGCGTTTCAAGGGAATTGTGTGCGACAAGTGCGGCGTAGAAGTGGCACGCTCAAAGGTGCGCCGCGAGCGCATGGGACATATCGAACTCGCTTCCCCGGTGAGCCATATCTGGTACTTTAAGGGAACGCCGAGCCGCATTGGTCTTTTGCTGGATCTCTCGCCGCGTAACCTGGAGCGTATCCTGTACTTTGCGCTCTATGTTGTCACGCATATCGACGAACAAGCGCGCCAGCAGGAATTGATGCACATCGATGAAGAAGTGGTGAAGCTCGATCAAAACCTGGATGAAAAGGTCGTCGAACGTATCGATAGTTTGAAAGAGAAGCGCGAAAGCGACATACAGGATGCGCTCAGCCGCAATACAGCAGATCAGCAAGAGATTGAGACGCGGCGCGAACAGGAATTGGAGGCGGCGAAGCGGGCCGAAAGCGAAACCCTTGCCCAGTTACGCGATCAGATGGGCCAGGAAGCCGTGGAAGGCATCGTCTTTGCTCCAACCGACCGGGTGATCGTCAAAGAAGGCGACGTGGTCGTGCCGAAGGACATTGAAACGTTAGAGCGGGTCGCCGAGGTCTGCCGTAACGATATCGCCGAAAATGCACGCCACGAGATCAATACGTTGCAGGCGGAAAGGGCCCACATCGAGGATCGCCTGAGGGTAGACTATCAGGGGCAGATTGACTCGGTACAGACCCAGTTAGAGTCGCAGCGAGTCGATAGGCGGCAGCGCCTGGAGCAACTGCGGCGTGACCTGGAAGGGCTCAAGAAAATGGACCTCATCCAGGAGAACCGCTATCGTGAGCTGCGCGAGGCCTTTGGTTCAAACGTCTTCCGGGCGGGTATGGGTGCAGAAGCAGTGCGCGAGTTGATCGCGGCGCTGGACATGGATAAGCTGGCTGCCGACCTGCGGCACGAGATCGGTTCCACCGTTGGCCAGCGGCGCAAGAAGGCCACAAAGCGCTTGAAGGTTGTAGAGGCTTTCCGCAAGTCAAACACCTCACCGGAATGGATGATCCTGACGGTGCTGCCAGTTTTACCGCCGGATCTGCGGCCGATGGTGCAGCTTGATGGTGGACGCTTCGCGACCTCTGATTTGAATGATCTCTACCGGCGTGTGATTAACCGCAACAACCGGCTCAAGCGCCTGCTGGAGTTGGGGGCGCCGGAGATCATTATTCGTAACGAAAAGCGCATGCTGCAGGAGGCCTGTGACGCCTTGATTGACAACGGGCGGCGCGGTCGCGCCGTGGCTGGTTCTGGCAACCACAAGTTGAAGAGCCTGTCCGATATGCTTAAGGGCAAGCAGGGCCGCTTCCGTCAGAACTTGCTTGGTAAGCGTGTTGACTACTCTGGCCGTTCGGTGATTGTAGTAGGCCCCGACCTCAAGCTGCACCAGTGTGGCTTGCCCAAGAAGATGGCCCTGGAACTCTTCAAGCCATTTGTGATGCGCAAGCTGGTCGAGCAGAACTTCGCGCATAATATTAAGAGCGCGAAGCGCTTTGTGGAGCGTGTCAAGCCAGAGGTGTGGGACGTGCTGGAAGAGGTGATTAAAGATCATCCTGTGCTCTTGAACCGTGCGCCGACCCTGCACCGGCTGGGTATCCAGGCCTTTGAGGCTGTGCTGGTCGAAGGCAGCGCCATTCAACTGCACCCACTGGTCTGTTCCGCCTTTAATGCCGACTTCGATGGTGATCAGATGGCGGTACACGTGCCGCTCTCTGATAAGGCGCAGGACGAGGCGCGGCGCTTTATGCTCTCAACGCGCAACCTGCTCTCTCCGGCGACGGGTGAGCCGTCGATCGGCGCAAGCCAGGATATGGTGCTGGGATGCTTCTACCTGACGCAGGACCGCCCTGGTATGAAGGGCGAAGGGCGCGTCTTTACCGATACGACCGAAGCCCAGCTCGCCTACCAGCACGGAGTAATTGACCTGCAGGCGTTGATCAAAGTCCGCCTCGGCGAGACGGATGTCTATAATCTGCCCCCGCCCGCAAAAGCCACTATACACGCGAACGGGAAATTGGTGGAGACGACTGTGGGGCGTATCATCTTGAATGATGCCTTGCCGGAACGCTTGCGGTTCAAGAACTACCCGATGAAAAAAGAGAACCTCAAGCAGGTTATCGCCGAGTGCTTCAAAGAGTATGGGCGTGCTAAGACTGCTGAGTTGGCCGATGAAATTAAACGACTCGGTTTCTCCTATGCCACGAAAGCTGGCGTAACTATTGCCATCAGTGATGTCAAGGTTCCGGTAGGGAAGCTGGAAGAGCTGGCGAAAGCGGATGTCAAGATCGCCGAACTCGAAGAGCAGTACCGTGAGGGTCTGATCACCGAGAACGAGCGCTACCAGCAAACCGTTGATGCCTGGAATGAAGCCACTGAAAACGTCACGAAGATGGTAGAGACGACCCTTGATCCCTATGGGTCGATTTACACCATCGCGAAATCTGGTGCGACCAAGGCGAAGTTCCAGCAGATTCGCCAGTTGTCTGGAATGCGTGGCTTGATGGCAAGCCCATCAGGCAAAATTATCGATATCCCGATCCGGGGTAACTTCCGCGAAGGCCTCAGTGTACTGGAGTACTTTATCAGTAGCCACGGCGCACGTAAGGGCCTGGCCGATACTGCCCTGCGAACTGCCGAGTCTGGCTACCTGACCCGCCGTTTGATCGACGTCGCGCAGGATGTGATCGTCACCGAGGAGGACTGCGGTACTACGGAAGGGATGCTGATAACCGAAGAAGACAGCAAAGATATGATGCTGCCTGATATTCGCGATCGCCTGAAGGGCCGGGTTCTGCTGGATCCCATTCCTGGCTTTGAATGGATAGAGGTCGGCGATGAATTGACCGACGAAATGGTCGATCAGATCGTCAATGCCGGCGTCAAGGCTGTGCGCGTACGTTCAGTGCTCGGATGCCTTGCGCACCGGGGAGTCTGTCGTAAGTGCTATGGGCGTGATCTCGCTGCGAATGCTCTTGTCAATCTTGGTGGAGCAGTGGGCATTATTGCCGCACAGTCGATTGGTGAGCCTGGCACGCAGTTAACCATGCGTACCTTCCATACCGGCGGTATCGCGGGAGCACAGGGAGACATCACGCAGGGCTTGCCGCGCGTCGAGGAATTGTTCGAGGCGCGCGTGCCGAAAGACAAAGCCGAGATAAGTGAAATTGACGGCGTTGTAGAAATCGTAAAGGACGAGAATACGGGTGCTCGTACAGTACGCGTCATCTCTACCAACGTCTTCTTCGACGAGTATCAACTTCCCGAGGGTAGCCAGGTACTCGTCAACGATCAGGATAAGGTGCAGAAGGACCAGGTGATTGCACTGATGCCCGCTGAGGATGGTAACGAGCCTATACCTGTGCAGGCTCGTACCGAAGGTGAAGCGTTGATCAACGCGGATGGCTTACTTTCCATCCGCTTCGAGGAGCGTGAGGAGCGCTCATATCCAATTGCGGCTGCGCGCAATATCGCGGTGATTCAGGGCCAGAAGATACAGGCTGGAACGGCGATTACTGCCGGGCAACGCGACCCACAGGACGTGCTGCGTATCCAGGGGCGCGAGGCTGTGCAAATGTACCTGGTGAAGGAAGTCCAGAAAGTCTATCGTAATACAGGTGTCTATATCAATGACAAGCACATCGAAGTAATCATTCGCCAGATGCTCCGTCGCGTTAAAGTGGATGAGCCCGGCGATACCGAGATGTTGCCAAATGACCTCGTAGATCGTTTTGTATATGCGGGTACCAACGCCCGCGTGTTAGCCGAGGGCGGCGAACCCGCAACCGCACAAACGGTCCTGCTGGGTGTCACCAAGGCTTCGCTCAATACTGATAGCTTCCTGGCTGCTGCCTCTTTCCAGGAGACGACCCGGGTGCTAACAGAGTCTGCGATTGAGTCTCAGACCGACCACCTGGTAGGTCTGAAGGAAAATGTGATTATAGGCAAGCTCATTCCCGCCGGCTCCGGCTTCGTGAAGCGGCACCGCGAGCAGATCGCGCGCCAGCAGCAAGCAGCCGCAGCCCGGCTCGGGACACCGCCCACGGTTGCAAGCGTTGGAGTCGGTGCAGGTGCAAGCACTCTTGGCGGAGTAGTACTTGACAGCCTGGACAATGAGTGATACTATAGGACTCCGCATGCAAGTGAAAATAAAGGGCGCAGTCCGCTGCGCCCTTGAGTGAGGATAG
>Ga0126373_10004870_pt1 | contig 10335 bp, 9 predicted proteins | sample PanSoiMetPlot_11_FD_92545 | JGI IMG/M metagenome (GOLD analysis project Ga0126373, IMG submission 92545) | Tropical forest soil microbial communities from Panama - MetaG Plot_11 | ecosystem: Environmental > Terrestrial > Soil > Tropical forest > Bulk soil | place: Panama | collected 2016-02-17 | reverse complement strand
GCTGAGCCAGGCGCCGGCAAGGAGCAAGGGAGCCCACCATCGGTAGGCGGCAAGCACGGCTGCGGACAGCATTCCCCCGACCATCTCGACCAGACCCGACGCAATGAAGTCCATCGCGATGTTGAGCGGCGGTCCGCTGATACCGAGGTCGAAGTCACGCGCCATCGCGAGGTCGGCGCTCAGGCGCGAATCTTCGAGATGTCCCATTCCGGGCGGGCTGACGCAGGCTACGGTCAATTGATCATAGAGCCACGCGGCGGTACGACTGCCCAGGTTGGCGCCGACCGCGTGATGAAGAGAAGGCAGGGTTTGCAGCAGCAGGAATACCACGCCGACCGCGACGAGGGGCGGCACCAGCGCACTTCCGCGCTCGACTGCACCGACCAGAACGCCCATCGCAATGGCGAACAGGGCAGGCAACATTCCTCGCACCCAAAGTGCACTCCACCATGCAATCGCAAGAGATCGATCCGCTTTTGGCAAGACCCCAAAGAACTTCCACTCCGGCCGCGTTTTTAGGCGATCCCACATGCTCATCCCTTATAACCTGCCCGCCCCCCGACAGGTTACGCCCGGGCCATGTCCCGACCATCCTGCCTGAGTGAAAAGCTGGAATCACGGGGCCGTGAGGCGACCGATCCTGGTCAGCGCCCGGTGGATGCCGGTTGGCGCGGTTACACGCGGGACCCTGAAAAGCGCGGCGAGACTCAGGGCGACCGACTTGCGTTAAGGCCTAACCCCAATAGGCGGACAACGCTCTTACCTCGGCACAATCGGCACAGGTTCTCCCGTGCGTTGGGCGCGCATCATGAACCTGTTGAAATAGAATTGAGGGCGATCGTGGTAGGCACTAGCTCAGTCCATGAGCCCCGACTGCGCTGGCTATCCGTCACTCGGCAAATCTCCAGACCGACATCGTGTTGTTGTTGTCGTTGAGAAAAGTGAGATCGTTTGCCTGATTGAATTCCGCGGCAGCAATTCCAAACGGTCCATCGATATTGGGATCGATCGAGAACTGACGCACAAAGCCACCGAGGGTGGTGAATTCCAAGAGTTCGCTGGGCTGGTTGGGATCCGAATTGATCGAATCGTTGTTAGCCACGACGAGGTTGCCATTTGGAGCCAACGTGAGACCCATGGGTCCGTGCAGATGACTCGTATCCGCGAAAACGATCTTTCCTGTTCCTTGATCGGTTGTGGTACTGGCTTTGGCTATCGCGAAGATCTTGTTGTCGGCTTCGCCTGCAACGAACAAAGTGTCGCTGTCCTGATCGTAGGCCAGGCCCGCGGGACCGATCACAATCGCCGCCGGGTCCGTCCGATGCGAATAGCGAGACCCTATCTGCGTGATGCCATCCAGGCGAATTGCACCTGCCGAGGGAAAAGAGAAGTCGAGGCGCGAAACCGTTCCCCCGAGTACGTTTGAGACGAATATCTGAACGTGATTTGCTTGCCGCGAATTGACTGCCAAACCCCAGGGGCCATTGAGCGGCGGTGACATGATCGTGTCAACCACATCGCCGCTGCTGTCGAGGACCAGCAGAGGTCCGGCCGAGACCGTGGCGGATGTCCCGTCGGTGGTTGGCACAGAGCCCACGAACACGAATCCTTGCTTGATGACCCCCAACGCTGCTGTGAGTCCCGTCACTTTTCCGGTGGTTGCGAACGTACTGGTCTGCTGGAACATCGGCTGGGGGCTAAGCTGAACCCTCACAATACTCGTCCCCATTCCCTGTAGGTTGCCCGAGTTATTGAAGTTCGAGACCAGGATATCACCCGGACTAGTTTTCCGCGCGGGAACCCTGAAGGCACGAAGGCCACGCCGTAGGGGTTTAGATCTCCGTTTCCTGGAACGGTCGAGAACACAAATGTCGAGAGAACTGGCGGAAGGAGCGGTTGAAATGAGAATGGCAACGCGACCGACGGAATGAGCGTAAGAAACACTGCAAAGACGGCTTGCCGAGCGCATTTGCAAACGCTTTTAACAGTTTTGCGAGTCGAGTTTCTCATTTAATATTCACCTCAATTGGGATGAAACAACGCTTCTGCTTGATTTCCCCTTCGGGCTACCCTGCTGTCTCTGAACACCGGTCAAATGACGCTTCGATCAACCTCTGACTCACCACGTTTGCGGACAACCGAAAGCGCTCCCCACAACCTAGGGCATAGCCGGCCCCTAGTGATCGGTCTAAACTTTCCGTTCCTGTGAGTCGGTGTTGGGGCACCACCCTGCCTGATTCGAGATCAAGTTTGTACGTACGCATTGAGCGAAACTCAGTGATGGAGGTAGCGAGAGCAACAAGCTCACAAACGCAAACGACTTGAAAACCTTGTTCGCCTTCTGTTATGTAATTTTTTTGATTACTGCACGAAATTCATCAGCCGAGGGACCTCCGGATTACATCCGCTTCCGCGCCGACAGCCCTCTTCCACTCCGGGCTCATGCCCGATCTTCGTGTCTCGTCGGCCCCGCACCAAACTCCGATCCTCTGCTTGCACATGACACGATAAACCGTCGCGCTGGCCGAAATGTTCCTCGTGACGTGGTAAGTGCGGACATTCTGATGTTTACGTGTTTGTTATTTCTGCTCACTTGACGACAATCTTGCCAATCATCCCGCTGGTTTCATGGACGGCACACGCGTACCTGTAGGTGCCCGCCACCTTGAAGGTGTGGCTGAAAGTTGCACCCGGCTTGAGGAACCCGGAATCGAACGTCTCCGCCCCCGCGGGACTCCCTACGTCGCCGCCATTTATCGCCATCGATGGATCGGTGGTCGCATGATGCACTTCGTTACCGACGTTGCGCCATTCGACGGTGTCACCAACCTTGATGGTTACCGTTCCAGGCTCGAAAGCTGCGGGCACATCCAACATCTTGATCGTCACAACCGGCTGCGAAGCGACTGCGGTTTGCCGTGGCAGGAGTGTAACGACGGCAATGGAGGCCGGGAGAGCAATGGCCAGCGCCACGTAGTACACAGAAGTGCCGAGAGAGCCGCCGCGTTTCGAATTTATGAACGCTGCATCACTACAAGACATGATATCGCCTCCTTTTCATTGTTAAGCTTTCAGGCTCGACTCATCGGGCCTGCTGCAAGAACTCTTTGATCGCTCTCATGTTCTTGGCGGGCATAATTGATTGAGTCCTCATATGCATCGTTATCGCGTCCCACTGCGCAGGAGAGAACTGGGACCCCGGCCGGGCGTTGTGACACTGGGCACAATAGACGGGCCAGAGTTTGGCGCCTTCTATGAAGAGCTTTCGTTCGTCGGGAGTCGCCTCCAGGGCGAACACGCGAGATGCCAAGGCGAGCGCAATAGTAAGTGTCACGAGCAGGCTGCGTAGTGCTGGTATCATGCAACCTCTGCGGCTAGAAGCCGATTGAGAGTTGGGTTAGTAGGGCCCGATCGTTGGGGGTTGGAGCGGGGTGGCTCAAGAGCGCCTGCGCCTGGTTGAAAGTGAACGCGGTCCCGCCGGCACGAGGCAGTTCTAGGTCGAACTCGGTCTGCCAGACGATGGATGGCTCAATCCAGTAGTTCAGGCCCAGAGCGACCTCACGAGCGTGAGGAGTAAAGATAGAAGGCGAGCCGTTAAATCCAACCGAGGGAGTGGTGGTTATCTCGTTAGTCACAATCGCGCGCTGATTTACTCCGGAGTAGCGCACCACCGGCTCGAGGCGATGAATGACATCGTCGAAGTAAACATTCCCGGTTGTCGGCAATTTGCGAAGAAAATAACCGAGCTGGAAGTACCAACCTTGACGATTGTCCGGCCCGGAACCTGGCGGCATTTGCCTGTAGGTCTCGACGAATTCACCGCGTGCCTGAAGATCGTGGTTGAGGTACGCGAAATGAAGTCCCCACGAATTGAACCAGGATGAATCCTGCCATTTGCCGTCGTAGGTGGACGCGCCGAGCTCCAGACGGCCCAAATTTGCGTCCAACGGAAACGGGTAAATTCGAAAACGTGCACCGAGCGCACGACCGTTGGTATTGATGCCAATGTTGTTCTGAGGATTAAGCGTTTGCCCGACCACCGGCTGGGGCAAGGCGGAATCAAAGCTGGGACCGTTTGCGATCCAGGCCGTGTAGTCTACGTCCTGGCCCAACTCACCCCATTGCGTCGAGCCTCGCAGCTGCACGCCCAGGTCGGTGGGCGGCACGATGGCCTCGGCACCGTACAAGAGGGGGGCGGTTATCAGGCGATTGACCCACAGCGGGCTTTGATCCTCGTACCAGTCACCAAATGGCTGATCGAAAATCCCGGCATTGATCTCGAGATAATCGTTGAGAAATATCTGCGCAGTTGCGACCGGCAGACTGAAGCTAGCACTGGAACCCACAGGCAGTGACGCCGCGATCGAACCTTGGAAGAGAAGCCAATCATTCAGCCGATAAAGAAGGATAGGCTGAAATTGCAGATTGAAGGTGTTTGTGCTGGTCGCGTGGTTGTAGATGAAACTGGCCGCGGCGTCGCCGACTAAGGTGAACTGATGGGTTCCCAAGTAGTGAGCAAACGCGGCATCAAACTGGGACGTGGAGATATTTTCGGGACGCTGCTGCTGGAGCTCCTCGAAACGTCGATTGGTTTCGCTTTGTAATTGACTATTGCTGCTGCTCAGCTTTTGCGCCACCTGGTTAAGGCGTTGATTCTGAGCCTCCATGTCCTGAAGCTGGCTAGCGAGCTCATGGATGCGCCGCTCGCTTTCATCAAAACGGCGCTGCTCGCTCTTGGCTTCGCGTTCGAGTTCTTCGATTTGCTTGCGCATGGCCGCAAGATCTTTCGCACTGGGGTGATCATCCGCGCGGACCGTCGTGAGTGGCAAAATCACCGCGCAGATCAGCACCAGAATCTGTAGGCACCAGGGTTTCGGTCTAGTACCCAGGCGGGGAAAATCATCCCAACCGGCCGTTCTTCCAAAGGTCGCTCTCGCCACCATTTTAAGATTCCGTGGAGAAGCTCGGCGCCCACAGCAGAATCCGACCGGCTCCGGGTAGCCTACCCTGCGACGCCCGTGCTCGCGGACGCCACGACCACCCTGAGAGACCATCCTGATTTATTCGATCTCTTTGCATTCGGCGTTTCCCACCAGCGTCTGGGGGTAAAGGGAAAATTTCCCTTCTCCAGCTCGCAACCCTAATCGCCGATGAATGTGGGGTCAAGACGAAAAAAAGGGACTTTGTCCCTTTATTGCGATCGGTGGCAACAAAAGCTAAAAGAATAGGCTTCAATGCCGAATCTCCAAACAAGGCTCATCTGGGCCGCGAGCGAAACCCTCCGACCGATCGTCCGACGGTTACTTGAGATGGGAGTGCCATTCGGTGCACTGGAGATCAGCCTGCGGGATCTGTTCGTGCGGGTCGCGGAGAGCGAATTAGCCGCACCCGGCAGACGTCAGACTGACAGCAGAATCGCGCTGGTCACCGGCATCAACCGCAAGGAAGTAAAGCGCATTCGCTCAGCCAAACCGCAACGCAAGCCGCCGCAGTCTTTCTCGATAAATCAGGCGACCAGCTTAATCAGCCGGTGGAGGAGCGATCCGGAAACCACCGACCGGCGCGGCAGGCCGCTGCCACTCCCATACCGCAGCCCACGTGGTGCGAGCTTTATGAAACTGGCACGCAAGCTGACGGGCGATCTCGCCCCGGGCGTACTGCTGAAAGAACTGGTCCGCAGTGGTGCCGTCGAGCTGCACGAAAAGAATGTGGTCCTGCTACGTGACGATACCTACGTGCCCAAAGTCGCACAGAGTGGCATCCAGATTCTCGGTGAAGATGCTCCCGAATTAATCGAAACCATTCTGCGCAACATATTTGCAGAAGGACGTGAGCGGCTCCTTCAACGCAAGGTCTTTTACGACAACTTGGGCAGCGAGGCGGCCGATCGAATTCGTACCGAGATTCGCCGCGAGGGCGAGCGGTTTCTGCGCCGAATTGACCGTCTGCTGTCCCGCTATGATCGCGATCGAAACCCTCATGCTCCCGGAGGCGATCGCCGTTATGCAGCCCTCGGGATCTACTTCCTGGAGAACCCGTACGGCGTGCGGCAACCGGAAACCCCACGCGCTTCGTCTACTTCAAGGTCGAGCACGAAAAAGGGGAACCAATGAGTACCTTCGGACGATTCCGTCGGCTGACGATCCTTGGTCTGATCTTCGTCTATTCGTGTGGCGCCATCGATGGTGGCTCACGCGGTACCGGAATCACTTCCACCCTTCAAGGCATTGTCGCGTCCGTACAAACCGAATCCAATCGCGAGAGTTCGGTGGAAGGTCTCTCGGTGGTGGTGCAGCACCACCGCGCACGCGCCATGACTAATTCCGGTGGCGCGTTTGTCCTGCAGGGCAGCTTCGATGGCCATGTGACAGCTATCTTCAGGCGGTCGACAGATAAGGTACGCGCACGCCTCCCGATCTATCTTCCCTCTGGAGGCACCATGACACTCAACGGTGTACACATCGACAACGCCACTGCCACAGCGACGGTCGATTCCGCAACGATCGACTTCGTCGGTCAAATCATCCAGATTGATTGCCTGGGACAGACGCTTACCATGCTCCCTGCGAAAAGGCCCCCGGGCGATACTGATACCTATACGGTGCTTTTGAATACCTCATCGCTGGTTGATTCCATGGGAAACCCAGTAGCTTGTTCGCAGCTCGGCAACGGAGAATTTGCGCATATCCAGGGTAGGGTCAACGATGACAACACGTTTGGTGATGCCGTTATCGTGATCCAGTGAAGCTGGAGAAAGCTTCTCTCATTTCATGCCTGTGCCATATTTGCGCTTGATCTTCATACCAAGCTAACGTGCAGACACCGTTCTCAGGGTTCTTCCGTCAGCCAGGAAGCCTGTCGCCTGATCGCTTTGAAGACGATCATCGCTCCGACACATTTGAGCTGAACTAGGCGATTCTCTTCAGCGTGGTGCCGGCAACCCGAATTTGACGCTCCGAGGATTGGCCGCATTCTACGCTCTTTTCAGTTAAGCGGAACTGCCGCAGTGGTGGAGTTTTGCATGAGCCTCAAGATCTATTCAGTTAGCCTTCCGCTAAATCGGCCGGTCACTCCGGAGGGGGTTGCGAAGCCGGGATGGCTCGCGTTGGTGACCAGGTTTGCGGATCGGTTTCTGCTCGGAAGTGACAATTTTTACGACGCGCCCGGGGTTAGTCTCCGCGACCTTCCGCGCGTTGCTGACGTACTAAACTTTGTGAGTCAATTGCCCGCCACCGCCCAGCTCAAGATCGCGAGCGAAAATCCCCGCCGTCTCTATCGCACTCTCGATGTCTGACCATCCTCCGGTGTTATTCGGCAGCTGCGAAAATCGTACCTTTGGGCGCTGGAAACCAGTGCAATCCTGCAAAGGTTAGCGGCGCTCAGAACGACTTCGCAGGCACTGACAAATGACCCGCCTTCGATGAGAGTCTCCCCCGCCGAACTTCCATACCACGCAAACTGTGCCTCCGAAAAAGACCTTGTGATCGACAACCTTTGGCTGGTTGGTCCAATGATCCATTTAGGCAAAGGGTTGCGAGGCCGAGAGAGCCCGGTGCGTTCGCGCAATAGCGCGCTTCTTTTCAATTCATTCTGAGTTTTGGTAGGTTCCGGGAAGGATCCTCAAAACAACGATTCTGGTGCCCCGCCGTCCCGAAGGAGTTGAGTGATGAGTGACGCTGATAAGGTAACCTCCCCGAATCCTCCGACAATCGATTTCGATCCGGAACCACTCCGTGCCCGATACCGCGCGGAGCGCGACAAGCGGCTGCGCACCGACGGCAATGATCAATACATCGAGACCAAAGGGGACTTCAGCCGCTACGTGGACGATCCTTATGTCCAGCCCGGGCACGCCCGACAACCGATCAACGATGCGGTCGAGGTGGTGATAATCGGCGGCGGCTTTGGCGGCCTGTTGTCCGGGGCGCGACTCCGCGAGGCGGGCGTAAAGAGCATTCGAATTATAGAGAAAGGCGGGGATTTTGGAGGCACCTGGTACTGGAACCGCTATCCCGGCGCGCAGTGCGATGTCGAGTCATACGTCTACCTGCCCCTGCTCGAGGAGACCGGCTATATGCCGAAGGAGCGTTACTCTTACGCGCCCGAGATCCTCGACCACTCGCGACGCATTGGCGAAAAATTCGACCTGTACCACGACGCCTGCTTCCAGACCGAGATAAAGGCACTCACCTGGAGCGACGACGAGAGCCGATGGATTGTCACCACCAATCGCGATGACGTGCTGCGGGCGCGATTCGTGATCATGTCGAGCGGGCCACTCAACCGGCCGAAGCTGCCCGGCATTCCCGGAATCGAGACTTACACGGGCCACACTTTCCACACGAGCCGATGGGACTACGACTATACGGGTGGCGACACGACCGGCAATTTGCACAAGCTCTCCGACAAGCGCGTGGCGGTGATCGGCACCGGGGCGACCGCGGTGCAGTGCGTGCCGTACGTCGCACAGTACGCACAACATCTGTATGTCTTTCAGCGCACGCCATCATCGGTCGATGAGCGCATGAATCAGCCGACCGATACCGAGTGGGTTAAGACGCTCACCCCCGGATGGCAAAAGCGGCGCATGGATTTCTTCAACGCCGCCGTCAATTTCACCGACTTGTCGCATGGCGGCAAGATCGAGCCCGATCAGGTTGGCGACGGGTGGACCGATATCAATCGGTTTAAAGGCGAGCTGTCCGGATTGAAGTTCGATCCCAACGCTACACCCGAAGAGCGCGAGCGGCTTATGATCGAACTGGCTGACTTTCGTAAGATGAACCAGATTCGTGCGCGCGTTGACAAGGTCGTCAAGAACAAGCAAACCGCTGAATCTCTCAAGCCCTGGTATCGCCTGTTCTGCAAGCGCCCCACTTTCAATGACGAATACCTGCCGACCTTCAATCGCCCGAACGTAACCCTGGTCGATACGCACGGACGCGGTGTCGATCGCATAACCGAGAAGGGCCTGATGTTCGACGGTGTTGAGTACGAAGTCGATTGCATCATCTTCGCGACGGGCTTCGAAGTGGGCACAGCCTACACCCGGCGCGCGGGCTTTGAAGTATATGGCCGCGGCGGCAAGCTGCTCACCGAACATTGGAAGGGTGGTGCAAAAACGCTGCACGGTTTCTATAGCGCGGGATTCCCCAACCTCTTCCACATGGGCATTACCCAAAACACGGTCACCGCGAACTTTCCGCATATGCTGCAGGACCAGGCACGCCACATCACCGAGGTGATTCACCACTCGAAGAGTTCAGAGTCTCGAGTAATTGAACCATCCGAGGAAGCGGAAGCGCAGTGGTGTGATACTATCGAGCAGACCGAATCAAAGAGCCGGGATTTTCAGCTCGAGTGCACTCCCGGCTACTACAACAATGAAGGGCAGCTCGATAGAGGCCCGGGGTTCGTGGGAGGACTATACGGCGGTGGACCCATCGAATTCCAAAAAATCGTCGACGAGTGGCTGTCAGACGGTCGGATGAAGGGACTCAAGTTCAGCTAAGAAAGACACGCGCTCTTCCGAGACAACCAAGTTCATCAGCAGCGGACAATTCCATGCCCCTGAGCCGCAGCGCCCTGCGCGCACCGCGACCACCCGATGGGTTCGGCGAAGCTGCGCCCGAGGCGCGGGAGCTTAGAAACCCCCGGTTGAGCACGTCAAACGACGGCACCAATCTCACTCTTCGGTGGAACCTCGAGGTCACCGTACGAGTGAGCCGAAACCGGAGCGAGCAGGTACACTTTGGCACCCCAGCTTGATCGCAAGGCTGCCCGCGCCGTCTTCGGCGCTTTATCCTGCGAGGGCTAGAGTAGCGGTGCCGTCTCGATAACGATCGATTAAGAATGAAATGCAGCCGCAGCCTGCCCACCGGGGTAAGTGGGCAAGGCTGCGGCCGTCAGGGCTGCCAAATCCGCTATTGCACGGGCACCAGTTCGACCCGGCGGTTCTGCGCGCGTCCTTCTGGCGTATCGTTGGGAGCGACAAAGTTGGTCTTCCCGTATCCGTGCGGGATGAGCTGGCTTGCTGGAATACCTTGCCGCACCAGGTAATCGACGACCGCGTTGGCGCGCCGCTCGGAGAGTTTTAGGTTGTATGCCTCGGTACCGATCGCGTCGGTAAAGCCATTCACGTTGACCGTGACGTTCGGATTCTGTTTGAGCGTGGCGGCTGCCTCATCCAGCACCGCCGCGTCTCCCGGCCTGATTTTCGCCTTGTCGAAATCAAAATGGACTCCGCGCAACACCAGCTTCTGAGCCACTGGAGGCGGTGGCGGCGGTGGAGGTGGTGGCGGAGGTGGTGGTGGCGGAGGTGGTGGTGGCGGTGGC
>Ga0126373_10004869_pt1 | contig 10336 bp, 6 predicted proteins | sample PanSoiMetPlot_11_FD_92545 | JGI IMG/M metagenome (GOLD analysis project Ga0126373, IMG submission 92545) | Tropical forest soil microbial communities from Panama - MetaG Plot_11 | ecosystem: Environmental > Terrestrial > Soil > Tropical forest > Bulk soil | place: Panama | collected 2016-02-17 | reverse complement strand
GCTGGCGCGCGCGAAATCGCATTCGTACTCGCTGCCGCGGTGGTAATCACGTTCGTTTTGTACATGGCGGGACTGTTGAGCCGCACGCCGGTTTTGGTCGCTTTGTTCGTGGAGCTGAGTTACGGCTTTTTCCTGGGTCCCCGTACGCTTCAGATCGCCAAGTCAGTGGACGCTCCATCGCGCGATCTGGGTTTGCTTGCAAAGCTGCTACGACGTTTGGAGCAGGAGCCGTTCGAAGCGCCCCTGCTGCGCAGGACGCAAACGTCGCTCGCAGTGGGCGGTCTGGTGGCGTCTTCTGAAATCGCGCGACTCGGACGCCTAGTCGATCGCCTGGATTGGCAGCGTAACATCGTCTTCGCGCCCATCGCTCTCGCGCTGCTGTGGAGCGTGCAATTGGCCATCTCAATTGAGCGGTGGCGCCACCGCTCAGGCCCCCATATCGGCGAATGGATCGCGGAACTCGGCGAGTGTGAGGCGCTGCTTGCTCTCTCAGCCTACAGCTACGAGCGTCCGTCAGACCCGTCGCCCGAACTCGTTGCCGACCACGCTGGGCTTTTCGAGGCAGAAGGTCTCGCGCATCCGCTGGTTCCCGACGCCGTGCGGAACGATCTCGCACTCGGCGGGGATTTGCGCCTGCTCATCGTCAGTGGATCGAACATGTCGGGCAAGAGCACGCTGCTCCGAGCGGTGGGGTTAAACGCCGTCCTGGCTTGGGCAGGCGCGCCCATCCGGGCGAACCGGCTGCGGATTTCGCCTTTATGCGTCGGGGCATCGATCAAAGTACTCGACTCGCTGCAGGACGGGCGCTCACGCTTCTATGCCGAAATTACGCGGCTGCGCGAAATTGCAGAGCTGGCCCGTAACCGTCCATCGGTGCTGTTTCTGGTCGACGAATTGCTGAGCGGCACTAACTCGCACGATCGCCGAATCGGCGCCGCAGCTATCGTGCGCACGCTGGTCGAACGCGGGGCGATCGGTCTGATCACGACGCACGATCTGGCGCTGACCGGAATCGCCGCTGATCTCGCGGGACGAGCAGCGAACGTGCACTTCGAGGATACGCTGTCGAACGGCTCGCTACACTTCGACTATCGCCTTCGGCGCGGGGTAGTGGAGCGAAGCAACGCGCTCGATCTGATGCGATCAGTAGGGCTGGAAGTCTGACCGCGCTGCCCGTCGACGAACGACTGGTTCCCATAAGCGAACAAGCCAAGTCGCCGAGTGGTTCAACTGCAAAGGCCAACCGGTGGCCGCTGCCGTGCTAGAACTACGCTGTCTGGAGGTGTAGCTTGATGAACGGTCTCTTTTCCGGTCTCCGGCCGATCCTGCGCGGCCTCGCGCGCACTCCGGGCTTTTCGCTCTTCGTCATTCTCACCTTCGCTCTCGGCATCGGCGTCACTACGGCGATCTTCAGCGTGGCCGACGCCTTTCTCTTCAAGCCGCTTCCGTATCCCGGGGCGCCCAGCCTACTGATGCTGCACGAACGGGCGCCTAGCAGCACAACACTTGCAAGCGCGGTGTCGCCCGCTGATTTTCTCGATTTCCAAAGCCGTAGTTCGTCATATGAACAGCTCGCTGCTTTCCAGCAGGTGGATTTCAATCTGTCCGACTCGGGCGATCCGGAAGCCGTCTACTCTGCCGTCGTGACCACTAACTTTTTCGACACACTGGCCATCCGGCCAATCCTTGGCCGCACATTTGCCGCCGGCGAGGACTCACCGGGACGGGACCAAGTCGTTGTCCTGAGCTACGGATTGTGGCAGCGCCGTTTTGCCGCCGACGCAGGAATCGTCGGTCGCCGGATCAAACTCAACGGCAGTGAGTTCACGGTGATCGGCGTTATGCGCAAAAGCGCTCGTTTTCCTCTCGGAAGCGAGCTGTGGGCGCCGCTCACGCTGAAATTGCACGATCGCGAAACCCGGGACCACCGCTTTCTTAGCGTGTTTGCCCGTCTGAAACACGGCGTCTCGGAATCGCAGGCGCGAGCGGAACTCGACACCATCTCCTCGCTGCTCGCCAGAAGCTACCCGCAGACCAATCAAGGCTGGAGCGTGATCGTCGAACCGCTCGATCGTTATCTCGTCGGCCAGTTCAACCGCCAATACACACTGCTTCTGCTCGGCGCTGTCTGCTTCGTTCTCCTGATCGTCTGCGCCAACGTAATGGGCCTCCAGTTCGCTCGCATCTCCGGCTGCAAGAAGGAATTCGGCGTGCGCGCCGCGCTGGGGGCCGGCCGCTGGAGCATAGCGCGCCCGATCATCGGCGAAAGCTTGCTGCTTTCGCTCGCCGGAGCGTTGGCGAGTTTGCTGTTCTCGAGCTGGAGTCTTTCGCTGATTCTCTCCAGCATGCCCAGCGACGTCGCGCGCTACATCTCGGGGTGGGATGAAATTCGCTTGGACGCTCGCGCACTCGCCTTCACGATCGCGGTCGCGGTTCTCGCGGGGATCGTCGCGGGCCTCGTACCGGCGCTTCGAGTCCGCCCAAATGTCAACGATGCGCTCAAAGAAGGCGCTCGCGGAAGCTCCAGCGGTATCGCTCGGTTCCGATCGCGCAGCGTGCTTGTAGTCGCGCAAATCTCTGCGGCGCTGGTCCTGGTCGCCGGGGCAGGCCTTATGCTCAAAGGGTCGCGCTCCCTGGTCCAGATCAATCAGAACCTTCGCCCATCTTCGTTGCTGACCTTGCAAATTGTGCTTAGCGACAAAAACTACGGCAGCCAGCCCCTGCGGGCCGCCTTCTACGACCGCATGTTGCAGGACCTTTCGGTGTTGCCGGGTGTTCAGACGGCGACACTCGTATCGAATCCGCCGTACGGCTCGAATGACCGCGTACTGCAGTATACGGTGGAAGGACAGCCTCCCCGGAACGCGAGCGAACAGCGAAGTGCGCAGGTGCAATCCGTCAGTCCGAACTATCTGGAGACGCTCGGGATTTCGCTCGTCGCCGGACGCGGCTTCCGCGACTCCGACGGCTCTGCCGCGCCCGCCGTTGCGATCGTTTCACAAAACTTCGCGCGCCGAAATTGGCCAGATCAGGATCCTCTCGGCCGGCGCCTGCGTCTCGGCAGAAGCGGCGAATGGCTCACTGTTATTGGTATGGTTGCAGACGTACGTTACGATCCTTGGGTCAAAGAGATCGCGCCGGTCGTCTATCAGCCCTATCGCCAGTCCGCGCTCTACTACACATACATCGCGCTGCGCGCCAAAACGGATCCACTTGCGCTGGCGGCCCCGGCCCGCCGCAGCATCGCGTCGCTCGACATCGATCGGCCGCTGTTCGAAATCAAAACGCTCGACCAGGTTATTTCCGAACAACTGATTGGGCTGTCTTATGTCTCCGTCATGTTGTCGGTGCTGGGAGCGATCGCCATCGTGCTTGCTGCTGCGGGGATCTACGGCCTGATCGCGTACACAGTGGTGCAGCAGACTCGTGAGATCGGTATCCGTCTGGCCCTCGGTGCGGCCCGTTCCGATGTCTTCCGCATCCTGGCACGGCGGAGCCTGCTTCTTACATCGGCAGGCCTCGTGATCGGGCTCTGCATCTCGATCCCGCTCGCCCGCCTTCTTTCCAGCTTGATTTTCGGCGTGAGCGCGAATGATCTTGCGACCTTCGGCGGCACTGCGATCCTATTAGGCTCGGTCGCACTGCTCGCTTGTTACATTCCGGCGCGACGCGCGATGAAGGTTGATCCCATGATTGCTCTGCGGCAAGATTGATTGCCGACTTTGGACACATCTTATCCTCCCTGCCTGCACACTAATCCGGCGATAAGGCAGTAAATCAGGCGCAATATTTCTCGATCTGCTTAGGACCTAACCCCTTACCGGTAGCGGTGTGTAAGGCGATTTCCCCGCCTGCTTAGTACGAACATTTCATTTCAAATGTACCGCGTTGACGGGATAATCGCAGTCAGGGAGAACAGCTTGTGAGATACTTCTACGACAAAATCTGGCGACTTCGGCTTTGGAAGGATACCCATGGCCAAGACCTGATCGAATACACTTTGTTGGCCGCTTTCGTCGCTGTCGCGGGCGTGGCTGCTTTCCCGCCGATTGCAAGTGGTATCTCAACGGTTTTTTCCAAAGTTAACTCCGAAATGACCTTGGCCATTTCCCAGAGTTAACATTCCGCAACGACGCCTTGTGTCCTCCGAGGGCGGTCTTGATGGCCGCCCTCTTTTTTTGCCCGTAGCGGCCTCACGAGATCCCGTAAGATAGTGAGTTGGAACCTTTTGTTCCCCTTTTTCGCAATGCCCATCTGCTGACGATCGCCGGCAACTACTGGCCGCGTCCGGATCTCGGCCGGTACCCGGTCCATGCGAAGCTGTACGAAACTGAGCCTGGGGTACAGGTACTCGTGCATTCGCAGTACCGTCCGACGGAACCGGCCGCGCACCTTGTCTTAGTTCACGGACTAGAGGGTTCCAGCGACGCCGGGTACGCCCGCAGCCTATCGCACGCGGCGCTCGACGCTGGTTTCGCAGTGCATCGTTTCAATATGAGGAGCTGCGGCAGCACCGAACACTTAAGCGGCCGCGTGCTCTATCATTCAGGCCAGACCAGCGATCTGCTCTTCGTGGTTCGCCAGATCGGCGGCCGGATCCCGGTGATCCTTTGCGGCTTCTCGCTCGGGGGTAACGTCGTTCTCAAGCTGGCGGGCGAGCTTGCCGAATCGGCGCGCGATCTCATCGCAGGGGTCGCGGCCGTGTCCACGCCTATTGATCTCGCGGCGTGCGCGAAGCAACTCGATCGGCCGTCGAACGCGCTCTATGCCCGCAGGTTTCTGAAACGCCTCAAGGAGCGCATCCGTACAAAGGAACGCCTCATGCCGGGACTCTTCCGGCTCGAAGACCTGGATCGCGTCCGAACCATCTACGAGTTCGACGACCGGTTCACCGCGCAGTCCTTCGGCTTTGGCACCGCGGATAACTACTACGCGACCCAATCCTCGAATCAATTCCTGGATCGCATTCGCGTACCCGCGCTGCTGGTGCAAGCCAAGGATGATCCGATGATCCCGTTCGATGTCTACGGGCATCCGGCCTTTTTGCGCAATCGGAATCTGCGCTTGATCGCCGTGGACAGTGGCGGGCATCTCGGTTTCGTCTCGAGGAACAAACCGCGCCTGTGGCTGGACAGCGTTTTGATGGAGTGGTTCCAGTCGGCTTGCCTGACAGAGCCACGGAACAAACCGGCGGAGACGTCCGTCTTATGAAAAAGGTGGCTCAAACTGCGTCTTTCCGTGAAGCGATCAACGTCGCAGCCGACTCGCTGCGCGCTAGCAAGCTGCGAAGCTTCCTCACCCTGTTGGGCATAATCCTGGCAACCACTACACTGATCGCCGTGATGTCGGTGATTCACGGCATGGACGTCTATATCGCCAATACTGTTTCGAGCATGGGCTCGGATGGTTTTCGCATCGTTCGCATCGCGTTCCTCGGCAATTTCGATCCCAAGAAGTATCTTGAGATGCAAAAGCGAAATCCACAGCTTTCGCCTGACGAATTCGAGTTCCTGAGGGAAAATGCCCGGCTCGTGAAAGAGCTCGGCATGGGCGCTGGCCGCACCGTTTCCGTTTCGATGGGTACTCAAACGCTGACTACCGTCTCGCTCACGGGAGGAACTCCGAACTGGGCTACTCTCGCCAACACTCAGATCGATTCGGGCCGCTACTTCACCGAGTTTGAAAACGCGCACCGGTCGGCGGTGGCCGTGTTAGGCTCTGACGTCAAGAACAATTTGTTCGGCGATGGGGACGCGGTGGGTAAGACCGTCAAAGTCGAGGGCCTGCCATTTACGGTCGTGGGAGTGGCTGTGCCGAAAGGCAGCGCGTTCGGACAGTCGCAGGATGGATTCATCGACATTCCGGTGCAGACATATTTTCAAATTTATGGTTCGCGCCAGGGGATCAGTTACTCAGCCAAAGCACTGGACCAGACGGTGCTCGAGCAGGCCAAAGACGAGATGCGCACTCTCATGCGGGCGCGTCGGCATCTACGTCCCAACCAGGACGACACGTTCTCTGTCCTGTCGTCCGATTCGCTGGTGGGCGCCTGGGATCAACTCACCGGCGCGATCGCTGCAACGGCCGTGGCCGTTGTCTCGGTGTTCATGGTGGTGGGCGGCGTTGTGATCATGAACATCATGCTGGCCGCGGTGACCGAGCGCACGCATGAGATCGGCATCCGAAAATCGCTCGGCGCGCGCCGCCAGGACATTCTGAATCAATTCCTGGTGGAATCGTCCATGCTCAGCGGGATCGGAGGACTGATCGGCGTCTTCCTGTCCTGGACCGTCGCGCTGCTGGTGCGATCGTTCACGCCCGTGCCGATGTCGATCCCGATTACGGCAGTCGCGGTCGGCGTAGCGCTGTCGGTCGTTGTTGGCCTGTTCTTTGGCGTCTATCCTGCGCAGCGCGCCTCCAAGCTCGACCCGATTGCTGCGCTCAGGGTGGAACTATGACCTGGGTCGAACTCTCAGCGGCAATCGGCTTGGCGTTATCTACCATCCGCGAGCACAAAATGCGCTCGTTCCTTACCGTGCTCGGGGTCATCATCGGAACGGGTACGATCATCGGAGTCGGTTCGATCATCGCGGGCCTGGATGGCGCAATCACCAGCGTGATCCGCAGCATGGGCAGCGACACGTTAATTGTCTTCCGCTTCCCGATCGGCTTCACCAATCCGTCGCGCGACGACCTGCGCCATCGCTACCTCACCTACGACGACGCCTTGGCGATCCAGGAGCGATGCCCCTCTGTGAAGACAGTGAGTCCGTACCTGTTCCCCAATAATTTCGGACCGGGTCCACCACAGATCAACACCGCAAAGTACAAGGGCAACCAGCTCTTTCAAGGTCAGCAAGGTTCACAGATGGGCGGGACCGAGCCCTCCTATGCCGAGGGTAGCGGCCAGGCCGAGATGAAAGAAGGCCGCTTCTTCACCGACGTCGAGAACCAGCATCACATGCCTGTGGTCGTAATCGGTGAAGATGTTCCGCGAGCGCTCATGCCGGGAGAAGATCCGCTTGGCAAGTGGATCACGATCAACGGCCAGAAATTTCAGGTAGTCGGCGTGATGAAGCGTCCGTCCGCATCTTTTCCCGGACAAGATGACACTCGCATGCTGCTTCCGTATTTCACGATGCACAAGATGTTCCCGGCTGCCAAGGAGAACATGTTGGTCGTGGCGGCGAAGCCGGGCCTGTTGCCGCAGGCCATCGACGAGGTACGTGTGGTGATGCGCATCCGGCGTCACGTTCCTCCCGACAAGCCCGACGATTTTTTCATTTCTACGTCGGAAGAAATGGTGCAGCAATTTCACAACGTGACCGCCATGGTGGCGCTGATGATGGTGGTGCTCAGTTCCATCGGGTTGCTGGTGGGAGGAATCGGCGTGATGAACATCATGCTGGTCTCGGTCACCGAACGGACGCGAGAGATCGGCGTGAGAAAAGCGATCGGCGCGCGGCGCGCCGACATCGTGCTTCAGTTCTTAACTGAGGCCGTAGTGCTCACAGGCCTCGGCGGGCTGATTGGCATGACCTTCGGGTGGCTGATTTCGTTGGCCGCGCACCTCGCGTTTCCGTCGCTTCCGACCGCAGTTCCTGTATGGGCCGCCGTTCTCGGCGTCGTAGTTTCGGTTGCGATCGGGCTTTTCTTTGGAATCTGGCCGGCTAACAAGGCTGCGAGCCTGGACCCGGTAGTGGCTCTGCGTTACGAATAGTCGCGGGGCGGCGCGCCGGCGCGGCTGTTAACGCGCAACACGCCGCAACTTCGGCCGCTGTACGGGCCGTTTCGGTCCAACAGGCTGCGCCAGCGGCTTGTTGCAGTGCAAACACCGAGTCAAATCCGACCGCGTTGATAGATGACAGGAGCGGCAGTAGATCTGCGGCAGCGTCACGGTTGTCAGCATCGGTAACATTTGTTACTTGTTTTGTTTATCGGCGTAGCGCCCAAAATCTTTAGGAGGGCAGGCGGATTTGCGTCGCGACAGACTGTCGCTATATACAGACTGTCGCTATATATCGTCCCGATCTACACTTAGGGCAACGATGAATCGTGTTCACCCTGCCTGGCTGGATGCATTTCTCCTTTTGCTATGTGCCGGGATCCTGACCTGGAAACTGCTCCTGCCGGGCTTTATCGGGATGGCAAGTAATGGCGACTTCGGCAAAATCGTCGGCCCGTTGTGCATGGATGGCGTGGACCACAGCGCCGATAATTTCATTTTCTTTCAAGCTGACTACGTGCGCGGCAAGCCCTACTGCTTCCCGGCCCCCTATTTCTCCTCTGAGACTGCACTGGCCTGGGTGGCATCCGCAGTGGAGCGGATATTCGGCGATCCGGTGCGTTTTGACATCCGTTGGCTCGGGGCGATTCACATGCTGTTGTTCCTCGGTTTCTACTTCGCACTCTTACTTCTGCTGCGCCCGCTCTCAACAGGCACGCGAATTGTTGCGTCCCTAGCCGCCTTATGGATCTTCGCCGATATCGGAACGATCGCCTATCTCAACTCGTTTTTTACCGACACGCCGGCGATCCTAGGTGGGCTTGCTGCCATTTTTCTGGCGCTACATCTCGCCATCGGCGATCGGCCTAGACTCATGCCGCTTGCACTCTTTGGATTTGCGGCACTCCTGTTCGTCGGATCTAAAGCTCAGCACGGGCTACTGGGCGTAGCGCCCGTTACGTTCTTGTGCTGGCTCGCGGCGCGGACTCGCTTACCGCGCCTTCGGCTGGCCACATCCGTTATGGCGCTTATCGTTCTTGCTGCTAGCGCATGGATGGTGTTGGGTACCCCGCGCTCTTACGTTGCTCAAGCACGATTCAACCTCATCTTTTTCTACACTCTTCCTCATTCCCGTGTCCCCGGCCGGGACCTGGCCGAGCTGGGGCTCGACACCGGCGACGTACGCTATTCCGGACTTACCGCGTTCTCAAAGATCACACCCCTGAACGAGGCGGATTGGCGCAATGCGTTCGTGGCCCGAACATCTTATGCTCGTGTATTGCAGTTCGACTTCAGGCATCCTATCCGCGCGCTGATGAAACTCGACTCAGACTTGCGGAATGAAGCGCCAAGGCGCCGGGTCATGTATCTGTCCAACTACCGCCGAGAGTACGGCAAGCAGACAGGTGCGCGAGATCCGCAACTCGGCTCCTGGAGCGCGTTCCGAGCCAAATTATTCCGCTCATGGCCACCGCATATTCTCGTCTGGCTAGCGCTCGCATTGTGTGCACCGCCGTTTCTGGCTAGGCACCTGACATTGCCGCATCGAAAAGCAGTCGCCTGGGCGATCTCGATCGTCGCCTTGCTGGCGATCGCAGAATTTTTCAGCGTATCCCTGTCCGACGCGATCGAGACTGACCGCCACCTGCTGCTATTTCATGTCTTTAGCGATCTCACAATCTTTCTCGCTGTAGTGTCGGGCCTTGGCTCGATGGCCGGTGCGCCGACTTCGCTTGACTGAACGCCGCAAATCACGTTCCTGGATGCGATGATGGTTCTTACAACCGTATGCAGGCGCATGAAAAAGCGGGCTGGCTCGAAGCCGCCAAGCGAGCCATGCAGATTGAAGCACATGCCGTGGAACAAGCCGCGCGGCGTTTGGATGGCAATCTCTCTCGCGCGGTCGAGCTGATTCTGGCGCATCCGGGAAAGCTCGTGGTCACGGGGCTCGGAAAGTCGGGCCACGTGGCGCGCAAGATCGTTGCTACATTGTGCAGCACGGGAACGCAGGCGGTCTTTCTTCACGCGGCCGAAGCCTCGCACGGCGACCTCGGCATCTACGCGCCTGGCGATCCGACGCTCATGGTTTCCAAGAGTGGCACCACTAGCGAACTGCGCCAGCTGATCCCATTCCTGCGCGAGCTGCCTTCGGCGCGCATCGGCATCTTAGGAAATGCCTCGTCGCCGCTAGCTTCTGAGATGGACGTTGTACTGGATGCGTCAGTCGAACGCGAAGCTGATCCTGGCAACCTAGCGCCCACGGCAAGCGCGACGGTGGCGTTGGTGCTTGGTCACGCCCTAGCGGTCGCGCTGATGCGGGCGCGCAACTTCAGCCCGGAAGAGTTCGGACGGTTTCATCCGGGCGGCCATTTGGGGCGAAGCCTGCGCTTAACGGTCGGCGAAGTTCTGCATGCACGCGGGGAAGTGGCATGGGCGAGTCCGACTGATTCTCTGAAGCAGGTGGTCATCGCGATGAGCCGCCACCCGCTGGGAGCGGCTTGCGTGGTGGACGAGTCCGGCAAACTGGCCGGCTTGATAACCGATGGCGATCTCCGCCGGGCGCTCGAGGCGCACGACGATATACGCGGCCGCTGCGCAAGCGACGCGATG
>Ga0126373_10004868_pt1 | contig 10337 bp, 11 predicted proteins | sample PanSoiMetPlot_11_FD_92545 | JGI IMG/M metagenome (GOLD analysis project Ga0126373, IMG submission 92545) | Tropical forest soil microbial communities from Panama - MetaG Plot_11 | ecosystem: Environmental > Terrestrial > Soil > Tropical forest > Bulk soil | place: Panama | collected 2016-02-17 | reverse complement strand
CTTTGCCCGGATTTGGAGAGAAATATTGGAGCTTATTCGGCTTACCTTCCCATTCTTTTGAATCTACAGGAGGGTCGCGTTTGATCGTTATATTGGGCCAGATCTTTGCGTAGTCAGCGTTGAGCTTGAGCCATTTCTCGGCCCCGTCCTCGGTGTCAGGCTTGATTGCTTCAACAGGACATTCCGGCTCGCATACTCCACAATCGATGCATTCGTCGGGATGGATAACGAGCATGTTTTCACCCTCGTAGAAGCAATCGACGGGGCAGACCTCGACGCAATCCATCAGCTTGCACTTGATGCAGGATTCATTGACGATATAGGTCAACTGTCATCCTCTCTCTGGCAACGGTAGCCTATCAGAAACGGAGGGGAACGTCATGACCGAGTACATTGTCGGCCTAAGACTTGGGAAACGATCCGAAGTTCTGACGGTCGAGGCTGAGGATGCGTTAATTGCTGCTCTCAAGGTCAAACATAATCACCCCGATGCTTTCATTTCTTACGTTCGAAAATCTAATCGTCGCGGCGATCGTCGCAATCCGCATCGGAAGGAATGAAGTTTACGAGGCGCCCGTATCCTACAGGAACGGGGGCTGCGCATAGCTGGCCGAAGGCTCTGACGTTGGGCGAAGTCATAGAGAAATCTCTCCATCCGAGCCCCGAAGCGCACAAAAACGCATGACTCGGAACTCAGAGTTGCAAAAAACGTGGTACGCACCCGTCAGAGTGAACGGATAAAGTTGGGCAATCCTTCGGGCGGGATCACCCAATGTCAGTTCAGAGCGTGCACGAGCGCCAACCTGCAGGTCGTATAGTGCTTTTCGCCGCTGCGACAGTCGTACTGTTGATTTGCGTCTGGAGCTTCTTCGACTGAACGGGGCGCCACACAAAGATACGCACTAAATGTCCGGCTTAAGTGTCCGCGACATGGGCGATGATAAATTGCCTTCGCTTACTGCTTCACTATCACCAGCTTACTGGCCCGCAACGGGGTGACGTTGCGGGCATTTTGTTTTTAGAGAGTTGATTGAAGCTAGCGCCCACGCGCGCATTGGACCTTGGGCCAATCCAAAATTAGCCTGGAGTGGGTCTCAATGTATGTCGGGGATACCCGCCGCCGGATGACATCATGCGCGAGCGCGGCGTACTGATTGGTTTGGTTTCTATAATTATTCTCTGTGGCGCGGTCTTGTATTCGGTAAAAGACCAAGGCGTCACCCGCATGAATTTTATAGAAAAGTTTTTTGGCTTTTCGCCGGACAATGGCGACGGGTCTTTGGAAGTCTGGCTTGTAGTAGCGTTGGCCATTTTCGTTGGGGCGATTGGCCTGGCACAGCGGTCACCAATTAAGTAAAAACCGTCTGGCTTGATATTTCCGTAAAGTCGAAACCGCATAAAACATTTATCACAGAAACCGCATCGTTCATTTCATATTGCGGCGCGCGTTGGGGGATGCACGTGCAGTCCAGCGATGCCGATCACGGACTTAAGAAAACTGCACGGAGTGCAGCGTCCCGTCGAGTACAGAACTCGACTTGAGAACGTTGAGAACAATAAGCGAGCTATTACGAAATCTTCCAATGTGTTGATTTGCGGCTTCCGTGAATAGCAGTCGCTATCCGCAGGAAAGAAAAATCTGACGATTAAAATTTGAAGGTTGGCGGCTATTGGCCGCCGTTTGACCCAGATCAAATCAGCTGCTGATTGGCACAGGCCGTCAAATCCTTGGCCGAAATGCACAAGACGGATGTTCGGCCCGCGCTTTAGAAAGCGACGCAAGTGCAAGACCAAGGTGTTCTGATGGAAGACGAACGCGCAGTGATGTATGGACTACTCATCATGATCGTAATTTGTACAGCAATTTTGGCTGGCCCTTACATTTGGTGAACCAGCTGGGTGAAATGTGCGCTTCCGGGAGCAAAAGCCGTTTTGCACCGCAAATGTCTGCTTTTGACTCAAAGCGAGCATTGGACCGACAGAACTGGGCACCTCAATCGAACTAGAGTCGAAACCAAGGTATTGTGAGATAAACGCACGCAATCATTGCCATTGGAGGAATGATCCACACGCACCATGCCCAGAACCAGTACAGGCGACCTGGCAGAAGCGCGGCAACTAGGCCGATCACGAGAGCGCCGATCGCAGCAGAAGCCGTCCATCCGTACCAATACATTTCGGGCGCGAGGAAATCCAAAACGGGATCGGCCACATCCCGGGAACGGTGCGTGCCTAGAAGGACGATGGCTTGCGCGGGATATACGGTAAATAACGCGAGCCCGCGTGCCCGTGCAATTGCATAGAAGAGCCCAAATGCTGCCCCAAAGGCAAAGACGAAGCGGCGAACTGCCGATGCGGACATCACGACCCGAAGCCCCTGATATTGTTCATGACATGACCAACGAGGAAGGACCACCAGACGATGAATGCTAGGAGTAGGGTGAGGGACGAGCGTAGGTGATTGTGTCGACTACTAGCGGGCTGATGCCAGCAGAACCAATATGCAGGCAGAATACCCAAGCCGATGACAATAAAATCCTCCTTGAGATCAAGAAAACCCATCGCATGCCAATGGCGGTCACGTTCTAAATTTGGCTGAATATCGACCTTAAAATAAAGGTAGACGACCGCGCCAAGCAACGTGGAGGCTAAATACAAAACGGTGATGGCATTGGCGAAGCGCGCGGCCGGTATCCCGCGAAATCGACCGAAAAAAGAATGCGGCTTGGTATTGGGTGGTGCGCATGTTGCCAATGCCTGATGCGTAATCGCGCCAATCAAGGCTACCGCGACCAAGCCGTGCAGGATTAAAAGCGTTGTCGCCATGCGAGACGAGCTGATTACCGACCCGCGTTTCTATGAGAATAGTGCTTCGGTCGCGAACGGCGCGGCCGATCCTGGCCGGTAACGCGTCAGCGTGAATTTCGTCTTGTTGCCCGAATCAACATCGACCACAACATAATTGTATTCCAGTTGCGGCGGCTTGCCCTTCCAGTAGAGGTCCGGCGGATAACCGTCTGGCACCTTGATGCTCGTCCGGCCTGGGAGGATCGGATCCTGCTCAGCCCCTCCGCCACCGAGAACAAGATATTTCACGCCATCAACATCATAGAGTTCAGTCGTGTGAACGTGCCCATTAAAGACAACTAATTCTAAATCCTTGGCGTAGGCCGCAATCACTTTGTGAGGATTATCGGGCTCTGGGATGGGGCCAAGGCCGGCGCGACAGAAGACCGGATAGTGAAAGGTAATAAATGCCTTCTGCATCCCTTTGGCTTTGGCGTCGTCCAGCCACTCCCGCAACTGGACCATCTGCTCCGCGTATTTTGGCCGATCCGCATCCCACAGCGACGGTGAACGGTAGTCGTACTTCCCGCTCCAAAGGAAAATAAATCGTATATTTTTGAAGTCGAACTTGTAGATCAACCGCTCCGGCGTAACGCCGAAGTTTTTCAGATAGGGCACCGCATTGAGTGTACCTTCGATCTTTGGATCGCCCCACACTTCGTGATTACCGACCGACATGAGCCAGCGTCCTTCGAGCCCAGCGGCGCGCATTTCGGCGTCTGGCTCCGGTAGCAGCTTGAGCATGGTGTCGTTCAAGCGTTTCCAGTACGGACTGTCATTAATCGTTAGGCCCTGATTACCCCACCACACAACGTCCCCACTATTGATTGCGAATTTGGCTCGCCCAGTCCGCACCTGCTGCACGATCTCGCGTGCGACCCAGTCACCGCCAGCAAGGTCAAACATCTCGCGATGTACTCCGGGAAGAAGTTTGACATCTTCAACAGTCGCACGGGTGACCCAACCCTGGTCTACGGTCAACGTCATGACCTCAGTGCGCGACATGAACGGCATTATGACGCGGATTAGATCTTTGGTGACGGGATCGAAGATCATCTTCACATCGCGTTTCACCACCGCCTCGGCGACCCGCTCGGGCATGACCAAGCCAAACATTTCGACGAATAGCTCGACCAAGTCTGGACGGCCATCTTTGTATGGGAGGTACATCATGGGTCGCGAGTCGCCGTAGACCGCGAACGAAAGTCCGGAGCTGGTCTGTGCGGCGGCACTCTCGATATTTCCGAGCAGAACCGATGGCAACATCGGGAGCATGGCTGCGCTCGAAAGGAGCGCCCTTCTATTCAATGCACCCTGTCGATCAGCCGATGTCGCATCGTCGGAATTGAATTTTTTTTCCAATACGCCCAGAGGAAGCTTCACGTTTCGACGCATGCGGTATCTCCCTTGCGTGGCGCGCCCTTGGACTGTTTGTCACAACGAAAGGACGCTCGAATATTGCACCTTGGGGAAATGCCCATGTCCGCTTTTGGCTTAAAGCAGACATGAGCTAGTGCACCGTATATGTCCGCTTTCGGGTTTAAAGGGCGTGCGCAGCAGTCGTAAAAGCCAATAGGTTAAGGGTGATACGTCGCACACGCTTCTCCACACGGGCATGAAGCATTTTGATAGGCTGTTGCTGGCTAGGTGCCCTGCCAGATTCGTGGGTCCTGAAGGGCTTCAACTATTCCGTGAAAAACGAGGCCCACGCCCATCGCAGAGACAAAAAAACCGACAATACGGGTGACTGCGTCAATGCCCATGGGTCCAATCCGGCCCAGAAGGTTTTTGGCATAGGCCAGGCACAAATAGGTGAGCAGCATGGTCGCCAAGATGGCACACGCGATTGCAAGAAATGAAAACACTTCTAACTCGGAGTGCCGGACCAGCGACGTCATACCCAGTGTCGTTGCGATGGCACCCGGGCCAACCATGAGCGGCATGGCAAGCGGCACGAAAGCGATATCGCCTTGTTGTGCTGCCTTGTTTGTTGGGATCAGCGAACCGGCTGAAGACGAGCCTGAAAATAGCTCGAAGCCTATGCGAATGAGGATGATGCCGCCGACAACGCGAACCATGCTGAGCGAGATATCGAATATTCGCAGTATTAGCGTGCCAAAGATCAGAAAGAAAAACAAAAGCAGCGTGGCATAGACACACGAACGACGCGCAACTTGCCGGTGTTGACCAGCGTCGTCACCTTCCAGCAGTTTGAGAAAGACCGGAAGGGCCTCAAGTGGATTAATAATCGCAAGCAGCGTTGAAAATGTGCTGATGAAAAGGGTCAGCACCTGTCGCATGTCAATCGCTCCAGGCGAAATAATCCCAATCAGAACCGAGCGGTGACGCCGAATATGGGCCCATGTATTGTGAGATCATAATTGTAGAGCGTAAGGCCGCTGCCTTGCGAGTAGTCGGCGTTAAGCGCCTTGTAGCCAAGCATGGCGCTCCAGGTGGCGGTATTTGACCGGCAAGTTTCGTGCTCCAAAAGCGCAAGGACCTGCCACGAGAACTTGCTGCCGACCCCGAAGCCGCCGACGTCGCCGCTCAAAACAAAATTCCAGGTGGGAGCGAACTGGTGGCGCAGACGCGCGCCGACCAATGGGTCTACCCAACTGACGCTTTTTGAACTCGAAAAGAATCCCTCTCGTGTCAAAGAGAGGTCGAGGACATTGAGCGTGCCGGATACGGTTAAATCCGTCTCTGCGTGCTGCCACCACGCACGACCGCCGGCATAGAGATCGAGTGCGGTGCTTGAACCCGGCGAAAAGAGTCCATTCCAGCGTGCAATTTCATAAGCGGCCGCGAACTCGGCGATGACGAACTCGAGCTTCAAATTAGCCGACGCGCCGACCGCTCCGCCGATCGCGTCGATGCTACGCGACCGCGTGATACTCGCACCCAGGCCCGCCTTTAGGTACACGATATCGGTGAGCAGCGCGAAGCGGTCGTAGCGCGCCTCTCCCAGCGCCGCCAGCTCAAACAAGTTTTTTGGAAATTGGGTGTGGTCCAAGATCTGGAAAAAGTTCGCATCGACGTCGGTTGTCCGCCCTTTGACCGTGGCGGAGCCATCGAGCGAAATCGCCCAGGCGTAGGGTGTGAGGCTGAACGTCCATCCGGGAATGGCAGGCGCGGGTGTGAGTGGCGCCGCCTTCGTTGGCATATCGGCAGCAAAAGCGTTTCCACTAACAGCAATCATTATTGCCAATGCAACCATTGGTCTATGCACGAATCGCCAACGCATGTTTTCCTCGTTGCTCTGCTGAGAATTCTCGGCAGTGGTCATCATTGAAGTACAGTTTGCCAGTGTTGGCTGTCACCGGCAGAGCACAGCGAAATAGGAAACGCTCGGATACCGGATTACCGCTTTACATGACGTTTATGGTGGCATTGGCCCAAAAGGCAACTCGACGACTCTCGTTCATCGTTTAAATGATTCGGATTGCAGAGCGTGGCGTCCACAGGGGGCGGCCGCAGAGTGATGAACTTGGAAGGAATCGATTATGACCGTACGGAGTAAACTCTGGCTCGGCCTCATGGCCTTGTCGGTCACTGCAATCATGGCGAGCGCGCCAGTTGCTGCACAACAACAGCAGCGCAGGCCGAACATTCTTGTCATCATGGGAGACGATGTTGGTTGGTTTAATATCGGCGCCTATCATCAAGGAATCATGTCGGGAAAGACACCGAATCTCGACAGGCTTGCCTCGGAAGGGATGCGGTTCACCGACTACTACGCTGAAGCAAGCTGTACGGCGGGTCGCGCGAATTTCATCACCGGCGAATTGCCGATCCGAACTGGACTGACAACCGTCGGTCAGGCGGGAGCGGATGTCGGCATTCCTGCGCAGGCTGTGACGCTGGCCACCGCTCTCAAGGCGCAGGGCTATGCCACCGGGCAGTTTGGCAAGAACCACCTTGGCGACCTCAACAAATTTCTGCCGACGGTGCACGGCTTCGATGAATTCTTCGGTTATTTATATCACCTCGATGCCATGTCCGATCCGTACTGGTATTCGTTCCCAATCGACGAAAAATTCTACAACACCTACGGTCCGCGCAGCCTGATCCACAGCTACGCGACCGATCGGGATGACCCAACTGACATGCCGCGCTGGGGCAAGATCGGTAAACAGAGGATCGTCGATGAAGGTCCGCTGCCGCCATTCCCGAACATGTCGAACGTGCCGAACATGCACGACTTACCTTTCCTAAAGGCCAAGTACGACATGACGACGTTCGATGAGGTGCTGGTCAAAGCGTCCAGTGATTTCATGGATAGGGCCAAGCGTGACAACAAGCCATTCTTCGTGTGGCACAACACCACACGCATGCATGTCTGGACGTTTCTGTCCGATAAATACAGGTCGATGCAGAACAACCAGACCAACTACGGGCTCGAGGAAGCCGGCATGGCGCAGTTGGACGACAGCGTCGGAGCTCTGCTCAAACACGTCGACGACATTGGCGAGACCAACAACACCATCGTTATTTTCACCACAGATAACGGTGCCGAGGTGTTCACATGGCCGGACGGCGGCATGACACCGTTCAAGAACACCAAGGGCACTGTCGGCGAAGGTGGCTTCCGCGTGCCTGCCATGATCCGTTGGCCGGGTCAGATCAAGCCAGGCACCGTCGAGAACGGCATGATCTCGGGTCTCGACTGGTTCCCCACCTTGATGGCTGCGGCCGGTAATCCGAACATTACCGACCAGCTTCTCAAAGGCGTGCAACTCGGCGATCGAACCTACAAGAACCATCTCGATGGCTACAATCAGATGGATCTTCTCACCGGAAAGGGCCCGACCAAGCGTCACGAAATCTTTTATTTCGGCGGCGCAACACTGGGCGCACTTCGGCTCGATGACTTCAAGTTCACGTTCTATCAGCAGCCTTATGGCTGGCCGGGCGAAAAGGTCACCACCGACATGCCTGTGATGGTCAACATCCGGCAGGACCCGTTCGAACGGACGCCGTCAATTCGCGGCGAGACTTTGAACCACTTGGGCGGCGGATACATGAACGACTTCTACGCCAGAGAATTCTGGCGGTTCGTGATGGTCCAGCAGTACGTCGCGAAATTGGCGGAGACGGCCATCGAGTTTCCGCCAATGCAGGCTCCGGCCTCGTTCAACCTTGATGCTGTTAAGGCCAAGGTTGAGGAGATGATCAAGAGCCGCGAAGGACAATAACTCGAGTTGACCTCATCAATGCGCGGGCACTCCTTTGGAGTGCCCGCTTCTTCTTAGACGGGAAGATGTCCGCTTGTCGCCCAAAGCGCGCATGCGGGCGTCCGACTGAGATGACAAAGCAATTGGACCAAAGGTCAGTTCCGTCGAGCGTATTCACCGATCAGAGTCCGCAGGTAACAACTACGGGTAAGAATGGAGACCTCTAGATGCTAAACCCAAAGATCAACTCAGTGGTGATAGCTGTCGCTGGCACACTCTGCGTGCATCAATCGGCATTCGCACAATCGCCGACAACAACGCCGCCACACGTCCCGCTGCAGAAGACAATTGGCCAAGCCAAAACAGAAGTCGTCCCTTCTCTCATAGTCTTCAATGCGCGGGGAGCCAGCCTACAGGGCGGCAAGTTGGTTTTGAATGGCATCACTCCGAACTCAATCATATTCGCCGATCGCCCTGTGCGCGCCGCCGGCCATGATACGACCGCTCACGTCGTGGAGGATTGGGACAAAGGCAGCGATAACTTTGGCAAGGACCCACCGAATGCGACAGTCTCAGCATTTACCAAAGAGGGTTCAGGTGTGAAGGATGCCGTTGTGGTGCTGAAATCGCCCAAGCTCGATGGCGACAAGCTCACATTTGACGTTGATGTGCTTGAAGGCGATCTCACCGGCGCGGACGGCGCGGCAGCAGTGTTCATCGACATTATCGGGCGGCCCCTTACGCCGCTTTCGTTCGCAGGCGTTGCACGGCGTACAGCCTGGCGTGGTGCGGTGTATGCAGGCGCGGCCGGCGCAGCTGCGGCAGCCTACGGCGCTTATGCTTATCGTCCCTACGGCTATCCACCCCCGGCCTGCGGCTACTATCCATATCCGCCCTGTTACTAAAGGACCTGAACAGCAAATCGCGCGAGCACTCGCGCCAAAATAATCAGGAGATCAATCGTTATGAACGCGATACGTATCGCCGTGCTGGCCGCACTGATCTTTGCTGCGCCGGCGTCTGCGCAAACTCCCAAGACTTGGACGCAAGTGGGCATGCTTACATGCAAACTCAATCCGAGCATTGGCTTCATCATAGCTGGTCACCAGTCGATGGAATGCCGTTACGTCCCCAGCGAAGGTGGTCCGCCGCAAGCGTATGAGGGCGCGCTCAATACTGTGGGTATCGACATCGGCATCAGTGCCGGCGGAGTGCTTGGTTGGGCGGTCCTTGCACCGACCGGCGGAATACCAGCAGGTGCGTTGGCTGGCGAATACGTCGGCGCATCTGGAGATCTTGGGATTGGTGTCGGCGCGGGCGCTAACGTCTTGATTGGCGGGTCAGCCCGTACATTCGCGTTACAACCGATCTCACTCGAAGGCTCAATCGCAGTCAACGTTGCGCTTGGCGTTTCCGGGCTCAAGTTGCGTCCAGTGCTTTGACAAAGGGGAACTCAAGGTGGTCGTTGTGGCCCATAGCCGAAATTTCAATCGCGCTGACTAACTGTCCTTTTTAGAGACATGGCGCGCTGCATAAGTCCGCTTCTGTCCGGAAGCGGACATATCAAATCAAAACTCACAAACATCGCTGGTTCAAAGACTATGCGTCGAAACCTACGCACGCGATTAGATTAACATCGCGACTCTTGCCCCAAGGTCCATCTTGATTTTTAGATTGTTGGCCCAGGAAAATCATTAAAATGTAGGGGATGAGAGAAAGGCAGATGGGCCATGAACCTCGTCTCACCCGTTATGAAGTTTCAGACGCCCGATATGATTGGGCGAGTTGCGAGCGCGCTGGGTCTCGATCTTATCGCTAAACGTTCAATGCTGATTGTGTGTTCCGCCGTTTGCTTGGCACTTGCATTTCCGACGTCATCTTTCGCTCAAAGAAAGGCCTTGGTGACCTGTCAAAAGGAATGGCGAGCAAACAAAGCTTTTAACCAGGCGGCGGGGATAACGGAAAGGGATTGGGTCGACAAATGCCGACTCGATAGCGCAAAGAAACCGGCGGGCAACACTGCCCCTGCATCCATACCGGTCCCGTTGACTAGATCCCAAGTCAAGACCGTCTGCGAGGGCAGGGACGAGTGCCAGAAGGTCTGCGGTTTGAGCGGACGATACACATGCAATTTTGGATGCGGATCAGAGGGTTGCTCCGGGCAATGTGTGAATTGCTCAAGCAGGCGAGTTAACGCGCGTACGATCCAATCGGTTGTGGCCAGCGCCAGACGTCCTTGGCAGTGACACTACTTGGCGCAACTCGAAGTTATGGCTCGCAGGCCCCATGAAGAAGTTGGGGTACGGCGCATAGGTG
>Ga0126373_10004866_pt1 | contig 10339 bp, 8 predicted proteins | sample PanSoiMetPlot_11_FD_92545 | JGI IMG/M metagenome (GOLD analysis project Ga0126373, IMG submission 92545) | Tropical forest soil microbial communities from Panama - MetaG Plot_11 | ecosystem: Environmental > Terrestrial > Soil > Tropical forest > Bulk soil | place: Panama | collected 2016-02-17 | reverse complement strand
CGGATCGGGAATGAGTTGCATACCCCGGTTGAAAGCGTCCGTAAACCTGTCCAAGCCATTTCTGCCGCCATTCACCAATCGGCGGGCGGTCGCAAGATCGTTGCCAGCCAGCGCCTCGCGGATGCGATCTTCGCTATCGGCAAGAAACTCTGCCAGCAGTTTCGCGGCAATCTGGGTGTCGTTCGCGAGTTCAGGATTTGCTACGAGATCCGCGCCGATTTCGTGCCCGTAGCGTGTGTAGTTGAAGCGTCCGGTAAGCTGGATGAAGCCGCGGCCACGGAAATTCGCACCGTCAGGAGCTCCAATATTTCCCAGGTCCTCGCGATTGTCGTAGAGATCGAAGGGATGGCCCGAAGGTGAGGTGTTGAAACGTGATTGCCCTTCGCTAATCGGCAGAAACGATTCAGTCTCGGCTCGAATAGTCCCAAGCGCCATAAGTACCATCGCCTTGTCGGTCAGAACCGCGGATACCAAGGCATCAAGCACAGGTGGCAGACTTGTCTTGATGTTGCCGATCGGCGTCACAGGAAACATCTGAGAGACGACTTGAACAGTAACACCCGGAATCGCGGATGGAACAGATGGTATCGCAGCCAAGCCGAGCGCCGTTGCAGTGTTCGGACCAACAACCCCATCAGCGGCTAGCCCTTTGCTGTGCTGAAAAGCAAGCACGGCGGCCTCGGTGCCGAGTCCGAATGACCCATCGATCGCGCCGGGGCTGAAACCGGCTGCTTGAAGCGCCTGCTGCAGAGCGGTAACGTCAGGTCCCGAGCTATTGAGCCTCAATATCGTGCTCATAGTTCCCCCCGTTTACGTTGTGGTTCACGAAAACTCCGTCCGTGGCCTTCGCCCAAGTCACGAGCGATTTTAAAATCAGAGGAAACGGGGCGTGATCCGCAAAAACTCTGTCGAGCCCGGAATCCATCCATGAAACCATGTGACAAAGCCTTATATTGTTGATTTTGACGGCAGATGGAGTTTTCCGAAGCCACAGTCCATTCTGGCTCTCCTTCCGAACGCAGCATCAAATCGAAGAAATACTCTTGCACGATGTTCTGCGTATACTAAGAGAACGCGCGGCGTGCCCAAATCTTGCTCGGAGATCCGTTTTGAGTAGGCGCGTTGTAAGATTCGGTTTTATCTCCGTCTTTCGGGTACACAATACTGAATCGCGAACGTCACGATAGTGGTGATTGCCGTGACGACTGCAGGTGTCATGTCCTGTTGTGTCCAGTTTTTCCAATGTGGTGCGAGGAACGCCGTCATGAGGATCGTTGCGGCTCCAGCGAGGACGCCAGCACTGACCTTCGCAGTAGGAGCCCAATACTCGTAAGCTCTCCTCTGACGCGCTTTCAACTGTTGGACCGCTATTGGTTGTGCGATGGTTGACATAACCTTATCTCCTCGATCCCCTTTATAGCAATCCGAATTCCACACCTTTGCTGGACACCCCGTGTAATAAAAACTCGCAAAATGAGCCAAATAGCCTAGCGGGTGCAGAGTGAAATGCTCTTCTTTTGGAGAGCAGCGCTGCGAGGTTAACCGTTGGGTTATAAGCCTATCCATTTGGTTAGCGCGGGTTTGCCGATTTTTGCGGACTGGACCGGACTTCCGGGTGAGATCGTGTCAGGGCCGTGCGAACGGATTGCGGGCGACTGCGATCCACTCCTTTGATACGGTCGGTTCGAAAAGCAGCACGCAATCTCGCGCATGATCGTGGGTCATCGAAGTCGGACAGCCTGTGATCCGCAAAAACTCCGTCGAGCCGGAATCCATCCATGTAACAATGCGTGACAAAGCCTAATCGTATCTTCTTGATTTTGAAGGCAGACGGAGTTTTCGGAAGCCACAGGCAATCGGTGTTTGATATAAGCCTCGACAATGCTTCTTCCATCGATAACAACTGAGATTTGCCAGTGAGTGATCGGCGTTGACGCCCGTTGCCGGCGGGCGTCCTTGGCGTCAGCATGGCATATGGGAACTGCGTTGAGAAGAGGTTTCTAACCCTTTTTGCGTAGCACCCTGCACATCTCGGCAGTTCAACTTTCTTGTCCGCCGTGTTTTGGTTTTTCCTCCGCAGCTATAAATTTGCTTGACAAGGTCATAACGCAGGCTATCCTTTGCCGCATTGCCCTACCTCGTGGCTGGGCACCGACTGGCTCATTTGTCACCGGAATAGGTCTTCGCCCGCTGGCCACCTCCAGGTATACGCGGCACCACAAGGGATGAATCGTGCCCAAGAACATCGTGATCTGTTGCGACGGAACCGCCAACGAATTTGCAGTCAACATCACGAATGTACTTAAGCTTTATTCCGTCCTGACCTATCAAATAGGCTGCCAAATCACCTTCTATCATCCCGGTCTCGGGACCATGGAACCAGCAGGTGCACTTACGAGCTTCGCGCGAAAGACAACGAAGCTCATGGGAATGGCATTTGGATATGGACTCGCGGACGACATCCGAGACGCTTATGTGTTCCTGATGAAAAACTACGAGCCCGAGGATCGTGTCTTCCTTTTTGGCTTTAGCCGGGGAGCTTACACGGTCCGCGCCGTTTGTTCGTTACTGAGGCTTTACGGGTTGATTCGAAAGGACAACGAATCTCTCGTACCCTATGCAACCCGCTTGCTGATGGGAATTGAGCAAAGTGAGGGAGATCCGGGCGCCGTCGCGCAGTATTTTAGCCTCGCCGATGGCTTCCGATCGACACTGGCCACCGACTGCAAACCGTGGTTTGTCGGAGTCTGGGATACAGTGAGTTCCGTCGGCTGGGTCGAAAATCCCTTAAAGTTACCTTATATCTCCAACAATCCTGACATCCAGATCGGGCGACATGCCGTCTCACTGGATGAACGACGCGCGTTTTTTCGCACGAACCTATGGCGCCCGCCTTCCGATAGCACCGCAGATTACGGTCCCAGAGACCTAAAACAAGTCTGGTTCGTGGGAGACCACTGCGATGTGGGAGGCGGATATACGGAGGCTGAGAGCGGTCTCTCGAAAATTGCATTGGAATGGATGATTTGCGAAGCGATTTCCGCGGGTCTTCAAGTGAATCACGATAAGGTAAACGAAGTCCTAGGCCGCACTGGGGCAGGCCACGCGTCCCCTGACCCAGATGGGAAAGCTCACGAATCGCTTAGGGGCTGGTGGCACTTGGCCGAACTCGTGCCAAAGAAACACTACGATTGGACGACAGCTAGAACAAGACGAAGAATGAATTTCTGGCGGCGCCGACCGATTCCCCCAAAGTCGTTGATTCACGAATCTGCGTTCCTCCGCAAGAACTACAAGACCAAGCTTCCAGCAGACTCGACCCGCGTAACTACTTCTTGTACGTCGAGGTAAAAATGAAGAAAGCATCATCCATTGCCCAGAAAGTTCCAACTTCGAGGCCGCTTAAGGTGTACGCGTTTGACCCGATCGTTGGCAAACAACTTGAAAACTCCATGCTTGACTCTTCCACGCTAAACGTTACGTGGGAAGTCGCCCTCGAAGAAGGGCCAGCCGGGGAATATGTCGAAGTTGTGGACTACGACCCAACGCTCGATTGCTTCTATGAGCCTGTAGACCTAAACGACGATTTCATTCTCGCGCAAGGCGGCTTGCCTCCTTCGGAAGGTACTCCTCAGTTTCACCAGCAGATGGCCTATGCCGTAGCGATGACCACCATCGCAAATTTCGAAAAGGCGCTCGGCCGGCGCGCGCTGTGGGCGCCACGAAAATACCAAAAGGGAATGACAGAGAAAGATCTTTACGTGCGCCGTCTTCGAATCTATCCGCACGCATTGCGAGAAGCGAATGCGTACTACAGTCCGGAGAAGAAAGCTCTATTGTTCGGCTATTTCCCAGCGGGCCCGAAAGGTTCCGGTAACAATCTTCCTGGTGGCCTGGTGTTCAGCTGCCTTTCGCACGATATCATCGCGCACGAAACGACGCATGCACTTCTTGATGGGCTACATCCATATTTCATCGAAGCTTCTAATCCCGACGTGCTCGCCTTTCATGAGGCATTCGCCGACATCGTCGCCCTTTTCCAGCATTTCTCGCAACCGGAGCCACTTCGTCATCAAATCGCCAAGAGCAGGGGGGACTTAATGGCCTCCAATCTCTTGGGGCAACTCGCGCAGCAGTTTGGACAAGCCATCGGGAAGTACGGGGCTTTACGTAAATATGTCGGCGAAGACACGAAGGAACGACTCGAGAAAGACGAGGTCGAGCCAGACGATATATCCAGCGTCGAGGAGCCTCATGACCGCGGGGCCGTGTTAGTTGCGGCGGTGTTCGACGCATTCTTGGTCCTCTACAAGAACAGGATCGCCGACCTCGTTCGCATTGCCTCCAGTGGCAGCGGCATTTTGCGGGAAGGAGAGATTCACCCCGACCTCGTGAACCGCATGGCGGACGAAGCAAGCAAGTTGGCAAAGCACATATGCACCATGTGCATTCGCGCTCTAGACTATTGCCCACCCTTCGACATCTCCTTCGGCGATTACTTACGAGCGCTTATCACAGCCGATCAGGATCTCGTGCCGGAGGATCCTCGCAAATATCGTGTCTCAATTATCGAAGCCTTTCGCCGGCGCGGTATCTATCCGGATTTTGTGCGAACGCTATCAACCGAAAGCCTCTGTTGGAGTCCCGTCCTGGATGATCAGCAGGCGAAAACAGTTGGCGGCTGGATTCGGGATCTAGAAAACTGGGGCCAGGACTTTCGCTCAAGCGTGGCCTGGAACCTGCGCGCCGACCGCTACGACATCCACCGCGCCAGCCAACACGACGCCGCCAGCATTCACGAGTTCATTTTCAACAAGAACTTTGATCCCGCGCTTGCCAAAGCAATGGGGCTCGCTACCGGCGGCAAGCTTCCCAAGCATATTCGGACAGACCCGAAGACCGGGTTTCCCCGCACTCGGATCTTTTCGGTTCGTCCTTCACGCCGCATCGGCCCCGATGGGCAAAACGAAGCTGATCTTGTTATGGAAATCATCCAGACGAGAGAAGTCCCGTTTAACGATTCCGATCCCGAGTCGCCCACTTTCAAGTTTCGTGGTGGCTGTACGCTCCTCATTAACCGCGAAAATCACGAAGTAAGGTGGTGCATCGTGAAGAGCATTTTTGATGAGGACCGACTCGAACGAGAACGGGAATTTCGCGCCGACGTTTCGGGCTTTGCATTGCAGGCGACCTATTTCGGGAACCCACGAGAAGACGGCTACCAGGAACCATTTGCGTTCCTGCATAGAGGCTTTTAGGAGGATTTAAATGAGTCCCCCCAAGAAGAAGAGAGCTAAATCCAACCCATCCGCGTCCGGAAAAACTCCGCCGATGACGCCACCAGACTCGGGTGTCAAGGTGCGCATGTATCGACAAGGACTGGGAGATTGTTTTCTTTTCGCCTTTCCTGGCAGAGCAGATAAGCCATTTTATTTACTGATTGATTGTGGAGTTTTGGTCGGCCAAGTTGCTGGGCGCCCGGATATTCGGGCTGTGGCGCAACACATCATCGACTCCACAAACAAGCGCTTGGACGTAGTGATCGCCACCCATCAACACTGGGACCATCTGTCCGGCTTCATCGACGCCAAGGATGTTTTCAAGGAGTGCACCATCGGAGAGGTCTGGATGGCGTGGACCGAAAACCCATCCGACCCACTCGCAAAAAAATTGGCACAGAAAGCGAAGAAGACCCAAATGGCGCTGGCGCAAGGGCTAGCCCATCTGGCTGGGATCGCCCAAGCCGCAATGTCTCCTCCGGATCAACAGTGGCTAGGATCGTTGCAGAATGTAATCGGGTTCCTGGGAGCCAATGGTGCACGGACGACCGAAGCTGCCCTTCAAACACTGCGCGACTTATGTGGTGGGAAGGTTAAGTACCGTACCCCCGCAGATCCTCCCGTCACCGTTCCGGAGCTCGAAGACGTCAGAATCTATGTCTTAGGTCCGCCGCAAGACGAACAAAAGATTAAGAGCTACAACGACAAAAAATCGGATCCGCAGACCTACCACATGGCGGAACTATCACTCGCCGCACAGACGGAATTTCTTGTGGCTGCTATTGACGACCAAACGACTCAGCCATCCGGGCTTGCGAAATGCCCTTTTGACGAACGCCATCAAATCACCAAAGGTAATGACTCACAACGCTATGATCCACTATCGAAGCGATGGCTCGAAGGGACTGCGAATCAGTGGCGAGCGATTAGTCTCGATTGGCTTCGCGCAATGACGGGACTCGCTCTGGCGTTGGACAATGCGACCAACAACACCAGCCTCGCTGTGGCGATTGAGCTTGGCCCAGAAGGCAAAGTCCTACTATTCCCGGCTGACGCCCAGGTCGGAAACTGGCTCTCGTGGCGTGATCAATCCTGGAAAGATGCCAATGGTCGAGACGTTACCGTCGACGACTTGCTCGCTAGAACAGTTCTCTACAAGGTTGGGCACCATTCCAGTCATAATGCGACCCTTCGGCAGCGCGGCCTCGAGTTGATGACCAACGACGACCTGATCGCCATGGTGCCACTCGACAAAGCGACCGCGATCAAAAAGAAATGGCCCATGCCTTGGCCGAAATTGCGAAGTGCTCTGCTCGCTTCAACCAAGGGACGCATGCTCCAGGTGGACGACAAAGCTTTGCCCGATAAAACCGTGGCTCCGGCAGGAACAAACCCTACACTCTGGAAGAGGTTTCAGGGCTCCGTTTCCGGAAATGAACTGTTTTTCGAAATCACCATCTCATAATCTCCATCGTACTACTCGATGATTCAAACAATGAATAACCCAGAACACGAAGATGTTCCGATCATCGTCGAAACTCTCAGCCGCCCGTACTTTCCGATGAACAGATGCAGTTATCTCTATGTGGAAAGCGATGAACCTCGCCCAGGATGGAGCCTCAACTCCATGCCATTCCTAATGCTTGGGCTGGTCGGAATCATTCAAGTGCCCTTCGGCGCTCCTCGTTTTGATCAATATCAGCATCTCAGTCAATTGTTTCAAGGTCTCGAAGACCAAATGGGGATGACGATCAACTTCGCGGACATTTGGTTGCCCGATTTCATGTTTTTGCAACGAGTGGATTGGAAGTCTTGAATTGACGCTTTCAACGTAAACGCGTTATAGGCTTGGATTAGGAATGCAGAAACGCTCGCCGCAAACAAAGGACTTCGGTCCGAACCCCTAGCGGCTGTGCGGGTGCGGACGAAGGACGAAGATTGTGACGAAAGCGATCGGCGACACGGTCATGTCGTGGCTTTGCATGAACAGAGTAACTAGGTAGTAGCTTTACAAAACTTAACTTGACCGATGATTACCTCCAGAGTATCCATGCGCCAGGCCAAAACGCTGATAATCGAAGGCTTCGATCCTATTCCGCAACAGGAGGCCCAATGAACGGAAACGTCTTCGTGTTCCGGCCTGGGGGAATTCAGTGGTCAAATGTTTTCACCGACTGGGCGTTGCTCATTAGCGCCATGTCCTGCGTTCAGGGGCGCAAGATCCTGGAATTCGACGACTCGGTCGCCGCGCCCTGCCAGATTCCAGCCGGAATTTGGCCCATGAAAGACGTGATGTGGGCCGGATTTGGGCCACGGCCTGGGGTCTGGCGCACCGTGGTTGCTATCCAGAGTGGCGCCGAGTTCAAGGACCTTCGCATGATCGGCGGACAGATCACGATTGTAAACCAGGCGGTCAATCCAGCCCGTTCTCCAGTGTCAGATTTCAGTAACAACCGAGACCATGTACAAATCGGACTCCGAGATGATTGCGGGAACGCGCAACTGGTAAACCAATTCGACGTGCCGTTGTTCAATCTCGGAGCCAACCCGGCCCTGTTCTTCATACAAAACTGCCTCTTCGGGATGCCCTTGAACTTGTCGATTCCCCCTTTGAACATTCTCGCGCCGAAGCCGCTGATCCGGCACTGCGGTCATAGCGTACTCACACTGAACCTGCTGGGGCAGAACCAGACTGGTCCGAACGTAGTGTTAAGCGAAGATGGTGCCACGGTCGTTTTTGGAGCGATCAGCAGCGCGGCTCAAGTGGCAGTTGACCAGACGAGCATTACAAGCGGGGGCTCGTATAGTTTTGGACCCCAGGGTCGAATTCAGCGGCTGGTGATCCCTCCTCCCCCCGCGCAGCCGGCAACCGCCAGCCAGGTGTTCAGCACTCCGAACGTTCTGGTGCGATGCGATGGCCATTCCGACTTCATCCAAGACCTTCCAGCGATTAAGACCGGATTTTTCGTTGGCGGGAACAGCAACGTACCCCTGTATACCGGTGGTCAGGAAGTGGTTGTTGCGGAGGTGGCTGGGGGATCACATTTGAAGGTTCGACCGGCTCTCGGCGACACGATCAACGGAAGTGCGGGCTCGGTCGACATAGGCAAGCACGGATCGAGGACGTTTGTGAGCGACGGTTTCTCAAATTGGATCACAACCTCTGAAGTGAAATAGATGCCGACGCCCAGTACTCGCCGATCCTAGATAACTGGCTTCACACAAAACTACTTGAAGAGATGGGGGAGAGACAAATTCCAGACCAATCTCAGCCGACAACTTGCCAGGTGTCAATCAACGCCGTGAGGTCGACCGATGACGTCCACCTGTAGTATATCCGTCAGGCAAAAGCAAAGTCGGTTTGGGATTGACAGTAACCGAAGAAGGACCTGACCCGACGCCGCACCTGATTTGTCTTCAACCCCGCGCGGATTCGTGTCAACCACTCGGGCCAGAATTGCCACCTGTCACTAGCGACAGTTTCGTCACGATTCTCGCGAGCATACATATAAGGCTGACGCAAGATAAAATGTCGCTTCCTCTTCATTGGGGCTGCCTGCACTAACCACAGGCGGCCCCTATTTAATTAGCCAGAACCGCTAACATAGATAAGCCTTCACAGTGCTATTCATTAGGTACTGTCCAAAGTGACAGTTAACGTCGAACGATGCGGGTAGTAACACCTAGTCCGAATCATTCGCTCTCTATTCCGAAGGGAGAACAAGCATGCGCTCAACTCTCAGGGGAGTTCTGGTTTTTGCAGCGTTTCTCGTGGCACTGGATCTTGCAACAACGCGACAGGCCGTAGCCGCAGAGAAACAGCCCAACATCGTCGTCATTATGGGTGACGACATCGGTATGTGGAACATAGGCGCGTATCACCGGGGATTGATGTCCGGGCGTACGCCGAATCTCGACAAGCTGGCGAAAGAGGGGATGTTGTTCACCGATTATTACGCCGAGGCGAGCTGCACGGCAGGTCGCGCGAATTTCATCACTGGTGAACTACCAATCCGCACGGGTATGACCACTGTGGGCCAAGCAGGCGCCTCGGTCGGCTTACCCGCCGAAGCGGTGACCATCGCGACAATATTAAAGTCGATGGGTTATGCCACGGGGCAGTTCGGCAAGAATCATCTTGGCGACAAGAATGAGTTTCTTCCGTGCGTTCATGGCTTCGACGAATTCTTTGGCTATCTGTATCACTTGGACGCGATGGAAGACCCAGCGCATCCCAACTATCCACAGGACTTGTTGAACGTGGTGGGTCCGCGCAACATGGTGCATTGTTGGTCTACGGACACGAATGATAAGACGGAGATGCCCCGCTGGGGCCCAATAGGCAAACAAAAGATTGAGGACGCCGGTACGCTGTATCCCAAGCGCATGGAGACTGTGGATGACGAGATTCGAGACTTTTCGATCAAATTCATCGACAAGGCCAAGGCCGACAATAAGCCGTTCTTTGTCTGGCTCAACCCGACGCGCATGCACATCGTGACGCACCTCTCGCCGAAGTATGAAGCCCTACGGACCGCGGAGAACGGCTGGTCCGAAGAAGAGGCGGGTATGGCTCAACTGGACGACGACGTCGGCATCGTGCTGAAAAAACTGAAGGATATTGGCGAAGAAGAGAATACGATTGTGGTGTTCACGACGGATAACGGCACGGAAGTGTTTACTTGGCCTGATGGCGGACAGACTCCGTTCGCTCAATCCAAAGGAACGGTGCTGGAGGGTGGCTTCCGCGTGCCTTGCATTCTGCGCTGGCCCGGCCATGTGCCAGCGGACGCAGTGCAGAACGGGATTTTCTCTGGGCTGGACTGGTTGCCAACGTTCGTCGCGGCAGCCGGAAATCCGAACATCACCGAAGAGCTACTAAAAGGGAAAACGATCGGTGACCGGACTTACAAGAACCACCTGGATGGTTACAACCAGATGGACGCGATCACGGGCAAAGGTCCGTCGAAGCGCCATGAAATCTTCTACCTTGGCGAAAGCACAGTCGGCGCAGTGCGCATCGACGATTATAAGTTCCGTTTCATCGACCAACCGCAAGG
>Ga0126373_10004865_pt1 | contig 10339 bp, 7 predicted proteins | sample PanSoiMetPlot_11_FD_92545 | JGI IMG/M metagenome (GOLD analysis project Ga0126373, IMG submission 92545) | Tropical forest soil microbial communities from Panama - MetaG Plot_11 | ecosystem: Environmental > Terrestrial > Soil > Tropical forest > Bulk soil | place: Panama | collected 2016-02-17 | reverse complement strand
TAAGGACCTTCCGGATTGTTGTGAATAGCAAGTCGGGTTCCATCCGGTGAAATGTCCCAGGCAAAATAGTTGGCTGTGGGGTGCGTGGGGAACCTGGTAAGTTCGGCGCCCCGCCCTTTCAGGGGATCGAATGTACTGAGGATGGATTGGTCGTGCTGCTCGCTAGGTTCTCCAAGGATACAAAAATTGACGGGGGCCCTTGGACACAGAACTTGTGCACCTTTGCGCGCGTGCGCCACCAACTGCGACTGCCCGCCGTCCACCGGGGCACGCATAATTTGGCTGCCAGTTCCATTTTGGTCGTTCAGAACGTAGAGCAGCCAATTACCATCGGGAGTGACGTGGGGAAAACTAACGTCTCCCGGCCCGATACGCACTGGTTCCGCTCCCGCTTCATTCAATGCCTGTCTGAAAATTCCAGGCCGGCCATCACGGTTTGATAGGAGAATGAGAGCCGTGCTATCGACGGTCCAATCTGCCGGGAAATCCCAACTTTCGTTCAGCGTGAACTTTCTGGCCTCAGCGATACGTGTGCCGTTTGCGGCCAGATCGGCAACGTATGTGCTGATGTGGCCCACCCGCTCTATGAATGCGAGCCACTTCCCATTCTCGGTGACGCTTGCACTCATCTCGCAGAAGCCCGCCCAACTCGTCATCTGATGGGGCTCGCCAACGGCCTTTCCTGTGCGCTGATCGATCTGCAGTCTCCAGTAATTGCAGGTGTTGGTCCCAGCGACCTCTTGAACGGAATAGAGCATTTGTCCGTCAGGCAGAAAGACAAAGTCTCTAACTCGGTCCATCGCTGAAATTGGCAAGAGAGTCGCAACGAATTTGCCTTCCAATTCGCTGCTCAGAAGGGTGTCGCCGGTCACGTCGCTGCGGATGTAGGCAATTCGCCGCCCATCCGGCAACCAACGAAGACTTCGAACGCCCTCGTTTTCGTTGAAGTCCAACAGTCTTCTGGGGTTTTCACCGTTGGGTCCCATGAGCCAGATCTCGCGATCGCCGAATCTTCCTTTTGTCCGGCTAAAGGAGATCAAAGAGCCATCGGTGGAAATCGACCATGCCTCGGAGTCGTCCTGCAGTTTGCGAGGATCGCCGCCCATCAACTCAACAGACCAGATACTGGGCCGTTGCGCAGACGAGGACAACACAGGAGGAAGGGTTGCGTTGGCGAGGAAACCAGTCCCGTCCGGGAACCACTGAACAATTTCCCAGTACGGTCGGAAATTGTGCAGTGCTTTCGGTTCGGAGACAGTTCTGGTTTCTCCGGTTTTGATCAGTTTTATGTGCATTCCGGCCATGTCGGCGTAAGCGAGATATTTCCCGTCGGGCGAAATGGCTCCGCTTTCCACTGGGTTTTCGGCGGAGTTCGCCGTCAATTGCAGAAGCTTGAATTCTTGAGGTGGTGCATGGCCGCGCCACACTGAATAAAAGAATAGAGCGATGCTTACTGGAAGCAGGATGCCAACGGCTAAAGACAGACGAATCGCACTGAGGGGGGATTTTGAGGTCGCTCTTGGCGTCGAGGTATCGATTTGACCTATTGCGTTCTCCGGATTATCTCCATTGCCTCCCGTGGCCAATGCGACGGTAGAGGCGATGGCAATTAGCTTGTTGGAGATAAAGCAGCATTCGACGGGTGCAATAAACCGGTATCCGCGCCGCTGTAAAGTCTCGATATAGCGTGGTCTCTCCGGGTCATCGGCGAGCGCCTCGCGAATTTGGTTGATACAGAAATTAATTCCTCGTTCGAAATCTACGTTGATATTCCTGCCCCATAGACGTTCCCGAATTTCCTCCCGGGTTACAAGTTGGCCTGGACGTTCGAGAAACAACTGAAGAACCTTAAGGGGTTGGGGGTAAACCTTGATTTTGCTGCCTGATTTCAGCAGCTCTTCCGATGCGGTGTCGAATTCAAAAGGGCCAAACCGGAGTGAACGGTGCGTCGGGGTCTGTAAAGTCATCGGTGGCTCCCCGGGGACACGATTGAGCGGATATTACCACGAAAAATACTCGGCCGATTCGGGTGCCTCCTGGTGAAGAAGTCATGAGTAAGAATCCTGATTTCTATAGGTTGAGCTCTAACAAGTCTCTAAGGAAAATTTGGGCATTCTCCCATTGCAACATGGAAATCCTTCCCGGTAGCTTCGGCCGGAGCGCGGAAAGATTTCCTGAATAGGCGCGAAAGGTGAGGGAGGGGAGACTATTCAGAGGGTTTCCCAGGCAAAAAACGATCAGTTCTCTGCAAATTGACCAGGAGGAAGTCATGAGACGAATCGGCCTACCGATGTTAGCGAAGTGTCTAGCAATCCTTTCTGTGTTGCTCTTTGCGGTGTTAATGGCGCGTCGGGTTTCCGCCACTTTCCCCGGCACGAACGGCCAGATCAGTTTCGGGATATTCAACCCGGCCATCGGCGACACCCAAATATTCGTTTCGAACCCCGACGGATCGAAGCAAGTCCAACTGACGGCATTGCCAAGCGAAAACAGCGATTGGTCGCCGGACGGAAGCAAGATTGCCTTTGACTACTTTGATGGCCAGACGGTTCAAATCGCCACGATCAAACCTGATGCGACCGGATTTGTCCAGCTGACCACTCAGGAGAACGCCTTCCACGGTGAACCGGCGTGGTCACCAGATGGCGCGCGCATTGCCATTGAGTCCGACGCGGGGAACTTTCCTGCCGGAGAAGGCATCTACCTCATTGACTCGTCCACGGGAAGCCTCCTCTCGCGCGTCACGGCGAACCCATATTCATCCGCGGACACGAATCCGCGGTGGTCACCGGACAGCGAATGGATCGTATTTACACGGTTCAAGGTATCGATGATTCTGCCGCGTAACTTCCGTGCTCCGGGAGGAGTTAGCGCACTGTTTCTGGTCCACCCGGATGGCACCAGCCTCCACCAACTGACGAGGTGGGGCTTGAGTGCGGATACGGCCGACTGGTCGCCCGATGGGAGCACGATAGTCTTCGTGACCACCGAGGCTTTGCCAATAGCGTCAGATCTCTATACTATCCACCCAGATGGCTCAGGGCTGAAACTAATCGTGAACACTGGTGCGCTGCGGCCCCTTGGCGCCGGTTTGGGACACCCAAAGTGGTCGCCTGACGGAACCAAGATCATCTTCGATGGATCGTTCGGCCACGGCGGTGGTGTCACCCCTGCCCCACACGGGCTTTGGACTGTAAGTCCCGACGGCTCGAACCTGACAGAGATACCCGCGTTTGTCGACAGTTCTACATTCTTCGTCGTGTGGGGTACGCATCCGTTGCAGTAAGCAAAAGCAACCGAATTTTTGTAGATAGAAAGTTCACGACTGGGCTCCCAACTCCTGAACCAATGGGAGGCAAGCTTTTATCGAGACAGACAGGGTGGTCGGTTATCGGTATTAGAACAAGTGGCGGGCCGCCTGGCAAAGTGTTTGCAGATGTTCGGGCACATGCTCTTCAGGATTTTCCTTTTGTCTACTGCGGTACGCCAAAGCGTTTAGTGCCATTTGAGTGGTGCTGTCGAGGTACGATCCATATTGGGGCGAGAGAATCGCGCGGGAGCGATCTTTATTCTTCCGTGGATCGCGGGCGTCGCAGGGCGTATAGATACGGGGCGAATTAGCAGCGATCTGTGCGTGTCGAATTGTTGCCTTGTCCCGGATAAATGCGCTGAGTGCTTCGGTCATTTGCCAGGTGCGTTTCCTATCGTTCTGAGCAAGTTCGCTCATTGCTAGAATGTCTGACATGGGCGAGGGTCTGGGCTGACCAAGCAATTGGGTCGCCCGAATATATTCGGCTTGGACTTGGCTGGAGTCGTGCTGTTGCTGGGCATCGAGGAATTTGATCAAAGCTAGTAGTATCGAAAGGGTTGCGGTCACGGCACCAATAGCCTTAATTTTGGTCTCCACCTTGGCGTCGTGGCGACGAAAATCTCGGACGAACATCAAGTTATTACCGTTCGCAGAGCCTAGGGGTTCCTTTTACTCCGAGTAGAGGAACCCCTAGCAATCTGGGATCATGCTGATCTAACGAGCAAGGTTTCCCTTTTCTTCTGCTGCTTCACCAAGCTTCGCACGAAAGCCACGTTCTGGAGTCCGAGAGCTGGCGAACTACAGCATCGATAACTTGATCGCTCGGCGGGCTGGCGTGGCAACTTGAGAACAAAACCCTCCCAAAAACCGTGCTACAAGGGCAGGGAAGACACAGGAAAAAGCTAGACGATTCAACACTACAGCACACGCGGAGAAATCAGCGGGTTGGAGGTTCGAGTCGCCTGTCCTTCCCGCATCATGTAGTCGTTTTTGTCGCCCAATTCGTAGCGCAATTAAGAGAGGAAGTCGCACGGCTATCCGACGCCGATTCAACGCGATAGATTATCACGGCCATTTTGCTGGTTCGGGACCAGGCGGTCGGGATGAATACTGAGAACGATAAATAACTTAGAATTTTGGGCAGAAGGAAACTGGCGATGAAAAAGTTCATAAACCGCCCAGAGAACGCGGTGGAAGAAATGCTGGAAGGGTTGGCAATACTTAGTCCGGGTCTGCTGCGATTACCGGGACACAAAGTTATGCTTCGCGCAGATGCTGAACAAGTCCGCGACCAGCAAATAGCGGTCATCTCCGGCGGCGGGAGTGGGCATGAGCCAGCGCATGCGGGCTACATTGGTGTGGGCATGCTGAGCGCTGCCGTGGCTGGCGAAGTGTTCACCTCGCCCGACACTGACTCCATACTTGCTGCGATCAGAGCAGCCGCGGGGAAGCCTGGGGCCCTACTAGTCGTTAAGAACTACACCGGTGACCGGCTAAACTTCGGCCTTGCCGCCGAAGTGGCACGATCGGAAGGCATTCCGGTCGAAATGATCCTGGTGTCTGACGACGTCGCACTGAACGGAAAAGCGTCGATTATCGGCTCGCGCGGTCTCGCCGGCACAATTTTCATTCACAAGCTTGTGGGGGCCGCTGCCGCTGAGTGCAAGAGCCTTGCCGAGGTTACGGCAATCGGCAGAGCTGCGATTGAATCTCTGGCAACCATGGGTGTTTCGTTTACGGCTGGTACCTCGCCTTCCGTCGGAAAACCGAGCTTTGCGCTAGGTGATGACGAGATGGAGCTTGGGCTTGGTATCCACGGAGAACCCGGTGTGATGCGCACCCGTCTGCAGCCCGCGGACGAATTGACCGAAAGGCTGCTGACGGAGATTTTGAAGTACGGCAACTTTGGCGACGAAAAGCGTGTGGCAGTGATGATCAATAATCTCGGGGCAACCACAGGGATGGAACTCGCGATTGTGGCCCGCAACGTGAGACTTTCTCTCGAAAGAAAGAAATTCACCGTAGAGCGATTCTATGCGGGAACATTTCTATCATCGCTGGATATGGCGGGAATCTCGATTTCTGTTCTGGGTATCAACGACGCATGGCTGCGTTGGCTCGATGCACCGACTTCAGCTCCCGCATGGCCCAAAGTGTCGAAACCACACTCGCATAAAACGGAAGCACAGGTGACAGCGACGGTCGGCACGAAACTGAGTTTTCCGATCGCCAAGAAGGTGCAGACGGCGACCGGTAGAAGAACAAAACGGGCCATCGAAGCCGCTTGCAAGGCGCTCATCGAAGCAGCAGCTGAACTGACCGAGATGGATCGCATTACCGGGGACGGCGATCTCGGCACTGGTATGGAACGTGCGGCCGCGGCCGTACAACACGCGGTAGAGTCCTATCCCCTCGATGACGTCCCCGGAACGCTCAAAGCACTTGGTCATACCCTCCGACGCGGGTTAGGCGGATCGTCAGGACCACTCTATGGAATTTTTTTCCTTCGTTGTGGCGGTGTTCTGGAGGGCTCTGGCTGGACAGGACTGGCGCAGTGGGTCAAAGCACTCGATGAAGGCTGCCTTGCTATCAGCGAATTAGGTGGCGCGAAGCCGGGCGATCGGACTATGCTGGACGCCCTCGATCCATTCGTAAGGTCTTTGAAGATTGCGGGAGCAAATGTCACGCGCGAGGTACTGCTGGCAGCCGTTAAGGAAGCGAAACGCGGCGCCGAAGCGACTGCACAGATGATGCCTCGTCTAGGAAGATCAAGTTACCTTGGAGATCGGGTCCTGGGTCACCCCGATCCAGGAGCGACAGCCGTCGCCATTTGGTTGCGTGCAATGTCCGAAGCACTTTTTACACCGTAAGCTACTTGGCAGGCCAAGGTCACGAGCGATCCTCGGAAAATATCGCAGGTGTCGCAGTCGGCAGCAAACTTACACAATTTGGCAGCGAGCAAAGTTGTCAGGACTGTTGCAAAGAGGCCCCGGCAAAATCTGCCGCAATGAAGAATGTAACTCTGACATCACCTTCGGCGGTTGGGAACACGTACCAGCCAGGTAAAGGATCCTTTTTGCACAACTTCTTGGTCCGATCATAAAGCTCAGAAATCGCCCTCCAAGCATCATCGTTGAGCGGTATGAAACGTTTACCGGATTCGGTTTTACTCTTTACTACCCTGATTACACCTTTCTTAAAATTTATGTCTTGCCAGCGCCAGCCGCGAATTTCGCACGCTCTTATAGTTGTATGGAGAACGGTGTCATCCGTATAGGCGTTTTTTGGAGATAAGATCGGAAATTCCTTGACCTTCAATCCACTTCCCTCGCGCTGATCAACCGTTGATTTTTCGCCTGCTATGAAAATAGGCGGGACTTTTGCTAAAGCAAACGATTTACGCGAGCTCGCCTATTGACGTTGTTAGGTCGGATCTGTGTCAGCCAGACCCGTGCTACCAATTGACTACTCGATTCCCTTGACACCCCAAGCCCACCATCCTATGTTACTACCCCAACGACCGCACCGATTGTTATGACCAGCCATGACAACGGCAATTTCGATGAACTAGCCCGCAGCACACCTCGCGATGCTTCCTTATGGATTTTTCTGGAGGAGCTAAAGGGTTCACTGAGAGGCGTGCGGGAGGACAAAAACGCACTCAGACTTTCTCTCCGTCGCACGTGTGAACACTTTGAGGTAGGCGATGGATGTATTGCTACTCTTGCGCCCGACGGTTCGCGAACTGAACTGATATCGGCGATTCCGCGAGCAAGTAATTGGGAGTGGAAACTTCTTGCGGCATTTCTACAGAAACAGCGACCACGTATTCCGCCTCATATTATTATGGCCCCGATTCATCGCCGAGGTGGCTTGTGGGCGGTTCTCGCTCTGAGACGCGCGCGCAGGTTTGTATTGCCCTCGGATTACATTGCCCTAAGACGAATAGCAAAATTGATCTCAGAATCGATCGAGGTCATTGACTGGCAACGCACCATAGAAGTTCGTTCGCAAATCGACCGAAAAATTGTAGCCCCACTGCGTCGGCAAGACCTCTTCTACCACCTTTTGCACGGCTTGCGGTCGTTGACGCGCTACGACCACTCTTCGGCACTTCTTATCTACGATCGACGCGAGAATGCGCTAGAACTAGTTGCAGAGCAAATCGCGTGGCACAAGGGGAAAAGCCGCCAAATCGGACTGAAACTGCCGCTGAACGATGATGTTTGGGCTCTGATGCGGAATGACATGGTTTACGGTTTTGACCGCCGGAATGAAGCTTGGAACGAATGGCCGGGCAGAGCTTCAACCCCTCTCGCGCGACTGTTAGATTACAACAGAGCCGCGGAAGGCACGGCTTTGCATTCGCGCGAATCGTCTATGCTGTGCGCACCACTTACCACACGCGACGGCGTTCTTGGAGTGTTGAAAGTAGCCGCATGCTACCCAGGTTCATTCAGCAGATACGAGCTGAACCTCGTTCAACAATTCATACCACTTGCTTCCATGGCCATCCACAATTCTCAAAAAACCGTTACGCTCGAGACCAAAATGCTCGAAGCGGAGAGGAAGCATGCCGTCGCAAACCTTCTTCGTGGAGTGTCTCACGATGTGAATAATGCACTCGGATGCGTGTTGCCGCTGGTTCAGCAAATCATGGCGGATCTTCGGTCAAATCGGCTGCAACGAGATACCCTTTCACAGGACATTAAACAAATCGAAGAATCGATACAGACCTGCCGCAGAATCTTTGGCGGAATGTTGGCGCTAGCAAGAGATGCAAGTCAAGGTGGCGCTCAAGCTAATGTACGTCGAGCGCTCGACAGTACGCTCGCGGTTCTTAGAGATGGATTGGAGCGACAGGGTATTGAGTTGGACGTTCAACTCGGCGATGTCGTACCACACATCCAAGCAGGACAGGGAGACCTTGAACAACTGCTCCTGAATCTGGTGACGAACGCGAAGGATGCAATGCCGACGGGTGGTATTCTTGCGATTAAAGCACGGAATTCAGGAGATTCGTTGGAACTTGCCATTAACGATACCGGTTGTGGGATGACTCCGGAACTGATTTCTCGGATTCAAGAGCCATTTTTTACGACAAAGCCGAATGGCAATGGCTTAGGACTATCGATCTGCCGGTCCATCATACGGAATGTGGGGGGCCATATGGAAATTGCGAGCCGTGTTGGAACTGGCACTCAGATAACGGTGTTGTTGCCGATCGTTTTGGATAACAGCGTCAACAATACGGTATGAGCCCCTGGCGCATTCTCGTGGTGGACGACGAAGAAGGCATGCTCCGGTCTGTTGGGCGTGTCCTAGGCGAAAATTATGAAGTCGCGAGCACTCGGTCCTCGCACGAGGCGGTTAGGCTGGCCGAAGCGTTCAAGCCAGACCTGGCCATTCTCGATATTCAGATGCCTGAGATGGATGGATTCCAGTTAATGGAAAAGTTGCAGGCGCTTGATGCCGAACTAGACGTTATTTTCATGACCGGCAGCATTCAAGAGCTCGATGCAAAGCTCATCAGGGCGATTCGGAAGGATGCATTCTACTTTCTTCAAAAACCATTTGACCGTGCTGTACTGCTCACCCTTGTTGAAAGGTGCCTCAAGCTGAAAAGGTTAGAGCGCACCAATCGACAGTATATGCGGCGTATGGAAAAGGAGCTTGGTGACGCACGTGCGTTTCAACACAGTCTGCTTCCCCCGGACTCTGCCAAGGTAGGCGGGGTCTGCATTTCTGCCCATTATGTGCCCTGTTCTGAGCTTGCGGGCGATTTCTACGACTATGTGGCTATTCCACCTGACGGCGCGGTCATAATTGTTGCGGATGTCTCGGGTCATGGCGCCAGCGCAGCAATGCTAACGGGGATCATTAAATCCGCTCTTCATTCGGCGAGCTCCGATTTCTATGAACCAGCTGCTGTCGCGGCAAGGGTGTCGCAGGCGATCCGCGCGTTCGACGCTCACCACTTCATCACACTAATATGTACTCGAATTCGGGATGGGTGCATGGATTACGTTAATGCTGGGCACCCTCCCGGAATTCTGTCGACTCGTGAATCTTCTGCCGCTTTGCTTAGGGCGACTGGTCCAATAATTTCACCGGTACTTGAATTTTCGTGCGAACAATATACGATCCAGATTGAACGAGGGGTGGATCGCCTCGTCATGTACACTGACGGTATCATCGAGGCAGAGTGTGACTCAGGCGAATTTGGGCTAAACCGATTGGTTGAAGAAGTAAGCAAGCGTCCAGCCGACAGAAATGTTCTCTCCGAACAGATCTTGCAGAGCGTGCGTCAGTTCGTGGTCGGCCGGCCCACGAAAGACGACTTGACCCTTGTCGTTGCCGACCTATAGACGAAAACATAAAAGAGGCCGCACGGGGATTGCGGGTATAAGAACAACCCTGCGGTAGAGCTAAACGTTGTTGATCCGTTTGTGCCCGCATCGAAGTGGAGCGTGCCGGGTCGGCTCTGCTCACCGGGGAAACACCTCTTCCATATGAGATGTTCTTCGACTTACTGCCTTCAGCTCATCTGCAATTTCTGCAGAATCTCGCAATGTACCATCGTACAAAAGACGTGGCATGCGTCCACGGAGACTTTCCCCTCGAACTATTGCTCCTGCCTCCAGATGCGAACATTTTCCCTTGGGAAATGGATGGTTTTCCTGACCAATATCGGGGAGAAGATAGAATTGTGTATGGCCACTGGGGCAACGCTGACGAAGATAGGAACGGTTGGCCATTGCCTTGTGTGAGACCCAATCGAACCTACGGTATCGATACGATCGCAAAGGGCGTGCTTACTGCGATGCGCTTCCCTGACGGCAAGATTTTCCAAAGCGAACGCTATCCTTTCAATCGTGCCAGGGCTTGATTCAATGCTGTGTTTACCGGACGCCCGCAGAACTCCCCGTCGCCTTCACTCCTTAGCCAGATAGCGCATCCGGTAAACCTGGATCGAAAATCATTGCGTTGGTTGAGGATTGGGTGGCTCGATCGGATAGGTGAGGTTTT
>Ga0126373_10004864_pt1 | contig 10341 bp, 8 predicted proteins | sample PanSoiMetPlot_11_FD_92545 | JGI IMG/M metagenome (GOLD analysis project Ga0126373, IMG submission 92545) | Tropical forest soil microbial communities from Panama - MetaG Plot_11 | ecosystem: Environmental > Terrestrial > Soil > Tropical forest > Bulk soil | place: Panama | collected 2016-02-17 | reverse complement strand
ATCTTCGGCGAGCTCGTGGTCCCGAGCCAGATCGCACCTCTCGACTGGGAGCCGATCGATGCATCTGTCAGCACTACGCGCAGCCTTCTCGTGATCGAAGAGGGCGTCGACGGCTTCACTTGGGGCAGCGAGGTAGCTGCGAGGGTATCGTCGCGATTCTTTGGCGAGTTGCGCCGTCCAGTTGCGACCGCAGCGAGCGATCCGACGGTGATTCCGAGTTCCAAGACGCTTGAGGCGGCGATGCTGATGACCTCCGAGCGCGTTGAGCAGGCGATCCGAAAGGTAGCCGTATGAAGCCGGTCCTGGTTCCGACAAGCGACGTCAACAGCGAGACCGGCCTGCTGCTGGCGTGGCATGCTCGCGACCGCAGCAAGGTCGATGCGGGCGAGACGATCGCTGAGATCGAGACAAGTAAGGCGATCATCGACGTTCCAGCGCCCGAATCGGGCTTTATCCTGCACACCGCGAGCGAGGGCACGGAGATGCGCCTGGCCGAGCCGATCGCGCGGCTCTTCGCCGACGTTAACGAGCTGGAGAAGTATTCCGAGCACGAGCAGCGCCGACGGGCCGAGGCCGCAGAGTCGGGCCCGCGCGCCACCGAGCCCGCGCGCCGTCGCGCTGAGGAGCTGGGTGTCGACTTGGCCTCGATCGTCGAGGACGCGCTGATCACTGTTGGTATGGTCGAAGCCGCCGCGGCGGCCACAACGGTGATGACCGACTTGCCTGACCCACTGCCGGGCGTCGCGGCAGTGCCCCGGATCGCGCTGTTCGGCGCCGGCCTCGGCGCGATGCAGGTCATCGACATCCTGCAGAGGGCTGAGAGCGGCATTGCCGTAGCTGTCGCCGACGATGACCCAGCATGCTGGGCGACCGAGGTCATGGGCGTGCCGGTTGTGGGAGGCTTCGAACGGTTCGTGGCGCTCTTCGGCGAAGGCGCCTTCGACGCTGCGGTCATCGCCATCGCGTCAGTCGCGGCTAGGGCAAGGCTGCGCGAGGCACTCGCGGCCAACGGCATCCCCCTTGCCAACGCGATCGACCCGACTGCCCGGATAGGCGCCGGAGTGGTTTTCGGCACCGGGAATATTGTGTGCGCCTTCTGCCACTTCGGCGTGGAGACCGTCGTCGGCGACAATAACTTCCTGTCCGCCTACAACTCGTATGACCATCACAACAAGCTTGGCTCGGACGTGGCGACCGGGCCTGCGTGCACGACATCCGGCCTCGTCGTGATAGGCGACCGCGTTCGGCTCGGCACCGGCATCCACGTAGAGCCGCGCGTCGAGATAGGCGACGACGTCCACGTCGCATCCGGCTCAGTGATCGTCGCCTCCGTGCCAGCGGGCCACGCCGTCAAGCGGCGAACTGTCACCACGGTGGTCGTGCCGCGCCGCCACGACCCTGGCCCGCAATCGATGCTGACATCGCGAACGGGCTGACAAACGAGCAGTTGATCGGTCTTCGATGCGGCCTTCCGCCCGGCTGCGTGAGGCGTCCTCTGGGCCGGCCGTCCTGGAGTGACCTGCCCGAGACTGCGGCCCTGAAGTGGTATCAAGCCAGCAGAAATTCTGCTCATGTTGGTGATTCAAATTGCTCACGTCGGCGTCAGCATCAGGGGGTTGAAATCCGCATGCCGATGGGATTGGCGGTGATCGGCGCCGGCTACTGGGGACCGAATCTCGTCCGCACAGCACTGGCCACACCGGGGTTTCGGCTGGATTGGCTATGTGATCTACAGATCGAACGCGCCAGGGCCGTTCTCGGACCGTATTCGACGGTACGCGCCACGGTCTCATACGATGAGGTTTTCGCGGATCCGGCAGTTGGCGCGGTCGCTATCGCGACACCTGCAGCGACACATTTCGACCTTGTCAGATCCGCGCTCGAGGCCGGCAAGCATGTCCTGGTGGAAAAGCCGCTGACGCCGTCGGCAGCAGACGGGGAGAAGCTCGCGGCACTGGCCCGCAGGTCTGGGCTTGTGCTCATGTGCGACCACACATACTGCTACACGCCAGCCGTGCGGCGCATCCGGGAACTGATACGCGGGGGCGAGATAGGCGACATTCAGTTTGTTGACTCGGTGCGGATAAACCTAGGCCTTGTGCAGCCTGACGTCGATGTCCTCTGGGACCTCGCTCCGCACGACTTGTCGATCTTTGATTTCGTGCTTCCCGAGGACGTCGTGCCGGTCGCGGTAGCCGCGCACACCAGCGACCCCATAGGAGCCGAGCGAGCCTGTGTGGCCTACCTGACGTTGTGGCTGTCAAACGGCGCTCTCGCTCACGTACACGTGAACTGGCTGAGCCCGACCAAGATTCGCACAACTGTGTTCGGTGGCTCCCGCCGCACCATTGTCTGGGATGACATCAACGCCGCAGGAAGACTAGCCGTCCACGACCGCGGCGTTGACACGCTGATGGCCGGTGCCGTGCCTCATGACGAGAGGCGCCAGGCACTCATCTCATACCGAACCGGCGACACACTTATCCCGGCGCTGCCTGAACGGGAGGCGCTGTTGTCAGTCATGGCCGAATTTGACGCAGCGATCAGCGAGAGCCGACCGCCGCTCACCGACGCGAAGGCGGGAGTGCGCGTGCTTCGGTTGCTCGAAGCCGCGTCACGGAGCATGGACAGCGGTGGCGCCCGCGTAGATCTGACTGACTGGGAGGGTAGGTGATCGCCGGCCGGCGCTTTCTGGTGACCGGAGGGGCAGGCACTATCGGGTCGGCAATTGTCGATCAGCTGGCGGCTGCAGGTGCTAGGGAAATCGTGGTGCTCGATAATTTCGTCCGCGGCAGGCCGGACAATTTGACCGCTGCGCTCAGGACCGGGAAAGTCCGGGTTGTCGAGGGCGACATCCGAGACCGGGAATTGGTCCGGTCGCTCATGTCCGGCATAGAAGTCCTATTCCATCAGGCCGCTATCAGGATCACCCAGTGTGTTACCGAGCCACGGCTGGCTCTGGAGGTACTAATCAACGGGACATACGAGGTCGTTGAAGCTGCGGCCGACGCCGGTGTCCGCAAAGTGATAGCCGCGTCCTCGGCATCGGTCTACGGTCTCGCCGAGGAGTTCCCGACTCCCGAGAACCACCATCCATACGCCAACGACACCCTCTACGGGGCCGCGAAGACGTTCAACGAAGGTCTGCTGCGAAGCTTTCACACGATGCGCGACCTCGACTACGTCATGCTCCGGTACTTCAACGTCTATGGGCCGCGTATGGACATTTACGGCGTTTACACCGAGGTACTGATCCGCTGGATGGAACGGATCGAGGCCGGCCAGCCGCCGCTAATTTTTGGCGATGGCCGACAGACGATGGACTTCGTTTTTACTGAGGACATCGCGCGTGCTAATCTGCTCGCCGCCGAAAGTGACACAACCGACGAAGTCTTCAATATCGGCAGCGGCACCGAAACCAGCCTGGTGGAACTCGCCGCGGCGCTTCAGCGGGCAATGGGGTCGGCGCGGCCAATTGAATTCGCGCAGCCGCGTAGCGTCAACGCCGTGAGCCGCCGTCTGGCGGACGTATCCCGGGCTGGCCAGCGCCTGGGCTGGAAACCAGAGGTTGACCTCGAGGAAGGACTGCGGCGGCTTGTCGCCTGGTGGCGTGCTGAGCGAGCTGCGCTGGCTGAGGTCGGCGCGAAGTGATCCCGGTCATGAAGCCGTGGCTCGGCGAGGAGGAGGCCGAGGCAGCTGCCGAGGCGGTGGCATCCGGTTGGGTCGCACAGGGGCCACGAGTTCAGGAATTCGAGGATGCATTCGCCATGGCGATCGGGGTTCCGCACGCGATCGCTCTCTCGTCGTGCACGGCCGCACTTCACCTAGCGCTCATCGCCGCCGGGATCGGGCCAGGAGACGAGGTCATCGTCCCGTCGCTGTCATTTATCGCCACCACCAATGCCGTGCGCTATGTCGGTGCGAAGCCCGTCTTTGCTGACGTGGACCTGGCCACGCAAAATCTCGTTCCTGAGACAGTGAAGCCGCGCCTGACCAGCAGGACTCGCGCTGTCATCATGGTCGACCAGGCAGGTATTCCAGCTGACCTTGATGCGATGCGTGCCCTATGCGATCCGCTCCAGGTCGCCGTGATCGAGGACGCCGCGTGCGCTGCTGGGTCCACCTACCAGGACCGCCTCGTAGGCGCGGGCGCTGCGCTAGCGGCGTTTTCGTTTCACCCCCGCAAGCTCCTCACAACCGGTGAAGGAGGCATGATCACGACCTGGGACGCATCCGTCGCTGCCAGGCTCCGTAGGCTCCGCGAGCACGGCATGGATGTCAGCGCGGCCGAACGGCACCGCAGCAAGCAGCCGGTCATAGAGCACTACACCGAGGTCGGCTTCAACTTCCGGATGACCGATGTCCAGGCAGCCATCGGTCTGGTACAGCTCCGTAAGCTCGATCAGATGGTGGCCCGGCGCCGCGCCCTCGCCCGACGGTATCAGGATCTGCTATCCGGAATCCCCGGCCTTCTGACAGCCAATGACCCGCCCTACGGAGAAACCAACTACCAGTCCTTCTGGATTCTTCTTCCGAATGACACAGTTGGCCGCGACCACCTCATGCGCCTGATGAACGATGCAGGCGTATCCGTTCGCCGTGGCATCATGGCCGCGCATCTTGAGCCAGCCTACGCCGACGCCAATACGTCCCTCCCCGTGACCGAGCGGCTGACGAGGCATTCCCTAATCCTGCCTCTTTTCCATGACATGACAGAGGATCAGCAGGATCACGTAGTATCTGTCATCGCGTCCGCGATGACAAGCTCAAGCCCAGACATGTCCGTTGTATAGAGATGGCCGAGTGCGAATTCCTTGCCTTGGAATGGTTTGGGGGGAAGAAGTGACCTCGATTCCACTTGTGGACCTTACGGCCCAGCACGCTGCGGTAGAAAGCGAAATCGCGGAAGGCTGGCGGCGGGTGCTGGCCAGGACCTCATTCATCGGCGGACCGGAGGTCGCGGCGTTCGAATCCGAGTACGCAGCGTTCATCGGCCTGCGTCATTGCGTTGGGACGGCAAATGGAACCGATGCGATCGAGATTGCGCTCACCGCGCTCGGCATAGGTCGTGGCGACGAGTGCATCCTGCCGGCCAACACTTTCATCGCGACAGCGGAGGCGGTATATAGGGCCGGTGCAACACCGGTGCTGGTCGACTGCGCCGACGACGGAACCTACCTCATCGACGCCGAGGCGGTTGCTTCTGCGATTACGTCGCGAACGCGGGCGATCATCCCTGTGCATATGTATGGTCAGGCTGCTCCAGTAGAGCGGCTGCTCGCGCTGGCTGGAAGGACTGGCGGCTGGGTGGTTGAAGATGCGGCACAGTCGCACGGCGCGCGACGTGGCGGCATCAGCGCGGGCGCGCTCGGACACGTAGCCGCCACCAGCTTCTACCCCGGCAAAAACCTGGGCGCGTACGGCGACGCCGGGGCAGTGCTCACTGACTCCGATGAGCTGGCGGCACGAATCAGAATGATCGGCAACCACGGCTCGCGGTACAAATACGAACACGAGGTGATCGGCCTTAACAGCCGGCTTGATTCCTTGCAGGCTGTAGTCCTGTCCGCGAAACTAAGCCGCCTGGCCAGGTGGAATATGGAAAGGCAGGCTGCGGCCGCCCGTTACGCTGACTTGCTTTCAGATTGCGATGCGATCGTCCAGCCTCGCACGCTCGATGGCAACGAACACGTCTGGCACGTCTACGCGGTGCGGGTGCCGGATCGTGATCGGGTGCATAAGGAACTGCACGCAGCTGGTGTGGACGCAGGAATACACTATCCGCTGCCAATACATCTAACCTCTGCGTTTGCCGGCCTGGGATACGTAGAGGGTGCCTTCCCGGTGGCAGAGCGGAATGCTCGAGAGCTGCTCAGTCTGCCGCTGTTCCCTGGGATCACCGTCGTTCAGCAGGAGCGAGTAGTTTCTGTGCTGACGTCAGTTCTATAGTCTGAAAGCAGTAGTAGTGACTTCCGTCAGTGTGGTCATTCCTTGCTATAAGTACGGCCATTTTCTCGAAGAGGCCGTCGCGAGCGTGCTAGATGACCAACTGGGTGTCGACGTTCGGGTGCTCATCATTGACGATGCCTCGCCTGACGACAGCGGCGAAGTAGCAACCAAGATCGCTGCTCGTGACTCCCGAGTGGAGGTCACCCTCCACACCACCAACAAGGGCAACATTGCGACCTTCAACGAGGGCTTGCTCGAGTGGGCGTCCGGTGACTATTGCGTTCTGATGTCGGCAGATGATCGGCTCACACCAGGAGCGTTGCGGCGTGCCACCGATTTGCTGGACACACACACCAACGTCGGATTCGTCTACGGGCATCCACTGTGGATCACGGACGGTGCGCCGCTTCCGACGGCTAGGACGAACGTTCGGGGCTGGTCGGTGTGGCCAGGCCAATGGTGGCTGGAGCGGCGATTCCGTGATGCGGAGAACCCTATTACTTCACCGGAGGTCGTCGTGCGCACCTCGGTGCAGAAGCGAGTCGGCGGATATGACGCGCGGCTTCCACACGGGGCGGACCTCGAGATGTGGATGCGGCTGGCGGCGAGCGCGGATGTCGGTTTCCTCCGCGGGGTGGACCAGGCCTACTACCGGCTCCATGAAGGGAACATGAGGAAGTCATTTAATGCCGTTATGGATCTGCGCGAGCGGCGATTGGCCTTTGAGCTGGTGCTTGAACGCTACGGCGAGATGTTGTCGGACGCACCGCGCCTGTCGAGGCTTGCGGACAGTGCTCTAGGCAGAGAGGCCCTGTGGGCTGCCGGACTTCTCTACGATCCACGCAGCGCGGAGCCGGCCTCCGTTGACGAACTCCTGGCTTTCGCGTTCGACTGCTTCCCGGAAGTAAGCAAGCTATGGCTCTACCGCGCGCTACAGCTGCGCGGGAGCCTCAGTCCACGCGCCATGTGGGGAGTGCAGCCATTGGTCGAGTGGGCAGTCTTCACCGGCAGGGTGGAGCGGTGGCTGCGGCGCCGGTCATGGGAGTACCGGGGAGTCTAAAGGGAGACTCGCTGCGACCGGGGTCCCGGCGGCAACCTCGGCCAAGAAGGACAGCAGCCGAGGGACAACGATGTCTGGCTGAAATTCTCGGTGGAATCGCTCCTTCGCGGCCCTCGCTGACTTCAACCTCGCCTGTTCGTCAGCTAGCAGATCTAGGAGCAAGTCAGCTGCGCGCGCGGGATCATCGAGCGGCCAGAAAATGCCCTCGACACCGTCATCGTAGAGCTCGGCGATGGGGCCAATATCGCCCGCGAGGACAGGAAGGCCAGCGGCCATCGCTTCGACGATTGCCAGGCAGAATGACTCAGAGTAACAGGCGTGGACGTAGGCGCGGTATCCAGCGAGCGAGGCTCGTACGTTCGGCAGGAAACCGAGGAATCGAACCTGCTCCGCCAGACCGAGGGAATGGGTCAATTGCTGGAGATCCTTGCGAAGCGGCCCTTCGCCGAATACGTCTAGTGTGAGCTTTCGTCCGATCCGATTTGCTTCCGCAAGGACCGTGAGGAGAAACCGGTGATTCTTTACGATATCAAGGTTTCCAACGGTAACAAGGTCTGCAGACAACTTCTCAGCCGACTTATCAGGCAGCGGCGTCACCATGCAGCCGATTACTGCGGACGGGACGAGGCTCGCTTCCGGGAGCCAGTGCAGGAGGGCATCTTGTGCCCATTGCGAAACGTACACAAGGCCATCAACCCGCGGGATAACTTCTCTTTCGAATTGCCTAATTCCTCGGAACACTCTCCGGTCGCGCTTGATTTCCTTCTTATCAGCCCATTCGTCTGCCATAGAGATCCGGAAGTGGACCGCAAGGACTACGCTCTGGTGTGGTCCCTGTCGTGCGCGCAATGCGGCCCGGGCGGCCAGTGGGTCTTGGGCATAAACGATGCAGTCGCCAATGCGGGCTAGGTACTGACGTAGCGCATTGTAGAGGAACGCCTCGTGCCAGTACCGGTACCACACAGCGCTTGCGGTGCTGCTGAATCGCTTCAGCAGGAGGCGGAGTCCGAATACTGGTCCTGTCAGCGGACCACCGAATGAGAAAGGGGTTACGAGACTGGCCGCAACTTCGTGTTTCATGAGATACTCACGCAGCCGATTGACGTACGAATGAACGCCTGTGATGCCTTCTTCTCGGAGTATGGTGGCGATTACTATCGGCAGCGAATTCCTGTCGTGGGGCAATCCCGGCACTGGGTGTGGTCGCCCATCAGACTTATGACTCACCCTCATACGATCGGTCGCCCTGCTTCGCTGATACGGCGGGTTGGGCGCCGGCCCACGCGGCGCCGATGCCGTCTCCAGGCCACCAATGGCCGAGGGGCTGCTCCTTGAAGAACAGGTAATGATGGTCACTTCGTTCAGCCCAGTCGGACAGTGCAGACGAGTCATGAGCATTGTCGGAAAGAATGATCCCGTTGGCGCGCAAGTTCGGCTCGACAGCCGTGAGTTCCCTGGTCTCGTAGTCGTATGTATGCAGGCTGTCATGCACGAACATATCTAGATTTCTGAGGGTCCCGAGTATGTCCAGCGAATTGCCGATGCGGCGATCGATAGAACTCGCCCACGGCTCGCCGATGAGATATCCAGCGTCCGGATCGATGTCGATCGTAGTGAGACGGCCATGTCCGTTTCGGAGCAAGGCGGCGGCAATAATGCATGACCCGAGGCCAAGATGAGTGCCAGACTCGACGACATGATCCGGTTCCGCAGCACGCACAATCGCATACCATCCCGACCGTCGCGCCCAATGCGGCTCCGTCGCGCAGATCCTTCTGCGTGGGTTAGACCTCAAGCGTCTGGCCAGATGGTCGGCGAGGCGGCTGTCGTCCTCGAGTTCTTGCATCCAGACGCGTACCTGGCGGATCCTGGCACCGGTAACAGCGGAAACGAACCAGGCGAGCTGGTCTCGGTTGAGGGAGTTCAAGTCGTAGGTGAAGTTAGTGGTCTCGCGGCCACGCACCAGCCATTCGACTGACCGGCCAAGAAGTTGGGCATCGTAACGGGCCACGATCTTTGTGCGCAATGGGAACGCCGCGCCCCGGGCAATAGGCGAGGTGGCGATGCGGCGACGGAGCGCTGGGTGCATTATGGCAACTTTCCTAATAATTGGGCCTTGGGACTCGCATCAGTTTGGGAGGCGGTGAGTGAGAACGCTCTGAGCCGGTGCGGCGCACGGTGCCATCAGCGACGCGGCCAAGGTAAGTTCCAGAAGGTAGGTCGTGGGCTCGGAGAAGCCGACCTGGGTGAGAGACGCAATCAGGCAATACGTGACAAGGAAAAGGGCAAGGGCCCGGCTGGTGCTCGGTGGCCTGAAGCAGGCGGCCACGAGGAGATAGAGCGCCATCGCTGCGCTGACGATCACCCCGATGAAACCCTGTTCCAGGTACGTTGCGAACCAGGTGCTGTCAATCGGGAGGCCGTCGATCGACCCATTCGAGAGACCGAAGCCGAATATCTCCTGGAACCTCGTACGTGGCAGGTCGAGAACCAGATGCCAGACGTCGGTGCGTCCGGTCAGGGACAGTAGCTCCGACGTGCTCTGCCCGCGTCCCAACCAGGTCGTAGCCACCCCGGCCGCCGTCATGATCCCAATCGAGACAACGATGCAGGCCCCTGCGAAGAATCTGCGTACCCGCGCCTTATTGATGATCAGGCTCAGACCTGCGATGAGAAGACTCGCCACCAGCCCGACAAGTGCGGTTCTGGTGTGGGAGAGGACAATGATGGCTACTCCAGCTACAGCGGAAATAAGGGAGACCTTTCCGCTGAGCATCCCGCCAAGCCAGAGAACAATCGTGATGCCGGCGACAACGGCCCCGTAGTGCGCCACCTCTGTAGCTGGGATGTCGTAGAGCACGCCACTGAGCCTTCCCCCATCAAGGGCGTGTCCGGGTATAACGAGCAGGCCCAGAACCACTGTGCCTAGTGCGACTGAGAGGCACACCAGATGGGCACGGACAAGCAACATATCGCGCCGCCCCCACCAGGGCGTAAGTAGCCAGAGGACGGCAACGAATTCGACGAGCCGGAAGAACCGGTAAACCGTGCCGAGATACTGAGGCTGCAGCGTTGTGACGACTGCCTCCAGAGCGAGCAGGCTTACGATGCACAGGAACGCGTTCGGGCGGATGATGACCCGGCGATTCACGGTCAGCGCCACAAGAAGCGCCACTGGGAGGGCTCCCTGCGTGATGACCTTCCCCACCGTATGCGGCACTGGCAGGGCGGATCCGTAGTAAGTCAGGGAGTTGAGGAACAACAAGGCCCACGCGGCGCTGACCCTGCGTCTGAGTGAGCGCTGGCGCGCCTCCGCTGGCGCAAGCCTGGAT